>Ga0123353_10000254_pt1 | contig 67277 bp, 49 predicted proteins | sample TergutLab28metaG_3_FD_92763 | JGI IMG/M metagenome (GOLD analysis project Ga0123353, IMG submission 92763) | Labiotermes labralis P3 segment gut microbial communities from Petit-Saut dam, French Guiana - Lab288 P3 | ecosystem: Host-associated > Arthropoda: Insects > Digestive system > Gut ... | reverse complement strand
TGCCTGCACCATCTTGTCGGCCTGCCAAGCGATGGCGTTGGCCGGGTCCTTCTGAACGTCGGTGAGGAACGCGGCCTGCATGTCTTCGAACTGTTCCTTCGCATACCTGGCACGCCTCATCAGTATCCGCATCACATCGTTGGGGGCACTGGTGGAACACGTCAAGGTCTACTCCGACATGCGGGCCACGTTACAACGCCAGCAGGCCATAACCAGCCCGGCCAGTGACAAGCTGTAGAACGTCCACATTGCCCCCGTAGGCACATTTGCCGGTGAGGTCGGGTAAAGGGGTTTCCTGGCGTCCATGCCCATCCTACCCCGTTCACGTTTCCCCTACGGGCGATTCTTGACACACTACCCAACCACCGCGTAGAATCGTCGGTATGCGCCCGTAGCTCAACTGGACAGAGCATCGACCTTCTAAGTCGAGGGTTCCCCGTTCGAGTCGGGGCGGGCGCGATTTCCTCATTCAGATAAAAACAAGTTAGGTTTTTTGAAAAATCCCCAACAAAAAACGCTATAGAATTGTCTATCGAAATCGTGGCACATCGATCCATTTCTATTAAAGCTACCAAGCACACAACTAGATGAATTGCAAGCGATTAAGCATATGACGTTAGGGAGAAGTTCATTTAGAATGGGTGGTTTCAGGTTCGAGTCCTGACGGGCGCGATGAACAGTTATTCGACGTCGTTAAGACCGAGCGGGATTACGCGGATTAACGGATTTAGGGATTGCCGCACGGAACGAACAATCGGAATCCTTACATCCTGTAATCCGCGTAATCCCGCTCGGTCTTAACGACGTCGAATAATCGAAGCTCTCGCTTGCCGGTTCACCCTACAGCGCAAAACGGCAAGCCGTTGAAAACATGTTGCCGCCGGTCTTACAGTGTCGGCCCCTGGCCCGGTGTGGTCGGGGGGCGAAGTTGGTCCAGGGGGCGTTCGAGCCGTTCGAGGCGTCGCCCTCGCCCGAAAATCAACATCAGCCCGCCGACGATCACGCCGATCACGCCCAGCACCCACAGCCAGGCATTGGCAGCGCTGGTGCCGCGCTCGCCGATATACGCCGTCCCGTTCGGCCCCGTCACAGTGGCCGGCACCATCGCCGCCGCGATGATCACCAGCACGATGCCCGTAACCAGAATCACCAATCCTCCCCAACGAATCGTGGACATGTCCTCTCCTCCACAATGAGTGTCTTACCCCTCATGGCATTGTAGGCGTGTAAATCAGGGTCTCTCCGTTCTTGTGGCGTAAGTGAACCGTCTGTTCGAAGGAACCGCTCAGCCAGTAGCCAATAGCCAGTAGCCAATAGGTATGGAAGAACGAGGGCGAAAAACAACGAGAGCGGCCACGATTATCGCGCAGCGAAAAACTGGGATCGTGTGAAAAACAACAAGCTCTGCCATACCTGTTGGCTACGGGCTATTGGCTGAGCGGTTCCTTCGAACAGACGGTTCACTTACGCCACGAGAACGGAAAGCTCCAAATCTCCGCGCTTGCTCCGTGGCGTCGGGTGTTTTACGATTTCGTGTTCAGGAAGGTGATCCGATGAACGCGAAACCCGTGGTGCTTGTGACCGAGCCGCTCAGCGAGCGGGCGATGGCGTATTTGCGGCAGCATGTCGAGGTGCGGCAGTGTGTGCCGGAGGCCGTTGGCGAACACGTCGCTGACGCCGACGCGCTGCTGGTGCGGACGTACACGCAGGTCAGGCCTGCCGTGCTGGAGCGTGCGCGTCGGCTGAGGGTGGTCGGCAGGGCGGGTGTGGCGTTGGAGAACATCGACGTGGACGCGTGTCTGTCGCGAGGCGTCGCCGTTGTGCACACGCCCGCGGCCAACACGCTGGCCGTCGTGGATTACACGATCGGCATGATCGTGCAACTCAACCGCCGGTTTTGGCCGATGCGCGGCGTCGTCACCGGCGAGGCCTTCCATGCAGTTCGTAAGGGAATCTATGGCCGATTCCTTGCCGGCGCGACACTGGGCATCGTCGGGGCCGGCCGCATCGGCAGCCGCGTGGGTCGGGCCGCCGCCGCCTTGGGCATGCGCGTGCTGTGGAACGATATCAAGCCGATCTCGCTGGACTATCCCGCCGAGCAGGTCGACAAGGACACGCTCTTCGCCCAGAGCGACATCGTGACGATCCACACGCCGCACACGAAATCGACCGACAAATTCATCAACGCCGCCGCCCTGGCGACATTCAAGCCCGGCGCCCAGTTCATCAACGCCGCCCGAGGCCAATGCGTCGATTACCACGCCCTCGCCGACGCCATCCGCGATGGAAAAATCGCCGGCTGCGCCATCGACTGCCATGACCCCGAACCGCCGCCGCCGGACTACCCCATGTTCGCCTCGGCCGCCGCGAACGACAACGTCATCCTCACCGCCCACGTCGCCGCCCGAGTCCCCGCCGCCATGGAGGCCATGAGCGACGTCGTATACGACATCGTCGCCGTGCTGGAAGGACGAGAACCGCAGTACCCGGCGGAGGAAGGGGCGTGGTGATGGGCACGATTCCTTTACCACAAGGCACAGAGAAACACAGAGGCGGCACAGTGAATTCGTGAAACGTTTCGCGATGGCTTGCCCCTTTGCGCTGTAGGGGGGCCGGTCTCCCAAACACACGTTTTACCGACAGGAATATCCAACAGCGCAAACCGGCAAGCCCGTGTGAAAGATTTTTCGGACACCCCAATTTATACTCTGTGTCCTCTGTGCCTCTGTGGTAAAAAAAACTATGCCCAAAAAACAAACTCCCCCGTCCGTCGCCGCCGATTGTCAGGCCTGTGGCAGTCGGTGCTGCACCTATTTCTGTTTCGAGATCGACAAGCCCACGAGTTTTCAGGAATTTGAAAACGCGCGATGGTTTATCATGCACCAGGGCGTGACGATCCACATCGACGCCGCCGGCGGGTGGTATATTTCCATCGCCAACCGCTGCCTGAATCTCGACGAGAAGGGCCTCTGCCGCCAGTACGAAACCCGCCCGATGATCTGCCGGTCGTACACCACCGACGGCTGCGACTTCACGCTGGGCGACTACGAATACCAGGCCGTCTTCAACACGCCCGAACAACTCGAAAACTACGCCCGCGCCCGCCTGGGCCCCAAACGCTACGACCGCATCAAAGCGGCGGCGCATCGACGCATCGAAGAAGGGCAGGCGAAGAAGACGAAAACGAAGAGGTCATAGCATCGTGGCGGGTTGGCTTGCCGTTTGGCGTTGCTCCAACAGCGCAAAACGGCAAGTCAACCCGCCACATCGTTTGCCGCCACGCGGGCGGGCCTGCTCTGCGTAGCCTTGGCGAAGCAGAGACGCCCGCGTCACGGAGAATGCGATTGCCCTGCCTCCCCGGTCGCGGGTATCCTACGGCCATGACAATCGTTGCCGGCATTGACGAGGCGGGGCTGGGACCCGTGATGGGGCCCTTGGTGGTCAGCGCGGCCGTGTTCGACGTGCCGGCGGATCGGGCCGACGCGTCGATGTGGCCGTTGCTGGCGGGGACGGTTTGCCGTTCGCCCTCGCGGAGGCGAGGCCTGATCGCGTTCGGCGACAGCAAGAAACTCTACGGCGGCCTGCGTGGCGGCCACGGGCTGGAGCACCTCGAACGCGGCGTGCTGACGATGCTCTCATGCGGCGGACACAATCCGACTACACTGGCGGAATTGCTCGCGTGCGTCGCGCCGCGATGCGCCGATCATGCCCGCCAGTGCCCCTGGTACGCCGACCTCGACCTGCCCCTGCCGCGACATCTCGACCCCACGTCGCTCCGGCTGGACGCCAACAGCCTGCGCGCCGCGTGTGGCCGCGCGGGCCTAAACATGCTCGCCCTGGCCAGCGAACCTGTGCTCGAAGAGGAGTTCAACCGCCTCATCGACATCACCAATAACAAATCCAGCCTTCTCTTCGATGTCGCCAGCCGGCTGTTCATGCGGATCTGGCGCCTCGTCCCGCCGGGCGAAACCGCGCGGGTTTTCGTCGACCACCAGGGCGGCCGCGTGCGCTATCTCGAAGGCCTCCAACGCGTCTTCGAGGGGTGCCGCTTCAAAATCCACGAGGAAAGCGAAACCGTCAGCACGTACTCCTTCACCGACGGCCGGCGGGCCATGGATATCGCCTTCCTCGTGAAGGCTGAGGAAAACCATCTGCCCGTCGCGCTGGCGAGTATGCTCAGCAAATACGTGCGGGAACTGCTTATGACGCTGCTGAACCAATTCTGGGCACGCCACCGGCCAGGCCTGTCGCCAACGGCAGGCTACTACGCCGACGGCAACCGTTTTTACCGCGAAATCCAGCCGCTGATGGCGGAGATGCAGATCGACCCCCGACGAGTGTACCGCACCCGGTAGGCGGACAGTGCGTCTACCGCCGCCGGCGCAGCAGTGTCAGGCCTCCCAGGGCCAGCAGGCTTATCGTGGCCGGTTCGGGAATCACCGGCGTGCCGAAGAGCTGCATGTCCAGGAACATGTTCTGGGTCCCGGTCGCCGTGCCGGGATCGTCCACGACGAGCCGAATCCCCGAGCCGACCATGCCGCCCAGGACAAAATCATAAATCGTGCCATCCACCACGTTCGCCGCCGTGATGCTCGCTTCCGTGTAGGCGGGCACGGCAGTCCAGTCGCCCTTGGCGTCGAGAACGTACAGTGTGAACACCGTGCTCGTCTGCCAACCTGTCAGCGACACGCGGAAGGTGGAGAACTCATACAACTGGCCGCTGGTGAACTCGATCTCGAAGCCCCGGTCCGCCACGATGAGTGGGTAGAATGTCGACCGCCCGAAAAAGGCTTTGTCATCCAGGTACACCGGCTGGGTGCTGCCACCGATGAACGCCGTTCCCTGAACGGTTGGCATATTGATCACGCTGAACACGATCGGCAGCGAGCCGTCCGCATTTTTCGCCATGCCGGTGCTGGCCAGCAGGTCGATGACGCCCTGGCCTGCCGCGTTGGTGATGTCGCTGAGCGTGAGTTCGCCGGGGGCGCCGAAGATGCGCACGCCGTCCAGACGCCATTCGTTGGGGTTGGTGAAGCCGGTCGGGACAATTCGCAGGAATTGCGTGTCGACCGCTTCGGACAGGGTAATCGTGCGGAAGCCGGCGCCCAGCGTGGCGTTGGCTGCGACGGAAACGTCCGACACCTTGGAGTACGTCACGCCATCCTCGCTGACCCAGATTTCGAAGCTGGTGGCCGCCTGGCTGGCGGTGGCTTCGTACACGGTGACCGTCTCGACATTGCGAAGCCTGCCGAAATCGACGCCCAGCCAGATGTCGCCGGCCATGCCCGTGATCCCGCGAGGCAGGTAGTAGTTGTTGTCGTAAGCGGTTCGGAACTGGACGTTCCGAATCGGCCCGCCGTTCGCATGGGCGGGATTGTGGAAAATCTTCACATTCGGGTCCCACGTGTCGAGCAGGTTGACATTTTCGCGATGGGCGAATACCACGGGATCCGTCGTCGACGCCGAAGCGGACAAGCCGCCCAACAGCATGCCGACGGCCAACAGGGACAGGATAATGCCACGCATGCGTCTCTCCTTTGAATGAGAAGTTACACCTTCAATAAATAATACAAAAACAGCCATTACCGCCGCCGCAGCAGCGCCAGACCTCCCAGGGCCAGCAGGCTCATCGTCGCCGGCTCGGGCACGGCCGTGAGGAACATCACCTTCTGCAGGCCGTTATATGCGTCCTGTTTGAAGTCGAAGTAGATGGTCTCCGCGCCGATCGACTGATCGAACGTAATGGGCAGGATCCACCCGAGGTTGCCGCCATCATAGATCATCGCAACGTCCGCCAGATCCATGGCCTCCGCCCCTTCGCCGACCCGGATGGTAAATTCCGCGCTCCCGTTGTACAGGCTCCAGATAATGATCGCGTCCACCTGCTGCCCTGGGGCGAACGTAAACGCAATCGTGGCCGGCCCGTTCGTGTACCAGTACGCCCCGGCGGCTTCGTTCGTCAGGACAAGTCCGTTGCCGGACTGGGTGTTTGCATTGGACGTTGTATACGAGACGTCGGTGATCTTCTCCAGCCGGCCGGGCAGCACGATGACGTTGGCGATATCAATATATTCCGCGCCTCCGTATCCGGCGGACGCGACGTCCAGGCGAAGGGCGTTGTATTCGCCCACACTGTCCAGCGTGTACACGCTCATGGTACACTCGCCCAGCGTGCCGGGACTTTCCAGGGGCGTGATGTCGTTCCATGCCGTCGCCGCCCCGTTGCCGCCGAGCCGAAGCTGGTATGGCATCGAACCGTCGAAGCCAGGCCAGACCTCCTGAACGACAATGACGGTGCCGATCTGGACCGGCGCGGACGTCGTCAGCGTGGCCCACGCCGCCCCATCCGAGCCATCCTGCAACCGGCCAATATTGGTGGGATTACGATGGAAGTCGATGATCGACTCAATGGCCACGTTACGCCAGCCATTGTCCCGCTTCCAGTCAAAGGCCGCGCCGCTCAAGGGATTGTCGTAGTAGATCTGACAGTCCACATACGGCGTCGCGGAAACTCCGCCGAAGGCCGGCAATGAAACGCAGGCCGCCAGTAACGCCAGCAACATGACTCGTTTCATGACTTTTCCTTTTTACAAATCCAAGGAACTCAAAAAGATAACAGACCCATGACGCCAATCGAATGTCCTTACCGCCTCGTCCGCCGGCGCAGCAGTGCCAAGCCGCCCAGGGCCAGCAGGCTCATCGTCGCCGGTTCCGGCACGGCGGTGAGGAACATGATCTCGAAAAGGATGTTCCCTCCCGCCGTGAAGTCCAGGGTAATCGCGTCCGTATAGAGGGGATTGGCGAACTGAAGGGGCAGGACGTACCCGCCGCTGGCATCCAGCTGCATGTCAACACTTACCAGCGCATTGCCCAGGCCGTCCCGGATCGTGAATGTCTGGGAGCCATTATCCACGCACCAGATCACGATCGCGTCGACCCGCTGCGTTTGGCCGGCGGCGAGGCCGGCGAACGTGAACGTCGTCGCCCCCGACGCCCAACTCGAGGCGTCATAGTCCATCAGGCCTGCGGGGCCTGTGACGGCGATCGGTTCCAGCCTCTCGGGCAGCACGATGACCTGGCCGAAATCGACAAAGCACGTGGTGATGTCGTGGGGCTGCGTCGGGGCCGGGACGGTCGCGCCGTCCAGGCGAATGGAATCGTAGAGTCCCACCTGATCCAACGTCTGCAATTGAATCCGATTCGTGCTCCGCGCGCCAGGTCCCGACAGGGTGGGCGCAATGTCGCTCCAATCCGTGTCCGCCCCGTCGCTGCCAAGCCGGAGGGTATACGACATCGGGTAGTCGTTATTGGCGTCGTTGGCGCTGTCCCTCCAGACATACTGGGAGGTAATCACGGTACCGACCGCTATCGGCTGGGGCGTCGTAAACGTGACCCACGCCACATCGCCTGCCTGCCAGTTGGGGTTAATGCTCGTCAATCGACTGACGGTCTCGCGTTTGCGGCTGCGGCTGGTAATCAGCTCCAAAAAATAACTCCCGGGCTGGGAAACGCGCCAATTTTCCTCGTCGTACTCGGCAATCACTCCCGCGAGGGGATTGGCGTACTCGGCAATCCCATATGAGGCCCCCGCGGGCAATGGCGTCACCGTGACCACTCCGCCATAGGCCGACACCGAAATGCAGGCCGCCAACATCGCCAATAACGTCACTCGTTTCATGACTTTTCCTTTTGAATCAATTCGACAAACCATAAAAAGACAATGACGCAATCGAATGTCCTTACCGCCTCGCCCGCCGACGCAGCATCGCCAAGCCGCCCAGGGCCAACAGGCTCATCGTCGCCGGCTCCGGCACGGCCGTGAGGAACATCACCTCGTGCAGGCCGTTGTAGGCAAACTCGTAGAAATCCAGGTAGATTTTGTCCGTGTAGAGAGGCGTGTCGAACTTGAGGGGCACCATCCATGCATAGGTGCTGGTGTCACACGTTGCGTCCACCCTCGCCAGTTCGACCGCCTCTTCCCCTTCGCCGACCCGGATAATGCATCGCGCGTTGCCGTTGTCGACGCTCCAGAGGATCATCGCGTCCACGCGTTGCAGGTCCTCAAACGTGAACACGAGCGTGGCGGGGTTGTTGCCGTTGACCCAGAAATTTCCGGTGTTGTTGTCCAGCATGTTCGGCACATTGCACGAGACGCCGGTGATCTGCTCCAGCCGGTCGGGCAGCACGATGATGCTGTTGAAATCGGCCATGCCGTTCAGGCCGTTCGTGGGGGAATTCTGGACGGAAGCGATCTCCAGGCGAAGGGTGTCGTAGGCCCCCACCTGATCGAGCGTGTTGACCTGAACCGTTCCCTGCCCGTGCAGACCCGCCCCGTTGAGCGTGTAGGGCGTCCCGTCGCCGCTGAGCGTGAGCGAGTAGGACATTGAGCCGACGGCGTTGACCCAGAGAAACTGATGGGTGATGACGGTGCCGACCTGAAGCGTGGGCGTAGTGAATGTGACTGACACCTTGTCGCCGACCTGCCAGGGCGAGGTCTCGTCGTTGTAATACTCATTCGTCGTCTGGAATCGAACGTCGGTATTGCGGGCGCGCGTCTGGTAATCGAAGATCACCCAGTGGTTGGCGTTCAGCCACCAGCGAGACGCGTCATAGGCGCACGTGACCGGCCCGCTGGCGAACTGGTTTTCGTACATGGAAACCCCATAATCCGACGTGACAGAAACGCCGCCATAGGCCGACACCGAAACACAGGCCGTCAGCACCAACGCCGCCAGTGAAAATCGCTTCATCGCTCTCTCCTTCGAATCGAATGTGCACAACACCGAGCCATTGTATGGTAAGCGACAATGCCGCGCGCGTCAACGATATTCGGACATCAATTCGGGGCAAACGTCGTGGAGTTTTTCTGTGCAACTCTCTGTGTCTGTGGTAAAAAATAGCGGTGCCTGTCCCATACTCTTGCAGGAGCGTCACATGAAACGGACGTTTATTGTGCTCGCGGCGGTTTGCGTGGCCTTTCCCGTGTTGGCGGACGTCAGCGCGCTGATTACCAGCGGGCGGGAGGTGTTCCGGCGGGGCGAGTCGTTTGACGTGCTCGTCCGCGTGACGTTGCCGCAGGCCAAGGCGGACGCGGTGAATGCACATCATGTGCCGCCCACGCTGGAGTTCTGGCTGGAGCAGGTCGGCGACGATGGCGGCGGGCGGCGCACGCGGTTGGGCGGCGATTCGCGGCTGGGCAACATCGAGACGTTCGCGGCGACATACCGCATCGACACGGCCCATCTCACCGCTGGCCGGGCGGCGTTGCTCGTGCGTCTCCGTGTCGGAGGGGGCGACAAGCCGCTCGCCGAGGCCCGTGTGCCCATCGAAATCGCCACCGACGTCCGTTCCACCGATTTCGTGATTCACCACATCAGTTTCCCCGGCTGGATGCTGCCCGGCGGCAACTGGGCTGCCGACATGCAGGCATACGGGTTCAACTACTCCCTCTACAACGGGGGGGACTTCTGGAATCGCGGCGCGGGCATCCGGCTGGACGGCTATCGGCCCGCCATGCAGGAGATGGTCCGGCACGGCATCGACTTCCTGAAGTACCCGACGGTGTACGGCTGGGGGTTGGCGCACCGCCCGATCGGCCGAGGCGTGTCATGGTGCGACCCCGACGCCGTGGAGGTCTCCGAACAGTTGACGCGTTATCATGCCCAGGCCGTGCGGGAGTGGCCAAACTGCATCGGACTGAACCCGATGGACGAACCCGACGTCAGCGGCTACGACGAACATCTCGGCAGGGCGTTTCAGGCCAAGACCGGCATGGAGCCGCCCGCGCCCGGCACGAAACGCGAGGACTTTTTCCGCCAGGACCCCGCCCGCTACGCCGCGTTCGAAATCTTCCGCAACCACGTGCTTCAGGATTTCAACGTGAAGATGAAGGCGGCCATGCAGGACGTGCTGCCGCACCACGAGTTCACGCTCCAGACGTTCGGCGACATCCTGACCCGCAGCGGGCTGTATCCGTCGACCAACACGTTCCAGACACTCCAGTGCACGCACATTTACGACCATTGGCCCTCGAGCAACAACTGGATGCTCTTTGACGTCAATTTCCGCCGGGCCAATCGCGCCGCCTTCTGGACCATGCCGCTTTACGTCGTCACCGGCTGTTACGGCATCATGGAGGATCAATGGCGGGCGGCCTGGGCGCTGGGCATGAGCGAGAAGCTCGACGGCCACGGCTATTTCACCGGCGCGGGCGAATTGAGCGAACACGCGCCGTGGGCGGAGTTCAGCCTGGCGGAGATGGTTCGGATCAACCGCCTCAACGAGAGGTACGGCAATTTTTTCCTGTCGCTGAAAAAACGCGTCGAGCCGCTGGCCGTGTGGTACAGCCTGGACAACGCCGCCCGCGTCGGGCCCGCGTGGGAGTATGAGCAGGAGGTCGTCGGCGCGTATTTCGCCGTGCGGCGGCTGCATTTCCCCGCCACGCTCGTGGTGGACGAGGATCTCCGCGCGGGGCTGCTGAAGGAACACAAGGTGCTGCTGATCGCCGGCGCCGTTGACAACATTTCCGACGACCTGCGGCAGGCGATTGTGAAATTCCAGGCCGCCGGCGGCAAGGTCGTCCTCGACCGGACCAGCGAGCTCAAGCTCGACAAGGCCGTTCGCATGGAGGCCGACTTCCGCGAATTCGCCGCGACGATGAACACGCTCGGGCGGGTCTGGTCGACCGATCAGCAGACCAGCCTGCAACTGCGGCAGGACGCGTTTGCCGAGGACGGTAATTTCCGCCAGCTCGCCGCGGTGGAGGCGGCGTTGGCCCCGCTGGTCGCGCGGCCGGTGCGGGCCAACAGCCATGACGTCTTCGTCAGCGTGCAGACCAGCGGCCGGGCGCAGTACGTGTTCGTCACCAACGACACGAACGTGACGCGTCACCCCACCGAGAACGAACGCTGGATCACCATGCAGGAAAGCGTTCCCGCCCGCGTCTGCGTGACGCTGCCGCAGGCTCGCGGGCAGGTCGTGTACGACCTCTTCAGCGGCCGCCGGCTGGCCATGGACGGCGACGGTGTGACGCTCGACATGCCCATGGGCGGGCTGGCCGTGCTGTGTCTCTTCCCCGCCGACGTGCCCGCCATGGAGCTGAAACTCCAGGCGAAGAACACCTGGCCGGGCGGCGTGACGATGAGCGTTGCGCCCACGGGCCGGGCGGGCAACGCCAGCGGCGTCGTGCCGGCATACGTCGAACTCCGCGATCCCGATGGCCGCGTCGCCTGGCGGAAATACGTCTCCGCCCCGTTGGGCCGCGGCAGTGACCGCGACGGCGGAGCGTGGACATACCCACTCGGCGCCAACGATCGCGAGGGCCTCTGGCAGGCCTCCTTCACCAACCTGCTCACCGGACAACGCGCCGACGCCAGGCTGGAACTCAAAGCCGCCGCGCGCGGCGGAGCGACGGCCACCATCGTCTCCCGCCTGCCCAGTGGCCTCGTCTTCGACGAACTCGCCTTCGCCAGGTTAGCCAAACGCGAAGGCCTCGTCGTGGTCGCCGGCAGCTCGCCCGAATCCGCTGTCGCCGCCAAAACCATCGCCGACGCCCTCAAACTCGACGTCGTCTCCCCGGAAGACCTCCGCAAAGACGACGTCCTCCCCGACGCCCTCGCGCCCAAGCCGGGCCTGTGGATGATGTCCCGCCCCGCGCCGCTGAACCTCACCGTCGGCCGAGACGTCATCCTCGTCGGCACGCCCGCCGACAACCTCCTCATCAAAGACCTCGCCACCAGCGGCATGCTTCGACGACAACTCGACCCCGCCATCTTCGCGCCAGGGCTGGGCATCGTGCAATACGTCTGGAGCCCCTTCGACAACGGCAAGGACGCCGCCCTCGTCGTCGCTTTTGACGAAGCGGGGCTGGTCGAGGCCGCCAAGCAGTTCCTCGCCGCCGCGCAAGGCAACCCCCTCGCCAAACAGCAGGCCCTCGCGGCCACGATCGCCGTGGAAACATTCAAACCGGCGGTGGGCAGCAGCGACGCCGCCCAAGCGCAGGCCTCGGTGCTCGCGGTGGAACAACTCGCCGCCAAGGCCAACGCCCCGACGCCCGCCACCGTGCTGGCCACCGTGAAACTCACCGACGGCGCCCGCAAGATGGCCGCCGGCGGCGGACTCGTCGCCGTGGGCGGAAACGACCACCATCTGACTGTCTTCGACGACGACGGAAAGGTGCTCTGGAAACGCGACTTCTCCTACCGCGTCATCGGCGTCGCCGTCAGCCCCAACGGAAAATACATCGCCGCCGCCGCCTTCCCGAGAACCTACGTCTATGACCGCGATGGCAAACTGCTCTTCATGCTCGCCGAACCGCAACCGTCGCGAAACGACGTCGAAGGCATGATCCTCGGCGAAGGTGACATCCGGCTCATCACCGGCGACTGGCAGGGCAAACTCGCCGCCTACGACGGCGCGGGCAGGCGGCTGTGGACGGTCGGACATCCCGACAAAAACAAAAAGCCCACCGAGGAATCCGCTGGGCCCACCATCGACCCCGACAAGCCCGCCACGCCCTCCGAAACCCCGCTGGGCGGCGCGATCCGGGCCGGCTGTGCCGTCGGAGAGAATTTCGCCCTCCTCGCATCCAGGCCCGGCAAACGTGAAAAAGGCGAAGGGGAAAACGACTCCGTCCTCGGAGGCCCCGTCGTCCTCCTCAACGACAAGGGCATCGAAATCGCCCGCGCCAACCTCGACCGCGCCCACGTCCTCGTGCCCGTCACCGGCAAGGGCGGCGACAACAACATCCTCGCGGCCTCGTGGAAGAAAAAAATCTACCTCCTTGATCCCGCCAACCTTGAGGTTAAACACGAAATCACCACCCCCGGCTTCGTGATGGACGCCGCGGCCGTCTCCACCGATGGCCGAGGTCTGAAGACCATCGCCGCCACCCTCTTCGACGGCCGCGTGATCGTGTACGAAGACATCCTCAAACGCTTTGACGACGGCAGCGAAAAGATAACCCTTCACGAGTGGCAATCGCTGCAACTGCCTGAAGGCTTGATCCCGACGGCGATCATTCTGTCCGACGACGCCAAAACCGCGTGGGTCGCCACATGGCAGGGTGATGTGGTGAAAATCAGTTTGAAATGAGCGCAATGAGACAGTTGGCGTGATACGGTCGGCAACGTCTTTCCCAGCCCCGGCAGGGGTGCCTTGGAGGCGATGAAACTCCAAGGTGTCCCTGCCGGGGCTTGTCATTAGGCAACTTTCGCGTTACTCACTGCTGCAGGCGCCCACGCAGATACTGTCGCCCTCGCAGATACAAATATTCTTCACGCAGGAGCAGTTGTCTTTCCCGCAGGACGCGCTTTTGTCGCAGGTGCAGTCGCCTTCGCAGCAGCAGGCGGTTTTCGCACAGCAGGCGTCCTTGCCGCAGGTGCAGTTGTCCTTGCAGCAGCAGTCATTTTTCACGCAGGAACAGCCGTTTTTGCAGCAGTCGCCTCCGTCTTTACAACAGGCGGTGTTGTCCTTGCAACAGGCGTCTTTTTCGTCGCAGACCGCCGCCTTCGGTGGGCACGTTTCTGCCTTGGCGCAACAGGCGTCGCTTTTTGCGCCGCAGGCCGATTTGTTGTGCGAGGCGAACTTGTCCGTTGCCGCTGCCCAGACCAAGCCTCCCGCCGCCAGAACGACTGCCGCCACGATCCATGTCTTTTTCATACGGGGCTCTTTGTCTGTTTCATTACCGAATCGAATGGTTCAAGCACTCATTATAAGGTTATGCGGGGCAGTTGCATCATAATTTCCCGTTAGCGTATAAACGGGTGCGCCCGGATGTTCTGGCGATGGCACGAACGCGTTGGGCTTGTGGCTGGACGTGCCGAACGGCGAGACCGGGGAGGACAATCGGTTGTTTGCCGCGGAAACAAGATGTTTTCTCGTCACGAAAAAAACGATCACACTCGCCTCGTTCGATGTACACTATCGCCAGAGGTCACTATGAAAAAGCAGATTCAGATTTTGTTGGCGGGCATGTTGATTGTGATTCCGTTTGCGGTCACCATCGGGATCATCTGGTGGGCGGCGAGCCGGCTTGGCGAGGCGGGGTTTGCGTTGGCGAGGCTGTTGAATTTCAACGGGCAGGTCGAGAAGGAGTTCGAGTGGGTGATGGCCATCGTGGGGGCGATCCTGCTGCTGGGGTTGATTTACGTCATTGGCCTGTTGACGAAGTTGTATTTGTTCCGTCGGCTCCTGGCGTTGGCGGAGCGGCTGTTTTCCCGCGTGCCTGGCGTGAAGACGATTTACGAATCCGTGCGGGATTTGCTGCGGATGTTCGGCGGTGGCGGGCCCAACCGGATGGGCAAGGTCGTGGTGTATCGTCCCAACGGCGGCGACGCGGCCGTGCTGGCGCTGCTGACCAACGCCAATCCCACGGCCATGGGCAAGGTCGCGCCCGACGCGGACATGGTCGCGTTGTACGTGCCGATGGGGTTCATGATCGGCGGCCCGGTGGTCTACGTGCCGCGGTCGCACGTTCAGGAGATCGACATGACCGCCGAGCAGGCGCTGCGTCTGGCGGCTACCGCGGACATCACGTCGACGTCGTCTGACGATGCAAGTCCGAATGACGAAACCCGAATTCCGAAATAATGACGAATGGTTTTTCGTTTGCCACGTTCTGTGACGGACTATGTCTTTGCCCATAGTCTGCCTTCATTAAAAGGGATGTCATGAATCGCTTTCTGATGGTTGCGCTGATCACGGTATCGTTGGCGATGTCGTTTTCTGCCCAGGCGGAGCGGTGGTTTGTTCGTGCGGGCGGGGATGACCGCGCGGACGGCAAGACGCCGGCGACGGCCTTTCGGACGATCACGCGGGCGGTGGGTGTGCTGAATCACGGCGACGCCATCATCATCGGGCCTGGCGAGTATAAGGAATCGGTGCTGATCGCCGAGCGGTTCAGCGCCGCCGGCGCCTTGATGGCCATCATCGGTGATGAGGACGGCGAATACACCGGCGACAAGCCGGGCGCGGTCGTGCTCACGCCCGCCAAGCCCACGCAGTTGGCGATGACGCTGCACCGCATGGACGGCATCTGGGTCAGCGGATTGACGTTCCGTGGGCCTGGACAGGGGCTTAAGGTCGATAAGTGCCGCAACGTTCGTGTCGAGCGATGCACGTTCGACGGCCTGTCGCGGGGGCTGGTCGTTTCCGGCGGCACCAACACGATCGTCTGGACGAGCGTTTTTTCGCGGAACATCATCGGCATGCTGGCGACGAACTCGTCAAACACGGGCGTGGCCAATGTCACGGTGGCCGGTTCGACCTCGGTGGGCGTGCTGCTGCTTTCGTGCGGGCCTGGCGATATTCGCAATTCGATTCTGACGGCCAACAATACGAACATGATCGCCGACGCCCTGAGCAGCCAGAACTGGACGAGCGATTACAACGTGATGACGGGCACGATCGGCAACTGGGGCGACGTGCCGGCGGTGGCGAAGATTCACGAATGGCCGGCCGCGAGCGGACAGGACCGCAACAGCCTGTTCGTCGCGCCGGCGTTTGCGGACCCCGACAATTACGACTTGCGCATCTCGCCGGAAGTGACCTGGGGCGGCGGCCTGCCGGGCATGGCCGTCGGCGTCATCAATGAACCCGTGGGTCGCAAGCTGCAAAAAATGGACCGCGACGGCAAACGCTACCGTGTGTACGGTGAGGGCCGCATATCCGTCGGCGCGTACGCGTATCCCGAGCCTGTGCTCGCCAAGGGGTGGGTCAAACTGGCGGCGAAGGTTGAGGGCGAGGGGCCCCGGCAGTCGGCGGGCGTGTATACGGAAAACGGCGAGTTGGTCCGCACGCTGCTGGCGGACGCCGTCGGCGTGAGTGAACTGTACTGGGACGGGCTGGACGATCTCGGGCACGTCGCACCGGAGGGCAAGTACGTGACCAAGGTGGTCACGAGCGATTTGCGTGTGGTGGACGACGGCGCGTTCGGCGACAACGGCAACCCGATGGGCATGTATCAGTGCGACCAGGCCGAGCGGGTGTGCGCGTTGTCGGACGGCGGATTTTTGGTGGTGGCGTTGTGGGATGAGGCGATGTATCCGATCCGCCGGATTTCGTCGACGGGTCAGCCGACGGCGGCGATTGGATTGGCGAACGTCGATTTCGCCGCGATCGTCTCGGTGGGCGAGGACGACATCTACGGCCTGCTCGGTCGCACCTGGCCGGGCCTGCAGACCAAACCGACCGCGCGAATCATTCGGCTGGCGCTGCCGGGCGACCGCGCCCACATGCTCGACGGTTCGGAGCAGTACGTCATCGTCACCGACGCGGAGAAGGAAAAAGGCGTCCTGGGCATCGGCATGGCCGTGGTGGGCGAGAAGGCGTACGTCACGATGAGCGGGCTGAACGTGGTGCGCGTGATCGACTTGACTAACGGCAAGAAACTGGCGGACTGGCCCGTCGCCAATGTCGGCGACATCGCGGCCGACCCCAACGGCGGGCTGTGGGTCGTCAGCGGATCGAAGCTGGTCCACATGGCGCTCGACGGCAAGAAGGGCAAGGAGATCAACACCGAACTGGAGGCCCCCAAACACATCGCCGCGTCGAAGGATTACATCGCCGTCGTGGCGGATTCGGAGAAGCTCGGCGGCCCGCTCGGCGGCGACGCGCCGCGGCTGCACATCATGGACACCGCCGGCAACATCCTGAAAAAATTCGGCAAACCGCGTCCGCCGGGCGAGTATACGCCCATCAGCCTGGACCTGCTTCGCGACCCCCGCGGCATGTGCTTCCTCAACGACGGGCGACTGGTCCTGTGCGAGTATCAACGCACGCGCATCCTCGACCCTGAGAGCGGCGTGATTCTCCAGGAGTTGATCAGCACCTTCGTCGACACGGGCATCCCGCATCCGACCAGGCCCGAGTACGTCTACTGCCAGTTGGGCGTTTTTCACGTGGATCCGAAGTCCGGCGCGTGGGAGTGGCTGGCCGAGGCGCCGTATCTGATCGGGCCAAACGAGCGGAGCGAGGCGAGGGAGGACATCGTGTACAGCCTTCGCATGCCGTCGATCGCCGTGGTGTTGGGCGGGCGGCCTTTCATTACGTACGAAAACAGCGGCAGCACGATTCACTTCGTCGACGTCAGCGACCCGGTCAACCCGCGCGTGTCGGTCACGCTCAAGGACAAGGTGCTTCCGATCGGCCCATACCAGACGTTCTCCTTCGCCGGGAACAGCGATATGATTTGCGCCTACTACGGCCCCAACGGCGAGCGGGGCACGTTCTTTGCCCGCGTGCCGTTCAAGGGGTTGGACGAGAACAACGATCCGGTTTTCGATTTCGAAAACGTGGTTCGGCTCGGCCAGGTGAGCGATCCTGTCAGCGGGCTGATGAGCAAGGACATCGTCTCGGTGGACCCGACGACGGACGAGATTTATTTCGGCGCGGTGACGACGTTGTACAACAAGATGGTGCCCGGCTGGGGCGCCGACGCGACGGGCGTGGGCAAATGCACACCCGAAGGCAAGCCGGTGTGGTTCTCGCTCTCCAGCGGCGGCAACTATATGGCCGCCGCGGCGATCAACGACGGCCAGCGGACGCTCTTCCTGGCGTGCAAGAGTTTCGGCGGGCAGGTGGACGTTTTCGACGCCGACGGGCTGCGGCTGGGCACGGGCAACTGGTCGTTCCCGAACCATTACATAATTGGCTTCGTGGACGTGCGGTACGGACTGAGCGCGTACATGCGTCCCGACGGCAAAATCGGCGCGTATGTGGAGGATGACGCGATCGGGCGGTTGAGTCGGCTTCGGATCGACGGCGCCGAGACGATCGAGCGGAAGGCGTCGGCGTTCGCGTGGAAGCCGACCGGCGCGGCCGCGGGCGAGGCCCCGCTGGCGTCGGAGGTGCGAGGCAAGGGGCTGGAGAAGATGCAGGCGATTCCGAAGGTCGCGTCGCTTCCGGTGGGCGGCGACTGGTCGGCGTGGGAGAAGGCCGGCGTCGTGCCGCAGATGATCATTCTGCCGGCGGTGAGCTACCGCCACGCGATTCTGCCGGAGGACCTTTGGCAGACGATGAGCCTCGGCACGGCCATCGGCGCGATCGCCCATGACGGCAAGAATCTGTACGTCTACTTCGTCGTCACCGACGAGCCGCAGTGCTTCCACGCGGAGACCCCCGGCATGCTGTACCAGAACGACGGCATCGAATTGTGGCTGGAGCAGGACCAGTTCGGCCTGGGGCTGACGCGCGACGGGGCGGCCCATTTGTATAAATACCGCTTCCACGACCGCGAGGGCAAGCCCTACACCAAGTCCTATTCGCTGGACAAGTCCAACATCCACGCGACGGCGCTGTCGGACGTGGCCGCCCATCCGCTGGGCAGGCAGTTGGGCGATATCGTCGGCGTGTCGCTCAAGGGCAGAAAGGGCTACATGGTGATGGGGCGGATTCCGATGGAAGAGGTCCGGCTGGTGGGCGGCATCGCCGGACGCGGCGGCAACGGCATCCTGCCCATGACCGGGCGCGGCGGCGAGATCCTTCGCGTCGGCGTGGCCCTGGACGGCAACATGACCTGGGGTCGGGCGCAGGACTACAAAGTCTTCTGGCCCAACAGCCTGATGTTCAGCGACCCGACCCGCCTGGCGCCGTTCGTTCTGAAGGAGTAGGGGGCGTTTTTTTACCACAGAGACACAGAGAACGCAGAGATAGACAAGGAGTAGTTGAGAAACTGTGCTTTCTTCGTGCCTGTTCGCATCGCTCGCCTTACCGCCGTCGTCGCAGCAGGGCGAGTCCGCCCAGTGCGAGCAGGCACAGCGAGGCCGGCTCGGGGATGGAGAACGCCCCCGCGGGATTGTCGCCGAATACCGCGAACATCGTCATGTCCTTCGGCGCGACGAATCCCAGCATCCCGTCCGTGTCGTACGCCATCGAACCCCAATTCAGGATGAGGAGGTCGCCGGAATACTCCAGCCAGACGTCGTCCACGAGGGTGAACAGCGTCAGGCGTTCCTGGCCTTGGCCGACGTTCATCGAGTAGTACAACTCATCGTCGTCGCTTTGCAGGTCGATCTCCCAGACCGCCAGCAGGTCCGCGGGCCTGTCCTTGGCGAGCAGGTACGCCGCCCAGATGGCCAGGTCATCGCTGGTGGACCAGCCGCCCGGCGTGGCGGTGAAGTAGGGAAGGGTCCCTTTGCCTTCGGCGCTCTTGTCGAGCGTGCTCACGCCCAGCGGGGTCTCCGTGACCCAATCTTTCGGGCCGTCTCCCAGGTCGAGCTTGCCGTCGCCTGCCTTCAGGTCGAATCCGTCACCGGGCCATTTACCGATCGCGGTCTTGTACGTTTCGATAACGTACCGACTGCCCGACGCCAGTTCCGTCAGATTGCCTGGCGCGACGATATGTACCTCGTCGCTGATGGTGAATGTTTTCGCCGCGCCGTCCCACGTTCCGCCGAACGCGGCCACGCCGTCGTACAACTCATTCGCGCAGGCCACCGGCGTGTAGACGCCGTCTGACAGGAACACGTTCGCGCACAGATTCAACGCGCGGGCGTTCGCTTCATACACATCGGCGTTCAGGACGAGCTGGGCGCCGTCGCTCAGGTCGAGCGGCTGACTGTTCGGCGAGTCCTCCGCGTAGTACGATCGGCTGAGGTGGATGTACATTTTCGCGCCGTCCCAGAACGTCACGTCCCTGTCACTGGTGAATCGCCCGTTGTCCGAGATCGTCATCACGCCGTCCAGAACCGTTCTCGCTCCGCCCAGGACGCCCAGGTCGGAAAAACAGTAGGCCTCTGGGGCCGAGCCTGTGATGCGAATCTGCCGTTCGCCCGTCGCGTCGCCGTCGGCGGAGAAGTAGGCGGCGTCACAGTAAAATCGGCCGCCGTGCGAGATCACCAGCACGCTCTGAGGACTCGGCATGTGGAAAATCCCGTTATAATCGTAATATCCGTCCGCTTCATCCGCCGTGACATGAATGAACAGGGCGTTCCGTCCGTCGTCAGCGGTGATGTCGCCGATTTGGATAATGTCGCCCCACGCGACGGCGGCTGTCGTGACGGACAAAATCAGCGCAAGAAAACCCCCGGTATACCTCATGACGTCCCCTTGATGAGCATGCCTCATCGTGTGATGCGGATTGGCCCATTCGTGCCCCGAATGCCCTTGGCCAATGCCTGTACCGCTACCCATACCCAATGCCCCAGACCACAGGACCGTACGATTCGTTTCCGGCGGAAGCCAATCGAATGGAAAATTTATCTGTTTTTCATCGTTTTTTATCTAGGCATTTACGCCGATGTGTTATACAGTGAACGACTTGCCATCCCGCCATGGACATGGATGTTCGCCTTCCTGACGTACCCCAGGATTACGACAACGCGGGACGGCGTATAATTTTTTGCCGGCGAAAACGTATGACGAGCCCAAGAAAACTAAGGAATATCGGGATTTCCGCCCACATTGACTCGGGCAAGACCACGCTGTCGGAGCGCATCCTCTACTACTCCGGCCGAATCCACCGCATGCAGGAGGTCAAGGGCGACGGGGACGGCGCGACGATGGATTTCATGGACCTCGAACGCGAGCGGGGCATCACCATCGCGTCGGCGTCCACGCAGATCGAATGGGACGGCCACGTGTTCAATCTCATCGACACGCCCGGCCACGTGGATTTCACCGTCGAGGTGGAGCGCAGCCTTCGCGTGCTTGACGGCGCGATCATGGTGCTTTGCTCCGTCGGCGGCGTGCAGAGCCAGTCCGTCACCGTCGACCGCCAGATGAAGCGATACAACGTGCCGCGTCTTGCGTTCATTAACAAAATGGACCGCACCGGCGCCGACCCGGCCAAGGTCTGCCGCGACATGACGGATAAACTTGGCCTGAAGGTCGTGCCGCTCGTGCTCAACATGGGCGCGGGCGCGACGTTCGAGGGCGTGATTGACTTGGTGGACATGAAGGCCGTCCGCTTCGAGGGCGACAACGGCGAGGACATTGTGATCGGCGAGATTCCCGACGAGTACGCCAGGCCCGCCGCCGAGGCCCGGGTGCGGATGCTCGATGCGCTGTCGATGCACTGCGACGACCTGCTGACGTTGATGCTCGACGACACGCCCATTCCGCGCGAGGTGCTGCTGTTGGCCATCCGCCGCGCCACCATTCAGCGGGAGATCGTGCCCGTGCTGATGGGCACAGCCTATCGCAACAAGGGCGTGCAGTGGCTGATGGATGCGGTGGTGCGGTATCTGCCCAGTCCGCTGGACCGGGCCAATTTCGCGCGAGACCACGACAACGACGGCGCGGAGATCCCGCTCGTCAGCGACGACGACGCGCCCGCCGTGGCCATGGCGTTCAAGATCGTCGACGAATCCTTCGGCCAGTTGACGTACACGCGCGTCTACCAGGGTTCGCTTCGCAAGGGCACGAGCGTCCGCAACGCCCGCACGAACAAACTGCATCGCGTCGGACGCATGGTCCGCATGCACGCCGACCAGCGGCAGGACATCGACGTCGCCGTGGCCGGCGACATCGTGGCCCTCGTCGGCGTCGACTGCGCCAGCGGCGACACCTTCTGCGACGAATCCCTCAACGTCTCCATGGAAAGCATCTTCGTCGCCGACCCCGTGATCAAGCTCTCCCTCACGCCCGAAAGTACCGCCGACCAGGACCGCATGGCCAAGGCCCTCAACCGCTTCATGAAGGAAGACCCCACCTTCCGCGTGAGCACCGATCCCGAGACCGGCGACACGTGCATCGAGGGCATGGGCGAACTGCACCTGGATATTTACGTCGAACGCATGCGGCGCGAGTACAAGGCCGACGTCACCGTCGGCATGCCGAAAGTCAGTTACCGCGAAGCCCCCACGCAGCAGGCGGCCTTCGACTACAAACATCGCAAGCAGACCGGCGGCAGCGGCCAGTACGGCCACGTCGTCGGCACGCTCGTGCCGATGGAGCTCGACGACGACGCCTGGCCGTACCTGTTCGAGGACGAAGTCCGCCAGGGCCGAATTCCCAGCGAGTACATCCCGGCCGTCAACAAGGGCTTCGAGGAAGCGATGAAGAAGGGTCCGCTGGCGGGCTACGAAATCGTCGGAGTGAAGATGGTCCTCGAGGACGGCTCGTATCACGACGTGGACTCGAGCGAAATGGCCTTCCGCGTTGCGGCGGTGGAGGCGTTCCGCCAGGGCTTCATGCGGTCCAAGCCCGTGCTGCTCGAGCCGGTCATGCTCGTGGAAGTGGAATGCCCGACGCAATTCCAGGGCTCGATCGTCGGCGACCTCAACAGCCGGCGAGGCATGATCCAGGGCACGGAAAATCGCGACACGTTCTGCGTCATCCGCGCCGAAGTCCCGCTGGCGAACATGTTCGGCTACGCGACGGTCGTTCGCTCGCTCAGCCAGGGCATGGCCACGTTCAGCATGGTGCTCGCCCGCTACGGCAAAGTGCCGAACAAACTGGCCGAGGAAATCATCTTCGCCCGCAAGAAGGAAATGGCAACGAAGTAGTTAGAGTAGTTTACGAATGGTTTGCCGCACCCTTTATCGCCACGAATTACGCGAATTCTCTTGGAAAATTCGCGTAATTCGTGGCGATAAATGTAAGGCCTGTAAACGAGGCATTTTTCGAAAAATCGAGGCGTTTAGAGCCGTTTTGCTTTTTTCGTAGCGGTGTCCGCAGACTTCCAACACGAGAATACACGGGAAACGCCTGTGTTTTCAGTGTGTTGCATCACTACAATAAAAATTAATCTGCTCTAGAATTTCCTGGAACTCGTGAAGGTCACGGTCGCCGCCAGGTCTTTTTTGAGGATCGCCAGCAGGCAGTGCATTTATGCGACGGTTCATTGATTTTCATACGCACAGCACCGCCTCGGACGGCGTGTGTGCGCCGGCGGAGTTGGTGGCGTTGGCGGAGCGGTCGCGGCTGGCGGCAGTCGTGTTGACGGATCATGATACGGTGGCAGGGTTGGCCGAGGCGGTCGAGGCGGCGATGGCATTTCCGTCGTTGCGGCTGATTGGCGGTATCGAGATTTCGGCGATGTATCGCGGGGGCACGATGCATTTGCTGGGGCTGGGGCTTGACGTGGACTCGCCGCGGCTTGCCCAACTGACGGCCGACCAGCAGGCCGCTCGGGCGCAACGCGATCCGCAAATGCTCGCGAAACTGCACGCCCTCGGCGTGGAGATCACCATGGATGACGTGCTGGCGGCGGGCGCGCAACGTGACGCGGGCATCTTGCCCGCGTCCGGCGAGGGCGATTGTGCGACCTCCGGTGGCTTGGCCAATGGAACACACAACGCGGGCGAGACGCCCGCGTCACGTTGCGCGCCGCGCCGGACGATCGGACGAATGCACTTTGCCCAGGCCTTGATACGCAAAGGGTACGTGCACAACGTGGCGGAGGCGTTTCGGCGGTATCTTGGTTTCGCCGCGCCGGCCTACGTGGACAAGGAGCGGCTCACGCCCGCCGGGGCGATCGAGGCCATTCACGCCTCCGGCGGACTGGCGGTGCTGGCCCATCCGGTGTCGCTCCAGTGCGAAAACCGCCTGCAACTCGAGCGCGTGGTGCGCGAATTGGCCGGCGCGGGCTTGGACGGCGTGGAGGCCTACCACAGCGACCACGACGCGGCCCACACGCGGATGATACTGGACCTGGCCAGGCGGCTCGGACTTGGCGTCACGGGCGGCAGCGACTTCCACGGCCTGTCCAAACCGCACGTCCAACTGGGCCAACCGCCCGTGCCCCTGGCGGTGCTGAACGACACCTTCCGCCGCCACCTGGGGTTGTGAAAACGTAGCACGGGCGTCCCGCCCGCGAGTCCCACGGGCATCTTGCCCGTGGTTGGCACAGGCAAGTTCCTCATATTGGAACCATTGTGCATGGGCGAGACGCCCATGCGACTCACGGGCAAGATGCCCGTGCTACGCCTGGTGGGCGTTTACATGAATCCCGGCGGGATGTCCATGCCGCCGGTGATTTCTTTTAAGGCTTCGGCGGCGGCGGTGGAGGCTTTTTCCTGCGCGGCGCAGACGGCGGCCTTGACGAGGTCTTCGAGCATTCCCGCGTCCATGGCGGCGTCGGCGAGCAGGGCCGGGTCGATCCGCACCTCGCGCAGCAGGAGTTTGCCGGTCACGGTTGCCCGCACCACGCCGCCGCCGGCTTCGGCGGAAAACTCGCTCGCCGCCAGTTTCGCCTGCATCTCCGGCATCCGCCGCTTCATTTCCCCCGCCATCTTCATCAATTTTCCAAGATTGCCGATTTCACCGAACATAGTGTTCCTGTCTGTAGTGTTATCGTGTAGGACCGCCATTGCGAACGACACGCCATTCCATGGCGGATTCCGGGTGTTTCCGAAGATATTCCAGACGGCGCTGATATTCCCGAATCTGCCCCGGCGTCACCGGGATATCTTCGGGGCGGACATCCGTCGCTTCCCATGCTTCCAACGGATCCGCGGGGCTTGGCTTCAGAGTTTCCTGTATCCGCTGCTTTCGCTCCATGGTTTGCACTCCCTGAATACCGTTATTGTACCTCACCCCTCCGCATCCGCATCCTCCTCCTGGCCGACCTTGGGGGTGTCCGCGTCGAGGCGTTTCATGTTGACCACGTCGCCGCCGAAGAGGTCCAGGACGGTTCGGACGGCGGGGTCTTTCATGACGGCGGATTTTTCCGCGGCGCTGAGGTCGCCGAATGTCGCCCGTGCCGGCGCGTTCGCGGAGGTGTTCGACGTGCCGCCAGGACTGCCGCTGCCGCCGAAATCGCAACCGATCGGCCCGCCGGCGATGTCCGACAGTGCCGCGTTCATCGCCGCCAGCAGCTCGCCCGTGCAGCGCTGCCGCAAGGCCGCCTGCGGGGCGTCGAAGTCCAGCCGCAACGTCTCGTCGCGGAAATCGACCACCCTGGCCGCCCCAAGCACGCCCACCAGCGGCATCTGACGCCGCGCGATCAACGCATCCACAACCTTCCGCCAATTCGCCCGAAGCCACCCCGTCTCCCAGACGATCGCCTCCCCAGATGCCGGCGAACCCGCCGCCGAATAGGCGCCCGGCGCCGTATCCGCCGGCACGCCAGGCGAAGCCGCCGCCGGGGCTGCCGTATTCGCATACGAGGCCGTGTCACCACCCGAAGCCGCCGCCGTGGCCGGGGGTGTCAGGTTTTTTTTTTGCGCCCACGACCCCGCGCCCGCGCCGCCCGCCGCCGCGGGTTTGGCCGCGACAGCCGATGTCGGCGCGCCGCCACCGCTCAGCCGCTCCAGCAGGCTCTGTGGATCAATAAACTTATCCGACTCCGCCAGCCGAACGAGGGCCGCCTCCACCAAAGGCCTCGCCACGCTCGAACTGCGAATGTTCCGCGACACCGTCTGCACAATCCCGATCGCCTGCACCAGCGACGGCACCGTGAAACGCCGCGCCATATCCGCCACCGCCTGCCGCTGCAACTCGGGCAACTCGATCAACTCGCTCGCCGGCCCGCACACCAGCGCGACCATCATGTTCCGCATCGCGTCGCCCAGCGACGTTACCGCCGACGCCAGCGTCACGCCGCTCTCCAGCACCGCGTCGAGTTCCTTCAACGCCGCCGCCGCGTCGCCCCGAGCGATGCCCGCCGCGATCGCCATCGTCCGCTCGTCGCCCGGCGTGCCGAGAATCCGCACCACGTCGGCGTCGGTGACCTGCTCGCCGCTGGCGGCCAATAGCTGATCCATCAAGCTCAACGCGTCGCGCATCGACCCCGACGCCGCCCGCGCGATGCGGAACAACGCCGCCGCCTCCGCGGGCACGCGCTCGGCCTGGCATAGAGCGGCCAGGTGATCGGCGATGTCCCGCGTGGGGATGTTGCGGAAGTCGAATTTCTGGCACCGCGAGAGGATGGTCGCGGGCACCTTCTCGGTTTCCGTCGTGGCGAAGATGAATTTCACATGGGCGGGCGGCTCTTCAAGCGTTTTGAGCAGCGCGTTGAAGGCCTCCTTGGTGAGCATGTGCACTTCGTCGATATAGAAAATTTTGTAGCGGCTGCGGGAGGGCTTGATGGCGGCGTTGGCGCGCAGCTCGCGGATTTCGTCGATGCCGCGGTTGGACGCGCCGTCGATTTCGACGACATCCACGTCGTCGCCCCGGGCGATGGCGACGCAGGCGTCGCAGCGGTTGCACGGCGTGGTCGTCGGCGCGTCGAACGATAGGCAATTCAGCGCCTTGGCCAGGATGCGGCTCATGGTGGTCTTGCCCACGCCGCGCGTGCCCGTGAACAGATACGCGTGGGCGATCCGCCCGGTCGCGATGGCGTTCTTCAACGTCTGCGCGACAGGCTCCTGCCCCACGACTTCGTCGAAGGTGGTGCTTCGGTATTTTCTCGCCAGGACAAGGTATTCGGCCATGTGGTTAACTCGTTGATTCGTTAACTCGTTAACTGGTTAACTAGTTAACTGGTGGACTCGTCATGTTTCGTCTTTTGCTGGCTGATTTTTCAGGTACTTGATGTAGCCGTTGATCAATTTCTGCACATGCACAGCCTGTACTCGAATATCATCCAACTGAATTTTGGTAAAATATTTTTCGTCTTCACAAACATTGAAGTCATCTAACAACTCGCAGAGACTGCCACGCGAACGATACAAATAACTCGCGTTATGTCGGTAACTTCTGCTTCCGTGCCCTTCAGCAATACAATTCGTCACAGACACAGCCGCTCGCCGCATCTGTGGGACGAGGCCAAACTTTTCATCCATCGGCAACAACCTCGTCAGTTTATACACCCGTTGACGAAGCAATCGAGCCTGCCGAAACACTTCCAAATCTTCAAAGCCCCGTCCCATCAGAATTTCCACGCCAGCTAACTAGTTAACGAGTCAACCAGTTAACTAGTTAACTCATGGCGATAATCCGTTCCATCGCTTCTTTAATTACCGCATCCGGGTACGTCAAGCTGATGCGGAAGAATCCTTCGCCCCATTGGCCGTAGGCCAGGCCTGGCGTGACGGCGATGCCTGCTTTTTCCAGCAGTTCCGTCGCGAACGCGCCGCTGGAGCCGTTGAATCGTTCCGGCACGGGGGCCCAGACGTAGATGGTCGCCTTGGGTTTTTTCAGTTGCCAGCCGGCGGCGTTGAGCGTGTCGACCACCAGGTCGCGGCGGCGTTGGTAGATCGCGTTGAGCGGGGCGGCGTATTGTTCGGCCGTGTCGAGGGCTTTCGCCGCCGCCCATTGCACCGCGCGGAGCGTACCGTTGTCGGTGTTGTCCTTGACAAGACTCAACGCCTTGACGGCGGATTCGTTGCCGACCACGCAGCCCGCGCGCCAGCCGGTCATGTTGAAGCCCTTCGACAAGCTGAAGAACTCCACGGCCACGTCGGCCGCGCCAGGCACTTGCAAAATGCTCGGGGCCTTGTAGCCGTCGTAGGTGTTCTCGCTGTACGCGCTGTCGTGCGCGATCAGAATATTATGCTTGCGTCCGAACGCCACCGCGCGCTCGAAAAAGTCCAGCTCGGCCACCGCCGTCGTTGGATTGTTCGGGTAGTTCAGCCACAAGACTTTCGCCTGCCGGCAGACCTCGGCGGGAATTTCGTCGAAATCCACGAGGAAATCGTTCGCCGCCCGCAGCGGCACCTGGTGCGTCACCGCCGACGCGAACACATGGCCGATGTTGTACGTCGGATACCCCGGCATCGGCGCGATGCCCACGTCGCCGGGATTCAGGAACCCCATTGCGAACTGCGCGATCGCATCCTTCGAGCCGCTCGTGGCCACCACCTGCGAGGGTGAAAGCTCCACACCCCAGCGACGTTTGTAAAAATCCCGAATCGCGCGAGGAAACTCCGCTACCGGCGCGTCGCAGCCGTAGCGGTGACGGTTCGGGTCGCCCTTGTCGTCGATCGTGCGGATCAACTCCTGCACGATCGGATCGGGCGTGGGCTGATCGGGATCGCCGATGCCCAGCGAGATTACATTCACGCCACGTTCCCGGGCGGCCGCGATCTTTCGACGCAACTCCGCAAACGGATACGGCGGCAACTTCCGCAAACGCTCAGCCAACTGAACTTCCATAACACACCTCGTGCGAACATAGCAGGGGACTCGGCCAAAACCGCATTATATCAGGAGCAGGGCGATCGCGTCTACCCGCCTGCCCATCTCATCGGCCTGTCAGCCGCCACCAGTCCACCTGGTCGATGGTGTATTGCGTGTCCTCGCCGATGGTGGCGGCGGTCACGTCGTTGGCGGCTTCCTCGGGCGCCAGCGTCAGCACTTTCGTTTTGCCCAGTTTCGCGATTTGCTGTGGGTTGGTGAAGATGGCGTAGTCGTCGTCGCCGAGCGTGGCCGGCGGTGGGGCGGTCGGGCCGGTGGGGGGCTCCAGGCGGTAGCGGTTGATGACGACGCCCGCGACGCGAAGCCCTGCCGACCGGGCCGCGTGAAGCGTCAGCAGCGTGTGGTTGATCGTCCCCAGGCCCGCCCGCGCGACGATCACCAGCGGCAGCGCGAGCATTTTGGCGAAATGAATCACCCAGAAATCGTCGCGGATCGGACACAGCAGCCCGCCCACGCCTTCGATGACGACGGCTTCGGGCCCGGCGGTTAGCATCTCACGATACGCGTCGAAAATCACGTCGAGATCCACGTCGCGATGTTCGCGGGCGGCGGCGACGTTCGGCGCAACCGCTGTCCGAAACCGCAGCGGCACGATCTCGCTGAGCGGCCGCCGGCTGTCCGAACACGAGGCCAGAAACTCCGCGTCGCCGCTGACAAGCCCTTCGCGACGACGCGAGCATCCCGTGGCCACGGGCTTGAACACCTCCACGGTCCGCCCCTCCGACCGCAGGCTTCGGGCGATCGCTCCGGCGATCAATGTTTTGCCGACCTCCGTGTCCGTGCCCGTGACAAACAACCCCCGCGCCGCCGGCAACGCGGGATATTTGGAGACGTCGAATGAAAAGTCGTTCATGGGTGGTCTTCCGTAGTAATGACAAGCGGCAAGCGACAAGAGAAGGCAACGCCTGTGCTATTCGATGTTTTCACGCAGTAGGAACGTTTTGGAATACAAGGCTCTCCCTTTTCTTGTCACTTGTCGCTTGTCGCTTGTCGCGGTTTCATCGCCTTCACCAACATGTCGCACACCTCGTCCTGGAACGTTCGTGCGGCGGAGAGGTCGGTGGTTTTGTTGACCAGCACGCTGAAGGCGTAGACGGGCTTGCCGTCGGCGTCCAGCACGTAGCCGCTCAGGCAGGAGACGCCCGCGATGTATCCGGTTTTGGCGAGCACGCGGCCTTTGGCTTCGCCAGCCAACCGGCGGGACATCGTGCCGTCCACGCCGCCGACGGCCAGGCTGGCCAGGAACGCGTCGGAGCCTTTCATCGACAGGGCCTTGGTCAGCAGGGTCGTCATGGCCGCGGGGGTGACGCGGTTGTGCCTGCTGTATCCGCTGCCGTCGGCGACGACGAACTGCCGCTGGGTCAGCCCCAGGTCGGCGAGCGTTTTTCCCGCCAGGACGGCGCTGCCTGCCCACGTGCCGTCGCCGGCGGCCAGCAGCATGCACTCGGCCACCATGTTCTGACTTTGCTTGTTGGCGCGGTGGAGGACCAGGCTCAGCGGCGTGGAGGTTTGCGCGACGGGGCGGGCCTTGTCGAGCGGCACGTCGGCGCTCGCGGCCGCGCGGAGCTTGCCGCCGATCGTCACGTCGGCGCGGGCGAGTCGGTCGGCCAGCGTGCGGGCCAGCAGCATCGGCGGATCGTTCACCGCGGTCGACTGGGGCGAGTTGCTTGCCCTGGCGGTGCCCGTGATCGTCACCGTCGCGTCGCCGGCGGCGAAGGTCAGATTCCACACGGCCTCGTTGCCGGCCTTGATGCGGTTGTTGACGGTGAAGTATCGGCTCTCGGGCGAGAGCAGCGGCACCGGGCCCGCGGGGTCGGCGCGGAATGTCACGTCAATGCAGTTGTTGTTAAAATTCAGCGCCGCCACCGGCGCGGAGTACCATCGGCCGAACTGATTGGCCGGCCAATCCGCGTGACGATACGTTTTCGGCGAGCCGTCGGTGAGCACGATCACGTCGTTGATTTCGCCGCCCGAGACCCGCTTGACTGCGCCGGCCCAAACGTCCAGGTCGTCGTAAATGCTCCGCTTTTCGTCGGCGGCCACGCGGGGGTCGCCCAGCAGCGGGTCGAATCCGCCGGCCACGACGACGTCCTTGTCCAGCAGATACACGGTGGTTTTGAACTGAAAATCCGCCCCGAGTTTGTGCATCGCCACCAGGCTGGTGACGAGTTTCATGTTGCTGGCCGGCGTGAACAGATCGTTCGCCCGATACGAGGCCACGCTTTTGCCGCCGGTCAGCTCCGTCACGGATACGCCGACCACGCATCGTGTCTTCTTCTCCAACGCCTCCGCCCTGGCGACAATCCGCTCCCCGACCGACTGCCCAGCCGCGGGCAACGAAACCGCCAACATCGCGAGCACAAACCACGGACGTACAGTGTTCATCAAAAAATCTCCATCGCCAACGGGCATCAGGATAATCGCCCCTGTATTTTGTCATTTTTTCGCGATGTTTGCGAGGGTCCCTTCGCGAAAAATCGTGGTAAACGTGAACCGCTCTATGTGTGATCGTTCTGCCGCATCACGGCCTCGTACGCATCCATCATCTCCCGCACGTGTTGCCGCATGGTGAGTTTCGGGATGACGTCGAGGCCGGCTTTTCGCATGGCGTCGCGGGCGGCGGGGTTGGTCAGCGTGTGCATGGCGGCGACGACGGCGTGGGTGTCGCGGGGCGAGGGGACGACGATGGCGGCGTTGTCGGCGAGGCGTTCGGTGGCGCCGTTGAACGCGGTGGTGATGGAGGGCAGGCCGAGGCAGGCGGCTTCGAGAACGATGCGGCTGCACGGGTCGTACCAGGTCAGCAGGACGTTGACGTCAGCGGCGAGGTACCACGGGGCGAGGTTGGATTCGTGTCCGAGGAACGTGCACGCGTTGCCCACGCCTCGCACCGACGCGTGGCGGACGTAGCCTTCGCGTTCGACGGGGTCGCGTCCGATGACGACCAGCCGTCCCCGCCGGTCGGCCTGGCGGTGCCATGCCGCGAAGGCTTCGATGGTTTGCGCGACGCCCTTGAGTGCGTATTTTTTCGCGACGGTCAGGAAGAGCATGTCGTCGTCGGACAGGCCGAGTTTGTCGCGGAGCCGGCGGCGGTGTTCGCGTCGCTGGTCGTCGGTCAGCGGCGGGGGTTCGATGGCGTTGTAGAGGACGCGGACGTTGTCGCGTCGGCCGTAGTGGCGGGCGATTTCGTCGGCGACGAGTTGGCTGACGGGCAGCATCAAGACGCGTCGGTCGGCCATCATGGCGGCTTCGAGTCGGCCGGTGAACTGTCGCTTGCGGTTGAGCGGCGCGAGCGCCTCCAGCAGCGGGCCGACCACGGGGCCTCGACGTCTCCGGGCGGCGTCGGTCTGTCCGGGAATCGTGCCGCTGTGGAGTTGGTAAACATTGGCTGCGGGCAGTGGCAGCGTGGTGTGCACGATGTCGAATTCGCCCGCGACGGCGGCCACCGCGTCGGCGAAACGCGCCAGCCGAGCGCGTCGCGTCAGCCCCGGCGCGGGCAGGACGCGGAGCGGCACGCCCGGCACCGCCACGCCCGACTGGCAGAGGATCGTCACCGCCTGCCCCGCGTGCGACAGCGCGGCGGCCAATTGCGCCGTCGCAACCTCCCGCCCGCCGCGCGCGACGTCCATGTGTTCGATGACCAGGGCGATATTCATTCCGGCAGTTCCAGGTGCTCCGCGAATCGTCGGATGGTTTTGTCGCCGATGCCGGGGACTTTGTTGAGGTCGCTCAGGCGGCGGAAGGGGCGGTCGATGCCGTTACGTTGTTGGGCTTCGCGGGTGTCGATGATTTTCCGCGCGGTGATCGGGCCGACCTCGGGCAGCAGTTGCAGTTGGGCGGCGGTGGCGGTGTTGGGGTCCAGTCGCAGGACGGCCTGGCTGGCTTTTTCGCCGTGGAGGGGGATGGAGGCGTCGCCGGGCGCGTGCGTGGACTTCATCGCGTCGGGGCCGCGCTGGAGCAGGCTGGTCGTCAGCAGGCCCGCCGCCAGGATGACCATGACCACCGCGGCGGACAGGTTGTGACGCCGCCACGTGACGTCCAGCCGCGAGGGTTTTCGTGGCGCGGGCGGGCCTGTCGTGTCGCCGTCTGTCATGTCAGCCTCGCGGTGAGTTGGACCATCCGCCGCTGATTGTCGCGGAACCGCCGCACGGCGTCGGCGGTGACGTCGTGCATGCCGTACCACGCGCGTTCGAACGCGGCGACGTTTTCCTCGAACGGCTCCATCATTCCCGGCGCGGCGTGCGAGCGGCGGCGGAGTTCCCGCACGTACTCGTGATTGCTTTTCGAGCGGACGATTTTCACCATCTCCCGCTGTGCCAACCCGGCCAGGCAGGCCAGGTACATCGCCCGCATCGCCAGGCGGTATTGTTTTTTGGCGAACAATTCGGCGGCCATGCCAAGCCAGCCTTCCTCGGGCAACTGATCGGCGGTGGTGTCGTCGCGTGAGAGGTCGGGCTTGGCCTGGATCGGCGAGGCGTCGTCGGCATCGTCGGTCTTCTCGTCGCGGCGGAGATGGCTGCGGAGAAACATGGCGATGACGACGACCAGGGCGACGATGGCCACCGCCAGCAGCAGGTAGAGGATCAATTGCAATCCGCCGACGACGGACTCGCCGGCGGGCAGGTTGATGCCGTCGAAATCAGGCCCGCTGAAATTTTTTCCGCCCCCGCCGCGCGGGCCTGGCGTGGACTGGTCTTCCCTTGCGCGGAACCAGTCGCGGAGGTCCTGACCCCAGCGGGTGAATGTGTTGGAGATCGACTCGAGCATGCCGGCGTTGGGATTGTCGCGTTCGGGCCGCCACGCGTAGTTGCCGTCGGCGAGCGTTTTTTCGATGGACCGATCCAGTTGGGCAGCCAGGTCCTCGGCGGCCGGAGCGGCGGCGGCGGGCAGCGCGAGCGTGATCGCCAGCAAGGCAGCCAGGATGGCCGCGCCGCCCGCTTCCGTCGCGTCGGCGGACTTGGCCCGCAGGAACCGCCCGCGAAGATCCTGCCCGGAGCGGTCGGCCGTCGCGTAAAAACACGAGAGCACGTGCAGGGCCCGGTTCATCGGATCGAGCATGAGAAACGTCAGCGCGACGGCGATGCCGAACAGCGTTGTGTTCGCCGACGCCGACCCGCCACGCGAAAATTCCGTGCCCACGCCGAGGATCTGTTGGAGCAAATGTGGTCCGGCCAGCAGAACGATACTCAGATTCGCCAGCAGCAGACACGCCATCAACGCCAGCAGCGGCAGCCCCGCCGACGCGCCGTCACCGTGTTTGGCCAGTCGCGCGCTCTGCGCGAGGGCCTCCCGCAACGGCCGTCTGCCGTCGGCGAGGATCGTGACGTGTTGGAAAAACGACATCGTGCCCGTGATGGGCAGAAACACCCGCCAGTGACACACCAGCACGATGGCTTCGAACGCCAGCAGCAGGAACAGCAAAACCGCCATGACGGTTACGATGTCGCCGGCGTGTCCGTTCGGCGCGACCACGCTCGCAGCCAGGGCGGCGACGAACAGAAACATCATCGCCGCCGATTGCACGATGGTTTGATGGGCCGTCTGCCGCCACAGCGTTTCGCCGCTGGCGGGGGGCGGTTCCACGCCCGCCTGGAACGCCGCCATCGCGCCCGCGAACCGCGACTGCCAGAACTTCATCCACGCGAAGAACGCCGCCAGAATCATCGCTCCCGCAGCCACGCGGCGGTGGGCGAACGTGTGGAGGCTCATGTCCTGCACGAAGTACAGCAGCGACAGCACGAACGGCAGCGTGCCGATGTAGTAATTCGCAAGTCCCGCCTTGGGCATGCGTCGGAGGAGATGAAAGGCTTCCTCAAGCCGCGGCACGGCGCCGTCGCCGCCGGAGGCCAGTTGCAGTGGAGCCGTCATGGCACGTGTCCCCCGTGAAATTGCGACGGCAGCGTGAGCAGATATTGCCCCAGCGCGTAAAACGCCAGCCAGGCCAGCACAAGTCCCGCCAGCGTCGCGACGCCGAGTCCCACTCTGCCAGGCCAAGGCGACCGCTCCGCCGCCGCGTCGGCTGTCGGCTTGCGAAGGCACGCGGCGCAGACAACCTGCCCGCCGTGCTCGGTCACGCACTCGCGACAAAAAAACTTCCCGCACCGCGGACACCGCGCCGATGCGGGCCTCTGCGCATGATAAAAACACCGTTGCTGTACCAGGGACGGCATGGACGCATTATAACGTATACGGCTCAGTTCTCCATCTTCCACATCATCATGATTCGCGGCGTGGAGAGGTCGTCGAGGATTTTCGCCGGGTCCAGCGGCGACGCGTCGGCCTTGGCGTCGATCAGGTTGAACAGGCCGTGCGGACGCGTGTATTGAATCACCTTGGGTTTGTCCAGCCGGGCCCTGGCGGCGGCGGATTTCACGGCGTCGTCGAGGTAGCCGATTTCGTCCACGAGGCCGTTGGCTTTGGCGTCGTCGGCGAGGTAGACCTGCCCGTTGAGAGGCTCGGTCTGCGTGACGACACGTTTTTCGCCGTCGCCGTCGGGCGAGTCGATGGGCACTTCGATGGTCGTAACCTTCAGATTCGGCCTGCCGTCGCGGACGACCTGCTCGAACTTCTCATGCATGCTCGACAGGAGATTTTCCATATTCGCCAGCGTGCGGTCGGAGGGCGTTTCGAAGGGATTCTCGGTGGCCTTGGTGCCTCGCGACTGTTTGCTGCGGATCATCACCATCTGCACGCCGTGTTCGTTGAGGAGGTCCTTGACGACCGGCCAGGATCCGATCACGCCGATCGAGCCGGTGATGGTGGTGGGTTCGGCGTAAATCTGGTCCGCTCCGGCGGCGATGTAATATCCGCCGCTGGCGGCGACGCCGCCCATGGAGACGACGATGGGCAGGCCCTGATCTTTGCGGATACGCGTGACGAGGTTGTAGACCTGGTCGCTGTCGCTGACGGTTCCGCCGGGGGTGTTGACGCGCAGGACGACGGCCTTGACGTCCTTGTCGGCGCTGATCTGGCGGAAGAATTTTCGGAAGTCGGCGCTGGTTCTGCCGTCGATGGGGCCTTCGATGGCGTAGAGGGCGACGATCTGCTGGCGGTTGCCTTCCTGGAGGACGGTGGTGCGGAGGTCGCCGCTTCCGCTGGAGGCCATCACCAGCAGGGCGAGCATCGACACGTTGAACAGCAGCGAGAGGATGAACGCGCTGACGGCCAATCCGACGAGCAATCGCTTGGCCAGGGATTTTTGCGGCGGGGGCCCCCAGCCGGCCGCGGGCGCCGCGGCGGGCTTGCCCTGCCCATGTCCGGCGGCGGGCGCGCCACGCGGCGGCGCCAACGGCGCCGGAGCGGCCCCCGGCGGCACGTCAGGCCTGGGAGACCCAGGCGGCTGTGGCGGTTGCGGAGGCCCAGGCGGTTCAGACGGCGGCAAGTTGGACATAGTAGTCTCCCTTTGTGAACTCCAGATGACGCTGCATCATTCTATCGCCGCCGGCGCGGAAGGCTAGAGGTCTTTCGGTTCTCATGACGTAGGCGTGCGATTGGTTCGAGGGATACAAGCCAGTAGCCAATAGCCAGTAGCCAATCGGTATGGAAAGATCAGGCCAAAAGGCAATGAACGCGGGAACCGATATGCCCGTGACCAATATCTCTGTTCGTGTGTGTTGCAGTTGATCCTTCCATACCTACTGGCTACTGGCTATTGGCTTGTACCCCTCGAACCGGCGATCCGGTATCACCGTCGAGCACACGAAAATCGCCTCACGTCGCGTCCCACACCACGGGGGGCATGAGGTGTTGGTCGACGTGGCGGATCAGTTGTGGCGGCGTCAGCGTGGCGGTCGGCCAGAGCGTCAGGTGGAACTCGTGGCTGCCCTGGTCGGTGACGGGATGGTCGGGCCTGCGGGCGGGGTCGAACGGGTCGTGATGGGCCACCAGCGGGCTTCGCAGCAGGGTGAGCGTGACGGCCTCGGGCGTGGCGTTGGCGGAGAAAACATCCGGGGCGGCCAGGGTCAGCCCGCCCGCGCCACATCGCACGATCATGCCGCCGCCGAGAGGGTACTCGCAACCGTTGAGGTTTCGCGACAGCGGGCCTCCGCTGACGAGATCGGTCCGCTCCCGGATCGGCGAGGGCGGGATCAGCCGCAGGCACAGCCGCTGGCGGGCCTGCGCCCACGTGACGCGGAGCAGGATCGACAGGGCGTCGGAGTCCTTGTGGACCATCGCGCGGCACCACGCGAGCGAGCGGTCGAACTGCCCCAGCGAACGCACGTCCGCCCGCAACGGGCCGTTGTTGGCCACGGCCGTCTGCGACCACGCGAACGCGCCGAGCGTCTCGTCGGCGAATCGGTTGCCTGCCGAGTGCGACCACGTGTCGGTCGGGTCGTCCACGACGTCAAGCCGCAGCCGCCAGTCGTTGATTCGCAGGTCGCGCTCGCCGACGATCAGCCGCACGTCGCCTGCGGCGAACGTGTCGCCGTCGATCCGCAGCAGGCCTTGCGGAGCATCCAGCGCGGGCGCCTCACGTGACGCGGGCATCTTGCCCGCGTCTGGTTGCGACGTGGATTCCTTCACCTCCGTTGACTGGTCCAATGGAACATCCAACGCGGGCGAGACGCCCGCGTCACGTTTGGGCGTCATGCGAAGTTCGAGCACGCGGCGGGAGCGGGCAGGGATCGTCAGCGGGAAGAGCAGTTGCGTCGAGCAGACCATGTACGACGGGTCCTGCGTCTGTGTGGGCACGGGTTGGCCCTGCTCGTCGAACAGTTGGAAATCCAGGGCCTCCGCGCCGTGGCGGACCCACGGTTCGTGCGTGAGAAAGCCCGTGAACTCGCGGTCGGCCGGGTTGGCGGCCACGATTCGATGCTCGCCGGGTTTGGACAAGTCGCCCATCGCGCGGCGCGTGACGGCGGTGAGGGCGTCGTTGGCCTTGGCGCCGGCGGCGATCAGTTCGCCCGTCGCGAGGGTGGATGCGTTCCACAGGCAGGTGCCCCCGAGGATGTCGTGAAACTGGTTGAAACAGAGCGACTCCCACGCGTCGTCGAGGTCGGCCTGCAGGCCATCGTCATTGGGCGCCAGCCAGTCCGCCGCCTGCTGGGCCTGCATCAGCCTGCCCTCGGCGAACCGCATGGAGAGCTTGATCCGCCGCTCGACGCTGTAACAGCCGACCGCGTGATGCTGCAACTCGCCCGCCACCAGCGGCAGCGTGACGTTCTGTTTGGCCAGGGCGTCGAAGGCCGCGCGCGGATGGCTGAAAATCGCCCGCACGCTGCCGCCGCCCAGCGGGTCGCCGCCGTTGGCGAGCAGCCATTCGATCTGCTCCTTCGTCGGCCCGCCGCCGTGGTCGCCCACGCCGTAAAAGCACATCGCGTGCTCCACGCCCGGCGGCAAAAACTGCACCGCCCGCTCGATGTGCGCCCGCAAATCGGTGGCCGCGTAGCAGTACGGTGAGCCGATGCGGAAGGCCGTCACCTCGCTGCCGTCGGGGCTTTGCCAGCGGAAAAAATCGGCCGGCAGGTCCATCTCGTGCGGACCAGGGCGCATGAAACAGTACGCGTCGATTCCCGCCCGCCGAAGCCGTTGCGGCAGCCAGGCCGTGTGACCGAACGAATCGACGTTGTAGCCCACGCTCGTCCGCCGCCCGAAAGCCCGCTCGAAATACCGCTGGCCGAGTTCGAGCTGTTTGTCGAAACTCTCGGCCGAGGGAAGATTGCAGTCGGGCTGAACGACCATGCCGCCCACGAGCTGCCATCGCCCCTGTGCCACGAACCGCCGCACACGATCCCACAACGCCGGCGCGAGCATCTCCACCTGGCGATGATACCAGCTTGTCGAGCATGTAAAAATAAACTCGGGATACTCGTCAAGCCGGTCGCACGCGCTGCGGGTGGTCGCCAGCACGGCATCGACGCCGTCCTCTTTCCGCCACAGCCAAATCGGATCCAGGTGCGCGTTGCCGATCATGTGTACGGTGATCATGGTTTATTTCGTCCTTTCAATCATTACCGATGTCGGCAGCGCCAGCGGGAAGAGCGGATCCAGGCCGGCGGCGATTTCGAACATCGTGCCGATCGCCTGGGACATGCCCTCGGCGTCGTAACCGACGGCGACCAGAGCGTGGACGTCGTGGCCGAGGTTGTGGATGTTCCAGGCCACCATGCCGTTGCCCTTGCCGGGGAACGTCGCGCTGAGGCGGTAGGGCAGGACCTTGGAGTTGACCATGTTCTTGATCAGGGCGTTGTCCTCGGGCGTGCCGAGCACGATGGTCGGGTTGGGCAGGTCCCAGCCGACGGCGTAGGCGGGATTTTCCCGGCCTGCCTTGAGGCCGGATCGGCTGCCGGCGACATGCGTGCCGCACCAGGTGCGGAGTTCGTCTTCGGCCATGTCGCGTGCGAGGATTTCGTTGGCTTTGACGATCTCGCAGGTGACGTTGTAGGGTTTAAGAATTTTCACCAGGCGTTCGGCGGCGGCGAGGTTGTACTCGCTGTCGCCAATGGCGATGGTCACGTTGCGGTGGTCGCGGAAGAAGCGGTAGATGTTGGCCTTGTCGTCACCGAAGACCACCGCGCGATGCGTCGCGCCGGCCAGGTTGCGGGTGCGGGTCAGCGGTTTGTATTCGAAGGTCGCCAAGCCCTTCGTGCCGGCCAGCAGGTCCGTCACTTCGACCGTCCACTTTCCGCCCAGGTCGTTGGCGGCCAGCGGAAGCGTCACGCTGCACATGCCCGCTTCGGTCGCGCGGAAGAGGTCGTAGCGGACCTTGCCGGCCGGGTCCTTGACGACGATTTGCAGCGGGGCCGTTCCGGAGATGGCCTGGTTTTTCTTGTCCACCAGGGCGGCTGAGAACGTCATCGAAATCGGCGACGCATTCTCGCGGGTCAGGTCGCTGTTGAAGACCGGGGCGAACACCAGCACACCGCCGATGGGCCTGGCGGTGCGGGCGAATACCTTCATGTCGCCGGCGGCGAAGTCGACCTTCACGCTGCCCTTGGAGAGTTTGACTTCCTTGCTGGACATCGCTTCGTACGTCGATCGGCCGTCGTCGGCCAGGGTGATCGTCGCGGTGGTCTTGGCGGGAATGCCCAGGCCGTTGAAGATGCCGTCCGCCATGCCGTTCATCTGCGCGTTGACGGCGAAAATGTACTCGATCTCCCCGCGAACCTGCCGCCCCGGAATGATGAACGGATTGTCGCTGCCGAAGGCCGGCGCGATCTTCGCCGTCGCCAACTGCTTCTTCAACGCGTCGGCAACCGGCTTGGCCGCCGCCACGGCGGACTCCCACCCGAACATCTCCAGATGCAGCGCCGTCCGGGCTTCGCCGTCGAGGCCTTTTTCGCGACGGAGGTATTCCTGGAACAGCCCGTGCCCGCGGTCGGGGATCGCGCAGCCTAGTTTCTTCGCGTCGGGAATGTCCACCGCCACCTCGTCGCTGACCAGCACCAGCCCGCCGTCCCTGGCGAAGGCCGTCAGCGCCGCCACCACGGCCGGGTCGAGGAACGCCACGCCCGTGACGATGACGGCCTTGTGCGACTCGGCCAGCGTGCCGTCGAGCACGTCTTCCTCCACCACCGCGGTGATTGGCTGCTGGATCAGCTTGGTCGCCATGTACAGACAGCTCAGGTATCCGAACTGGGTGTTGTGGGTCTGCTTGCGGTAGTAGATGTCGCTTTTGGAATACAGGATGGCCACGTCATGCCGCGTGATGTTGGGGGTGGTGAAGATCGTGCCCAGCCGCCCCATGGCCTTGTTGGACTCGATGACGCCGGGCGTGCATGGGGTCTCGTGGGTGATGAAGGGCATCGACGCGAGGCCCTGGATGCCGACGATGAACGACAGGTAGTTTTCGAGCTTGAACTGGTCGGCGGCCATGCCGTCATAGAACGTCGGCAGGTACCACGTGGGCTTGTCGAGCTGGCGGGCCATGGCGAATTCGAGGTAGAACGACGGGTTGAGGGCCCGCGGTCCGCCGTCGCTGTAGCCGCCGTGGCCGTTGTTGACGGCCATCGAACGCGTGACGGGGAAGTAGTAGCCGTCGAACAGCGAGTACCAGCCGTACATCGACTGCGTGATGGCCTGGGCGCCCGGCTTGATGCGTTCGACGGCATCGCGGGAGGTCTTCCAGAACGCGCTCATGTAGCCGGTTTTGAAATCGTTGATCTGCGCCCAGTCGGCAAAGCTTTCGGGGTTGTCGACGTCGACTTCGTTGACGTAGGTTTGTTCCTTGCCGAAGGCCGACGCGTAGGCGCGGCGCTGGGCGGGAATGTCGTGGTTGACCGACACCGGGTTGCCCTGGTCGTCCTTGAGGTGCGGGTGATAGTACCACGTCAGGCCGGGCTCGTCGTGCAGGTGCACGCCGGCGAAATTGGGCATCGTGCGGAACGACAGGCCCCGGTCCATCGCCCGCTGAATCGAGCCGATGTACGTCAGCGGGTCCGACCAGTCGCAGTCGGTGTTGCCGTCGTGCTGGTGCATGCCGCCCATCGCCGTCAGCCCCATGATGTCCATCTTCTCGCGGATGGAAATTTCCTCCACGCCGCCGAACATCATGTTGAAGCCCATGCCCTCCTCGCCGTGGCCTTTCATCTTGTCGCCCGAGGGGCCGCCCCAATGAATCAGCTTGTAGCTGCTCTGGCGGATGTGGCTGAACACCTCGATGTCCGCCTTGTCCGTCGCGCCGCCCATTGTCGCGGTGAGCGTGTATTGGCCGGGCTTGAGCAGCCAGCCGTTGAGATGCAGATGGTCGGTCGCGCTGCCGTCGCCGGCCTTCAGGGCGAACACGACCGTCGCCTTGGATCCCTCGCCCGTCAGCGTGAGCGTGAGAGTCCCCGCCGGCAACGCGCCATCGCCCGAGCGGACGACGGAGACGTCGATCAACTCGTTCGTCTGAAACGTCACGCGGTTCTGCGGGAAGGTCAGCTTCAATTCGACGGCCAACGCCGTCGTCGCCGGCAGCAGCGCCATCAGGGAAACCAACAGGCATCTCATTGCAGCGTTCATGCGAAATCCTTTCGATTGGAACGACACGTACGATTGTACACGGGACTCACTGTACACCATAACCCCCCGCGATGCGAGCGGAGTTTCGGACATTGATCTTTTTGCCGCGAATCCCGCGAATTTTTCAGCAGGGATTAAGGGATTAGAGGATTTCTCGCCCCGCACGGCCATCCTGCAATCCTTTAATCCGCGTAATCCCGCTCGGTCTTTGCGAAGGCGAATCATCTACGCCCGCCGACGGGAACATCCTTCCATCACAACGAGGCAAGCTGTCGCGAAAGACTTGTCGCGCGGGAGGCCCATTGGTACAGTTCCCGCACAACGACAATTCGTTAACCAGATAAGGAGAGCTTCCATGCGGCCTATCGTGTTGCGGAACGGTTCGCAGAGTGTCACGTTTGTGCCCGTCGAGGGCGGCTATCGGCCGGAGTGGTTTCGACTGGACCGGCGGGTGATGTTGCGGTTCAAGGATCACGAGTTTCTCAACGTCAGCGGGCTTCGCGTGACGACGGGTTCGTGCCGCGATCATTCGGACACGCACGCGGAGTTCGGCGGGTGCGTGCGGCTGGGCAGCCAGGACGTCGATTGGACGGTGCGCGTGTCGGTGCCGGGCGACGGGCAGGGCGGCTTCGTGGTGAACACGTTTTTCGCGCCGCGACACGAGCCGATCGAGATCATCGAAGGCCTCTCCACGTTCGAAACGCCGTACGAATACGACGTCGACTGGCACATTCAGACTTTCCTCGCGCAACAGCCGGTGTACTGGTTCCAGGGCGGCAAGGAGTTGTGCGGCGCGGGCTTCATGACGCCGTTGTGGTACTACGGCCGAACCGGCAGGGCGCACCTGACGTATCCGTGTGCCTCGCCGTTGGCGATCAGCCATGTGTCCGCCGCCGACGGCTCCAACGCGCGGTTCACCATGGTCCTGGGCAACTGGAATCAGTGCGGCATGAAGGACATGTTCATTCAGCCGACGCGCGACTGGCTTGCCGACGAGAAGGCCGTCTTTGCCGACGATACGCTGGCTGAGGGCGCGGGGCGACACGGCATGAAATTCCTGATCGGCGCGTGCAATTGGAACAACTCGATGCACAAGGATCCCAACGTGCTGGTCGAGCCCGCCGGCCTGCGGCAGGAAGTGATTGTACATTTCCTCAACGAACTGCCCGAGGGCATCGACGGATTCCTGATCGAGGGCTGGCAGCGGATCTGTCGCCTGCATTTTCCCGTCGACGGCGTGGTGCCCGCGTACGAAGTCGCCAAGAGCCGCGGCGCCAGTTGGGTCGGGGCGGCCGACTGGATCTGCGAGCAATTCCAGAAGCCCGAGGGCATGCCTGGATTCTACAATCCGCAGGAGGGCACGGTCGTCTATTCGCCCTTCACCCGCCCGCGATGGGACAACGGCGTGAAATTCTTCGCCGGGCAATTCCTCGGCCCGCTCGCGATGGCCGCCCACGTGTGGAAAGACCGCGCCATTCTCGAATCCATTCCGCACATGGAGGAACTCTTCGCCAGCGACAAACAGCAAGGCCATTCCGCCGAGGCCATCTGGACCATCGGCCCCACGCCGATGTACGTCAGCGTGCTTCGCAAGGCCGGGCTGTTGGGTCTCTCGCCCGCCTGCCTGGAGCACGTGGAAAATTACGTCCGGAGGCACAGCGAAATCCTCGTCGAAGAGCCGGACAAATTCCCCAAGGTCGACGAAGGACAAAAGGCCTGGGACGCCCTGATGAATCTGCTGGCCGTGGACATCCTCGACCGCCAGCGCAGCGAGTCCAACGCCCGCGCCCTGCTGGAGCGGGTCAACGCCGCCCTGGACGGCAAATGGTGGACATTCAACTGTTCGGTCGTCGGCAACCTCGTCGGCGCGGGCAACGCCCGCCCGTTCGGACACAGCGTGGCCGCGTCGGCGAATCTACAGGCCTACCGACATTTCGGCGACGAAAAATACCTCGCCGCCGCCCGCCGATTCGCCGACATCTACGTTTCCATGCACGTGATGACGTTTAACGAATCGCCTACCGCCGACATGGACACGCGAGGCTGGTGTCAAGGCTCCACCGGCGGACGAGACCAGATCGCCCAGATGCCGCCCTGGGAAACCGGGCACAGTTTGCAGCATCTGGCCCCGTTCCTCATCGAGGGGGTCGCGCGGGACGCGTATTACGACGCCCTCTGGCTGCACGCTCACACCGGCCTGGCTGCGTATCCCAAAGCCCGCACGCTCAAGCGGGTCTATCGGCCTGACATGAGCGTCACCTATCGGCCGGTCGACGAGATGTCCACCGAGCGTGACTTCTATCTCAGCCTGCCGTACCTGGCGTATGAAAACCCGTGGGACCAGACGATGCTCGCGGGCTATCAGGGCGTCGAGGGCATCCTCCTCAGCCTGTTCCTCGGCGGCGGCATGGTCGCCTGCGAAGACGACCGCGTCGCGGCCCTGGTCCCCGAGGCCGCCTGGTACGTGCAGGAGATCGACAAGAAATTCACCGCCCACCTGTGGAATCCGCTGGACCGGCCGGTGATGACACGATTATTCGCCCGCGTCGCCCAACGCCAGGGCAGACCATTTACGATGAGCGGCGGCACGAGCGGGAAGGTATCCCGCGAAAATCCGTGGAGCGATTCGGTAACCGTCCCGCCGCGTCAAGTGATGAAGGTGGTGTTTACGGCGGAGTGATGACGTGCGACTGGTTGTAGATATGGCTTTGCCTGTTTGCGTTGCACAACGTGATGGACTGCAAAACATTTTGTAGTCCATCACGTTGTGCAACGCAAACAGGCAAAGCCATATCCACGTATAGCGTCTTCGACGTCCTACCGTTTTGCCAGGTACGGTTGGAAGGTGCCTCGCAGGTATCGTGTGAGTTGGGTGCCGGGGCATTCGGTGGCGGCGTTTGGGGCGTCGCGATGGCCGATAATGTTGTGGGCGGGAATGTTGTAGGTGTCCTGGAGGTGGCAGACCAGTTGGTTGAGGCTGGTCAATTGGGCGCGGCTTGGCATGGAGTTGCTGAAGTTGCCCACGATGCAGATGCCGATGCCGTATTCGTTGTACGCGTTGCCGGGTGTGCTGCCCGTGTGGGCGCCGGTGCGCTGGTCTCGCCAGCGATAACCCACCTCGACCACGCCGTCGCCGCTGCCGGTGCCGTTGCCGATGACGAAGTGATAGCCCAGCCCGTCCCAGCCGCGGGCTTTGTGTGACGCGTGGAATACGGCCGCGCTGCCGCTGGCGGTGGCGCTATGGTGAATCACGATGTACCGCCACGGTTTGGGATTGCGAACTCCCCACGCCTGCGGTCCCGCGAGGTAATTGCCCACGTGCGAGGAGGTGTTCGACGGCCCCATCGACGAGGTTTTCGCCGTCGACGTCTGGCCCATGGGGCCCCAGTCCATCGACTTGTACGTCACTGACGAGGCCTGCGTGTTCGATTTCCCGCAGCCGGCCAGGGCGAGCATCACCAGCGGCGCCAGAATCCATCCTGAATATCGCATCGAGAACTCCATGGTTACAGATTGGTATTGTATCGGGCGAGCGGGGCCGAGTTGTTGAGGAAATCGGGGACAAGGCCGGTTTTTCGCGAATTGTCCGCAGGGGTTTTCCGTTCTCGTGGCGAGTGGAGACATCTGTTCGAGGGAGCCGTTCAGCCAATAGCCAGTAGCCAATAGCCATCAGGTATGGCGGAGTTTGTTGTTATTCACACGATCTGATTGCTGCACGATGTAACCCTCATTGCCGCTCTCATTGTCCAGGGCCATCGCATCTAAATTTCCGCGTTTTTTCGCGAAAAGGCTGTAGGCTGTGGGCTGTAGGAGACATGCCTTTGCGACCGATGTTTCGCAAAGGAAAATCAACCTACAGCCTACAGCCTAAAAATGGGCCTTTTTAGATGCGATGGCCCTGTCTCATTGTCTTTTCGCCCTTGTCTTTCCAGACCTACTGGCTATTGGCTGAATGGCTCCCTCGAACGGGCGGTTCATTTACGCCACGAGAATTGAAAGCCCCTGGGGCTATCGGTCGAGGAGTTGGAGGATCATTTCGGCGGCGCGGTCGGCGGCGTTTTGGTTGTCGTGCGGGGCCAGCGGGCTGACGAGGTTGAGGAGGTCGTCGCGGAGTTCGCGGAGTTGTCCCAGGTCGGCCATGGCATCGAGGGCGGCGGCTTCGAGGCGGGCGGGGTGGCCTCGCCAGGGCATCAGTTCGGTGACGAGTTCGTGTCCGGCGAGGATGTTGACGAGGGAGAGGAATGGGGTGGGCATGGCCCATCGGCATCGGCCGATCGTGCGGTGCAGGGCGGCCATGACGGGGCCTGTTTTGTAGAAGACGACCATGGGCAGTCCTGCGGCGGCGGCTTCGAGGGTGACGGTTCCGCTTTTGATGAGTCCGAAGTGGCTTGTCGCGAGGACGTGCGGGGTGTTGGCGACGGCGAGTTTTATCCTGGCCCGTGGCGCGGGCGTCTCGCCCGCGCTGGGCTCGGTGATTTCGACCTTCGCATGTTTGCAGGCGTTTCGGACGATTTCTGCGACGGATTCGTTGTGTGCGGCGATGGTGAATGTCGCCATCGGCCAGCGGGTGGCGAGGGATCCGATGACGGCCAGCAGGGGCGTGATGTGGCCGGCGACTTCGCCGCGCCGGCTGCCGGGCACGACGGCGATTCGCCACGTGCCATCGCCCCAGGCCTGGAGAAGGTCCGGCCGTGGCGCGGGCGTCTCGCCCGCGCTGTGCGTTCCATTGGGCTGGTCATTGGAGGACGGCGAATCGCTTTCGCAGGCGCCCCCAGACGCGGGCAAGATGCCCGCGGGACACGAGGGCGAGACGCCCTCGTCACGTTGCGCCTCGTCAGGCTGCACGTCGAAGAGCGGGTGTCCGACGAATCGCGCGTTGACGCCGCGTTGGCGGAAGTAGGCTTCTTCGAAGGGCAGGATGCAGGCGACGGCGTCGGTGAGGCGGCGGACTTTTCGGATCCGCCACGGCGCCCACGCCCACACCTGCGGCGCGATGTAGTACATCACCGTCGAGCCGACCGATTTGGCGGCCTTGCAGAGGTGCCAGTTCAACGCGGGGCTGTCGATGGGCACGAGCACGTCGGGTTTGACGTCGCGCACGGCCTTTTGCAGCCGTTTGACCGTGCGGAACCAGTAACCGAGTTTGAGGAAAGGCCCGCCGACCATGCTGGCGTGGGCGGTCAGGTCGGCGACGACCTCGCACCCCGCGGCGGCCATCAGAGGCCCGGCGGCGCCAAGAATGCGTGCGTCGGGCCGACGTTGCCGCAACGCGCGAATCAGGGCGGCTCCGTGCCGGTCCCCGCTGGCCTCGGCGGCGGAGACGAAGATGGTTGGTTGTTTTATTCTTTCCATTTCAACCGATAGAGGCAGTCGCCGGGGTTGTCTTTGACGGCCTCCACGAGGCCTTTCAGGGCGGGCGGGATGTCGCCGTGGGGTTCGATGTCCGGCGTGAGGACGTAGATGGGTCGGCCTCCGGCGGCGGCGCGGAGGGCGGTTGCGTCGGCTTGGGTCGGCAGCGGTTTCGTTTGGTCGGGCCGTTGCAGGCTGACGGGCGGGCAGGGGTTGTCCATGGCCTTGGAGATGGCCAGCGGGAAATAGGGCGTGGCGTCGACGAGGACGATCGGTTCTTTGCCGGCGTCGCAGACGGGCTGAAGTTGTATCCAGACGGCCTGGACGAACAGGTCGGCGGAGTGCTCGTTGTGTTTCCAGGGCGTGACCCAGTAGCGGATTTCGTCGCGGAAGGGTTTGCGGTTTTTCTCGGGGGCCAGGGCCGGCAGCAGGCCGTACGCCGCCGGGGCGACGATAAGTCCCAAGGCCACGCTCGCGCCGGCGATCGTCCGCCATTTTTTGGATCGGTCGGCCAGGGCAACCAGTCCCACGCCGCCGGCCAGCGCGATCATCCACAGTGACGGCAGGACGAACGTGAACTGGTCGTCGATGGTGTATCGCGCGACGAAGACCACGTGAATGGCGGTGATGGCCGCCATGGCCAGGGCGGTTTCGCCCCCGAGCCTCCGGCGGAAATGCCACCAGCCCACCACGGCCAACAGCGGCAGCAGCGTGGCGATGTTGAGTCCCATCAGCCCGTAATTGATCAGCACCATGTCCCACGAGCCGACTCCGAGAACGTCGTCGCCGTATCCGCCGAACAAGGCAGCCCGAATGGCCGCCGGGAAACCGACCTCAAGCGTGTTGACGAGAATCAAATAAATGTACAACGCCGCGCCGACGACATACGCGCCCAGCGCAGGCCCGACGCTCCACACGGGCAGCCGACGGCGGATCATGAGGTACGCCATCACCGTCAGGTGCACCGGCAGCGTCAGCAGCGTGAAGTTATGGATGCTCCAGCCCCAGCCGTTGACCAGCGCCAGCCCGGCCAGCGTGCCCCAGCGAGGGTTGCGGATCAGCGACGCCAGCAGCAGGCACTCCAGGCTCATCCCCGCCAGCGACCACGTGTAGGTTTCCGCCATCGTGGACAGCCACCAGGTCGTATGCGACACGCCCAGCAGGAGCGCGACGCACATGCCGGCCCACCGCCGCCCCGTGAGGCGATGCACCAGCAGCGATAGATTCGCCAACGCCACGGCCATGCCAAGCCCGCTGAACGCGTTGACGGCCCACATCTCGTACCCCGCCGGCGCGGCCCGAAACACCGCGTGCCCCATGACGATGTACATCGGATGGATCAACGCCAACGCGTCGCCCACGGAATAGTAGTGGTTGTGCAGAATGAACAGCTGCCGTGTCCCGCAGTCGCCCCAACTGAATTCCCGCTGCGCCGTGGCCGTGTACAGGGCGGTGAACCCCACCAGCAGGGTCAGGTACACGGCGATCGTGATTTTTGTGGACGACTTAGTGGATGCCGTCGCGGCATCTGGCCGATATAAGGTCTCAGGACGATCCGTACGTAGTGTTGTCATAAGAAATCCTGCTACCGTATCGGCGATATTCCGTGCGGCAGTGAGCCGACTGTATATTTTCGGAATGGTTGGCCTCGGAGTCAATCGAATTGACGAACGTGACGCGGGCGTCTGGCCCGCGTGTGGCGAGGGCATCTTGCCCTCGCGGACCGTTCCATACGGTTGATGCAGTAGAACAATCAAGACTTTCCGTAGCCGGACGCGGGCGGGACGCCCGCGAGACACGCGGGCAAGATGCCCGCGCCACGAGACATGACAAGCAACCCATCGACATCCAGAGGTCTGGCGGCGTTTATGGAATCTATGCGCGTGTCGCATTGGATCAAGAACGCGTTTGTGGCGATTCCGCTGCTGTTTTCCGGCAAATTCATGGACGGCGGCGCGCCGTGGGTGGAATCGTTCCTGGCCGTGCTGTCGTTCTGTCTGCTCGCTAGCGGCGTGTACATGATCAACGACGTCTGCGACGTCAAGAAGGATCGGCTTCACCCGGTCAAGCGGAATCGGCCGATCGCGTCGGGTCGGCTGTCGCCGGCGGCGGGGCTGGTCGGCGGCGTGGGGCTGATGCTCATCGCCTTCGCCGTGACGTTCACGCTGATGCGGACGTTTTTGTGGGACAAACCCCTCCGCGGGTTGGACCTGATGGGCTGGACGGCGGCGTACCTGGCCTTGAATCTGTTGTACAGTTTCTGGCTCAAACGGGTGCCCATTCTGGACGTGTTGGTGGTGGCGATGGGGTTCGTGCTTCGCGCGATGGCCGGCGCGGCGGCGATTGCCGTGCCCATCAGTCCCTGGCTGGTGGTCTGCACGCTGTCGCTGACGCTGTTCATCGCCCTGACCAAACGCCGCAGCGAAATCGTCGAACTCGACGCCACGCAGGCCGGCGACGTCCGCGAGGTCAACCGACGATACACGCCCGCCATGCTCGACTACATGCTCACCGTCGCCACCAGCATGGCCGTCGTCACCTACACGCTCTACTGTCTGGCCAAATCCACGGTCGAACGTTTCGAGTCGGCCCACCTGGTCTGGACCATCCCGCTGGTCGTGTACGGCCTGTTCCGCTACAACATGCTCACGCGGCAGACGGGGAAAAACGACCCCGTCAAAGTGCTTCTCCGCGACGGAATCATGTGGGCGGTCGTGGCCACGTACGTGATCGGCACGGGCATCATCTACCGCTTCGGCCGCCTGCCCGGCGTGCGGGACGTGCTGGAAGTGCTTCATTGAACACCAGGGAATACCTCATTTTCGTGTGCTCAGCGGTGAAATCTGACCGTGAGTTCGAGGGGGCCTTTTCGTGAATTCGTTGACTCGTTAATTCGTTAACTGGTGGACCAGTGAATCCACGAGTTAACCAGTTAACGAGTTAACGAAACCGTTTTTTGTAACAACAGGTTCATTTTCACCCACATGTCATGAAACCCTCGCTGTCGGCTGTTTTCTGCGCCTATACTGCCCGTGGGCGAAAGGGCAACGGCTATGGCGGTTCGCGCGGGGGATATCGTGGCGGAGCATGGGCCTTTCGAGTGCATCGAGTGCGGGGGGCGCATTCAACTCGAGCGGGGCGACGAGGTGCCCGTTTGCCCGTGCGGCGGGTTTTTCTACCTGGAGACCGGCCCGCTGCCAGCCCGGGAATCGGATACCCATACGGAGCATCATCGCCGGTGGGCGGCGTAAACAAAGGAGAACCTATGCAAGTCAAGTCCGGGGACAAGGCGCGTAAGAGCGGGGACATCAAGTGCATGGACTGCGAGGGCACCGTCTTTATCGAGGTGGGGGAAGAGGTCCCCAACTGCCCATGCGGCGGGACGGAGTTTGCCGAGCATCGTGAGCCGGCGAGCAAACACTCGCAACATGCAGAGCACTCCAAGCCGTCGGAGCATTCGAAACATTCGGAACCGTCGAAGCACTCGGAGCATTCGCCGGCGAAAAAACGGAAACCCGCGTAGCGTCGCGGGTGTCTTTCGTGAACCCATATTGGCGTGGCGGTGTCGATTCTTTCGCCACGAATTACGCGAATACCGCGAATGAGTCAAAATCATTCGCGGTATTCGCGTAATTCGTGGCGATTGGAGCATTTTACGACGCAAACAGGCAAAGCCATATCTGAATCCATCCTCATGAATCCCCCAATCTTCGCCAAAAAATGTAATCCCCTCAAAAAATCGCAATTTTTCAAAACTTTCTTCTCGAAATGTCGTGTGTTAGTAAATCGACGCCCTTGTCGTTCCGATACATCCGGTGTGAACACGGAGTTTTGACGTCAGGCCGGTATGCCCGCAGGCATGGCGGTGTGGCGAGTCAGGACCCTGTAGGAGGATGGGACGTTGAAACCCACGAAAGCATTGCCGATCGGAATTGATTTGGGCAGCAGCAGTATCAAACTGGCCCAATTGAAGCCGGAGCAAGACACGTTGGACCTGGTGGCCGCCGCCGCGTTCGAGGTGCCCGTTCATTGTCGCAACGATCAGAACCTGCACCTGAAATTCGCCGAGCAGGCCATTCGCGACGCGATGCGGCAGGCCCCGTTTTACGGACGAAAATGCATCGTCTGCCTGCCGGACCCGCAAACATTCCTCCAGCACATCCGTATTCCGAAGCTGGACCACTGGGCGATGACCAAGGCCGTCCGAACCGAACTGACCGGCAAGCTGCCCTACGACGTCGATCACGCGGTAATTCGTCACATCGTGGCGGGCAACGTATTCGGCGACTCGGAGAACAAGCAGGAAGTGATCGTGATCGCCGCCAACCGCGGCGCGCTGGAGAGCTACCTCACGATGGTCGCCCGCTGCAAACTCGAGGTCGCGGGCATCAACATCGGCAGTTGCGCCATCGTGGAATGTTTCTCGCGGCTGTTCCGGCCTGGCGACGCCAATCACGTCGTGTTGTACATTGACCTCGGGGCGGCCTCGACGCACGTGGTGGTCGCGCACGGGAACAAAATGGTGTTTGCGCGCAACCTGGCCCAGGGCGAGGTCAATGTGGACCGTGCCATCGCGGGCGGGCTTGGCATCACGCCCGACCAGGCGCACACGCTTCGGTGGGACATCTGCCGTTCCGGTCGGGGCGGCTCGGCGGAGGATGAATTTTACCGTCACATCGACCAGCCGCTGATGAGCCTGGCCGATGAAATCAACCAGTGTTTGCATTACTACGAGTCGGCTTTTCGTAATCATCCGGTGGAGCGGATCGTGTTCGTCGGCGGGGGCGCGTACGACAAGCGGCTGTGCCAGACGTTGGCGCAGCAGTTGAACATGCCCGCGCAGATTGGCGACCCGCTGGTCCGCGTTCGCAGGCCCGAAGGGGTCAAGCTGCCCGCGGGGCTGGATCGGCGCGAGCCGCAGCCGAACTGGGCGGTGGCGGTCGGATTGAGTTTAGGAGCAGGCCTGGCGGCCTGAGGAGTGGTTCATGAGCATTGTCAATCTATTGCCTGAGGATTACGGGGATCGTCGCGCGGCGCGGCGAACCAACGCGATTGCGCTGGTGTTGTTCGCGGTGGTGATGGCGAGCATATTGGCCGGCGTGTCGGTCAACCAGCGGGGCGTCAACGTCACGCAGGCGGTTCTTGCCCACGTGACGGCCGATTACGAGGACGCCACCAAGCTGATCAGCAAGCTCAAGGAGCTGGATCAGAGAAAACAGAACATGCAGGAAAAGACGAAGATCACCAGTTCGCTGGTGGAGCGTCAGCCGAGAAGCTTCATCCTCGGCACCGTCACGAACGCGATGCCCGACACGGCCTGCATCACGAGCTACAAGCTCCAGATCAAAAAACAGGCCGCGGAAAAGCCCGCCCCAGGCACCCGGGTGGCACGCAACGCGCCAAAGGCCGAGGACAAGTTCGCCACGGAGTTGGAGATCAGTGGCCTGGCGACCACGGACCTGGACGTCACGGCGTTCATGACGAACCTCCAGGCGTCCCCGCTGGTCAAATCGGCGGACATGGCGCACAGCAAGGACAAGAAGGTCGACATCAAGGACATCCGCACGAACAAGAAAGTCGGCGAGCGGGTGTTCCGTGATTTCAAGGTTCGCGTCGTGCTTCACGATACAGACGTGATGGACATTATCGCCGAACAGAAAAAGTCCGAGTTCAGCCTGGCGATGGGAATGTGAGGAATTGCCAATGAAAAATTTACGAATAATTTTGCTGGCCGTGTTGCTGGTGGCGGTGGTGGGCATGGCCTACTGGTTCGTGCTCAAGCCCAACGACGAGAAGAACCTGGCCATGCAGGCGGAGATTGCCGACAAGCAGGCCAAGCTGCGTGAGTTGAACCAGGCCCAGGGCATGGTGGGCGACCTCGAAACGGAAATCCAGTCGTACGACGAAGCGGACGCGTATTTCAAGAGCAAGCTGCCGGCCGAGAAGGAAATGCAGAACGTCCTCAAGGGCATCTGGGTGCTGGCCAGGCAGAACAATCTGGCGCCCAAGAACGTCAAGGCGCTGGACCGTCCCCTCAAGGGCGCCGCCGCGTCCAAGGCGTCGGTGGAGTTCTCCGAGCAGCCCATTTTGCTGGAGTTGGAAGGCGAGTTTCACGGGATGTACAACTTTCTCCAGGGCATCGAGAACCTGCCGCGAATCGTAAAGATCAACCAGATGGAGATGGCGCGCGACGACAGCAAAAAGTTCGGCCAGTTGAACGCGAAATTACAGATGACGATTTTCTTTGAGAAAGTCAAGCCGCCGACGCCCGTCGCCGCCGCGGCGGCACCCAAAGCAAGACCTGCAAAGAGGTAAATCATGGAAAACGAACCCACCCATAATCCAAACGGACAGCGTCCGATGTCGAGCGACAATCTGCCGCCGCAGGCGTCCCTGTACACGCCGATGCCGCCCAGCCATGCCACGGTCTTTTCCAAGACCAACATCCTGATGGCGGGGCTGTTCGTGGCCGCCCTGGTCGGGCTGTACGTCATTCACGCCAGTTCGGGCCCGACGAAAGCGTCGGCCGCCTCGACGGACATCGACAAGAAACTGGTCGCGTTCCTGGCGGATTTACGCAAGCAGAAAGCCGAAGGCAAGCAGCAGCCCGAACTGTTCGACACGTCGAAGTTCGAGGCCACCGTCCGGCAGATGCCTCCCGGTGATTTGCTGTTCGACCCGTTCCGCTACAAGCCGATCGAGGCCGAAAGCGAGGAGGAGGCCGTGGAAGACCCGGAGGAGCAGGCGCGAATCCAGTACCAGAAAGAATCGTCGGAAGCCATCGCCCGCGTCAAGGCATTGAAGATTCAGTCGATTTTGATGGGGAACGTGCCCGTGGTCATGATCGAGCACGTCGGCAATATCCGCGCAGGCGAGTCGGTGGCGGGCGGCTGGGAAGTGATCGACATCGACCCGTTCCAGGTTCGCCTGAAGTGGCGGGAAGAGACCTACATCCTGCCGCTGGAGTGATCCGGCGGCGACGTGACCGCGAGGGCGCTGCGAGCGTCCGTTCAACAGGGATCGTGACAGAGAACGAGGATCGCCTAACGGCAGGCGAGGGAATGACGTGACACAAACAACGACACAAGACGCCCGACAGACAGCCGCGCCCGGTGGATCGAACGAATTCGCCGAGGTGTGGAAGCCGACCGCCCAGTCCAGCTCCACGTTCCGCGGGCCCGAACGGGTCCTGCTCGAACGCGGCCAGGTCACCGTCGCGCAGTTGCAGCAGGCGTTGGCGATTCAGCGGGACAATCCGCGGCTGAGCATCCTTCAGACGCTCGTGCAGAGCAACCTCGTCGATCCGACGGTGGCGCTCCAGGCCGTCGCGGAATATTTCAAGCTGCCCTTCAAGCACGTGACGCTCGCCGACATCGAGCCGGCCACCCTCGCGCTGCTGCCGCCCGAATACGCCAAATCCAAGGGCGTCCTTCCGCTGCGCCGCACCGAAACCGGCGTGCAGGTGGGCATCAGCGACCCGGCCGACATCTTCCTCATCGACGACCTCAAGCGCCGCCTCAAAGGCCCGCTCCAACTGATCGTCGTCCCGCCCGAGGACCTCCAGAAAATCATCGAGGACCTCTCCGCCTCGCCCTCGCAGAAGGTCGACGAAATCCTCGGCGACGTCACCGAAGATGCCGTCGAAGTGCACGAGGAGAGGAAGGAAGAGTCCACCGACCTCGAAAAGATGGCCGGCGAAAGTCCGGTTATCCGCTACGTGAACTACCTCATCTCGACGGCGGTTCGCGAGGGCGCCAGCGACATCCACATCGAGCCGGGCGAGAAGAAACTTCGCGTCCGCCTGCGTATCGACGGCGTGCTCACCGAGCAGCCCGCGCCGCCCATCAGCATGCACGCGGCCATCACGTCGCGTCTGAAAATCATGTCCAACCTGGACATCGCCGAGCGGCGAATTCCGCAGGACGGGCGTATCCGCGTCACCCTTGGCGGGCGGACGGTCGACCTGCGCGTCAGCCTGCTGCCCGTGGTCCACGGCGAAAAATGCGTCATTCGTATTCTCGACAACCGCTCGATCACCGTCGGCCTGAACAACCTGGGCCTGCTTCCGGACATGCTGGCGAAATTCCAGCATCAGATCGACCAGCCGCACGGCGTGATTCTCGTCACAGGCCCGACCGGCAGCGGTAAAAGTACCACGCTCTACTCCGCCATCCAGGTCATGGATTCGGCGGAGATGAACATCTCCACGGTGGAAGACCCCGTGGAATATGAACTGGCCGCCATCAACCAGGTCGGCGTGCACGACGCGATCGGCATGAGTTTCTCGGCCGCGTTGCGCAGCTTGCTGCGTCAGGACCCTGACGTGGTGATGATCGGCGAAATTCGCGACCAGGAGACGGCCCGGATCGCCGTGCAGGCGGCCTTGACGGGCCATCTGGTGCTCAGCACGCTGCATACCAACGACGCGCCGTCGAGCGTGACGCGGTTGATCAACATCGGCGTCGAGCCGTTCCTGATCTCCGCCGCCCTCAACGGTGTGTTGGCGCAGCGGCTGATTCGGAAAATCTGCCCCAACTGCAAGCAGCAGGTGGACAAGCTCAAGGAACACGAAGCCGCCTTCGCGAAGAAGATCGGCTTGACGCTGCCGCAGAGCTTCCGCGGCGCCGGATGCGAAAAGTGCCGAAAAAGCGGCTACAAGGGCCGGCTTGGCATTTACGAATTCATGGAGTTCGACGACAACGTGCGGGACATCGTGGCGCGGAATCCGGCGTTGACGGAGCTGCGGGCGGCCGCCAAGGCCTCCGGCATGCGAACGCTCCGCGAAGACGGCCTGCTCAAAGTCGCCGCCGGCATGACCACGATCGAGGAAGTCATGCGAGCAACAGAAACGTAAAGACACGCGTTGCGTGGCGTGTGGGTGAAGTAGAACCGTTTGACCCAGGGAGCCGTTTCGTTAACTCGTTGATTCGTTAACTCGTTACCTGGGTCGGTGAATCGACGAGTCAACGAATTAACGAGTTAACGAGTTAACGAAAAGCCTCCTTCTAACAGGAACGACCGGATCGACTACCGTTTTTTATAGAAAGTAACGACATGGGTTTCTTGCAGGACATGCTCACCGTGGGGATACAGGCTGGCGCCAGCGACATTCATATTGTGCCGGGGCTGCCGCCGCTGTTTCGCATTCACACGGAGCTGCAAGCCTCCGACATGGCGGTGATCACGCCGGCGCAGAGCGAACAGTTCGTCCGCGACATGGTGGGCGAACGCCGTTTCGGCGACCTGCTGGAACACCGCGACCTGGACTTCTCGACCACCGTCGACAAGCTCGGGCGATTCCGCGTGAACGCCCACTTCCAGCGCGAGTCCGTCGCCATCGCGTTTCGAGCCATCTCCAACAACGTGCCCATCCTGAGTAAACTCGGACTGCCTCCCGTGGCGGAACGGCTCGTGGATCTGCCGCGAGGCCTGATTCTCGTCACGGGCGAAACCGGCTCGGGCAAGAGCACCACGCTGGCGGCGATGATTGAGAACATCAATCAGCGCAACGCGTTCCACATCATCACCTGCGAGGATCCGATCGAGTACGATCTCAAGAGTAAGAAGAGCGTCATCGAGCAGCGGGAGCTGGGCATCGACGTGCCGACGTTCGCCAGCGGGCTGCGACACGCGTTGCGGCAGGACCCCGACGTCATTCTCGTCGGCGAGATGCGCGACCTGGAGACGACCTCCGCGGCCATCACCGCCGCCGAAACGGGCCACCTGGTCCTCAGCACGCTGCACACGCAGAACGCCAGCCAGACCATCGAGCGTATTATCGACATCTATCCCGCCGAACAGCAGAACCAGATTCGGTCGATGCTCTCCAACACGCTTCAGGCCGTCATCAGCCAGGTGCTGTTCAAACGGGCCGATCAGCCGGGCATGTGCCCGGCCTGCGAGATCATGCTCTGCACGCCGGCGGTGCGAAGCTGCATTCGCGAAAACCGCATTCACGAGCTGCCCAACATTATCGAAACCAGCCGCTCGGCGGGCATGTGCAGCCTGGACGAGTCGATCAAGGCGCTGTACTTCAACGGGCGGATCAGCCGAGCCAGCGCCATCGGCGAGGCGACGTACCCGGACCAGATGGCCCGCGCACTGGCGGCCGCGTAAGAACCGATATCTCACGGCGTGAACGGCGAGAACGTTCATGCCGACGACAAATGGAGCCTGTATGCCGACGTTTAAATATGAAGTCCAGGACTCGTCCGGGCAGGTGGTTTCAGACACCGTCACGGCACCGAGCATGGCCGACGCGACCAACATGGTTCGCAGCCGCGGCTATCTGCTGAACATCACCCCCGTCGCAGGCGGCGGCGCGGGCGGCGGAGGAAATCTGCTCGCCAAGATGCGCAGCGTCCAGATCGAGGCCGGGCCGGGACTGAAGGACATTCTCAACTTCACCAACCAGTTGGCCGTCATGATCAAGGCCGGTATCAACATCCGCAACGCGATCGGCAACATCGCCGAGCAGACGACCAACATGAAGTTCCGCAGGATGATCGAGACGATCCGCAACGACGTCGAAGCGGGGCGCTCGTTCTCCGACGCGCTGGGGCGATACACGAAAATCTTCAGCCCGCTCTACATCAACATGGTCAAGGCGTCGGAGTTGTCGGGCAACTTCGGCCACATGCTCGGGCGCATCAGCCAATACCTCGCGCAACAGATCGAGACGCGCGCGATGGTCCGCGGCGCGATGGTCTACCCGTGCATCATCGGTTTCATGGCCGTGGTGACGATCGTCTTCATGCTGACCTTCGTGCTGCCGACGTTCACGAAAATGTTCGCGGGCAAGGAAGACATGCTGCCCGAGCCGACAAAAGTGCTGATGGCCATCAGCGATTTCCTGCGGTTCAAGTGGTACATCCTGGTCGCCGGAGTGATCGGAGGGATCGTCGGCATCAGCCTGGGGCTGAAGACCCCGGTGGGGCAGGTCATCTGGGACGCGGTGAAGATGCGCATCCCGATCATGGGGAAAATGTTCAAGGCGATGTACATCAGCCGCGGCTTGCAGACGATGGGCGAGTTGATCAACGCCGGCGTGCCGATGCTGGAAACGCTGAGCATCACGGCGAACGTCAGCGGCAACAGCCTGTACCGCAACATGTGGGAAAACGTCAAGAATTCGGTGAAGGAAGGCAGCAAAATCGCCACGCCGCTGAGCCGGCAGTCGCTGCTGCCGATGAACGTGGTGCAGATGATCACCGCCGGCGAGGAAAGCGGTAAGCTCGGCGAAGTGCTTCGCGACGTCAGCGATTACTACGCCGCCGAGCTGAAAAACGCCATCAAGATGGCCACCGCCATGATCGAACCGATCATGATCGTCCTCATGGGCGGCATCGTCGGCTTCATCGTCGCGGCCATGATCCTGCCGGTCTTCAAGATGACCAGTATGGTGGGGTAAAAACAGACGGTTAGGCTGTTAGACTGTTAGGCGCGGTTGTCGTAATCGAGAAATGGTTTCAGCGGCTTGCCTCTTTTCGATGCCGAACGTTGTGTACGATAGAACGTTTTTTCGCACACAACGTTCGACAACGCAAAGAGGCAAGCCGTCGCGAAATATTTTCCGTGCACGGCAGTCGCGCCTAACAGTCTAATAGCCTAACAGTCTAACCGTCTGTTGCGTTCCGCCCGGAAATTTCCTCATCCGACCGCCCCGATGTGCCGATGGTATGTACATGACCACCATTGATCCCATCAAGAGTGACGTACAGATCCTGGTCAATCTCGACGCCGAGGGCACCTACATCCTGGGGTGCGGTGGCGCCATGGAGTGGCGCAATCCCGTCGACCTGGTGGCAGCCTTCGATCCCGTCGGGGGCGGTCAGCCGCTGCGCGGGGTGATTCTCGATCTCCAGGGCGTACAGTACATCAATTCCGCGGGACTTGGCGCTATTTTCGCCCTGCGGAAATACGCCGCGCAGGCCGGCGGAACGCTGGTCGTCGCCAGGCCCTCCGCCACCGTCCTGCGACTGCTCAACACCATCAATCTCCCCACGCTCATTCCCGTCACCGCCAGCCTCGACGAAGCCCGGGCGGCGCTGAACAAATAAGCCAGTAGCCAGTAGCCAATAGGTATGGAGAGGCGAGGGCGAAATGGCAATGAAAGCGGGAATGACTGACCTTGGAACGACAAACTTCGCTCGTGTGATGAACAACAAATTTCGCCATACCTGATGGCTATTGGCTACTGGCTTGTCTCCCTCGAACGGATGATTCGTCTGCGTCACGAGAAAGGAAACCCAACATGAAGCCACTTTTCAACGTGCAGGAACTCGTCCACGCCGACAGCGATGTCACGCTGGTATGGGAAGCGATCGTGTCGGCCGCCGTTCGGGGCAAGGTCAGCGACATCCACGTGCTGGCGCAGAAGCGGGGCGTCGATCTGGTCTACCGCGCCGACGGTGACATGCGCGTCCAGGGCGTCTTCGCGCACGATTTTGCCAAGCGGCTGATCAACCACATTAAAACCCTCAGTAAAATCGACCTCGCCGAAAGCCGCCGCCCCGGCGAAGGCCGCATGCTCATGAACCTCGACGGCAAAAGCGTCGATCTCCGCGTCTGCGTGCTGCCGACGATCCACGGCCAGGACGCCGTCGTCCGCGTCTTCGACCGCAGCATCAGCCTGATGACCCTCAACGATCTCGGCCTGCTGCCCGAACAACTCAACTACGCCACGGACATGATTTCCCGCCCGCACGGCCTGATCCTCGTCTGCGGCGCCACCGGCAGCGGAAAAACCACCTCGCTGTACGCGATGTTGAACCACCTCATCGGCAACGGTCGAAAGATCATGACCATCGAGGACCCCGTCGAATATGAGTTGGAAGGGGTCAACCAGACGCAGGTGAACACGCGTATCGGTGTGCATTTTTCGACACTGCTGGCGGCGATTCTGAGGCAGGATCCCGACATTATCATGATCGGCGAGATTCGCGACGAGGAGACCGCCGTCACCGCCGTCCGCGCCGCCAACACCGGCAGCCTCGTGCTCGCCACCACGCACGCCACCCGCGCCAGCCGGGCGGTGGAAACCATGCTTGGGCTGGGCGTGCATCCGTATTTCCTGTCCGTGTCGCTTCGCGGCGTGATGTCGCAACTGCTCGTCAAACGCATCTGCCCACAGTGCCGACAGGCCTTGCCCGACACGAAGGACATCATCGTCGACCCCGATCTGATTGCCCGCCTCAAGGCCGACAGCGTCGAGCCGCAGCTCTATCACGGCGCCGGCTGTGAGCAGTGCGGCGGCACGGGCTATCAAGGACGGCTGGGGCTGTTCGAACTCTTCCGCCCCGACGACGCCATCAAGCAACTCATCCTCGACCGCCGGCCCGCCGCCGAAATCGACCGCGTCGCCGAGTCCGGCCACATGCTCACCCTCGTCCAGAGCGGCAAGCTCGCCGCCCTGCGAGGCCTGACCACCATGGAAGAAGTCGTCGACGCGCTGCCCATGGCGTAAATCAGACAGACACAGATATGGCTTGCCGTTTTGCGCTGTAGGGCGTTGAAAACAATGTATTGTCTTCAACGCTTTGCACCGCAAACCGGCAAGCCATATCCATATCTGCCGTTTGTCCCTATAATCTCATGGTTCTCGCGAAACCGCGGGGTTGGGAGACGGCATGATTGGGCTGTGGGTTGGGTTTATCGCGTTTGTGCTGGCGTTGCTGGCGTTGGACCTGGGCGTGTTTCATCGCAAGGCCCACGTGGTGGGCATTCGCGAAGCGTTGACGTGGGTCGGCGTGTGGGTGTCGCTGGCCTTGCTGTTTTCGGGGTTCATCTACGCGGCGTATTATCACGAATGGTTCGGCCTGACGCTGACGGTCGCGAAGTCGGCGGCGAATCCCGAGGGGATCCTGCAAGGCCCCGCCGCCGCCGGGCCGGCCTTTGTGCAGTATCTCACGGGGTACGTCGTCGAGGAGTCGCTGTCGATCGACAACATGTTCGTGATCGCGATGATCATGGCCCAGTTCGGCGTGCCGGCGGCGGTGCAGCATCGGCTGTTGTACTGGGGCATCCTCGGCGCGTTGGTGATGCGCGGCGTGATGATCGCCGCGGGGTACGGACTGGTGCAGCAGCTCGACTGGGTGCTCTACGTGTTCGGCGCGTTCCTGGTGTACACGGCCGTTCGAATGCTCGTCGCCAAAGGCCCCGTCGATTTGAAACAGAATGTTCTCGTGCGGGCGGTGCGGAAAATCATGCCCGTCACGGAGGAATTTCACGGCAGTCAATTCATGATCCGCCGCGACGGCAAACGGTGGCTGACCCCGCTGGCCGTGGCGCTGGTGGCCATCGAGAGCGCCGACGTCGTCTTCGCCGTCGACTCGATCCCGGCCATCTTCGGCATCACGCGCGACCCGTTTTTGATTTTCACGTCGAACGTATTCGCGATCCTGGGCCTGCGGAGTCTGTATTTCGCGCTGGCGGGCGTGATGGAAAAATTCCGCTACCTCAAGGTGTCGCTGTCGGTCCTGCTGGCGGTCATCGGCGTGAAAATGCTGCTGAAACACTGGCTCGAAGCCATCCCCGGCCTGAACTACTGGACACTCGGCATCACGCTGCTGATCCTCGCCGCCGGCGTCCTGGCATCGCTGTGGCGGAACAGGCGGCGACGAGTGATGAGTAACGAGTAACGAGGATTTCGAGGTGTTCGGCCAGGATCAGGGGCGCTCGTTATCCATTCACGACAACATTTCCTCCTTCGGTTCCACGGGAAGGTGCAGCGTGAAGGTCGAGCCCTGGCCTGGGGAGCTTTGGAGGGTCAGGCGTCCGCCGAGGAGGGTGGTGAGTTCCCGCGCGATGGCCAGGCCCAGGCCCGTGCCGCTGGACTCCTTCGTAAGGGTGCGTTCGGCCTGGTAGAATTTCTCGAAGATTTTCGACTGGTCGCCCTCGGCGATGCCTGGCCCCGTGTCGATGACGCGGACGAAAATTTCGCCGGGCGATTCCGCGTCGCCAGGTCGCGTCGACAGGCCCGCCTCGAGCGTCACTTCGCCGTCGGGCGGCGTGAACTTCACCGCGTTGCTCATCAGGTTGTACAGGATCTGCTGGAGTTTCGACGGGTCGGTGGTCACGATCGGCAGGGCGTCGTCCAGGTGGCTTTGCAGCGTCAGGTGCTTGTTGTCCGCCAGCGGCTGCATGAGGGCAAGGAGGGTCTGGCAGGTGTCGAGGACGCTGACTTTTTCCCAGCGGACCTGGTATTTTCCGGCCTCGATTTTCGCGATGTCCAGCAGGTCGTTGATCATGCCCAGGAGGCGTTTGGCGGCGGTGCCGATGTTTTCGCCGTATCGGGCGATGCGTTCGTTGCCGTTCTCGGTGAGCAGGTCGGCGAAGCCGATGATGCTGTTGAGGGGCGTGCGGAGTTCGTGGCTGACGTTGGCGAGGAATTCGTTTTTGACGCGATTGGCTTCGAAGAGGGTGACGTTGGACTCGGCCAGTTCGGAGAGTTTGATGTCGAGCGCGCGGTTGGCCTGTCGGAGTTTTTCGTGCTGCTGGGCGATGGCGTCGAGCATTTCGTTGAAGCTTTCGCCGAGGCGTTGGAGTTCGTCGCCGGTGGCGATGGGGGTTCGCGCGGACATGTCGCCCTCGATGACTTTATCGGCCATCTGGCGCAGTTGACGGACGGGTCGGAGGATCAGCCGCTGCGTGATGACGGCGAAGAGGACGACGGCGAGGAAGGTGGCCAGCACGCCGCCGACGACGAGGGCGCCTCGCGTCCACCAGGCGAGCGATCCGCCGCCGGCGGATTCGGGCATGGTGATGTCGATGAGTCCGACGAGTTCGTCGGCGATGAATCGGCGGTTGGCGGGGGCGCCCAGGCCGTGGCATTGCGCGGAGGCGCAGGTCGGGTCGACGCGGACGGCCCGGAAGACGCGGTAGGTGGACTGGTGCGATGGGGCGTCACCGCTGTCGAAGACGTCGTAGACGAGGTCGAGGCCTGGGCGGGCGGCGAGCATCTCGACCGCCTGCGATTGGCTGTGGTCGAGCGGCCCCAGGTGAGGCCCGCGGATCGGGACGAACGTCGGGCCTTTTCGGCCTTCGAGTTCCTCGCCCGCGCGGAAGCTGTCGGCCCGGAAACTCTGCTCGATGACGCTCACCGGGCTGCCGCCGGCAAGGTGCGATCGTGACCATTCGTTGAGCCGCAGCCTCGCCAACTCGCGGGCCATCGGCTCGACGCTCTGGTCGGCAAGCCGCTCCAGGAAATACCAGGGTACCACCAGCGCGGCGGCGATGACGCCCAACACGCTGATTCCAAACAACACGCGGAGCTTGGCCGCCAGAGACACGTTGACAAACTTCTTGGCCACGAGAGGATTGTAGCGAGAAACAACGACCGATGCTACGATATGCCGATGTGCCTTACCGTGGACACATTCATCCTTGGCCCGTTAGGAAACAACACGTACGTGCTGCGCGGCGGCGCGGCCTGTACGGAGTGTATCGTGATGGATCCGGGGATGGGCGTTGGGTCGCTGGTGCGGGCGTTGCGGAGCGGGGGGCTTTCGCCGGCTCGCGTGTTGTTGACGCATGGGCATGGCGATCACATGGCCGGGTGCGAGGCGTTGCGGCGCGAATGGCCTGGCATGGCGGTGGCGGTTCACGAGGCCGACGCGGGCATGCTCGGCGACGCGGCGTTGAACGTGTCGGCGTTGTACGGCCTGCCGTTTACGATCGCGCCGGCGGAAGAACTGTTAACGGCGGGGCAGGTGTTGGAGTTCGCGGGCGAGGAGATTCGCGTGCTGCCGACGCCAGGCCACACGCCCGGCGGCGTGAGCTTTTACGTGCCCTCGATCGCCACGGTCTTCACGGGCGACGCCCTCTTCGCCGGCAGCATCGGCCGAACCGACACCCGCTTCGGCGACACGGCCCAACTCCTCGCCGCCATCCGCGACCACCTCTACACACTCCCCGACACCACACGCGTCCTTCCCGGCCACGGTGACGAAACGACCATCGGTTGGGAAAAACGGAACAATCCGTACGTCACCAGCGACAAGTGACCAGCGACCAGCGACAAGAGTGGGAATGCCCTGTCGTCAAAACGGTTGTCCTGCGCGAAAATGTCGTAGCGTATCGCTGGCGTGGCTTTCGGTACGGAAAATACACGAGTGGACCTCCCCCGGTCGCGTGTCGAAGCGGCACACAGCCCCAACGGGGCGTCTTAGGTAGCCCAGGGTGAGCGGTACGCCGCGAACCCTGGGTACAAGGATTTTTCTTCTCCCCCTCCTCGTGCCTGACGCCACTGGCCGAGGGTGCCTATGCGGGCCTGTACGGCTTCGAACGACGCGAACAGGAAAATGTGCGCGTTGTTCGATGCCGTATTCGCGTGATGGTGCGCCCTCGGCCAGTGGCGTCAGGCACGAGGAGGGAATCCGAAAAATACCCCGAACCCCAGGGCTCGCCGAGTACGGCTCGCCCTGGGCTACCCAAGACGCCCCGTTGGGGCTGTGGGCCGGCGACTTTCGCGCGAGACCGGGGAGGCCGATTGGTTGTTTTTCACGCAAAACCAACGATTCCTTTCATGACAGAAAGTTTAACTACATCCGACTTGTCTTCTCTTGTCGCTTGTCACTTGTCACTGGTTTACGTTACCATCGTGATGGATGACGATTTCCGAGACAACTTCGCCTCCCATTGGCCTGATCGCCGGGAACGGCCGGGTGCCGTTTTTGGTGGCGCGTGGGGTGCGTGGTGCGGGGCGTGGGTTGGCGGTGGCGGCGTTTCGGGATCAGGCCAGCCCGCGGCTGCGGGGATTGGCGAGCGCGTTTGACTGGGTGGGCATCGCCAGGCCTGGCGCGTGGATTCGGGTGCTGAAGGCTGCCGGCGTGCGTCAGGCGGTGATGATCGGCGGGGTGCAAAAAAAAGCGATCTATTCCCCGTGGCGGATTTTTCGGTATATTCCTGACTGGCGTGCGTTTCGCCTGTGGTATGTGCGGGTCCGCAAGGACCGGCGGGACAACGCCATATTGCTTGCCATCGCCGACGAATTGGCCGGCGAGGGAATCGAACTGATCTCCAGCGTGGAATACTGCAAGGAACATCTCGCGTCGGACGGGTTGATGACTCGCACGGCCATGCCTGGCGGCGTGGCGGCGGACGTCGAGTTCGGCTGGCGGATCGCGCGGGCGTCGGCGGAGCTGGACATCGGGCAGTCGCTGGCGGTGAAAGAACGCGACATCATCGCCGTCGAGGCGATCGAGGGCACCGACGCGATGATCCGCCGCGCGGGCGAACTCTGCCGCGCCGGTGGCTGGACGATGATCAAAGTCGCCAGGCCAAACCAGGACATGCGATTCGACGTCCCGACGGTAGGCCCGGAAACCATCCGTAACCTGAAGGCCGCCAACGCCCGCTGCCTAGTCGTCGAGGCCGGCCGAACGATCATCGTCGACAAATCCCTCACCCTCGCGCTGGCGGACAAACTGGGCATCGCGGTGGTGGGGAAGACGGCTGACGCAGCCACGTGATGCGGGCATCTTGCCCGCGTGTCTCGCGGGCGTCCCGCCCGCGCCCGGCCTCGGAAACCCTTGATGTTATTGTTAGTCAGCTGTGTGGAACGGTCCGCGAGGGCAAGATGTCCTCGCCACACGCGGGCGAAACGCCCGCGTCACGTTGAAGGCCCATGCTACGTGATGCGATCCCCGCAGAATTCTTTTCGGCCGCAGGCGGCGCAGTGGGTGCCCATCCATACTTCGTCGAATTGCTGGATGGCGCGTTCGAGGAGGGCCGGGTCGGAGGTGAGCACGCCGGCCTCGAAGTTTCGCGTGCGACCGCCTTTCATGCCCAGTCCCGCGCCGGTGAGATTGGCCGAACCGATGTAGGCGGCTTCGAGGTCGAAGATCATCAGCTTGAAATGCACGCGGGGACAGAGCACGCGTTCCAGGCCCGTCGCGAGGATGGGGTAGCGGTCGAAGTCCTCGCGAAAAATCGGCCCCGGTTCCTTGGCGTGAATCAGCCGAACCTCCACGTTGCGTTTAATCAGCCCGGCGAGGATTTTCAGAAACGGTTCGGCCGTTTTTCCGCGTTTGACGTGCAGGTCCTTGATGTCGGCGGTGCCGATCCACAACACCCGCTTGACGTCGCGGACTTTTTCGAGCACGAGGGCGTAATGATCGGCGTCGGCGATGTACTCGGTAGTCGGCATGGCGGCATTGTAAACGAAACCAAATAAAAAAAGCCACGCGTGAGGGAAGTAACCTCAAAACGCGTGGCCGGTCTCACTCTCGGCTTGGGGGCCGTGCAGACGCCCGTTCGGGCTTAGCACATGGCCGCGAAGCTGAGAATGATGAACAAGACAATTTTTAGTTTTCGTCGCATCCCTTTCACGAATCACCTCTCTGGCAATTCACTCGGGCCGCCTGACTCCGTGTCTCTATCGTACGCGGTATGTGACATTGCGCAAAGGTCTAAAATCGCGCAAAAAGCGAAAATTTGGAAAAATCTGGCCGATGACGCGGGCGTCTCTGTTTCGCCAAGGCTACGCGGGGCAGGCTCGCCCGCGTGGCGGCAAACGATATGGCGGGTTGGCTTGCCGTTTTACGCTGTTTCTGTTTCAACATCGCAAAACAACAAGCCAACCCGCCACGTCACGAGACGGCGATTACCCTGCGTGGGTATGCAGTCATCGTGCGCGGAGCGGTTATTTCCGCCGCCGCAGCAGGGCCAGGCCGCCCAACGCCAGCAGGGTCATGGTGGCCGGTTCGGGAATGGTGGCGAAGGCCATCAGTTCGGAGAAGTGGCCGTTGTACCCGCCGGCGTATCCTTCAATCTTGATGTAGCGGGCCTCGGTCGGGGCGTCCAGAACGATCGTGTCGCCGCCGAGGAGCCACAGCGTCCTGCCCGCACCGTCGGCATCCTTCGGGGTTCGCAGTTCGCTCCACGTCACGCCGTCCATGCTGATGGAAACCTGCAAGAAATCCCAGCCGGCGTACATGCTCACCTGAACGGCCGTCAGCCAGGCGTCATGGCCGATGTCCCAGACGGCCCAGGACATGTCATCCGCCGTCCCGCCGGGAGAAGCCCACGAGCCGACGTAACCGTCCACGGCGGCCGCGATGTCTGACATTTTGTACGACTCCACCAGGGCCGCGCCCTTCATGATGTTGTAGCCCTCGTCACGCTGCGGAATGTTGGTCGTCGCCGAGGCGGCCACGTAGGCGGACAACTCCACGGGGTACAACACGCCGTAACTGCCCTGGCCGCCCGGCCCCCAGACCTGGTACTGGATGTACTGGACGTCGACGGCGTCAAACGATGTGAAAAATCGTGAGCCGGTGATGGCGGTGCGATCCACCGCGGTCGTCCAGTGGATCCCGTCGTCGGAGACGCGAATTTCATACGTCGCGCCGGCGCCGTACTCGGCAAACTCCAGCAGGAAGGTATTGAGCGTATAAACGCGGTCCAGCGTGATATCCATCTGCATCCACCGCGTGTCGTCGTCGGCACCCGTCACGCCCCAGTGTTGGAGATTGCCGTCGATAATGCTCTCGGGCCTGCCTTGCTGAAGGTTCACGCCCTCCGCCCGGAGACCGACTACCGAGGCCATCGCCTGCCCGTCCGCCCCCAGCCGATAGGCGACATTCACGTCGTAGTACGCGGCCGATCCGCTTCCGACGATATCGTAGGTCGCCGCCCACGCCGAGCACGTCAACGCCATCGCCGCCGCCAGAATCATCGCATGTTTCATAACCGTCTCCTCGCGATAACAAAACAATGAATACACACATCCACAAACAACGGCCTACGCCGCGTTTCGTGGAACGCAAACCAACATGACCACTCCAATACGGTCAGTGTAAGCGATTTGGCGATCTTGACAAGGATAAACCGCAGGGCCATCGCATCTAAATCCGTCCGTTTTTTCGCAAAGAGACTGTTAGGCTTTTAGGCTGTTAGACTGTTAGGCGCAGGCTTATGTAGGATTTGGCCAAATTTTTCATAAACCTCTCCCTAACAGTCTAACAGTC
>Ga0123353_10000253_pt1 | contig 67350 bp, 35 predicted proteins | sample TergutLab28metaG_3_FD_92763 | JGI IMG/M metagenome (GOLD analysis project Ga0123353, IMG submission 92763) | Labiotermes labralis P3 segment gut microbial communities from Petit-Saut dam, French Guiana - Lab288 P3 | ecosystem: Host-associated > Arthropoda: Insects > Digestive system > Gut ... | reverse complement strand
GCGGCGGCCATGACCTGGGCGTGGATGGCTTCGCGGCCTTCGGTCAGACCCTCAGCGAGAGTGACGACCTCGGCGACCTTCTGGTCGGCGAACGCCAGCCACGACGCCAGGCGCGGGTCGAGGGCAGGTTCGTCGGCCACGTCGTGGGGGACGTGGAACAGGCTCGTGGACGTGGCCACGGTCACCCGGGCCGCGCCGAGGGTCTCCAGCTTTTCGAGCACCGACAGCTTGGCGTCCAGGTCGGCGCGCCAGATGTTGTGGCCGTCGATGACACCGCCGACCAAGGTCACGTTGGCAAGGCCCGGGACGGGGGAGGCCGGGGCGGACCCACGCACCAGGTCCAGGCCGATCGCATCGACGCCGGTCGCAGCCAGCGCTGCCAGGTGGTCGCCCAGGTCTGCGTACGGTGCGGCGACGAACAGGGCCGGACGGCTCGGAAGCGTCGGGCTACCGGTCTCGCCGACGGGGTGCCGGCCCCTGATACGCGGCGCGTTCGCCGTGGTGAGCCGGGTGTACACCCTGGTCACGATGTCAGATGGCACCGCGAGCATGTCAGAGACCAGAGCCGGTTCGTCCAGCTGAACCCAGGTCGCCCCGGCCGCAGCCAGGTCGGCGAGCATATGCACGTACACCTCGACCAGCTCGTCGAGCCGCTCCATCGGCGACCAGCCCTCAGGGGCGCCGGGCGCGGCTTTGGACAGGGCCAGGAAGGTGATGGGCCCGACGAGGACCGGGCGGGTCAGCACCCCGGCGTCGAGGGCTTCGACGAACTCGGCGACCAGGCGCGAGTGGCCGCCGCCGCACGCCGTCAGCTGCAGGTCGCAGTAGCACTTGCCGTCGGCGGTGGCGCCGGTGTAGCGCAGGGGGGTGTCCGGGCCGATCTCGGGGACGAGGTAGTGGTAGTTCGTGTCGAACCACTTGGTCATCTCCAGCGGCAGGTCGTCGCCGCGGCCCCGGGCGATCGTGGAGTACCCGGCCAGGCCGACCTGCCCGTGGTGCACCACGTCGACGAACCGCTCCGGGATCGCGTTGACCAGCAACGCCATGTCGAGCATGTGGTCGTAGAAGGAGAACGCCGACGGGATGGACGCGTCCTTGGCGCCCAGCCCCAGCTCGACCAGCCGGTCGCGGGTGCGTGCACGCAGGTCAGCGGCGACCTGTTCGACGTCGGCGGCGCTGGTCTTACCTGCCCAGAACGACTCCAGCGCCCGTTTGAGCTCACGGCGCGGGCCGATGCGGGGGTAGCCGAGGATCGTGGCGGCGGGGAAGGCGGGGGTCATGGCTGTCTCCTGGTGGGTTGCGCCTCGGGGCGGGTCAGGTGTCCGCCAGCAGTGGCGCAGGCCTGGCGGGTCACGATGTCTCCTAGTCTGGTGAGCAGTCTCTGGGGCAGAGGGTACGGGAAACGCACGTCGCCCGACGACCTGGGCTGCATCCAACCGCCCGGACCGCAACCACCACCTGGGCGGGACCCGTCCCGCAACGACCAGGCCGCCGCCTCGACACCGTGGTCAAGACCGGGGGAAGGCCGCGACGACGACGGACGACCCGGTGGCAGCCACCAGACAGCGCTCCCGCTCAGGGGTCGCTCCAGACTGTGTGGACGCACTCGTCGGAGGTGACGAACGGCGACAGGTCTCCCGAGCAGTGGGCCAGCCACGCGAGCCAGGAACCTGTTGCCGCCGCAGCGGTCTTGTCGTCGCGCGACAACATGTGCGTGTCGGTGATCGCTGAGGCCGCCATCGACAAGACGAGGACCGCTGCCGCAGCGGATGCGGTGGCTGCCCGCCGACGACCTGACGTCAGGGGTCCGGCAAACCTGTCGGCCACGTGCATGACCAACAGCCCCAAGGCAAAGACGAAGAGGAAGTTCAGGATGCGCGAAGTCCTTGGGTAAAGCTGTACGAGACCCGTCTCGTACATCTGCGACGCGAAATACATACGCATCACCCACGCTGAGAGCGCAGCGAACACGATGAACTTGGTCGACATACGATCCCAGCTGATAGCAGCCAGCCCACCCAGAGCCGCCACGAGCAGGAGGGTGAATACCCCAACGTTGACGAAGTCGCCGGCTGGCGGTGTGAAATCGTACTCGTCGGCACCCGGGGTGCCTCGGTACAACAAGAAGTACGCCGGGTCGTTCCGGGTGTCGCTGTAGAAGTAGTCGTCGTTCATCGTCCCGACCACGAACACCAGTCGGAACACGTACACGCCAGCAGATGTCAGAAACGCTGCGGCGGCGACTAAGGCGTCCAGCAGCGTCTTCAGCCTGTCCGGCGAGACGAAAAACGCGTGCACGGCCAGCCCGAGACAGGCCAGCACACACCAGAAGAACCATCCGGAGTATGTGATGCACACAATCCCGATCCCAGCACCGAGACCTGCGGCGGCCCCCATCCGTCGACGGTCTGAGAGCCGACCGCGCGACGGCTGTGAAAGGCTCGCCAGCAGGCGGATCGACATGACGACGAACAGTGCCATCGTCAGTGCTTCGAACGGTTTTACCGGGTTGAACAGGGGTAACGACGCGAACACAGGGACCAGTGCCCAACCTGGCGGCAAGATCATCCTGCTGCCCAGGTAGACCAACGGCAGCGCTGCCATCGTCAGGGCGAGCATCAGTAGCTTCAGGGCGAGGCTCGCGGGAATGTCCAACACCTTGGCGACGAGTGCCGCGGACCACATCACAAGCGGAGGATAGTTGGCAGAAACAGCGAAAGGGCCTTCCGCCATCACGCTCTCTGTCCAGTCCAGATAGGCTCTCGCGTCCCCGAAGGCGCCGCCGTACATATAGTCTGTACCTCGCAGCGCAAACCACGAACCGGCAGCGACGAACCCTGAGGCGACCCCGCTGACCCCCGACCAGCAGACAGCCCGCAGTCGTTTTCCTGCAAGCGCGTCCTTGATGCGGAAACTCACCACCAGACCGACCACGATGGCAGCACCGGCAGCGACGGCCACCATATGCAGTGTTGCTTCCGCCGAGATCTGGGCCGTCCGGTCCGTGGGGTCGTAGGCGATCAGTTTTGTGACGGGCAGGAACATGGCTGCGACAGCCAGGCCTGCGAGCAGCTCTCCCGTGCGCCACAGTGCACCACGCACCTTGTGCGGATTTTTTCGCACCCCTTTAGCTGTGCCGCCCTCTGGTTTCTGCGCGGTGTGCTCGTCCACGTGGGGTTGGCCGGGGTCGAGGAGCGTGCCCGGGGCGCTGGCACGTCTGAGCTCGTAGAGACCAGGAACGCTCATCATGGGCCGCCATCGTTCCACGGCCTCCGCAGGTCCGCCTGGCGGGCGTCGTCGAGGTCGTGGTCAGGACCGGGGGCGGGGTACGCCGCCGAGGTGGGTGGCGGCCAGGAGGTCGAGGGCGGGGCGGTGCTGGTTGAAGGTGTAGACGTGGATGCCGGGGGCTCCTCCAGCCAGGACGGCTTCGACGAGGTCGGCGGTGGCGGCCACACCTGTGCGGTGGCGGGCCTCGGGGTCGTCGACGGCGGACAAGCGGTCGAGGAGGTCTTGGGGTGGGTCGACTCCGGCGAGGTGCCCGACGCGGGTCAGACGGTCGGGGTCGGTTGCGGGCAAGATGCCGGGGATGATGGGGATCGTCACACCGGCGGTACGGGCTTCGGCGACGAGGGCCAGGTAGCTGGGGGCGTCGAAGAAGATCTGGGTGATGGCGAAGTCGGCGCCGGCGTGCTGTTTGGTCAACAAGGCGCGCACGTCGTCGGCCCGGGTGCCGCCGGTGGCGTGGTTGCCGCGGGGGAAGGCTGCGACGGCCACCGACAGGGGTTTGACCAGGCCGCGCACGACCTGGGCCTGGGAGCGGGCGCAGCGTTCGGCCTCCACGGCACGCAAGAGCTCGACGAGCTCGGCGGCGGTGTGCAGGCCCTGCGGGTGCGGGTGCCAGTCGACCTGTCCTGCGGGGGGGTCGCCGCGCAGGGCCAGGAACGAACGGACCCCGGCGTCCAAGAACTCCTCGACAATGGCGACAGTCTCGGCGCGGGAGGTGTCTACGCAGGTCAGGTGGGCGATTGGGGTCAGGCTCGTGGTGTGCAGGATCTGGGAGACCAACCGGCGTGTGGTCACGCGGGTGCGCCCTGAGGCGCCGTAGGTCACCGACACGAAATCTGGGCGGGCCTGCTCCAGGGCGTGCAAGGTGCCCACGAGGCGCCGTTCGCCGTCGTTGGTGGCCGGGGGGAACAGCTCGAAGGAGACGGTGGGACGGTCCGCGGGCGCCAGGTGGGAACGGTCGGCCAGGTGGGAACGGTCGGCCAGGTGCGAACGGTCGGCGTGCGACGGCGCGGTGGCGTCGTGGGCGTCGGTCATCGGGTCTCCATGGCTGCGGCAACGGCGCCACGCCCCGCTGCGGGGTGGCGTCGTGGATAGGAGCATCCTAGGCCGTGTGGCGAAAGTCCGTGCGCATGCGAGGTGCGTCCGGCGTGCGTTCGCCAGACGAGGAGGAGACCAGCAACGCTGCTGTCGACGACCGGCAACGTGGCGAGCGTGCGTGCCGCAGCGCGCAGGGAGCCTCGTCACACGGTCCGGACGGGACGCGAGAGCCTACGGGCGGCGCCGGACCCGGATCGGCGTGCCCGGGGCGTGCACGGTCCGCGGGTGCGGGACCATGAGCAAGGGCGCGGGGACGGTCTGGAGAGCATCAGCCACAGCCTCGACGACGTCGGGCGCAGGCGGCTCTTTGGTGGCGAGCGCTGCCCTGGCTCCGGCCACTGCCTCTTGGTTCTGCCCATTCGAGGTCATTGATCCACCATAGAGGTTTTCTCCTGCTGTGGAAGAGACGGCACGCCGCATCACTCGTCGAGTCGTCACCCGTCCAGCCCAGAAGCAGAACACGCAGGACCTGGTGTTGGGGCAAGACCGATTGGGCCCGGAGAGCCGGCTCACCTTGGGAACGCCTCCGCGACCTGCGACGTTGTCCCAGAACCCCACAAGACCGCCAGAACCTCCCCACCGTTTTCGCCTCAGCCGGTAATTGCCCCCACAGTCTCGTCGGGCCTCGTTGTCGGCTGGCCACCTTTCGTACCTCGAGGCCGTCTGACGTTTTCTCGAGGCCTGCTCTCGCGAGAGAAACGTTCTATTTGTGACGGTTTGCCGAAAGGGTCAGCGGCCGCGCTGGGGGCGGGGGGTGAGCCACCACAGTGCTCCGCTGGCTGCCAGGGCCAGGCCGACGGGCACCAGGAAGACCAGGCCGAGCAGGAGCGGGCCCTCGCCGTAGACGTACAAGGTGGTGCCGACGAGCTCGGTGTCGAGGGTGATGGTGAGCACCACGCCGACGGCTGCGGCGACCAGGCCACTGATGGCCAGGACCAGGGCCGTGGAGGCGCGGGGGGCGACCCGGACGGCCTGGGGGGCCGCGGCGTGGACCTCGCCGGGTTCGGGTGGGGCGCCTGTGCGGGGGAACTCCCGGGTGATCGGCGCGGCTGCGGCAGCTGGTTCCAGGTCGGCCACCCAGGCGGGAGCCGGAGGGCGGCGGTCCTGCCGTTCGGTGTCCCACCACCACGCGGCGACCACGACGGCGGTCAGACCCACCCACAGCACCAGGACCCCGGCGAGGAACCAGACGGTCAAGGTGGTCCCGGCGGGGGCGAACGTGCAGCACCGCAGCAGGCCGTCCTCCGGCGAGATGTCGTACTTGCCAGGGAAGTTGCCCACTTCACCGACGAGGTTCGTCACGACGACCACCACGGAACCCAGTGCGGCCACCACAGCCCCGACGAGCCCGAGCCACGCTGTTCGCCGCAGAGGACCGGTCAGCCACTTGCGCATCTTCGTCGCGCCGCTGGTGGCGAGCTGGCTGGGGCTGCGCCGCGCGGGTTGTGGCTCGGAATCCGGGCCGGCGTCTGCGGGGCTGTCGCTGGCGGGCGCAACGGGTTCCACGACGCGACCGGCCTGCAGGCGGGCGAGCCACCAGAACCCTCCGGCGATCACTGTGCCGGGCGCGGCGAGCAGGAGCACCCCTCCGACAAGCTTGACCAGCGAGACCAGCGGTGCGACCTCTTCGGGCGCACCCCACGGGGCCTCGTCCCAGTCTTGGCCTCCGGAGGCGAACACCAACCCGAACCCCACGGCGACGAACACCAGCCCTGCGAAAGTCGTCCATCTGGGTGCCCAGGTGGAGGTACGTGGCCCCACCTCCGCCAACCACTGCGTGGAGGTCTGGGAGCGTGCGGCGCTGCGGCGCTCGTCCACCCACCAGATGATGCCGACGATGATCGTGGCCAGCGCCGAGACTGCCACGGCCGTGGCCGCAGCCCGTCCGGTGGACAGCAGCATGAGCCACAACCAGTACCCGTCACCGTCGACCAGGGCCCGTACCAGGGGAATAGCGCACACGACCAGGGCGACGCTCCCGGCCACGACCAGCACTTTCGGCCGTTGGATCGTCGACAAGCTCACCATGAACCCGGCTCCATTCTGGGTCTGGTGTCGCGTGTGGGAAGCTGTTGTGGTGCTGGGCGGGTGTCGCCAGGCGGAGGTGGAGAGCCTCACTGGAGGTGAGGCCGACGACAACGCCGCGACGCGCCCGCCCAGTGCTGCAGACCGTCAAGAACTTCGTGCACGCGACACAAGTGCTGGAACTAACGATGATCGCTGACGTGTCCTAGCGTCAAGGGCGCAGGTGTGCGAGGGCTTTGCGGATGCGTTGGGGGGAGATGGGGGTGGGGGTGCCCAGGTGTTGGGCAAAAAGGGACACACGGAGCTCTTCGAGCTGCCAGCGCAGGTCGGCCAGAGCGGGTTGGGCTGCGGGGGAGTGGAGGGCACCGCGAACAGCCCCCACCTCGTCGGCGACTTCGCGGACCTGGGCGTGCAGGGCTTGGTCGCGGTAGGGGTCACGTTCGGCGCGTTCGAGGCGGTGGGTGGCCGCGCGTAGGTAGCGCACGAGGTGGGTGAGGTGTTTCGGGCCGGTGGCCGACGCGAAACCGTCGTAGACGAGGTGGTGTTGCTGGTCACGGATATCGGCGGCAGTGGCGACCAGTGCCAGGCTCGTGGTGGCACGCACAGCGGCGTCGAGCTCGCGCCAGGCGGCCAGGATGTCGACCACCGTTGCCACCACGGTGTGGACCTGGTCTTCGAGACGCTGGCGGATGTCGGCGCGCACCGCTGCGTAGGCGTCGGCGTCACGGATGGACGTCACGTCGTCGGGCAGCAGGGCGTCCACGGCGGCCAGCTGCACGTCGGTGACCAGTGCCGGGGTGCTCGGGTAGGGCGACGCGGCCAGGACCAGGGCTTGGGTGCCGGTCCAGCGGGTGGTCACACGCGCGGTGGGCAGACCCACGTCGGCGACGAGCAACCGGCGCAGGCCTTCGCGGTGCGAGGCGGCGGCGAGGTGCTCGTCGGCCAGGACCCGTACGGCTACGGTCCCCTGCTCGTCGGCCAGGGCCGGATACCCGCGCACAGGGCCTGCGGGGCCGGGGGCGGTCACCTCGACGGGCAACGGTCCGCCCAGGCGGGGCCAGGACGTCAGACCGGTCTGCTCCAGGTCCACCGCGACCGGGCCAGCCGGGTCTGGCGTGCTGGGTCTGGCACGGGCGACCGCAGCGGGGGAGGGGATGCCACGGGCTTCGTCCATCGCGGTGCGCACAGCGGTGCGTACCGCGTGGGAGACGGCGTCTTGGGCCACGGTGGCCAGCTGGCGCTGCAGGAAGCGCAGGTCTTTGCCTTCGGCGAGGACGACCCCGGTCTCGTCGACCACCCGGAAGGTGATCCGCAGATGAGCGGGCAGCTTGTCGTCGTCGAAAGCGTCGCCAGGGACGAGGACGTCACGGACCGCCGCCACGCCCTGGGAGAACGCCTCGTGGAACGTGCCGGTGGCATCGTGGTCCTCCAGCCACTCCACGACTGCCCCGGCGGTGTCCGGGGCGGGTACCAGCGCGACGCGCAACGGTTTGGGCAGGGCGCGGATCGTCGCGGTGACCAGCTCGCGGCGCAGGCCCGGGACCAACCAGGTGAACGGGTCCGGGTCCAGCCGGGGCAACGTGGCCACAGGGACCAGCACCGCCACACCGTCGGCAGCCCCACCAGGGTCGAAGTGGTAGGTCATGGTCAGGCGGGTCTCGCCGGCTGGCCACACGGTGGGGAACGCGGTGGCGTCCACGTCGGCGGCCTCAGGCCCGAGCAGCAGCTCACGGGTGAAGGTCAACAGGTCGGGCTGGTCACGACGGGTGGCGTTCCACCACCGGTCGAAGTGGCGGACCGACACGACGTGGTCGGGGACCCGTTCGTCGTAGAAGTCGACGATGGTCTCGTCGTCGGCCAGCAGGTCCCGACGACGGGTGCGCGCCTCCAAGGCTTCAGCCTCGGCGAGCAGACGCTGGTTCTCCGCCCAGAACCGGTGGTGGGTGTTCCACTCACCGTCGACCAGGGCATGGCGGACGAACAGCTCGCGTGCGGTCTGCGGGTCGGTCTTGGCCAGCAGCACCCTGCGGTCAGCGACCAACGGCACCCCGTACAAGAACACTTTCTCCGTGACCGTCGCCGCACCCTGGCGTTTGGCCCACCCAGGGTCGGCGTAGACACGTTTGACCAGGTGCGCCCCGAGCTCTTCGGCCCACTCCGGACGGATCCGCGCCACATCACGGGCCCACAGGCGCGAGGTGTCGACGAGCTCGGCGGCCATCACCCACGCTGCGGGTTGCCGGGCCAGAGCAGAGGCTGGCCACAACGCGAACCTCGCCCCACGCGCACCCAGGTACTCCACACGCTGGCGCCGGCCACCCTGCTTGTCCGGCGCCTTGGGGACCTCTTGCACACCAACCTGCGAGAGCAACCCGGACAGCACCGCCTGGTGGATGCTGTCGGCGTCCCACGACCAGGTTGTCTGCTCAGGCACAGCGGTCTGGTCAGGCACAGCGGTCTGAGCCGTCTGCTCACGGGCTCCCCCACGCCTCTTGCCTTTCTTGCCCGTCGTGCCCGGCGCCGCCAGAACCTGTGCCGCCACAGGACGAGGCGCCCCTCTGGCGTCGATCCCCAGCTCGGCGCACAGCTCGCGCAGCTGGGCCACGACATCTTGCCACTCGCGTATGCGCAGGTAGTGCAGGTATTCGCCCCGGACTTTGCGCCGCAGCGCCGTGGACGACAGCTCACGGCGCCGTTCGCGCAGCCACGTCCACAAGTTCAGGTACCCGAGCAGGTCAGACGTGGGGTCGACGAACCGCCGGTGCAACGCGTCAGCAGCCTCACGCTCTTCGGCCGGCCGTTCGCGCGGGTCGGTGACCGACAGCGCCGCCGCGATCACCACCACCTCGCGGGCCACCCCCCGCCGCCCGGCCTCGACCACCATCCGCGCCAGCCGTGGGTCCACCGGCAGCCGCGCCAGCGCCCGCCCGACATCGGTCAACCTGACCTTCCCTTCGCCCCGTGAGCCGCCCTCGGTCTTGTTGCCGGCCGACAGGGCCCCGAGCTCGGTGAGCAGCGCGACCCCGTCACGTACCGCCCGCACATCAGGGGGGTCCACGAAAGGAAACTGGGCGACGTCGTCAGGTGTGGACACCACACCGACGGCGACCATCTGCAAGATCACCGACGCCAAGGACGTGCGCAAGATCTCCGGTTCGGTGAACTGCGGGCGCCCGGCGTAGTCGTCGGCCGAGTACAGCCGCACTGCGATCCCGTCGGCGACACGTCCGCACCGTCCTGCACGTTGGTCGGCGCTGGCCTGGGAGATCGCCTCGATCGGCAGACGCTGGACCTTGGTGGTCTTGGAGTACCGAGATATCCGCGCGGTGCCCGGGTCGACGACGTACCGCACCCCAGGGACGGTCAGCGACGTCTCGGCGACGTTCGTGGCCAGCACCACCCGACGTCTCGTGTGGGGCTCGAACACCCGGTGCTGCTCAGCCGCGGACAGCCGCGCGTACAGCGGCAGCAGGTCGACCGCCCCCGGGTGGCGCGGGTCGGTGGCGCGGGGCCCCAGCCAGGTGCGCAGGGCGTCGGTGGCGTCGCGGATCTCTCGTTCTCCGCTGGTGAACACCAAGATGTCGCCGGGGCCTTGCGCGACGAGCTCGTCCACGGCTTCGCAGATCGCGGTCATGAGGTCGCGGTCTGGGGGCTGGGCCGGGCTCTTGGCCCGTTGGGGACTGGGTCGTCGTCCAGGCTTCGCCTTCGACGGACGAGGCGGCAGCGGACCCTGCGTCTCGTCCGGGTCGTCGGACGGCGGTTCAGGAGCCAGAGGCCGGTAGCGGACCTCCACGGGGTAGGTGCGCCCAGTGACCTCGACCACCGGGGCGGGGGAGCCGGGGGTGCCGAAGTGGGCGGCGAACTTGGCTGAGTCGATCGTCGCGGAGGTGATGATGACCTTGAGGTCGTCGCGCCGCGGCAGCAGGTCGGTGAGGTAGCCGAGGAGGAAGTCGATGTTCAGGGACCGTTCGTGGGCCTCGTCGACGATGATCGTGTCGTAGGCACGCAGCATCGGGTCCCGCTGGACCTGTGCGAGCAAGATTCCATCAGTCATGACCCTGACCAGGGTGTTGTCACACGAGGTGTCAGTGAACCTCACCTGATAGCCCACTGCCTGACCCACAGCAGTGCCCAGCTCGGCAGCGACCCGCTCGGCCACGGCGCGCGCGGCGATCCTGCGGGGCTGGGTGTGCCCGATCTGGCCGGCGCGCCCACGTCCGAGCTCGAGGCAGATCTTGGGCAGCTGTGTGGTCTTGCCCGACCCTGTCTCCCCTGAGACGACAACGACCGGGTGCGCTGCGACTGCTGAGGCGATCTGGGCGCGCATGGCGCTGACCGGCAGCTCTTCGGGGTAGGTGATGGGACCGAGCACGACCTTGGCGCGCGCCGCAGCCAGCTGGCCGCGTGCTCGTCGTGGCTGTCCAGGCACTGGTCCATTGTCCACGCCGCAGGCCTCACCCCCCGCGCAGGGCCTCGATGAGGACCAGGCCCTCGATGACGGGACCGACGATGACCAGGTACATCGTGGCGAAGAACAGTGTGGCGACGACGGTGAAACCCAAGGCGTTGAGCGCGGTCCCCTGGGTGCGCAGGTGGGCGAGGACCCGGGCGGCGAACCGCCACGGGCGCAGCACGTCCCAGGAGTTGACCCGGATGTTGCGGCCCATCCACACCCCGAAGGAGACCAGCACCAGCACCACGCCACCCATCACCCGCATCTCGGTGCTGACCAGCGGAGCAGCGGTGTCACCGAAACGCACCACCATGTACTCCACCTGCACGACGAACACGTTGAGCACCGTGGTCAGCACCCCGGACATGGCCAGGACGAGCACCGACAGCACGTCGTACCACTCAGGCACTTTCTCGCCGGGGCGCCGGTGGTTGAGGTTCAGCTCGGTGACCAGGTACGCCGCGTTGGGCAGCATGAGCAGCCACGCCACGGCGCCGACCGCCACGACCGTTCCCGCGACCACGTACGCCCCCAAGGCTGTGGCCACCGCCCACAGCACCATCGCCACGAACAGCACGAACAGCGGTGCCAGCGACAACGCCAGGTTCCACAGCATCGGACGGTAGATCCGCGTGCCGAACAGCGGCCCGCGAGCCACGACCAGCACCACCGCCAAGGTGAACAGGGCAACGACACCGATGAGCAGGCTCTGGAGCACGGTACCTCCGGGTCTTGGCCCCGCACGCACCTCAGCGCCCGCGCCCATGGTGCCGGGGTTGGTTGCGCCCCGCGCGGCAGAGCCGAGGCTGTGAGCCGGACGTGTACGGTTGGTCGGCCGTTCGGGGCACTGTGACCCGGGTGGGCGACACGGTTAGGTGCCGGGGCTGTCGGGATTCGTCCGCGTTTTGACGACCGAACTCGTGCACGACACGCCGAGCGACACGCTGGAGAACCTCTTGTGACTACTCCCGGACCAGCCAACCTACGGATGAATGACGGCGTTCACGGTCTCCTCACACTTTGGACCCTGCCTTTGAGCCCAGATCGGTGGCAGAGTTGACACCTGGAAGCGACGCAACGCGGCGGCCCACACCAGCACAGCGGCTCGAACGGAGCGGCAAGATGACGGATCTGAAGGACCGGACCATCTCCGGGGCGATCTTGGTCAACCACCGCCAGGATCAGACCAGGGTTTGCCTGGTCGGAGCCATTGACTCAGCGCTTCGCCAACAAGCCTCCGACTCCATGGGCCTGGCTCTCATGGGCGGGATGCCCGTGGTCCTGGACGCTTCTGCGGCCACCTTCGTCGACTCCTCCGGGGTCGCTTTCGTCATCCAGCTGGCCCGTGCGATGCAGGAGGCTGGCGTCGACCTGACCTTGTACGACCCTGAGCGTGTGCTGCTGAGCACCCTGGCGCTCGTCGGCCTCGCTGGCCTTGTCAAGACCGCCGGAGAGTAGACGGTCCGCCGGTGCGGTACGCCGCCCACTGACAACCCGCAACTGCACACCTGGCCTTCGCGCTGCCTCACCCTGTGACAGCACGACGTCCGGGCGATGGGGCGCTGACCTCGTAGGACGTTTCGGGTCCGCAGCCATCGGGTCCGCCCGGGGTGTCGGGGGTGTCGGCTCCGCCGGGGGTGTCGTGGCTGAGCGTGTGGGTGGTTGGCCGTACGGTCTGGGACATGCGGCTGCTGCACACGTCGGACTGGCACCTGGGGCGGTGCCTGCACCGCGTCGACCTGGTCGAGCACCAGGCGGCGTTCGGTGACCACCTGGTCGAGGTGGTGCGCGCCGAGCAGGTGGACGCGGTGCTCGTCGCCGGGGACGTGTTCGACCGGGCAGTCCCACCCGTCGAAGCCGTGGACCTGCTGTCGGACCTGCTGGCGAGGTTGGCCGACCACACGACGGTCGTGGTGACACCAGGCAACCACGACTCGGCGACACGGCTGGGGTTCGGGGCGGCGCTCATGCGCGAACGGGTGCGGGTGCGCACGCGGGTGGCGGCGTTGGCCGAGCCGGTGGTGCTGGCCGACGACGTGGTGGTCTACCCGGTGCCGTACCTGGACCCGACCACGGCCCGCCACCAGCTGGCCGTCGGCGACCAGCTGCCTGAGCGGTCGCACGAGGCGGTGCTCGGCGCTGCCATGGACCAGGTCCGCACCGACCTGGCCAGCCGGCCAGGGGTGCGGTCGGTGGTGGTGGCGCACGCGTTCGTCACTGGTGGGTTGTTGTCGCAGTCCGAGCGAGACATCCAGGTGGGGGGCAGCGACAGCGTCCCGGCGGAGGTCTTCGGTGGCGTGGACTATGTGGCGTTGGGGCACCTGCACTCACCGCAGGAGGTCGTTGGACCAACCGGGACAGTGATGCGTTACAGCGGGTCGCCCTTGGCGTACTCGTTCGTCGAGACCGAGCCCAAGTCGTCGGTGCTGGTCGAGCTGGACGCGCGCCAGGCGCACCGCCGAGGGCACCGGGTCCGTACGACGTTGGTGCCGACCCCAGTCCCGCGGACGATGTCGCAGGTGAGCGGACGCCTGGACGACCTGCTGGGAGCAGCGGGGGAGCCGTTCGCCGACCACTGGCTCAAAGTCCGCGTGACCGACCCGGCTCGTCCGCCCGACATGGTCGCGCGGCTGAGGCGGCGGTTCGCGCACCTGCTGGTGGCCGACCACACACCACAGGCCGAAGACGAGGCGGCTTCGTGCACGTTGCGGTCGGCGGTGCCTCCGGCGCAACGCCCTGGGGCTGACCCGGTGCAGGTCGCTGGGGATTTCGTCGCGCATGTGACCGGCAGCGGCCCGTCCGACGCCGAGCTGGCGGTGCTGCGTAGCGCGTACGAAGACGTCCTCGCAGCCCAGAGGGCCGCCTGACATGCAGCTGCACTCCATGACCATCGCAGCGCTCGGCCCGTTCGCCGACCGCTACACCGTGGACGTGGCCCGGCTCGGGGCGGACGGGCTGTTCTTGCTCGAAGGTCCGACCGGGGCGGGTAAGTCCACGCTCATCGACGCTCTCGTGTTCGGGCTGTACGGCAAGCTCGGTTACGAGACGACCTGCGAGGACCGCCTGCGTTCGGCCTTCGCCGGCCCGTCGGACGAGACCTTCGTCGATGTGGTGTTCGAGGTCAACGCCGGGGTGTTCCGCGTGCGACGCACCCCCACCTACACCCGGGCACGACGCCGCGGCGCCGGCACGACCACCGCCAACGCCACAGCACGGCTGTGGCGGCTACCGGCCACCTGGGCGGACGCTGTCGCTGGTGCTGGCGACGACGAGGACCCGTTGGTCGTCCTGGACCGTACCGGCGAACCGTTGGCGACCCGGCTCGACGAGGTCGGGCAACGCGTCGTCGACCTCGTCGGGCTGGAACGCGAACAGTTCGTCCAGACGGTCGTGCTCCCGCAGGGGGAGTTCGCACGGTTCTTGCGGGCCCGTCCTGAGCACCGCCGTGAGCTGCTCGGACGTATCTTCGGCACCGAGGTCTACGAACGTCTCGCCGAACGTCTCGCCGAGATGCGCCGGACCGGTGAGCAGAGCGTCCGCGAAGCCCGCGCGGCCCTCCTGGAGGCCACCGCCCGGCTCGTGGGGGCAGCCCGTCTCGACTCGTACGACCTGGACGTGCAGCCCGGCGGTCCGGCGTCTGGCGGTCCGTCCACGGCAATCCAGCTCCCCGAGCCCGAGCCGGCTGGACCGCCGTTCCCCGCGGACCGCGAGCCACACGGCCTGGTCCAAGCCGTCGCCGAGCTGGTTCCCGTCCGGGTCAAGGACGCATCAGTCCTGGTCGCTGGTGTGCACCAGCTCGTCGACCCGGTGACGACCAGCTGTGAGCAGGCGGCTACCGTCACCACGACCCAGGCCGCCACGGCCCGTGCCGCAGCCGTCGAGGCAGCCCACGAGCTGGCAGAACACGAACGTCTCACAGCCCGCGTCGCCGAACGCGACCGTCTGCGGGCCCGGGCCGCCACCCTGGCAGCAGACGCCGACGCGCAGGCCGCACGGGTCGCGCGCCTGGCCGCAGCACGTTCGGCCCGGGAGGTCGCCGGTCTGCTGTCCCAGGCCGAGGCTGCCCAGACCCAGGTCGTCTCGGCGACGCGCGCCGCAGCACAAGCCCACCAGTGCGCACCCGCCGAGGTGCGTGCCGGGATCGACTGCGCCCACCTCCAGGACCCAGGTTCCGGCTCGGGTCCTTGGGCTGGCACCCACCGGCACGGCCCTGGGGCCGCGACCCAGCCAGACCAGCCGCACGGTCCTCAGGTGCACACCAGCGCCGGACCTCTGACGACGGTGGACGACCGGTCCGCCGCCCTCGACGAGGCTGTCAACCACCTTCTCGACGTGCACACCACCGCTGTGGCCCAGGTGGCAGCCCTCGACCCCGCAGCACGTGCCGAGGCAGGTCTGCACGACGCCCGCCTGGCCGTCACCGCGCTCACCACCGCGCTGGCTGACGCCACGACCGCTACCACCCAGGCCGACGAGCAGGCCGCCGCCCGTCCGCCAGCCCGTGCCCAGCTGGCCGAACAGGTCGCCCAGGCCCGGGTCACCGCCGCTGGCACCCCAGCAGCCGAACAGACCCTTGCCCAGGCCCAGGTGCTGGTGGGGACCCTCGACGACCTGGCCAGCGCCCGGGCAGACCTGGCCGCAGCACACCAAGCCCTGACCGACGCCCAGGACGCCGCCCGTCAAGCAGTGGCCCACGAGGCCGCCCTGCGCCAGGCCCGTATCGCCAACCTGGCAGGCGAGCTGGCCACCACTCTGGTCGCTGACACCCCCTGCCCGGTCTGCGGTGCGCTCGACCACCCCGCCCCCGCAGCCTTGTCAGCCGACCACGTGGACGCCGCCGGAGTCGACCACGCCGAGACCCGACGGCGTGCCCTCGAACAAGCCGCCGAAGAACAGGGCCGGACCACCGTCCGGCTCGACGAACGGGTGGCAGCCCTGGCAGCCCAAGCCGGTGACCACACCCCGACGACGGCCGCCGACGCTCTGGCCTGCGCAAACGACGCCCTGGCGAAGTGCCGTCGCGCCGCCGACGCTCTCGTCGCAGGCGAAGAGGCTCTCGTCGTCTTCGACGCAGAGGCTGCCGCCGCCGAAGACCACCGTCGAGACCTGGCCGAACATCGCACCACGACATCGGCCGCCCTGGACGTCGCCGCCGACCGTCTGGCCAGCGACGAGACCACCGTCGCCCAGGCCCGCGGCGACCACGTCTCCGTCGCCGCCCGGCAGGAGGCCGCAAGCTCCAACGCCGCCGCCGCCGTGCGCCTCGCCAACGCCCTGCGTGACCTGGCCGCAGCCTGGAGGTCCGCCGACCGCACGACCACCGACCTCGCCGACGCCCTGTCCGCCCGAGACCTACAGTCCGCCGACGCCGCCCGCGCCGCACTGCTGACCCCGGGTGACCTGGCAGCCCTCGAACGCTCCATCACCGACCACACCACCGCCACCACCCACGTCGCCGCTGGGCTCGACGAGCTCGCAGACCTGGACGACGACCTCACCGGCGAACAGCTGGCCGAGCGCACGGCGGCCGCAACCCTCGCCGCCACCACGACCAGCGACGTGGCCGGGGCTGCCGAGGCCCGCGCGGCTGTTGCCGCACAGGTCCGCACCGACGTCGTCGCCGCCGCCGACCAGGTGTTCACCGCAGCCCGCGACGTCGCCGACACTGTCACCGCCAACGCCCCGGTGACGCGTATGGCTGGTCTGGTCTCTGGCCAGGGCGCCGACAACGCCCGGCACCTGTCGTTGGCCACGTACGTGCTGGCGCGCCGCTTCGCCGACGTCACCGCTGCTGCGAACGAACGCCTGACCGCGATCTCTGGCGGCCACTACGCCTTGGTCCCCTCCGGCGACAAAGAGGCTGTCGCGGCACGTACCACCGGCCTGGCCATGCGTGTGGTCGACCACTGGACCGGCACCCAGCGCGACCCGCGCACCTTGTCTGGCGGTGAGGCGTTCTACGTGTCGTTGTGCTTGGCGCTGGGCCTGGCCGATGTCGTGGGCGCTGAGGCCGGTGGTATCAGCCTCGGGACGCTCTTCGTCGACGAAGGTTTCGGCTCCCTCGACGCCGAGGTCCTCGACCAGGTCCTCACCGAGCTGTCCCGCCTGCGCGCCGGAGGCCGCACCGTGGCTGTCGTCTCCCACGTCGAAACCCTCAAACAGGCCATCGCCGACCGCATCGAGGTCCGTATCACCTCCGAAGGCCCCAGCACCCTGCGTGTCGTACCCTGATCTTTGCCCGCAGGTTGCGTGCAGGATCTTCACCAATACTGCGTCGTACCGACGGGCGGACGACGTAGTGTAGCGGCGTGATCCTCCTGCGACCATCGCTGCGGCTGCGCGGCCTGCGTGCCTGCTCGTCGCAGTCGGGGTCAGCTGCGACGGTGTGGATCGTGGTGGTCGTCGTGCTGGCCGTGCTGGGCGGGGCGGGGTTCGCTGGGGACCAATACCTGCGCAGCCAGGCTGAGAAACAGGTCGCCACACAGGTCGCGGGGGCGTTCAGCGGTATGGAAGACCCTGCGGTCAAGATCCACGGGTTCCCGTTCCTCACGCAGATGCTCACCGGCAAGTTCGGGCACGTCACCGGGACCACCGACCAGGTGGTGTTCGACGGGTTGTCTGCCGCAGACGTGAAGGTCGAAGCGCGTGACGTGACGATCAGCCCCGCCCAGGCCGGGTCTGCGACGGTCAGCGCGACCGTCGACCTGGAGACTGCCCAGGCGCTGATGCGCACCCGTAGCGGTATCTCCGACCTGACCCTGCGCAGCGAAGGCGACCACCTCGTGGTGACCACGACGGTGCAGCGCCAGAGGCTGGAGCTGACGGGTGTGCTCACCACAGACATCGACGTCGTCCGGCTCGAGATCCAGTCCGCGACCGTTGACGGCATGTCCACCGCGATCGACCGCCTTCCGGCGCAGACACGCTCCAGCCTGGACAAGCTGACGGTCCCCGTCTCGGGCCTGCCTCACGCTGTGACCTTGGACAGCGCTGAGGTCGTACCTGGCGGGGTGCGGTTCACCGCCACTGGCACCGACGTCCCCCTGACGCGTTCGTTCGCTGGCGGGTAGCCCACACCGGGCGCTGGTGCGTCGGGGGTCGGGCTCCCTCGGGTGACGAGACCGTGCGGCACCCGCGTAGCACCTTGGACATCGCCGACTTCTCCGCTCTGGTCACCGACAACCCGTACGCGGCTTTGACGCGCACCTGGACCAGCACGTACACGCACTGGTAGCCAGGTTGGGGCAACCAGGCCGACGCGTCGGACGAACCCTTGTCCTGGTTGGCCTGCGCGCTGGTCGCCTGCAGGTTCGCCAGGTCGTTGGCGAAAGCGAGCCGACGGGCCGGGTCCCACTGGTCGGCTCCTTTGCGCCAGGCGTCCGACAGGGCGACGACGTGGTCGACCTGGACGTCTGCCGAGTGCACACCCCGCACGAACGCCACCTGGTCCCCGGTGTACGGGTCGTCGAGCGTCCCACGCAGCACCACGCACCCGTCGCGGGTCACCACGTCGCTCAGGTCCCTGGCCAGCACGTCGTTACGTGTGTCGCACCCGTTGCCGTCGGTGTCTGCCCACGCCTGCCCGAACTGTGCGCGGCTGTACCCCTCGCGCACACCACGAGGGGCGACCTCCAACCCCTCCAGCGCCGCCCGTCCGTCAGCCAGGTCCTGCGCCGACACCGGGTACTGCCCCGCGGTACGTTCCTGCCCCCACCACGGCAGCCCCAACCCCACTGCCAAGCACACCACCAGCACCACCCAGGGCCACCACCGACGCATCTGGCCACTATGCCCCACCAGACCCACCGCCCGGGGCCGTTTGCCGGCGACCGGCCCGTCGTGGTCGGCTGTGGACGGTTCGCCGAAGGTCTACCCGGCGCAGGCGCGCAGGGCGACGAGGACGATCAAGACGACGAGGCCGAACAGGAACCTGCCGCCGACGCCGGAGCCGGAGCCGGTGGATCTCGCGGCCTGCTCGGGGATGGGGACCCAGCCTCGGTCGGCGGTCAGCACGTGGCCGTCGACGACCTGCCCGATGCGGTACTGGGGGGCGGGCCCTGGTTGGTGGGCCGGTGGGAACGGACGGCCAGGACCTGGTTGCTGGGCCGGGGAGTAGGGGGGCGGCTGCTGGGAACCCGGCTGGTAGGAACCCAGCTGCCCGGGCTGGACGTGTGAGGGGGTCTGGGTGCGGACCTGGTGGGTGAGGGCCTGGGCCTGGCGGTGCGCCTGGGGAACAGGTTGGTCCGCCACGTGGGGACGGGTCTGCGTATGGGTGGTGCGAGCAGAAGCGGTGCGGCGGGGCTCGGGAGTCTTCGTGGCGGCAGGGCTGGCGGCAGGTGCCACCTTGGCCCCGGAACGGTCGCGCAGCTGCCCGGCCAGCGGCACCCAGTCGCCGGAGGGGACCAGGACGTAGCTGTCGACGACGTCGCCGACGCGGTAGGGGACCGACGGGGACGTGCGCAGCGGGACCCACTGCAGGTCAGCGGTGAGGATCGCGTCGTTGACCACATGCCCAGGGCGGAACGGGCTGGTGTCGAGGTCCAGCTGGGGCACCCAGCCACCTTTGGTCAGCACGTAGTGGTCGACCTGGTCGCCGATCGCATAGGTCACATGCTGAGCCTACCGGGGTTTGTCCCCGTTCCGGGGGGATTCGTCCCGTTCCACACCGACAGCAGCAAGGTCGTGGGCCTGTGCGGCCCAGGCCCGCTCGGAATCGGCCCACCTCTCCAGGCTGACCTCCGGCACAGGACGGGCAGATCCGACCGGAGCGACGTGCACAGGCCGTTGGCTGCGACGCGTGCGTCGGCTGACCAAAACCTGCCGGACAGCGGCCTCGACAAATGTCGACAGCTCCTGGGAGGTGACAGCAGCCACCTGGTCTGCGAGTTCGTCGGGAAGTGTCACAGTTGTCATAAGACGAGGCTAGTTCGCCCCGCGAAAACCTGCCCGATATGGCAGTTGGCCTGCGTCTCATCTTCACCCGTGCTTCACCCACGCGCGCCGCTGTGGCAAAGTAGGGTCGGCCAGGGCCCTCCTCACCTCGGGTGTGTGGTTGCCGATTGGAGTCAACGTGGGGACGTCCGTGCAGGACGGATCAGGTCGCGCGCGCTCCGGGTCGGACCGTGCGCGTTCCGCTGCTGCCCCGGGACAGGGGATCGTCGAACCGTCCGACGACATACGGGTGCTGCGCGACGTTCCGTGGCCTGGCCTGACCCGGCCTCTCGACGAGCTCGTCGCGGCCCCGTCCGGGCTGTGGATCGTCGAGGCCCGTCCGTGGCACGACATCGCTGTGGCCAGGGGCAGGGTCGTCACCGCCGACGCTGATGTCACCACAGACGTCCAGCACCTCGACCAGGTGCGGGTGCAGGTGGCCCGCGACCTGGGGCTGACCCCCGTGGAGTCCCACGCGTTGGTCGTCGTGCCTGAAGAGGTCCCCGCGCTGCGCCTGGAAGGTGTGGTCATCGTCGGCCAGCGTCTGGTCCACCAGATCATCGTGAGCCCGGGCCGGCGCCTGACCAGCACCCAGCTCGACGTGCTCGCGCGCCGCACCGCCAAAGTGCTCGAGCAGGCCAAGCGTCCTGAGCCGTCCGCTGCGCCGCGGGCGTCCGTCGTCCCGCCTGGTGCGCCTGCTGGCCCGTACCAGTCGTGGTGGGACGCGCCCGGACCGGGTACCAACGACCCCGGGGCGCGGCGGCCCGCGGCACCGCCGCCGGAGCACTTCCTCTCCAAGGACTCCTACGACGACGGGTACGACGAACCGCCCCCACCGCTGCCCACACCGGAAGAGCTTGGCCTGCCCCCCGCCCTGGAGGAACCGTCCCAGCGGCGTCGGGCGGACGCCTCCGACCCGATCTGGCCGATCGCACCCCCGCCGGGGATGTGGCCCGACCCTGAGCCGGAGCCTGACCTGGCCCAGCTGGTGGCGCACGGTTCCCACGACGTCGACATGGACGAGGTCGACCCGCACCGCACACGTGTGGTGCAGTCCGCCTGGGCAGATATCGACGACGACGAGTCCGACATGGGCCGCACCCGCGTCGTGGAGTCCAACTGGGCAGACGTCGACGACGACGAGTCCGACATGGGCCGCACCCGTGTTGTCGACTACCCGGCGAAACCGCTGGTCACCCCTGGGTACGGGACCCCCCAGGCCCAGTCGTGGCCGCACGAGCCGATCACCGAGGAGGCGGTCGCCGCCTTCGAACGCGACTGGGAGCGGTTGTCACGCGAGCCTGTCGCGCACGAGTCCTTCTCGCAGGACTCGTTGGCAGACCCGCAGTGGGACGACGACGAGCCGGAGGTCCCCAGCGCTGACCCGTGGCTGTTGGAGGACCCGCCTGGGCGGCGTTCGTCGCCTGCAGGTTCCCGGCCCCAGCACCCCGACCTTCCTGTCGAGCACCCCGGGCGCTACATCCGCCCCGAACCTGACGACCCAACGGGGAAGTACCCACCGGTCGAGCCTGCCAACGACGCGTTGCCGTTCGAGCAGTACTACGAACCGGCCCCACCGGCCGTTCCCGCCGAAGAGATCTCCTTCGACCAGTACTACGAACCCATCGCCCCCGTCGGCCTGCCCGAACCCGAGCTGGTCGACAACCTGCCGTTCGGGCGTGCTGAAGACGTCGCACGACGTACCGACCAGACCGACGAGGTGCCGTTCGCGCAGTACTACGATCCCCTCGACGTCCTGGCCCCTGCGGAACCTTCGACACCGGTCGACGAAGACCCGCTTCCGGGCCAGCACCGCACTGGCGACGCTGTGGTCCGCGGTTTCCGGCCCGGGCGGGACAGCCTGGCGCACACCGACCACGACGCCGACGACTACGACGACTACGACGGTCCGCTCGACGACCCCGCCAGCGACGCACTGGTCCACGAGCCTGACGACCTGTCCTTCGACGACAACTTCCCGACCATCGAGAGCACCCACGGCGACAGCGACGACCGCCGCCACGCTTTGACACACGAGCTGCCCGACCCCGACGAGGAGCCGCCCGCACCCGCCCGCCCCGAACGGTACGTGCGCCCGGTCGAGCCACGTGCAGCCGGACGCTACGTCAGAGACGACGACGACGAGCTCGGACCAGCGCAGACCGAACCTGTCGCGTTGCCCGAACCGACAGGCCCGGCACGGCCGCACGGGCTGGCGGCTGCGCCGCCGTCGCGGGTGCGCACAGGCCCATGGGACCTGACCCCTGCCCAGGCCACCGTCGTCAGCACCCATTTTGCCGGACCTGTGCGTGTGCGTGGTGCGTTCGGCACGGGCCGGTCCGTGGCCTTGGCCCACCGTGCGGTGCACCTGGCCATGACCCGTCCTGGTGTGGTCGCGGTGGTCGTGCCTTCGCCCGCCCAGATCGCGCCGACGCGTCGCCGCCTGGCGTCGATCGCCGACGAGGACGTGCTGGCACAGATCGTCGTCGACGTGCCCGCCGGGATCGCCGGGTCCGTGCTCACCGAGTTCGGCACCGACGTCAACCCAGCCCCCGAGGAGGTAGCCCGGGCCTGGGCTGCCGCGCAACGTGCGACAGGTCTGGGTGCCGCGCAGGGTCGTTCCATCGGGTTGTTGCGCGACGAGGTGACTCTCATCCGCGGCCACAGCTCGATGAGCGAGGGCGGCTACCAGCGTCTGCGCAAAGAGCTTCCCTCGGGTCTGCGTCACCAGGTGTGGGTGCTGCACCAGGCGTACGTGGCCGAGCTGCACCACCAGAACGTGCCCGACGAGCACGACCTGGTCCGTATGGCCCGCGCCGCTCTGCGCGCCGGGGTGCCTTCGCGTTTCACCTCCGCGGTGGTTGACGACGCCAACGACCTGACCCCCGCCCAGCTGTCCATGGTGTGCGAGATCGTCGGGACCGGCGACGACGCCCTGACCGTCGCTGACGACGGGCTGCCCGGCCTGGCACCAGTCAGCCCGGTTCTCGCCGACACAGGGATCGATATCGGCGGCCGCCAGATCGAGCTCACGCACCAGTTCCGTCTCACCGGTCCGGCCTGGACGTCCCTGGTCCGGCTGCTCCAGCCCGACACGGGTCGCGATATCACCGGGGCGGTGGACCGTCCGCGCCTGGCCGGCAGGATGGACGATGGTGAAGGTCCGGCCTACCTGCGCTCCCAGGCGATCCGTCTGCGCCGCGACAAGCTCATCGAGCGGATTTTCGAGCTCGTCCGCGACGGTGTGGCGCCCGAGTCCATCGCTTTGCTGCATATCGAAGAGGAACCCGAACCTGAGCTGGTCGCCGAGCTGTTCCGCGCCGGTGTGGCCGTGCGGGACCTGGACGCCCTGGACCGCCCGGGTGTGGCCCTGGGCCGCGCCCGTGACTCACGCGGCGTGGAGTACGACCACGTCCTGGTCCCCGACGCCCGCCACCGTGACGTCGTCCCCGCCGGCGCTCTGCGCTGGGACCAGCGCCAGCGTCGGCGCCTCCTCGGCCTGGCCTTGTCCCGCTCTCGCGACACCGCCTGGATCGCCGGTATCTGACCAGTACCTGTCGACCCTCAGACGTCGCCCACGGGTGCCGTGCACATGACCGCGACACGCCCAGGCGTCGGATGAATTTCGCGACCGGGCTTCCTGGCTGTGTTTGGCGCTGGGCAGTGGTCTGGATTCGCCGCTCCTCTGCTGGCACCCCGTTCGTCGCTATTAGTTCGGTGTCCTAACTAATGCGTGTGAGCAGCGTGCTCGTCGCACCGGCGTGATTGTGGTTCTGCATTAGGGACGCCGCCGCGGGCGGCGCGGCCGAACCGGTCGTTCTCGCCGAAACCCCCGACCACGAAAGGGCGTTCCGGACGAATGGTGCTATTGGTCGATTTAGGCGTCCGGAAACGGACGCCGCAGCCCGGCTCGAGCACGTTTCCCGACGTTCGCGCCGTTAGTCCACAACATAGGATGTCCGACGAGTATGAGCATCGTCGGTACGTTTTCGGTCGACTCGGTTCGACCCGGTAGGAGGCATTCCATGCGCACAGCGATCTTCGGACCCGCACATGCAGGCAGGTCTGCGCACCCGGCCGCGCGCTACGTCTACCTCATGCTTGTCGTGGTGTTGGTTGTCGGTGTGGTCGGAGTGGTCCGGTCTCGCGCCGAGACGTTGACGGGCACGACCTGGGGGCTGAGCGGCAGCCCCGGCCGCGTGTGGACGGCGTACGCGTACGCCAAAGCCGGCGAGAGCATCAGGTTCAGCACCACGGCCGGGGCTGTGTACACCTCAGCAGGGAGCCTGTACTCGGCCACATACCGCGGCCCGGACGGCACGGTTCTCTATGTAGACCTCGACGCCATGGGCAGCACCACCCCTTACAACCGTTCGTTCGTCGCGGCGACCACCGGTGTGTACTCGGTGTCGTGGACCGTCAGCACAGGCACCGCAGGCAACGCGTTCAACTACACCACCTGGGACCTGACAGTCTCCTCAGGAGGCGTGCCACAAACAGGACGGGTGTGGACACGCGCACTGTCGTTGATCCAAGGAGGCACCGCCTACAACACGGACCTGAACATGTGGGTCGTGCTGCCCTCGGGCGCGTTGTACAAGATCACGCTGTTCAACTACAACGGGTGGGGCTCAGAGTTCTCGTTCAGCTCCACCGGAGTCCGGCGGGTCGGCCAGTGCACCGCCGCGTACACCTCCTATTCGCTGCTGGGCGTCGACGCAGCCGTGGGCACTGGTATGTACGCGGGCCCGTCAGAAGAGTGCGGGCAGTTCTACAACATCTTCGTGTCCATGCCCGACACGGCCAACCTGCCCGAACGCGCGTTGGACCCGATGACCGGCCAGATGATGAACGTCATGCCGGTGTACCAGGCACCGTCCAAACCTGTGGTGACCTTCACCCGCGCCGGGGGGATCGCCGCACCGTTCGCCGGGACGTTCACGGTGACCACCGAGCACTACGTGGGCTCGTACACGCTGGAGATCGACACGAACTTCAACGGGTCCTACAGCGACCCGGTCGACCTGGCCGTCCCGTTCACCGCTGTGGACGCGCTGACCACACGCACGTTCGTGTGGGACGGACGCGACGCGGCCGGAAACGTGGTCACCAACATCGAGGCGGTCAACTCCGCCCAGGTTCACCTGCGTACGAACGACGAGCTGCACGCGGTGCTGTTCGACACCGAATACATGGACGGCCAGCAGTGGGACAAGATCATCGGTGCGGCTGGTACCTTGGGCAAACAACCCCTCGCCTGGGACGACACCCTCATCGCCCAGTCGGCGGCTCCCCGCATCGGCGGGGTGTCCCCGTCGGTGACCGCCACCGCCTCGCAGAGCTTCGGCGTGTCCTCGCCCACGCACAAGTGGGGCGCCTTCAACGGCGACGGCAGCAACGTCCTGGCCGACTACTGGGGCGACAACTCCCAAATCGACACCTGGGCGTTCACCGACTTCTCTTCCGCCGAAGACCCCGACCTGTACGGCACCATCGTCGACGTGGCCATCCCACGGCTGACCGTGCGCACCGCAGCAGACACCACTGTGGTCACCGCACCAGGCCAGACCGTGCACTACGACATCACTGTGTCCAACGTCGCAGCCATGACCGTCAACAACGTGGCTGTCACCTGGGCAGGGTTCACCGCAGCAGGCCCCGCACCACAGATCACCTGCCCGGCCACGACCCTGGTCGGCGGAGCACATATGGTCTGCACCGCCACCTACACCGCCCAGGTCGCCGACGTCCTGGCACACCAGGCGCTCCAGGCGACGACCACTGTCGCGGGTATCGGTACGGACAGTTCCACCGTGGTCGCTTTCGCGGTGGACGCTGCTGGGCAGTTCGTCGACCCCAACGGTGTGCCCCTGGTATCCGGGGTCGAACCCCAGCCCCTGGTCACCACGGTGGTGAACGTGGCAGGGCTCAGCCTGCGCAAAACCGTGGCCCTCGCGCCACCTGCCCTGGGCAAGGCAGGAGAAACCGCGAACTACACCATCGCCGTCTCCAACACCGGCACCGTGCCCCTCAACACCCTTGCCGTCCAGGACTATCTCGAAGGCTTGTCGCCGGTGACCTGCCTCCAGGTCGCCCTCGCTCCCGGGGCGAACACAACGTGCACCGCTTCGTACACCGTGACCCAGCACGACGTGGACATGGGCGGCGTGGACAACGGCGCGAGCGGCGTGGCGCTGACCGGCGGCGGGGTACAGGTCCACGCTGTCGCGGTCGACGGAACAGGCCAGGCGGTCGCCGACCCTGCTCACCCCACCGACCCCACGAAGTTCTCCACCCACTCGCTCGCCCACCTGGGGCTGGACCCCGCACCGTCGATCGGCCTCACCGCAACCGCCGACCCGACGTCGATCCCCGACGCCTCGCCCGGCGACCTCGTCACCTACACCTTCACCGTCACCAACACCGGCAACGGCACGCTCGACGACGTGTCGCTGTCTGACCCCCAGCTCAGCGACGTGGCATTCGGCACGTGGCCTGGGCCTGCGGTCCCGGGCACGTTGCTGCCTGGGCAGTCGGTCACCGCAACCGGGTCGCACCGGCTGACCCAAGCAGATATCGACGCTGGGGGGCTGGCCAACACTGCGACCGCCACCGGTGTCCACCCCAACGGCACCCCCGCCGGCACCACGGTCACCACGACCGCAGGGACGACTGTCTCCCTCCCCGCCAGCCTGGGGCTCACACTGATCAAGTACGCCTCGCCCACCCCGCTGGTTGCCGCCGTCGACGAGGTGGTGGACTACACGTTCGCCGTCACCAACACCGGCAACGTGACCCTGCACGGAATCGGTATCGACGACCCGGCACTGGCCACCATCACGTTCGGCACCTGGCCCGGCACCGAGGGAAGCCTCGCTCCCGGCCAGTCGGTGGTCGCCACCGGCGAGTACCTCCTGACCCAAGCCGACGTGGACACCGTCGCCGTCCCCAACGGAAAGGTGGAAAACACCGCCGAGGCCACCGCGACCACCCCTTCCGGTGGCACTGTCGCCAGTGGCCCGGTGACCGCCTATTGGTGGCCAGGGGTCGTCGACCCGTCGCTGCTGCTGACCAAGACCGCGTCCCCCGCTCAGCTCACCGGGGCCCTTCCTGGTGACACCATCACCTACACGTTCGTCCTGACCAACAACGGCACCACAGAACTGACCGGCGTGGACCTCCAAGACCCGTTGCTGCCGCCAGGGGCCATCACGTTCGGCTCGTGGCCTGGGGCGGCAGGGGTGCTCGCCCCACGCGAGTCGGTCACCGCCACAGCCACGTACACCTTGACCCAAGCCGATATCGACGAGGGGTTCCTCGCCGACACAGCCACGGCCACCGCCACAGCCCCCGCCGCTTCGGGAGCCAGCCTGTCGGTCGAGGCCAGCGGCACGGTCCCGCTCGAACCGACCCCAGGGCTGGAGGTCGAGGCGACGGTCGACGGGACCACGACCCCCAACCTGGCCGGCGCGAGACCAGGTGACGTGCTGACGTACACGTTCACCGTCACCAACACCGGCAACGTCACTCTCGACGAGGTCGACCTGGACGCCCCCTTGGCGCAGGGACTGACGGTGACGGGTGGCTGGCCAGGGGTGGCCGGTGTGCTGGCACCGGGGCAGAGCGTGCAGTACACCGGCACCTACACCGTCACCCAAGCAGACCTGGACGCCGGTGGTGTGGCCATGGTGGGGCAGGCCCTGGGGACGACCCCCCAGGGCGGGAACAGCTCGGGTATCGGCACCGCCCTCGGCACGACCGAGTTCGAGCCGCAGCTGGAGATGGCCAAGACTGGCGACGCTTCTGCCCTGGCCGACGCCCGCGCTGGTGACGAGGTGCAGTACTGGTTCACCGTGACCAACACCGGGACGGTCACCATGACCGGCGTGCAGATCGACGACGCGATGATTCCCGGCGGGGTGGACTACGGCCCGTGGCCCGGCACACCTGAAAACCTCGCACCCGGAGAGTCGGTCACCGCCACCGCCGACCATGTGCTGACCCAAGAGGAGATCGACTCTGGCGTGCTGGTCAACGACGCCACAGTGACCGGGACCCCACCTGACCGGACCCTGGGCGGCACTGCTGGGCCGGCCCCGGTGGCACCCAGCTCGTGGACCACGGGCCTGCCGCCGTCGCCTGGTCTGGATATCAGCACCCCCTACGACGTCGAGATCCCTGAAGGCGCCACACCAGGTGACCACGTCTACTTCAGGTTCGTGGTGAAGAACACCGGCAACGTCACCATCGACGACGTGAAGGTCACCGACAACCTGCCCGGTATCGACCTGACCGCCTGCGCGTGGGAATGGCTGGCCCCCGGCGAAGAGGTCGTCTGCGACGGCATCTACACCCTCACTGATGACGACATCGCCGCAGGCACTGTGGTCAGCACCGCCACAGTCCGCGGTGCCACCCCGGGCGGTACCTCCCTCACCAGCGAAGAAGCCATCACGGTCACCTTCATCAGCGCCAACGACGAGATCGGCGACGGAGACGGGGATGGAGACGGCGACGGCGACGGGGACGAAGACAACGATGGAGACAACGACGGCGACGGGGACAACGACGGCGACAACGACGGGGACGGTGACGGAGACAACGACGGGGAAGGCGACGGAGACAACAACGGAGACGAAGACAACGACGGGGACAACGACCGGGACAACGACGGAGACGAAGACGGCGACGGCAAGAACGACGACCGCGACGACGATGGCAAGAACGGGGAAGACGCGGGGAAGACCAGCGAGTACAACGACGGTCAGGGCGACCGAACCCATGACGGGAACCGTCATGGTGCCCACAGCGAAGAACACAGCCCGCTCGGTCGTGTGACGAAGGTGCTCGCGCCCACCGGACTACCTGCGCGGGTGCTCCTGGTCGCCGTGACGTTGCTGCTCGTCAGTGCCGGCTGTGGTGCCGTAGCCGTTCGACACCGCAGGAACGTCCTGAGGTAGCTGTCACCTGCGCCGGCTAGAACCGGTGGAACCCGGCGACGGTCGGGTAGGGCGACGAAAGAGCATCAGAAAGTTTGGTGCCAAAACTAATGGCCTCACCGGGGCATTCAGATGGCCTGACGTGTCGGTGTGGCTACCGTTCTAGGACTGACGGCTTTCGGCAGAGGTCGATGGTTAGGCACCCAGACCAATGCTTTGACCAGCGCGTCTGCCAACCAGCGGCCAGGGCGGATCCGGTGCCTGTCACGGTGCGGGCGGGGCACCGGCACGGCCCCGCGCCGATTGTCTGAAATGGCTGCGGCGCACGGTGTCTCCGGTTCGTCCGTCACCTCAATGGCCGAGTGGCGACCAGCGAGCAGCCGGGCGTAAACGTGGGACAAATTGGCGGGCATTGGGAGCATACCCGGCGAACCCCGGCACCAGTCCTGGGCGATTTCTTTCCCACCAGCACACATAGGGGCTGCGAAGTAGCGCCCTTCCGGCGCGAACGTAGGATGTTATACGGCCGACTAGACGCGGCCTTTTCGATTGTCTTGTTTGTTCCTCGACCCTGTCAGCGCGCTTTGGAGGTCTGGCTTCCATGCGGAGAGCGGTCTTCGGTGCGGCCCCCGCGGGGTCCGCCGCTCCCGGCGCGCCTGCGGCCAAGCGGACCATCGGCCCCCTGCCTCGGCTGCTGCTCTCTGTGGTGCTGGTGCTGGGCGTGGTGGGTGTGGTCGGCACGGTCCGGTCTCACGCTGAGACGTTGACGGGCACGACCTGGGGCATCAGCGGCAACCCCGGCCGCGTGTGGACGGTGTACGCGTACGCCAGAGCCGGAGAGACCATCACGTTCAGCACCACGGTCGGGGGTGTGTACACGACAGCAGGGAGCCTGTACTCAGCGACGTACCGCGACCCGGACGGGGTGGTGCTCTACACCGACCTCGACGTCATGGGCAGCACCACCCCCTACGACCGCTCTTTCGTCGCGGCGACCACCGGCGTGTACTCGGTGTCGTGGACCGTCAGCACAGGCACCGCAGGCAACGCGTACAACTACACCACCTGGGACCTGACAGTGTTCTCAGGAGGCGTGCCACAAACAGGGCGGGTGTGGACACGCACGCTGGGGTTGATCCAAGGCGGCAGCGCCTTCAACACGGACCTGAACATGTGGGTCGTGCTGCCCTCGGGCGCGTTGTACAAGATGACGCTGTTCAACTACAACGGGTGGGGCTCAGAGTTCTCGTTCAGCTCCACCGGAGTGCGGCAGGTCGGCCAGTGCGTTGCCGCGTACACCTCGTACTCGCTGCTGGCCATCGACGCGGCCGAGGGGCGCGACGTGTACGCGGGCCCGTCAGAAGAGTGCGGGCAGTTCTACAACATCTTCGTGTCCATGCCCGACACGGCCGTGCTGCCCCAACGGGCCAAGGACCCGATGACCGGCGAGATGATGAGCGTCATGCCGGTGTACCAGGCACCGTCCAAACCTGTGGTGACCTTCACACGCGCCGGGGGGATCGCCGCACCGTTCGCCGGCACGTTCGCGGTGACCACCGAGCACTACGTGGGCTCGTACACGCTGGAGATCGACACGAACTTCAACGGGTCCTACGACGACCCGGTCGACCTTCAAATCCCGTTCACCGCTGTGGACGCGCTGACCACGCGCACCTTCGTGTGGGACGGGCGCGACGCGGCCGGCAACGTGGTCACCAAGATCGAGGCGGTCAACTCCGCCCAGGTGCACCTGCTCACGACCGACGAGCTGCACTCGGTGCTGTTCGACACCGAATACATCGACGGCCAGCAGTGGGACAAGATCATCGGTGCGGCTGGCACCACGGGCAAACAACCCCTCGCCTGGGACGACACCCTTATCGCCCAGTCGGCGGCTCCCCGCATCGGCGGGGTGTCCCCGTCGGTGACCGCCACCGCCTCGCAGAGCTTCGGCGTGGCCTCGCCCACGCACAAGTGGGGCGCCTTCAACGGCGACGGCAGCAACGTCCTGGCCGACTACTGGGGCGACAACTCCCAAATCGACACCTGGGCATTCACCGACTTCTCCTCGGCAGAAGACCCCGACCTGTACGGCACCATCGTCGACGTGGCCGTGCCACGGCTGACCCTACGCACCGTACCGAGCACCGACCTGGTCACCGCACCGGGCCAAGAGGTGCACTACGACATCATCGTGTCCAACGTCGCAGCCATGACCGTCAACAACGTGGCTGTCACCTGGGCAGGCTTCACCAGCACAGGCCCCGCACCACAGATCACCTGCCCGGCCACGACCCTGGTCGGTGGAGCACATATGGTGTGCACCGCCACCTACACCGCCCAGGTCGCCGACGTCCTGGCACGACGGGCCCTGCGCAACACCGCCAGTGCTGTGGGCATCAGCACAGACGGGGTCTCTGGTTCGGCCTATGCGGTGGACGCTGCTGGGGAGTTCGTCGACCCCAACGGGGTCCTGCTCACCCTCGACCAAGCACCCCAGCCCCTGGCCGGGTCCACGGTTCCGGTCGCAGGCCTGACCGTGCGCAAAGCCGTGTCGTTGGGTGGGGCCCAAGGCGTCGCGGGGGACTGGGCGAACTACACGTTCACCGTGACGAACACCGGCACCGTCGCGGTCAGCGCTGTCACCGTCATCGACACCCTCGCGGACCTGTCACCTGTGACCTGCCCGCCCGGGTCTCTCGCCCCCGGCGGGACCACCACATGCACCGCCTCGTACAGGCTGACCCAGCTCGACGTGGACCTCGGCGGGGTTGACAACGCCGCTTCAGCCCACGCCACCGCCAGCGGCCGCGAGATACACGCCGTGGCTGTCGACTCGCTGGGCAACCCTCTGCCTGACCCCGCCCACCCCGGCGACCCCACGAGGTTCGACGACCACACCACCGCGCACCTGGCTCTGGTCCCCGGCCCTGACCTGGTCCTGGAGAAGGTCGCCAGCCCCTCGTCCATCGCCAACCCCAAACCTGGCGACCTGGTCCGGTACACGTTCACCATCACCAACGACGGCAACGCCACCATCAGCGACATCATCCTCACAGACCCGTCGCTGGGGGATGCCGCGTTCGGCCCCTGGCCTGGTGTCCCCGGCATCTTGGCACCTGGACAGCTCGTCGGTGCGACCGGTTCGTACCGGATCACCCGCGCTGATATCGACGCAGGGTCGGTGCGCAACATCGCCAGCGTCGAAGGCACCGACTACGACGGCGACACCATCACGGCTGCGACCACCGCGACCGTCGCGCTCGACCAGGACGCGTCCATCGCCTTGACCAAGATCGCGCCGGTGTTGCCAGACCCGGACGTCGCCGTGTCCGGCGACCAGCTCCGTTACGTGTTCACGGTGACCAACACAGGTAACGTCTCGGTATCCCAGGTGGGTGTCGATGACCCCAAGCTCTCGGGCGTGACGTTCGGGACCTGGCCAGGACCGGCGGGGACGTTGGCTCCCGGCCAGTCCGTCGTCGCGACCGGCACCTACATCCTGACACCCGCCGACGTCACCGCACGTAGCGTGTACAACACGGCGACTGCCAGGGCTGAGTCTCCCGCCGGTGTCACGGTCACCGACACCGACACCGCGATGTGGCCAGCCCCTCCGACCCCGTCGGTCGTGCTGACCAAGACCGGCGACCCTGACAAGCTCGCCGCCGCCAGGCCTGGCGACCTGCTCGGGTACGACTTCCTGGTCGTCAACAACGGCAACGTCGACCTGACCAACGTCGCCCTGACCGACCCGTTGCTGACCAGCCTGGTACCACCTAGCGGATGGGCCACGCTCGCCCCCGGCCAGGCAGTCACCGCACACGGAGGCGCTTCGGTCGCCCAGGCCCACATCAGCGCTGGCGTCGTGGTGAACAACGCGGCAGCCAGCGGTGTCTACGACGGCACCACCGTCACCGACGACGCTTCGTTCACCGTCGTGCTGGAACCTGGTCTCTCGCTCGAGCTGGTCAAGACCGTCAACGCTGCGCAGGCCGCCGCTGCCATGGCAGGCGACCCGGTGGGCTACACGTTCACGATCACCAACTACGGCAACGTCCCCATCAGCGACCTGGACGTGCTGGACCCTGTCTTGGACTCGGTGACGTTTCCGTCGTGGTCTGGTGTGCTGGACCCTGGTGAGTCCGTGACCGCCAACGGTGTGTACACCATGACCCAGGCTGACCTGGACACCGGTTTTGTGGTCAACACCGCCCAAGCGCTGGGAAAGACCCCCAACGACGGCTATGCGTCGGCGATCGACTCGGAGACCACCACCACGACGTTCCGGCCAGAGCTGTCGCTGGCCAAACAGGGCCCCGTCGAGGTGGTCGACGCCACACCTGGTGACGAGGTGGCGTACACGTTCGCCGTGACCAACACCGGGACCGTCACCCTCGACCGTGTGCAGATCGACGACGGGCTGTTCCCCGCAGGCGTGGACTACCCCACGTGGCCGGGGCTCGGCGAAGAGCTCGCTCCCGGCCAGTCGATCACCGCCACAGCGGTCCTGGTCTTGTCCCAGGACGACATCGACGCTGGTGAGGTACTCAACACCGCGGTCGTCACAGGGTTCGCGCCGCGGTCGACGGCACCCGTGTCGGCCTCCGACAGTTGGACTGTCGACCTTCCCCACAGGCTCGGCCTGGACGTGACGGCAGCGTACGCCGTGCTGGGGCACAACGCCGGCGACGACGTGCTCTTGCGCTTCACCGTCACGAACACCGGCAACACCACCCTCTTCGACGTCACCGTCGACGACCGGTTGCCTGGTATGCAGCTGTCGTACTGCGACTGGGACTGGCTGGCCCCCGGCGAAGACGTGATCTGCGAAGCCGTCTACACCTTGACCCAGGCCGACGTCGACGCGGCGACGGTCGGCAGCACTGCGACCGCCACGGGCCTGCCCCCAGGCTCGTCGACGACCCCGGTCACCGCCTCCGACGACTGGGATGTCGACCTCGACCACCTCTCGAGCCTGGCCGTGACCATGACGTACGACCTGTCGGGGACCACAGCCGGCGACGACGCGCTCGTGCATTTCACCATCACGAACACCGGCAACACCACCGTGTCGAACGTGACGTTCGCCGACCCGCTGCCCGGCCTGCACCCGGCCTCGTGCGAATGGGCCTCGCTGGCCCCCGGCGAGGACGTGGTCTGCGAAACCGTCTACACCCTGACCCAGGCCGACATCGACGCAGGTGAGATCACCAGCACCGCGTCCGCTGAGGGTTTGCCGCCAGGTTCGTCGACCGAGGTGTTCACCACCGAAGACTGGACCGTGACGATCCCTCACACCCTCGGCCTGTATGTGACCACGGCGCCTGACCCGCCGGTGCTCATCGACGCCAAGGTTGGTGACACGGTGGATCTGCGGTTCACCGTGACGAACATCTCCAACACCACGATGTCCGATGTGGTGCTCGCCGACCCCCTGGTCGGCCTCGACCTGTCGTCGTGCACCTGGGACCACCTCGCACCTGGTCAGAACGTGGTCTGCGACACCACCTACACCCTCACCCAGGCCGACGTCGACGCCGCACGGGTGGGTAGCACGGCGACTGCCACTGGGCTGCCCCCGGGCTCGTCGCAGCACGTGTCCGGCGCCGACCCGTGGGTTGTGTCGGCACCCCACACGCACGACCTGTACGTGACCACGTCGTACGACCTGCCCGTGGCCGGAGGGGTCACGGCCGGGGATGTCGTGCGCCTGCTGTTCACCGTCACGAACGGTGGTCACGTCACCCTCGCAGACGTCACGCTCACCGACCCGCTGCCCGGCGTGGAACCGGCGTCGTGCACCTGGGACCAGCTGGCGCCTGGCCAAGACGTGGTCTGCGAGCTCGCCTACACCCTCACCCAAGCGGATATCGACGCAGGTGAGATCACCAGCACCGCGACCGCGACCGGCCTGCCCCCGGGTTCGTCAGAGCAGCTGTCCGCCTCCGACGAGTGGGTCGTGCCCGTGCCCCAGGCCTCCGGCCTGGAGGTGACCACGTCGTACGAGGTCTCGGTGCCCAGAGGGACCAAGGCTGGTGACCACGTGCGTTTCCGGATCACTGTCACCAACACCGGCAACACCACAGCCTCTGACGTGTCGGTGGCCGACAGCCTGCTGCCCGGCATGGATCCAGCGTCGTGCGAGTGGGACCAGCTGGCCCCTGGCGAAACCGTGTCCTGCGAGTTCACCTACACCATCACCGAAGAAGACATCGACGCGGGCGAGGTCCTGTCCACGGTCACTGCCGCAGGCACCCTCCCCGACGGCGACACCGTCTCCGGCTCCGACACCGTGAGGATCTCTTTCGACAACAGCGGGAACGGGAACGGGGGCAACGGCAACGGGCGTCGTCCAGGCGGCGCGGGTACCGGCCCCGGTGACGGAGGCAAGGGTCACGGCGGAGGTAAGGGCCACGGTGGGGGTAAGGGCCATGGCGGGGGCGGCGGGGGCGACAACGGGAACGGGAACGGCGGAAACGGGAACGGGGGCGGCAACGGCAACGGCGGCACCCAGGGGTACCCCTTGGACAACAACGGCACCGGTGCCGGCAACGATGGGGCGAACAGCGCAGCCTGGGGAAACACCGACGACAGGAACGGCAACGGTACAGGCAGCACCACCAGACGTGGCGACCAGCTGCGTCCGCTCGGACCTCTCGCCCGCACCGGCACGTCCGGCGCGTTCGTCCTGCTCACCGTCGCACTGCTGCTCGCCCCTGGTATCACCGCCGTCGCGGTCAGCCTGTACCAGGCCCCGCGGTTCCGCCGACGCCCCCGCCCAGCCCGGTCCGCACGCCCGACCGCGCCAGACACAGCCGTCGTCGGTTCGCTCACCAGCAGCCCAACCTTTGCAGTCCAGGTCGCTCCAGCCCACGGCCGCCACCGCGCGGTCCCGACCAAGGAGACCACCATGTGCCACACGCCCGACCACCAGGTGCAGGAGGCGACGATGTCCCCCGACCACACGCGAAGTCCCGCCACGAGCACAGCGCCACCGCAGCCGTGCACCGCACCTTCCGCGCCAGACCCGTCGGCCCCGGTCGTCGCGGCACCCGTCGTCGCCCGCGCATGGGCCGAGCTTGCCACCTGGTCTTCGACCGCACTCGAGCACGTCCCCCAGCCACGTCCAGAGCCGACCGTCGCACACGGCCGCCACGCCAGCACCACCGCCGACCTGACGCCAACCACACACCCGCTGCCACCGTACCTGGCCGTAGAAGCCGACACCCGACCCAGCCAGGCTCGCCACGCAGCCCCACCCATTGTTTCGCCCACCGAACAAATCCACGACGTGCGTGCTGCCGCCTGCCCGACAGACCCGACGCCAACCACACACCGCGGTGCGCCAGCCACCACGCCAGACACGTCGTCCCCGGTCATCTCCGACGAGCTCGCCCGCCGGTGGGCCGAGTGCTTCATGTCCCCTGCGCTGGAGCGCGTCCCCCAGCCACGTCCAGAGCCAACCGTCGTGCACGGGCGCCACACCAGCACCACCGCAGTGGACACCGTCTGCGCCGACACCCGCTCCGACCGGGCTCGTCACGCAGTCCAACCCATTGTTTCGCCCACCGAACAAATCCACGACGAGGCCGCCGCGCCACACCTGACCACCCGCAGCCGCCACGCGAGCACCGCCCCCGTCGACAGCACCGACCACCCTGCACCGACCACCCACGGCCGTCACACACACCAAGCCGTGGCCGACACCGTGGCCGCCTCGACGCCACCCGCACCCGGGGAGGCTGTCCCCGTTGCCACTGCCGAACTGACACCTTCGCACGGCCGTCACCAGGGCACACAGACCCCTGTCGCGGCGATCGGCGGCCGTCACGCCAGCACAGCTGCCCTGGTCACCACGCCCAGACCTGCGCATGCCCAAGGCCGTCACACCACTGACTCGACCACTGGAGCACCGCCACGGGGTCGGCGCTCCAACCAGGCACCCGTCGACGCCCCCACCGCTGTCGAAGCCCGAGGCCGCCACGCCCACACAGCCGCCCCCGACGACGTCGAGCCTGCTCAGCCGCTCGTCCAGGGTCGTCATGCCTCCGACGCCCCCGTCGACACCGTCTCGCGGAGTGCCGCCAAGCCAGCCGTGCCCGCTGACCAGCGACGACGCGACCGACGTACCAGACCGTGCACCTCAGGCCAGCCATGGCACCGTCTGTGGTCCACGTCCCTGTGCACCGACGTCGCCCAGCTGGCACCGACCGCTCCAGCCCGCTGGAGGCCCACCACCCCTCCCGGCACACCCAGGCCATCGTCCCGCACCACCCGTCCACCCCACACCGTCGAACCACACGCCCCCTGGCGCCCCCAACCCACCTCGACCACCCGCGACGCGACCGTCGCCACCGACCCCCGCCCCCCGCCCGTCGCGACAAGGGCATAACCGACACGTGAGCTGCGGCCACGTCTGCTCGACCAGCGCGTCGAGCCAGCGACCCCAGAACGCGGCTCGTCCTCGTGCTGGTCTAAGGCCTGGGCCTTCCGGTGAGGCCTGACCTGGCAACGTCAGGCCTCGGCGGAACGCTCAGTCTTTGAGGCTCGGGACGGGTGTAACAACATCGTCACACGTGTGACGAGGTTGTTACACGTGTTTCAGGGTTGGAACGCTGAACAGGACGGGGGGTTGTTACCGGTCTCATATGGTCGTCCCATGTGGCGCGCGCACAAGAGCCTCGAGGGCTCGACGACGGCGCGCGCACCCGATGGCGCGTGCGTGCCACCGCTCACAACCTATGGAGACGGACTATGAGACGAGGTCACACTCTCGCGATCGTCACAGCACTGGCGTTGGCTGTCGGACTGGTGGCGGTGTCGACACCGCCACCGGCCCAGGCAGCGAGCACGACGCCGCTGCTCAGCGGTACTGGCATGGTGCGCGCGGGGCACGTCTGGCTGTCGGCCGGCGCTGACGAGACGGTCAGTGTGGACTGGAAGCCGGTGTGGGCGGCCGACGGCAACGCTGAACAGCTGTACCTGGTGAACCCGGCGGGTTCGTTGTCTGCCCAGGTCGACATCCCGGCCGGGACAGCGGCGTCCTCACGCACCCTGAACCTGGCGAAGGCCGCCGGGGACTACACCCTGGCTGTGCCGGGCTACAGCTTCCGCAGCTACCAGGTGACCGCTGGGCCGAACACCGCGATCCAGCTGGAACCGACGAAAGTGCACCCCACCGCCCAGCTGGCGGCGGGCACACAGCTCTACTTCCGGGTGGGCGCGAACCAGCAGGCGACCTTGTGCGGGAAGTACCACGGCGGGGTCAGCTCGATGCAGGCCGTGCGGGTCTCGGACAACACGTCTGCGAACCTGGCGTTGCGCTCGTACAGCCAGTACCCCCAGTACGACAAGGTGTCGTTGCCGGTCTCGGCGACTGACCAGGTGTGGCGTGTGACGTTCGGCGGTTCGGGCAAGGCCGCGTTCTGGCTGGACGGCACGGCGAACCTCTTCGCACCGAAGGCCGAGCACCTGCACCCCTTGGCGCTGCCGACCGGGCAGGCTACGGTGACCGTGGGCACCACGAAGGTCGGGCCGTCCCCGCACGTGGGTGTGGCCATGCCGTACTACGCCCCGCCTGCCAGCGCGGTGCCGACCATGAACAGCCTCGGCCTGGACTCGGCCAGCTACTACACCTTCCACGACGCGGGCGCCGCCAACGAGGTCTCGTTCCGCAAGTACTACAAGCAGACGATGGGCATCACCACCGACGTGACGCTGCTCGCCGGGACGAACCGCAGCTCGGTGATCAGCACCAGTGCGGCCGCCAGCGGGGTGGACAAGTTCGTGTCCACGATGAAGCAGGTCAACGGTGGGACGCACTACCTGTCGTTCGCTGACGAACCGAACCTGAACTTCACCACCTACGCCGCGTACGCTGCCTACTTCGACAGCGCACTGCGCCGCCTGGAGAGCACATCCGGAGCACGGGAGGCTGGGGTGCGGGTCGCTGTGCCCGCCAGCTCGCGGTTCGTCGGCGCGCCGTTCCGCACCGACAGCAACTTTGCGGCCAACCGGGGCATCGTGTGGACCCAGCAGCTGCTGAACACCTACGGCGACCGGATCGACGCGGTGGCCTGGCACGAATGGGCCGTGCGCGACCTGCTGGCGACCCGGCAGTACCGTGACTCGATCAAGGCGGCGGCAGACATGGTGGGCACAGGCCCAGACGGCCGGCCGGCCAAGAGCCTGCTGATCGACCAGACCAACATCTCCTCGGGCACCGACCTGAGCCCCTACGAGCAAGACACCCAGTACGCGGCGCTGTGGTGGACGTCGGTGGTGGTCAACTCTTCGGCGGACGGCACGCTGGAGGTGCTGAACTGGTTCAAGATCGCCGACGAAGGGAGCTACCCGAAGGGGATGCTCAACGAGTCCGGCACCAAGGTGAAACCGGTCGGTGCGGCCCAGCAGTTCATCTCGGACCACTGGGGCGGGCAGGTGTACCAGTCGAGCAACACGTCGTTCGAGGTGGATGCGGTCCAGCTGGGCGAAGGCTCGAAACGGGTGCTGCTCGGGGTGAACAAGTCTGACCGCGCCCAGCAGGTGACCATCAGCGGCGCGGTGTGCCAGGCCCAGGTCGAGCTGTTGGGCCCGGACTCCAAGCGGCGGACGGCCACCGTGGACTGCCAGGGCGGAGCTCCTCGTCTGGCCGTGCCGGCACAGACCATCTTCGCCGTGACGTGGAACGCATAGCGTGACGGTCCGGCACGCCGCGACCCCACACCTGTGACACGGTGCCTTGGTGCGGTGTCCGTCTGGCCTGGATGTCTTCGCGGCCAGACGGACACCGGGTTCCCCGACCGGTCGCGGTGTTGACGAACGTGTTCTGGGAGTGCCGTACCGGTGTATCAGGTTCGTATCACGTCCAGCGTTGGTCTGGCCGACGAGCACGTCGTCCGGCTGGTATTTTCTAGGTATGGCTGAATACTCACACGGAGAATTCTTTTGATCCCCCCGCGTCTGTGGACAAGATTATTGGTTGGCGTCGCCGTCCTGGCGGTCGCGCTCGCAGGCGCGCTGGTGCCGAGCGCCGCGCAGGCCTCCACCACGATCCAGGTCGGGCCGGGTCGAGCTTACACCACCGTGAAAGCCGCCGCGGCGGCAGCGGCGAGCGGTTCGGTCATCGAGATCGACGCAGGAACCTACCGGGGGGCCGAAGCGCTGTTGCGTCTGAACGGCAACAAGACCCTCACCATCCGCGGTGTGGGGAAGGTCGTCCTGGACGCCGCTGGTGCGGCTGAGGACGGCAAAGGGATCTTCGTGGTGGACAACGGCACGGTGACCATCGAGAACATCACGTTCACGAACGCCCGGGTGCCGGACCACAACGGGGCGGGCATCCGCCTGGGCGACGGGCACCTGACCGTGCGGGGCTGCGCGTTCTTCAACAACGAGATGGGCCTCTTGACCGACAACCTGGCCTCGACGACGGTCGAGCTGTACGACAACGAGTTCGCCTACTCGACGGCGACCTCCGCCGAGGGCTTCACCCACAACGTGTACATCGGCCGGAACGGCCTGCTGGTCGCCGAGGGGAACTACTCTCACCATGCGGACGGCGGGCACCTGTTCAAGAGCCGCGCTGGCGTCAACATCATCCGGTACAACCGTTTCACGGACGACAACGACCCGGCGACGTTCCGGGCGTCCTACGAGCTCGACCTGCCCGACGGAGGTCAGGCGCTCGTGGTGGGCAACATCTTCGGCCAGTCGGCCGACGGGGACAACGCCACCGTCGTGAGCTTTGCCCGGGAGAACACGGACGTCTGGCCCGCCAACGAGCTGTACGTTGCTCACAACACCTTCCTCAGCGATCGTCCGGGCATCTCGCCGCTGTTGGGTTCAGACCCCAGCGCGAAGATCGTGTGGCAGAACAACCAGGCCCAGTCCACCCTCGAGCTCAACCCGCAGAGCACCATCGTCGCCCAGGGCGGCAATGCCACGTTCACCGCCGGGCAGCTCGACGCCGTGTCCTTCCTTCCCGACGCCTCGTTGCACGCAGCCCAGTCTGGCACCACAGTGGCTCCGGCCCTGCTTCCCGCCGCACTGACCTCCCGTGGCGGGTCCATGACGCCGACCCAGCAGTACCAGCACCCAGCCTCGACCTCGGATATCGGCCCACCGGTTCTTCCCGGAGCCGTGCAGGTCCCCGGCTCGACGCCACCTTCTCCTCAACCGTCCCCCACCATCACGGTGGAGTCCCCAACGCCAACCACCACCGACGGCGTAGTGACGAGCGCACCCACCCCCGGCTTCCCTGTAGTCGTCTTCGCGGTCGTCGCAGCCGTCGTACTCGTCGCACTCGTAGCCGGTGGTGCCCTGGTCGTGACCAGAAGGAAGCTTTCGCACCAACCAACGGTGGCGAGCCCCCAACAAACATCCCATCACTGAGGCCTGAGCCTTCCGTTGAGAGCTGACCCAGCAACATCAGCTTTCGACGGAAGGCTCAGCCCTCAACGAGCGGGCCCTTCCGAAAGGTGAGTGGGCTGCTCAGTTGGCGCAAGACAGTGGGGACGGTTCCTGTGTCTTGCCTGATCAGTGGGACCGGCGAGGCAGTGGGGACCGGCGAGACAGTGGGGACGGTTCCTATGTCTTGCCTGATCAGTGGGACCGGCGAGACAGTGGGGACGGTTCCTCAGTCTTGCCTGATCAGTGGGACCGGCGAGACAGTGGGGACGGTTCCTCAGTCTTGCCTGCTGCGCCGTGCGACGGCGCAGTGGGCAAGACAGCAGGAACCGTCCCCACTGTCTCGCCTAGTAGGAACCGTCCCCACCCAGTAGGAACCGTCCCCACTGTCTCGCCTACAGAACGAACGTCGGCTCACCACGAAGGTCGGCAAGGCCGACCGAGAGGGGAGGTCCGGGGGGAACATCCCGGGCGGGGTGTGGGGGCTGCGCCCCCACCAGACATGACGAGACCGACCCGGCTTGCCTTCGGCAAGCATGGGTCGGCCTCGGTCTCGTGGGCCTAACAGGACTTGAACCTGTGACCTCTTCCTTATCAGGGAAGCGCTCTAACCGTCTGAGCTATAGGCCCGGGTGCGCGGTGGCTCGTGCGCCAGGGAAGACTACCGTGAGCAGGGGTGGGGCGCCAAACCTTTCACTCGTCGGTGACGGAGACGTGGACGCCTCCGACCAGGGCGGCGACGACGTTGTACAAGAACGCGGCGATGGTGCCCAGGGCGGTGAGCAAGAAGACGTCGACCACACCGATGAGCATGGCGGAGGCGACGACCTTGCCGAAGCCGAAGTAGCTCATGACCTGGACGGCGCCTTCGGGGCTGGCGACCTGGGAGACGAGCTCTTCGATCTTGGCGAAGACCTGCAGGCCGTCGAGGGCGAGCCACATGGTGGCTGCAGAGACGACGGACATGATCCCCAGGGCGAAGGACATGAGGAACGACAGCTTCATCGCCGACCACGGGTCGACCCTGGCGATGACGAGCCTGACACGCCGGGCACCGACCGGTGGCCCTGCGGTGTCGAACGCCTCACGGGGGACGGAGGCGGCGACGGGTTCGCCTGCCCATGCGCCCGCCTGCGGCATCGGGGTGACGGGCGGGGCGTGGGTACTGGCTGCGGCCATGGCGGCCTCCTCGCTGTCGGACCGGGCAGCCGCGGCATAAGCTGTCGACACGCGCTCTGTCGTGGCGTGGGAGACCTTTTTCAGCCATCCCGTCGTCGCCTCGACCGCTGCTCCGAGCGGCGCCGGTCCTTCTTCATGTGCGTAGTACGGGTCAGACGACGGTGGTTCCGCCGCATGACTTGCAGGTGTGCGCCCGGGGTTGGCGCCGTCGTGCGAGGGTGGGTACACGGGCGGTTCGCTCACGCACCCTCCTTCGCAGCACTGTCGTCATGTTCTTCGCTGTCCGCGACCGCGGATGTGACATCCTCCACGGTAGCTGTTTCTTCACCCAGATGACGCTCAGTGTTGCGAGCGATTGCGATGATGCGGTCACCGACGTCGGGTTTCGCGAAAATCACCCCCTGAGTGGTGCGGCCAGTCTCGTTCACCTCAGCCACGGCTGAGCGCACGATCTTGCCACGCTCCATGATGACGAGCACTTCGTCGTCGCCGTCGACCACGAGCGCGCCGACGAGGTCACCGCACCGTTCGGGCAGGTTCGCCACACGGATACCCAGACCGGCCCGGCCTTGCTGGCGGTAGTTGTCGGTGGTCAACCGGGTGCGTTTGGCTGTGCCGCCTTCGGTGACAGTGAACAGCGAGGCTTCGGCGCGTACGACGTCCATGGCGAGCAGCTCGTCAGCGTCGCGGAACTTCATACCGGTCACCCCGGAGGTGGCCCGGCCCATGGGCCGCAGCATCTCGTCGTTAGCGGTGAACCTCAGCGACTGGCCTTTGCGCGAGACGAGCACGACGTCTTGTTCGCGGTTGACCAGCCGTGCGGCGACGACCTCGTCGCAGGTCCCGTCGTCGTCGTCGCGCAGGTTGATGGCGATCACCCCGCCGGACCGGTTCGAGTCATAATCACGGAGCCGCGTTTTTTTGACCAGCCCGCGCCGGGTCGCCAGCACCAGGTACTGGGCGTCGTCGTAGTCGCGCAGGTCCAGCACCTGGGCGATGGTCTCGCCGGGCTGGAACGCCAGGAGGTTCGCCACGTGCTGGCCTTTGGCGTCGCGTCCGCCTTCGGGCAGCTCGTAGGCCTTGGCGCGGTAGACGCGGCCGAGGTTGGTGAAGAACAGCAACCAGTGGTGGGTGGTCGTGACGAAGAAGTGGTCGACGATGTCGTCTTGGCGCAGCTGGGCTCCGCGGACGCCTTTGCCTCCGCGGTGCTGGGCCCGGTAGCTGTCGGACCGGGTGCGTTTGGCGTACCCACCGCGGGTGATCGTCACGACGACCTCTTCTTCGGCGATGAGGTCTTCGATGTTCACCTCGCCGTCGAACGGCAAGATCCGTGTGCGGCGTTCGTCACCGTACTTGGCGACGATGGTGGCGAGCTCTTCGGAGACGATCTGGCGTTGGCGGCCGATATCGCCCAGGATCGCCTTGAACTCGGCGATCGCTGCTTCGAGCTCGGCGTGCTTGTTCAAGATGGCTTGGCGCTCCAACGCTGCGAGCTGGCGCAGCTGCATACGCAGGATCGCTGTGGCTTGCTCGTCGTCGATGTCGAGCAGCTCTTTGAGGCCTTCGCGGGCGGCGTCGGCGCTGGCTGACGCACGGATCAACGCGATGACTGCGTCCATGGCGTCGAGGGCTTTGAGGTAGCCGCGGAAGATGTGGATCTCACGTTCGGCGGCGGCGAGGCGGTGCTCGGTGCGGCGGCGGATCACTTCGAGCTGGTGGGTCACCCAGTGGCGGACGAACGCGTCAATACTGAGCGTCCGCGGCACCCCGTCGACCAGCGCCAGCATGTTCGCGCCGAACGTCTCTTGCAGCTGGGTGTGCTTGTACAGGTTGTTGAGGACGACTTTGGCGACGGCGTCGCGCTTCAACACAATGACCAGGCGCTGGCCGGTGCGGCCAGATGTCTCGTCGCGCAGGTCGGCGATCCCCTGCACCCGGTTGTCCTTGACCAGCTCAGCGATCTTGCTCGCCAACGAGTCGGGGTTCACCTGGTACGGCAGCTCGGTGACCACCAGGCAGGTGCGGCCCTGGATCTCTTCGACCTCGACGACTGCCCGCATGGTGATCGACCCGCGGCCGGTGCGGTACGCGTCTTCGATCGCCCGGTGCCCCAAGATCGTGGCGGCGGTGGGGAAATCGGGGCCTTTGATCCGTTCGAGCAGCGCGGCGAGAAGCTCTTCGGCGGTGGCGTCGGGGTGGTCGAGGTACCACTGGACCCCGTCGGCGACCTCGCGCAGGTTGTGCGGGGGGATGTTCGTGGCCATCCCCACGGCGATACCCGAGCTACCGTTGACCAGGAGGTTCGGGAACCGAGAGGGCAGCACTACCGGTTCTTGGATCCGCCCGTCGTAGTTGTCGGCGAAGTCCACGGCGTCTTCGTCGATATCGCGGACCATCTCCATCGCCAGCGGGGCCATACGGCACTCGGTGTACCGGGGGGCGGCGGCGGGGTCGTCACCGGGTGAGCCGAAGTTGCCCTGGCCGGAGACCAGCGGGTAGCGCATGGACCAGTCCTGGACGAGCCGGACCAGGGCGTCGTAGATCGCCGAGTCGCCGTGCGGGTGGTACTTGCCCATGACGTCGCCGACGACACGGGTGCACTTGGAGAACTGCCGGTCGGGACGGTAGCCACCGTCGTACATGGCGTACAGCACACGCCGGTGGACAGGTTTGAGCCCGTCACGTACGTCGGGCAGGGCCCGGCCGACGATGACGGCCATGGCGTAGTCCAGGTACGACCGCTGCATCTCCAGCTGCAGGTCGACCTGGTCAATACGTCCGTGCTGGATATCGGGGGTTTCGCTCACCGTCGCTCTTTTCGTACTCCTGTTTCAACCTCAGATGTCGAGGAACCGCACGTCTTTGGCGTTGTGCTGGATGAACGAGCGGCGTGACTCCACGTCGTCGCCCATCAACACCGAGAAGATCTCGTCGGCCGCCGCGGCCTCGTCGAGCGTGACCTGCAGCAGCGTGCGGTTGGCCGGGTCCATCGTCGTGTCCCACAGCTCGGTGTAGTCCATCTCGCCCAGACCTTTGTACCGCTGGATCCCACCCTCTTTGGGGATACGCCGGCCGTTGGCCTGCCCGTCGGCGACGACGACGTCGCGCTCACGGTCGGAGTACACGTAGTCGTGCGGGGCGTTGGACCACTTGATCCGGTACAGCGGCGGCTGGGCCATGTACACGTGCCCGCCGGTGATGAGCTCAGGCATGTACCGGAACAGCAGCGTCAGCAGCAGGGTGCGGATGTGCTGGCCGTCGACGTCGGCGTCGGCCATGAGCACGATCTTGTGGTACCGCAGACGCCCGATGTCGAAGTCTTCGCCGATACCCGTGCCGAACGCGGTGATCAGCGCTTCGACCTCTTTGTTGCCCAGGGCACGGTCGAGCCGGGCACGTTCGACGTTGAGGATCTTGCCGCGGATCGGCAAGATCGCCTGGCGGTGCGGGTCACGGCCGCGCACGGCCGAACCACCGGCGGAGTCTCCCTCGACGATGAAGACCTCGCACTCTTCAGGGTTGTTGGACTGGCAGTCCTTGAGCTTGCCGGGCATCCCGCCGGACTCCAGCAGACCTTTGCGCCGGGCACCTTCACGGGCCTTGCGGGCAGCCATACGCGCCACGGACGCGGCGATGGCTTTGCGGATGATGTCTTTGGCCTCGCCCGGGTGGGCGTCGAGCCAGTCGCCGAGCCGTTCGTTGACGACTTTCTGCACGAAGGTCTTGGCCTCGGTGTTACCCAGCTTGGTCTTGGTCTGCCCTTCGAACTGCGGTTCGCCGAGCTTGACGGACACGACGGCGGTCAGGCCTTCGCGCACGTCGTCGCCGGTGAGGTTCGTGTCTTTCTCCTTGAGGAGGTTCTTGTCGCGCGCGTACCGGTTGACCAGGGCGGTCATGGCGGCGCGGAACCCTTCTTCGTGGGTGCCGCCTTCGGTGGTGGAGATGGTGTTGGCGTAGGTGTGCACCGACTCGGCGTACGACCCTGTCCACTGCATGGCGACCTCGACGCTGATCCGCCGGTCGGTGTCCTCCGCCTCGAAGTCGATGACCTCGGGGTGGACCGGTTCGTACTTCTTGGTCCGGTTGAGGTGCTTGACGTAGTCGATGAGCCCGCCGGAGTACTGGTAGCTCACCGTGCGGGGTTTGCCAGCCTCGGTGGCGCTGGCGTCTGTGACCTCGTCGTCGGTGCCCAGGTGCTCGGGGCGTTCGTCGGTCAGGCTGATCCGCAGACCTTTGTTGAGGAACGCCATCTGCTGGAACCGGGTGCGCAGGGTCTCGAAGTCGTAGTCGGTGGTCTCGAAGATCTCGTCGTCGGCCCAGAACGTCACCGTCGTGCCGGTCACGTCCGTCGGTTCGCCTTGGGCCAGCGGTGCGACCGGTTCGCCACGACGGTACGCCTGGCGCCACACAAACCCTTGGTTGTGCACCTCGACCTCGAGGTGCGACGACAGGGCGTTGACCACCGAGACCCCGACCCCGTGGAGCCCGCCGGAGACGGCGTACCCGCCGCCGCCGAACTTGCCGCCCGCGTGCAGCACGGTGAGCACGACCTCGACCGCCGGTTTGCCCTCGGACTCGACGATATCCACAGGGATACCGCGCCCGTCGTCGCTCACCCGCACGGCACCGTCGGCCAGCAACGTGACCTCGATATTCGTGGCGTGCCCCGCCAACGCTTCGTCCACAGAGTTGTCCACAACTTCGTAGACCAGGTGGTGCAGGCCGCGTTCCCCGGTGGAGCCGATGTACATGCCGGGCCGCATGCGCACTGCCTCCAGACCTTCCAGCACGGTGATCGCGCTGGCGTCGTACGCCGTGGTCTGGTTCGGCGTGGTGTCGTCAAGCACTGGCAGCTGTTCTCCTCGGGCGTGCGTCTCACGCGAAAACGGGCAGAGACCGCCTACCGAGGCTTCGGGTGGCGAATGACTCCGCGGCGCTCACGTTCGCGCGATCTGGCCGCCGCGGGCGCGCCGAGACGGTACTCCTAGTCTACCCGCTAGCCGTCCGTTCACCTGCCGTAAGGAGGCCGATCACGGCGCAGATGTGGACCATCTGGTCCACAGTGCTCAGCCCCACGTGTCACGTGGGCCGCGCCCGGGGACCCGCAGACGTCCTCGACCAAACCCTGGGCCGGTTGGTCCCAGAACCTGGACCTGCACGACGGTGCCTTGTCCCAGCTCTTCGTCGCACCGTGCCACCAACGCCGACGTCATGAGGCTCAGCTCGTTCTTCCACGCGGTCGACGAGGCCCGGACCGTCATCAGCCCGGCTTCCAGGCTCACGAACTCGCAGTGCTCGGCGACCTGTTGCCCGACGACCTGCGCCCAGCGTGCGGCGAGCGTCCCGGCGAGGATCTGCGCATCCCAACCCATATCGGCGACCAGCGCTTTGGTCGCCGTACCGACGAGCTGGGGGTCACGGGCATCCGGGCCGGGCCGGCCAGGTCGTGGTTCGTACCGGCCCGGGTCGCCGGGGCGCAACCCTTTGTCGCGCGCAGCACGCCGGGCACGGGCCAGGGCGAGCCGGGCGACCTGTTCGGGCGGGACACGCGTGCCGGGCGCCGGTGTGTTGGTCGCCGCGTCACCAGACACGGTTCACCTCACCGTCCATGACGTCGAACCTGGCACCGGTGAGCACGCTCGGCACGTCGTCGGGGACTGCGGCGGTGACCAGCACCTGGGCGGCGTCGGCGACCAGCGCAGCCAGGCGGTCGCGTCGGTGGGTGTCGAGCTCGGCGAACACGTCGTCGAGGACGAGGACCGGTTCGGCGTCGTCACCGCCGGAGGACAGCGGGTCGTCGGTGAGCAACCTCCACGACCCCAATCGCAACGCCAACGCCAACGACCACGACTCGCCGTGGCTGGCGTACCCCTTGGCCGGAAGCCCGCCCAGGCTCAGCACCACGTCGTCGCGGTGCGGCCCGACCAGGCTCACCCCCCGTTCGATCTCTTTGGTGCGCAAGGTCGCCATGGCGGCCAAGAGCCGGGCTTCGACCAGACCCACGTCACCCTCGCACCCGGCCAGACCGCCTTCGACAGTATCGAGCGACGAGCGGTACACCACCTGCACAGCACCTTGCCCAGCGCTGACCTGCTCGTACGCCGCAGTGACATGTGGCCGCAGAGCGTCGACCAGCTCTTGTCGCGCCACGACGACCTGCGCGCCGACCTGCGCAGCCTTGGCGTCCCACACGTCCAACGTGCGCAAGTCACCGCCCTGCCCTCCGCGGGCACCGGCGGCAGATTTCAGCAGCGCTGACCGCTGGCGCAGCACCCGTTCGAAATCTGACAGGACCCCAGCCATCCGCGGGGTCTGCTGGACGAGGAGCTGGTCGCAGAACCGGCGGCGCCCGTCGGGGTCACCTTTGACCAGCGCGAGGTCTTCGGGGGCGAACAGCACCTGCCGGACGATCCCGGCGATCTCCCGGGCCCGCACCGGCGAACCCCGGTTGATCCGGGCGCGGTTCGCCTTGCCTGGGGTGATCTCGACCTCGATGGTCGCGACACGGTCCCCTTTGGCGACCTGGGCCCGCACCACGGCCCGCGACGCCCCGTCGCGTACCAGCGGCGCGTCGGCGGCGACACGGTGCGACCCGAGCGTCGCGAGGTACCCCACCGCTTCGACGAGGTTCGTCTTGCCTTGGCCGTTCGGACCGACCAGGGCGTTCACACCCGGGCAGAACTCGACGTCGACCTGTTCATAGCTGCGGAAGTCCACGAGCGAGAGCCGGGCGACATACACGTGCTCAGGCTATCTGCCCGTCAGGCCTGTGGCGGCGGCCCGTAGCCCGGCGGCGGCCCGTAGCTTGGCGGTGGCCCCGGGGGTGGGCCGTATCCCGGTGGAGGCGGTGGGTAGCCTGGTGCAGGCCAGTAGAGCTGCGGCGCGCCAGGGTCGAACCGTTGTCCTTCAGGCTTGGTCGGCAAGAACCCGATGACCAAGAACCAGAACCCGACCACGAGACTGATGAGCACCAGCGCGCCGTTCATGTTCGCGTCCTGCAGCCGACGCCACCCCACAGCCAGCTGCGGCACCAGCAACCCCAGGGACGCCAGAAACCCGACCCCGTAGAACACCACCGCGATGATGATCATGGTGATCGCTCCTGCTGGGACGTCTTTGTCGGCCTCGAACACCCCCATGATGATTGCGGCGGAGTAGAAGACGGCGCCCACGAGTATCGGCACAGACGTGACCAGGCACATGAACAGGTATGCCCACCAGAACTCGCTCTGCGACGCCCGTCCCCTGAACTGGGCGTACCCCTTGAGGAACCGTCTGGTAGCCACCTTGAACGTGGCGCTGTACAGCGGCAGCGTCATGTCTGTGGGGTCTGTGGCCCCTCTGACCCCTGGGTACCCCGGCCCGGTGTGGGGCATGGCGTACGGCGGTGGAGCCATCGGTGGGCCGCCGGGGCTCCCCGGCGGCGGGTACCCCGGCGCGCCGTAACCAGCGTACGGTCCTGTCCCTTGAGGCGGAAAGCTCATGACAACCCCATCTGTCGAAACAGCCCACACCCCGTGCGGGCACGACGGCTCAGGCTATCGGGCTGCCCTCGCCGTCCACAACACCCTTGCGCTACCTCCACGTCAGCCAGCGACGCACCGTCACATACCAGCGGCGCGTCCGACGAGACCAGGCTGTCTGTCCGCCACGGTCTGCCGTGCCACGTCGCGAGGCGACCCGTGTGACTAGGTCTCGCCAAGGTCGTCGACCGCCTGTTCGTCTGTTTCCGTCGGCAGGGAGCCGACGACCAACGAGCACACACCCGCAGCCAGTGCGGCAAGGGCCAGCGCACCCGGCACGGCGCCAGCCTGGTACTGCCGCCATCCCACCACCAGCAGAGGAACGCCCAGCGCCAGTGCGACGACGGCTGCCATCGCCCAACCGGCTTTGTCAGTGTCGTGGAGCCGGCGCCATGCGAGCGCCGGCCACGGTAACAGCCACACCAGTGCGACCAGGGCTGTGACCGCGCACGAGACCGTCCACGCCACGGACCTACCACCGGGGCTGATGTTCCAGACCACCGTCATCGCCGCGGTCAGCACAAGGCCGGTGAGCACCGCGAACAGCTGCACCCACCAGAACTCGCTCTTGGACGCCCGTCCCGCGAACCGTGCGTACCCCAGGAAGAAACGTTTGAGCGCAACCTGGGACGACACGCTGTAGAACGGCAGGCTCATGTCGTCGGGGTCGTCGGTGCCACACAGACGCGGTGCGCTGCGCACAGGCGGCGCAGGGTAGGCGTAACCAGGAGCGACGACCTCGTCCGAGGGTGGCAAAGGATACGGCTGGAACGCAGGAGGGTGGTCGTAGCGTTGTCCTTCGTAGTTCGTCGGTAGCAACCCGATGACGACCGGCCACACGCTGGTGAAAAACGTGATGAAAGTGAAGGCACCGTGCACGTTGGCGTCCTGCAGGCGGCGCCAGCCCAACGCTAGGGACGGCAGTGCGACAGCCAGCGAAAACATGATGGTGACGCCGAATGGCACCATAACGACTATGAGGGCGGTCCCGTCTAGTTGCTCCGGTGCGACCGCGGTGCAGATTCCGGTGACCGCCCCTAAGAAGGACGCGATCGATCCGACCAACAGGTGTGGCCACCAGTACTCGCTCTTGGACGCTCGACCCCTGAACTGGGCATACCCCTTGAAGAACCGCTTGAGCGCAACCCGCGGCGACGCGCTGTAGAACGGCAAGGTCATGTCGTGCGGGTCTTGGGTGCCGCGGATACCTGGGTATCCAGGTCCCCCGTGCACATGCATCGCGGGGTCGACACCGCCAGGAGGGTGCCTCGGACGGTGTCCGGGCGGTGGGTCTTGCGACGGTGGTCCTGGACGGTACAGTCCTGGCGGTGTCATGACTGGCCTCGCCAGTCGCTTCCCCGAAGTTGCTCTAGCCACCGCAGCGGCGGTGTCGTGGTTTTCGTCGTGTGCATCGTCGTCTCCTTGTGCACACAACTCTAATGACGTCGTCGCACGCCTCAGCCCGTCGTGCTGTTCCAGTCTCGTAACACGACGTCTTTGTTCTGTCACACGTCTTCCGTGTGAGACAAAGACTGCCCAGATGCCGCTGGTTCGACGACGTCAACCGGCGAAGCGGATGGGGACCAACAGGTAGCGGTAGTCGCGGATGTCGTCGCCGGACTCTTCGGCCTGGCCGGTGAACTCCACCGGTTTGGTGGGGTGCGTGAACGCCAGGCGGACGAACGGGGTGTCGATAGCGCCCAGGCCGTCGAGCAGGTACCCGGGGTTGAAGGCCACGGAGATGTCTTCGCCGACGAGGGTCGCTTCGATCGCCTCGGACGCCTGCGCGTCGTCGCCTTGCCCAGCGTCGAGCTGGAGCTGGCCTTCGCTGAACGACAACCGCACAGGTGTGTTGCGGTCGGCGACCAGGGCCACGCGTTTGGTCGCGTCGACCAGGTGCTGGCGGTCGACGACAGCGTGGATCGGTGTCTCGTCGGGGAAGAGCTTGCGCACCGGCGGGTAGTCACCATCGACGAGCAGGCTCGTCGTGCGCCGCCCGGCGGCCTCAAAACCGATGAGGTCCACGCCGCCCGTTTCGGACAAGGCCACCGTGACCTCCCCCGACGAACCCAGCGTCTTGGCCACGTCGGTCAACGTCCGTGCCCGCACCAGCGCCACCTGCGACACTGACGGGCTCACCGGGTGCCACACCAGCTCGCGCAACGCCAGGCGGTACCGGTCGGTGGCCAGCAACGTGAGCTTCTCGCCTTCCATCTCCACGCGCACACCGGTCAGCAGCGGCAACGTGTCGTCGCGCGAGGCGGCCACCGTGACCTGCGCCACAGCGTGGGTCAGGATGTCACCGTCGACCGTGCCGGTCGCGGTGGGCATGGACGGAAGGTTCGGGTACTCCTCCACGGGCATGGTCAGCAAGGAGAAACGGCTCGCCCCGCACACCACGGTGACTTTCGTCCCATCAATCCCGATGTCGACGGGCTGGTCGGGCAGCGAGCGGGAGATCTCGGCGAGCAGCCGTCCGGACACGAGCACCACACCAGCGTCGGAGACCTCGGCGGACACCGTGGCGCGGGCAGAGACCTCGTAGTCAAAGCTCGACAGGTGCAACGAACCGTCACCCTCGGCTTCCAGCCGTACCCCAGCCAGCACAGGGACCGGTGGGCGGGTCGGCAGGCTCCGTGCTGTCCATGTCACAGCGTCAGCCAGGACGTCACGCTCTACCCGGAACTTCATGGTGCACCTCTCGTGAGTCGTCGTCTGGGCCGAACACTACGCGACAAGCGCGGTCAATCGGAACACATGGACCACCCCAGCGCCGCCTTGCCGTCACGACGGTGTTGTGCACATTCGTCGTAGTGTTCTGGTTCGTCGTCGTCATCGGTGCTGTGGATTGTGTGGACAGCTGACGTCTGCGCACGTCAACCCCCTGATCTGCTTGTGGACGATCGGTGCGCGCAACGGTGGACGACCAGCGGTGGGAGTGGACGAATAGGACGAATGGCGCAGTTGTCCACCGACGGACCGGTGTTGTTCCACATCTGGAGGCCTGTCGTCCACTGTCATCCACAGTCTTGTCCACATGTGTGGGCAGACACCGCGCTTGTCGTCCGGTGTCTGCCCGAGCCTCAGCCACGGCTGGTCTGTTTGATCCTGTTGGTCAGCTCGGTGACCTGGTTGTAGATGGAGCGCTTCTCAGCCATCTGCGACTGGATCTTGCGGTAGGCGTGCATGACGGTCGTGTGGTCGCGGCCGCCGAACGCGTCGCCGATCTTGGGCAGCGACAAGTCCGTGAGCTCTCGGCACAGGTACATGGCGATCTGGCGGGCTGTGACCAGCGTGCGTGAGCGTGACGTGCCGCACAGGTCCTCGATGGCCAGGCCGAAGTACGACGCGGTCTGGCCGATGACGGTCGTGGCGTTGATCTCTGCTGTCTCGTCGTCGGTGATGAGGTCGCGCAGCACCATCTCGGCCAGGGACCGGTCGACCTGCTGGCGGTTGAGGTTGGCGAACGCGGTGACGCGGATGAGGGCACCTTCGAGCTCGCGGATGTTCGACGAGATGCGGCTGGCGATGTAGCCGAGCACGTCGTCGGGGGCGTCCAGGTCCTCGCTGGCAGCCTTCTTGCGCAAGATCGCGATACGTGTCTCCAGGTCAGGGGGCTGCACGTCAGTGAGCAACCCCATCTCGAACCGTGAGCGCATCCGGTCCTCGAACCCGTTGAGACGTTTGGGCGGCACGTCGGAGGTGAGCACGACCTGCTTGTTCGTGTTGTGCAGGGCGTTGAACGTGTGGAAGAACTCCTCCATCGTCTGCTCCTTGCCCTGCAGGAACTGGATGTCGTCGACGAGGAGGATGTCGGTGTCGCGGTACCGGCGCTGGAACGCCCCGGCCTTGCCCTCAGAGATGGAGTTGATGAAGTCGTTGGTGAACTCTTCGGAGTTCACGTAGCGCACGGCGATCCCTGGGTACAGGTGCTGGGCGTAGTGGCCGATGGCGTGCAGCAGGTGGGTCTTGCCCAGACCCGACCCGCCGTAGATGAACAGCGGGTTGTAGGCGTTGGCCGGGGCTTCGGCGACCGCGACGGCAGCGGCGTGGGCGAACCGGTTGGACGCGCCGATGACGAACGAGTCGAAGTGGTACTTGGGGTGCAGGTGGGTCGGCTCGGGTGTGCGGGGGGTGCTCGGGTCGGGCGCGTACGGCGCGGCGAAAGGAGCCGGGTGCCCCGACGGTTCGCCCGGTGGTTCACAGATCTCGGGAGGGGTCTCGGCGAGCGTGGGGTCGACGGTCACAGCAATACGGACCTCACGGCCGAGCGTGTCCGACAACGCGGTGACCACCGCATCGCGGATACGGGTCTCGAGCACGTCCTTGGTGAAGTCGTTGCCGACCGCCACGAGCATGGTCTGGTCCAGCATCCCCAGAGGCTGGGCGAGACGGATGAACGCCAGGTCACGGGCCGTGATCGCCGGGTCGTCTGCCAGCCGGTTGGTCGTGGTCTGCCAGACACCGGTGATGTCGGTGGGGGGCACTCGTCCTCGATTCGGTCGCACGGCCGCCGCCGCAGCCGTCCACACAGTTGTCCACATCTGTGTGTCGGCCGTTACACTACGGTGACCTCCGTAGATGCCGCCCGGTCAGCTTGTCGCCCGTACGGTATCCACAGCGGGAACCCAGTGCCCAGCCCGGTGCAGGGGGTAACGGCGATCGTAGTGGCCGCTGGCCCAGAAAACCTACCCGTCCGCAGCGCAGACGCACGGTAACGGCGGTGTGGACCGGCTGTGTATTTGACCCTCCACGGCGTGTCGCGTAGCGTTGGGCAGCCTGAGTTTGCGAACAGCCGTCGGCGCGCCAAGTCGCCGCACGCGGCAGGGCCGAGACGTTCTGCTGGGTGTCCGAAGTTCGTTGCGAGGGTGTTCAGGCCACGGTTGCGCGCCAGCGCGGCCCCCGTCGATGGAGTAGTCGTGACCAAGCGCACGTTCCAGCCCAACACACGCCGTCGCGCCAAGACGCACGGCTTCCGCCTGCGTATGCGCACCCGAGCGGGCCGCGCGATCCTGGCGGCACGCCGCCGCAAGGGCCGTCAAGAGCTGTCTGCCTGACCGGTCGGGTGCTCGGATCGCAGCACCGGATGCGCCGGTCGGCGGACTTCACCGCCACCGTGCGTCACGGTGCACGTTCTGGTCGGGAGACGCTGGTGGTACATCTGGTCGCAGACGGCAACGGCACGGTCGGTTTCGTCGTGCCGCGTTCCGTGGGCGGCGCAGTCGTGCGTAACCGGGTCAAACGTCGTCTGCGGGCACTGGTCGCCGCGCGTCTGGACACGCTCGGTCGTGCTGACATGGTCGTGCGGGCTCTGCCAGCGTCGGCCACCGCGTCGTCTGCACGTCTGGCGGCCGATCTCGACGGTGCGGTGGGCACTGCCAGGCGTCGGGGAGGCGTGTCGTCATGAGCGATACGTTGGTGCGCCGGGCTGCGGTGCTCGTCGCGTCGGTCCCGCGCCGGATGTTGCTCGGTGTGCTGTGGGTGTACCAGCACGGTATCTCTCCGTGGACGCCTCCCAGCTGCAAGTTCTACCCGTCGTGCTCGCAGTACGCGGTCGTCGCTGTCACCCGCCACGGAGCTGTGCGCGGGTCGTGGTTGGCGGTCCGCCGGCTCGCCCGGTGCCACCCGTGGTCCCACGGCGGAGTCGACGAAGTACCCCCAAGCCGCACGCCGACGACGGCGTCGTACGAAGTCAGGAGTTTTTCTTAATGGGCTGGTTCGACTCTCTGCTGTGGCCCATCATGTGGGTCGTCGCCTGGGTGATGGTGGCGCTGCACAAGATCTTCGACACGATCGGGCTCGGACCGTCGGTCGCGTGGACGCTGTCGATCGTCGGGCTGACGATCGCCACCCGTATCGTGCTCATCCCGTTGTTCTTCCGGCAGATCAAGGCCTCACGCGGGCTCCAGCTCATCCAGCCGGAGATCCGCGAGATCCAGCAGAAGTACAAGGGCAAAACCGACCAAGAGTCTCGCCAGGCCATGGCCGCCGAGCAGATGGAGCTGTACAAGAAGCACAAGACGAACCCGTTCTCGTCGTGCCTGCCGATCCTCGCCCAGTCGCCGGTGTTCTTCGCGTTGTTCCGGGTGCTCAACAGCCTGGCCGCGCTGGCTGAAGGCACCTACAAGCGTTCGGACAGCATCGGTCCGCTCAACCAGGAGCTGGCCAAACAGGCCGAGAGCGCCACCTTGTTCGGCGCTCCCCTGTCGTCGACGTTCATGGGTGCGCACGGCCCGGCTGCCACGACGACCCGTATCGTCACGGTGCTGCTCATCGTGGCCATGTCCGGCTCGATGTTCTTCATGCAGCGCCAGCTGACCATGAAGAACATGCCTGCTGCGGCCCTTGAGGGCCCGATCGCCCAGCAGCAGAAGATGATGATGTACATGATGCCCGTGATCTTCGCGGTCACCGGCGTCAACTTCGCCATCGGTGTGCTGATCTACTGGACCGTCTCGAACCTGTGGACACTCGGACAACAGTTCTACGCAATTCGTCGAATGCCTGCCCCCGGGTCACAGGCCGAAGCCGCCCTGGAGGCCCGCCGCGCCCGCAAAGCCCAGGCGCACCCTGCCGTGGTCGAAGACGCCCCGGCTATCGACGAAGCCGCCCGGACCAACCGTCAGCGACAACAGCCACTGGGCAAGTCCCGGGCCAAAAAACAGGCCCAGAGAAAAACGCCTGGCGCGTCGGGTGCGTCGTCGGCCGACGGTTCGTCCGGCGGACCAGACGGGCGCGAGCCGGATGTCCAGGACCTGGCAGACGTCGACGGCGTGGCGGACCTCGACAGCTCGGGGACCCTCGACGAGAAGCCGTCGGGCCGCACCGGGTCCGACGGTCCGCGCAAACCCAAGAAGAAGACGTCCGCTCGCCCTGACCGCGCGTCGACGTCTGCTGGCGATGCTGTGACCGCTGATGCTCCTGGCCTCGTCGAGCAGCCGGGTACGGACCAGCCCATCGGTCAGGCCACACCGAGGAAGCCGAGGAAGAAGGCAGCGTCGGTTTCGTCGGCGGATGCGTCCGTCTCGGTGGCCGTGGACGAGGGCGTCGCGGACGAGCACGACGCGGTGTCCGACGCGACCCCCGCTGACCACCCGGCCGCCTCTGGTGCAGCCGGGGCGAACAAGACCCGTGCAGCCGGCTCGACCTCGAACCGCCCCCGCACACCCAACAGACCCAGCAGACCCAACAAGTCGAGGAAGCCCAAACCCAAGCACTGAGGCGCAGCACGCGTGCCGCGAACGGAGGACTGACATGACCGAGCAGGACACATCATCCGACCCCCGCCTCGTCGAAGAAGGCGATATCGCAGCCGACTACCTTGAAGAGCTGCTCGACATCGCTGACCTTGATGGCGACATCGACATCGACATCGACCACGGCAGGGCTTCGGTCGCCATCGTCGCAGAGGGTTCGCCGCGCGCGTTGCGCATCCTCGTCGGGCCCGGTGGAGAGATCCTCGACGCTCTCCAAGAGCTGACCCGCCTGGCCGTCCAGACCAAGACCGGCGAACGCAGCCGCCTCATGCTCGACATCGCAGGCTTCCGCCAAGGCCGCCGCGCCGAGCTCGTCGCCATCGCCGCCGAAGCCATATCCACCGTCCGCACCAACGGCGAACCCCTGGCCCTCAACGCCATGAACCCCTTCGAGCGCAAAGTCGTCCACGACACTGTGGCCGCCGCTGGTCTCACCAGCGAGTCCGAAGGTATCGAACCTAACCGCCGCGTCGTGATCCGTCCCGCCTGACCGCAACCGGTCGCGGCTCGGGTCTGATGTGACCACCGCGCGTAGGGCCCGGCCACGACGCCGGTTCTCTCCCATCCAGCCCTACGGGAACAAACGCGTACCAGCAACACTCAAACAGCACATGCGACGCAAGACGGGCACTGGTCTGCCAGGGACGATTGCGGCGATGGGTGCTGCCCTGCTGATGGTCGTGGCAGGCTGCACGGCAGACACCCAAGACCCCAAGACCGCTGCACCGGGGAGCAGTGCCGGAGCAGTGCCCGGCTTCGCTGACGGCGAGATCCCGCCGGTGCCGCTGTTCACCTTGCCGGACCTGTCGTTGCTCCACGCTTACGACGACGCGTTCACCGTACGGTTTGCCGACATCGCCAACACGTATCCAGGGCTGACGGTCGCTCCGGCGGCCTGCGACGACAGCGGCTCACGGATCACATCAGACGGTGCGATCCTCGCCTACGGCGACGGCTCGACGAGCTACACCGGTGCCGACGGCACGACAGTCCTCAACTTCGGCGACGGCTCGGGTTCGTACCACGGCGCCGACGGCACCGAGATCGTCAACAACGGCAACGGTTCAGGTACCTACCACGGGGCTGACGGCACGCAGGTCGTCAACGACGGCGGCGGCACCGGTTCGTACACCAGCCCCGACGGTACCGAGATGAAGATCTATGGTGACGGTGCGGGTTGGTACCACGCCCCGGACGGCAGCGAGACCACCAACTACGGCAACGGTGCGGGCACATACCAGGGTGCCGACGGTAGCGAGATCGTCAACAAAGGCGACGGCACCGGCTCGTACCGTGGCTCAGACGGCGGCACGATCGTCAACGACGGCGCCGGGACCGCCACCGTCACCGACTCGTCCGGCACCACCAGGAAGGTCGACGCAGATCCGCTTCCCACAGTCCCTCCGCTGGGCAACTTCCCTCCGATCGAGGCACTGACCCCCCAGGCCGCGTGCGGGGTGGCGATCACCGTCGACGCCGGCTTGCTGTTCGACTTCGGCGACGACCGCCTCCGGCCCGAAGCCCAGGTTGTGCTCGCGACGGTGGCCCAGGTGCTCCAGGACAACGACGTCCCAGCGGCGACAGTCGAAGGCCACACCGACTCGCTCGGTGGCGACAACCTCAACCAGACCCTGTCGAAGAGCCGCGCCGACGCCGTCGCCAACGCCCTGCGCTCAGCCGGGGTGACCTGCGACCTCGACGTCACCGGCTACGGATCGTCCCGCCCAGTAGCCCTCAACACCAACCCCGACGGCACTGACAACCCCGCCGGCCGCCAGCTCAACCGGCGCGTCGAGATCTTCATCCGGACGTTCTGACCGTTACGCCTCCATGAGCCTTTGACCCGGCGAGCCAGAGCTGTGTCGGTCGCGCCTCGTCACCAAGAGAACCCGTCACCCGTCGTGACGACCACCCCGGCGCCGGCACAGGCCCGCATGACCGCCCGACCGTGTCCGCGCAGCCACCAGCTGCGACCCCAGGCCGGTCCACACCGACGCCTACATCTGCTGGGAGGAGACAGCGCTGCTGGACTCCTTGGAGGGACGGTGCGGCCAGCCAGGCTCAGACCGCCGTTCCCTGCGGTCGAGGGTCTGTACGCCCGTCACACCTGGTGTTCCAGGTCGCGTCCGTGGGGAACAGGTCCTCGGGATTTGGTCTGGTCCACCGCGGGATGACACCCTGCTCGCGGGACTGGTCGAGCGGGAGCGGGAGATGCTGAGAGTCACGTTCTTGGGAACGTCGGCGGGTGCGCCGACGACGCACCGCAACGTATCGGGGATCGCGGTGGGCACGACGTTGGGGCCCGACTGGTTCTTGGTCGACGCCGGGGAGGGCACCCAGCACCAGGTGCTCGGCTCGGCGTTGTCGCTGCACCGGTTGCGGATGGTGTTCATCACCCACGCCCACGGAGACCACTGCCTGGGGCTGCCGGGTCTGCTGGCGTCGGCGGGTATGGCGGGGCGCACCGCGCCGCTGGCCGTGTGGGCCCCACGGACGATCGCGACGTGGCTGGACCAGACCCTGGCGGCGACCACCACACACCTGCCGTACGAGCTCGACGTGCGCCACGCCGACGAGGTGACCACCTGGCCCTGGGACGACCACGTGACCTTCCATGCCCGGCCTCTGCGCCACCGGGTCCCGTCGCACGCACTGGAGGTGGACGCGTCAGTGACCACCCGGCGCCTGGACGTCAATGTGCTGGATGGCCTCGGCGTCCCCCGCGGGCCGCTGTGGGGGCGCCTCCAGTCCGGCGAACCAGTGGTGCACGAAGGAGCGACCATCGCACCCGATCAGGTCAGCGCGGTGCACACCCAGCGCCGCCGGGCCATCGTCGGCGGCGACAACGGCGACCCCGCCATCCTCGAACCGTACGTCGAAGGCCTGGACCTGCTCGTCCACGAAGCCACGTACACCGCGACGGTAGCCGCCCAGGTCGGCGACTGGCCGATGCACAGCAGCGCCGCCCAGGTCGCGACGTTCGCCGAGCGCTGCGCGATCCCTAACCTCGTGCTCACCCACTTCTCCGCACGCTACGAGACCCTCGACGACCTGGCCGCCGAAGCCAGCGAGCACTACCACGGCACTCTGGCCCTGGCCCGCGACGGTGACACCTACACCCTCGACCCCACCGGGACGCTCCAGCCCGGCAACCACATCGTCCTTCGTCAACCAGCTCGCCGAGGCTGACCACTTGCTGCCCGCCGACGGCCTGACGCTGGCGCAGGGAGCTGGTGCCCAGGCTTGGGCTACCGGAGCCAGCGACCAGGCTCCGTTTCACGTGAAACATCACGCCTGTCGCCATCGTCCGGATCAGTGGTGGAAGCGCCCCGGCATGCTCATCGCCGAACCGAGCCCTGCTGACCCTGGTGTCTGGCTGCAGCGTCCCCATCCGCCATGTCGCGCCATGGCGTTGAGATCGGAGGCGCAGTCCCGAGACCAACCACCTGTCGTGGACTCCCAGTCCGTCCCGCAACCGGGACCTGGCCCCGACCCGGCCCTGCTCATACGTGGCTCTGCGAAAGCCTGACTGTGCTCAGCGCATAGGCTCTGAGGCTCACGGCGCCGCAGGACAGCTGCTCGCAGCACGGCGCTTTCGTCTCCGCACTGACGTGCAAGAGGGGCCATGTCGCCCCGATGTGACATACAGGCCCTTCCTTCGTCGGGGCGGGAGCCAGTCGGCGGCCGCCGCTCGCACGGACCGGACATGCGGGCCGCCGCCCGTCGGTGGTGCGCGTTGTCTGTCCTGGGCCAACCCGGTTGCGCGATCCACCTACGGCCAGTCTGCCAACCGCAACCTGCGCCATCGACCTCGTCGGCCGTCAGCCAACGGCAGTGGGGGGCATTGTCACGCAGCCATGCACCAGCGGTCCTTGGGATGGCCTCGGTGCGCGAGCCGACAGTACACACTGCGACCATGTCGTGGCGCCGGTGAGTGCGTGCACGCCAGCAAGTCGGGTACTTCGGGCGTTTTCACGTGGCACGACGCAGCGGCGCAGACGGAGCGATGGCGACTCTCATCGCCCGACGGGCTGCCCCGCCTGGACCCCGGCAGCCCGCACGGGCGAGCAGGTGCATCCGCCCTCATTGACCCCCGGCATTCAGCAACGACCTCGTTCAGGTAGGTCACATAGGTGGCGATCTCGCCCATAGACAACGAGAGCGTCAGGGAGCGGAGGGGTGCGACGGCTCGGGCGGTCCGACGCTTGGCGGTCGGGCACCGACGACCCCGGTCGCCGGCTCGCGCCGCCGTCCCCATGCGAAGCCTGTTCGCGTCCTCTCCGCGCGAGCTATACCGCGGGTGTGCTCGTTCGGCCGAGCGTGACGAGCGCAGCGGGGAGAGGGCACTGGAGGAGCCTCGCCTCTGCACGAACTTTCGTAGAGCGGCCCAGATCTATCGGGCAGCCATCGGGTTCGGGTCGACCCGCGTCGACATCGCGTGCGTTGCTACCGGACGGTGCCATGGAGCGCGCGGCGCCTGGTGGAGTTGGGCCAGCAAGCCCGGGCACAGAGGCGAGAGCAGGTCGACGTCGACGCCGCACGAGTGGGTAGTACGGTCGTGGCCGCGACCGGCGAGCCGCTGGCAGGCTCGGCAGCGCTGGACATGCGGTGCGTAGCCCCGACCCGGTCTAGTTTGTTTGCGTCGGATCTGCGGGCTGAATGTGTGGCGACGTGACGATGGTTGGCGGCTGCCTGGTCGGCGAGCGCGTGGAGACCTTCGGTCGCGCTCTGGTCCTGGGGATAGTCGTCGGGCTGTGCGCGGGCCGGTGTTGTCCGGAGGGAGGGCCTCGTCATGTTTCACGTGAAACATCCGAACCGCCGGACTATGAGCCGCGGCTGGCCGGACGTGAGGGAGGGTCGCGGACAGTCGGCCGCGAGGGGTGCAAGGCAGCGCAACAGTCGAGCTCTGCAGCCGCTAGGGAAGGGGCCGGGAGCACAATCGGCGCCCCGGCCTTGTGCCCCATCATGTCACCGCTCTGGGCGCGTAAGACCGGAAGGAGGAGTGCCCTGTTGGCCAGAGCTGTCCGTGACAGGGCGCGAGGGCATCGGCGGTGGCGGTGATGGTGGCCGCAGGTGCCGTCTCGACAGCCGGCCAAGGGGCAGGGCGGCTCGTCATGTTTCACGTGAAACGTCCGAACCGACGGATGTGAGCGTCGGCTCGTTCGCGGTGCACGGCCCCGTCCACCGGTGCGGAGCGCTGTGGTGCCGACACCGCAGAAGAGCGGCAAGCATTGGCGGCGGCAACGCCTCTGCCGGTGGGCCGTGACGCCAGGCTTACCCAGGGTGCCTCCCTGCGTCACGGTGCACCTACGCGCCGAGAGGTCGATGGCGGAACCCGTGCGGGTACGGCGAAGCCAGTCTGGCAAAGGTGCCCAACGGCCGCGGGTCCGGCGGCCTCCTGTGACACCCGGATGTGGAACCCGAACAGCTCGTCTGCCGGGACCGGACCGCGCGGCACCGGTCGGCGCGGGCACAGCCGTCGAGGTGCATGCATCCCCCGATCGATGTCGCGCTGCGCGCTGACCCGCACCACGACGATGGCACACGGGTACGAGGCAGACTTCCGCCAGGCCGGTGCTCGTCGGATCTCGCGTCTGCCCGACGCGTCTTGACGGCCTGGTACCCTGCGCCCATGAACCCTCCTAGTGCTCGTGAGCGCATCATGGCGTTCGACGGAACCCGGCTCGTGCACGCCTACGGGCTCGCAACCGACACTGACCAGCTGCTTGGTCTGCTCGACGACGACAAGGACGCGGCGAACTACTACCTGTACTCGGCGATCGTGCACCAGGGCACACCGTGGACGGCGACTGCCCCGGTGACCAGCCTGCTGGTCTCGTGCCTGGACTGCCCAGACGCCCGGTCTGCTCGTGCCGACATCCTCAAGCTGGTCGCTCACGTCGCCGAAACACTGCGCGTCAGCCAGTCGAAGCGGCTCACCAGAGACGAGATCGCCGTCGAGCTGGACGCGTTCGGTCCCGATGTTGCCCGCAGGTGGGACGAAGTGCTCGCCGAGGCGGCTGAGGACGAGGAAGCGTTCGAGGAGGCGTATGACGACGAAGACCTCACGGACTACATACTGATGTCGACATACCTGACGATCTGTGACGCAATGCCTTCCTGGGGCGAGGCTGCCGCACAGCTGGTCGCTGACGACGACCCCGGTGTCGCTGCAGCCGCGCTCCATGCTGGGCTCGCCTGTGGACGCACAGACCTGGACGTCGAGCTGTTCGCCCGGGCTCAGACAGGCACCGTCGCGCAACGGGCTGCTGCCGTGGACCTGCTCGGCATGTTCGGCCGAGACGTGTCGGCCTACCTGGACGACGAGGCACTCGGCGTGCGGGTCTGCGCAGCCTTCGCCCCGGCACTGGCAGACGACCCACACGCCGACGCCGTCCTCCTCGCGGCGATGAGCGACCCCGCCGCTGTTGACGCAGCCTTGCCCGACGGATCCCACCAGCTGCCCGTCAAACCATCGATGGGGTTGTGCCGCCGGACAGCAGCAAGCCGTTCAGCGGCGAAGGCCGACCTGGTCGACGTGGCTCTTGCGGTCGCGCGTGCGCACCCCACCGCTCCCGCCGACTGGTGCTGGGGCCAGTTCCTCGTCCCGATCATGGCTGGCGCAACCGTCGGCGAACAGCTCGATCCCGACCAGCGCAGGTTCCTGGCGGGCCTCGTCGCCATCACCGACGCGTGGGACCCAACTATGGGCAACAACTCCAACGCCTTCTGTGAGGCTCGGCTGCCCTACGACCCAGCCCAGTGCTCACAGCTGGCCGACGGCGCCCCGCTATTCGCGGTCTGAGCCTCGGTCCACCGCTGAGGCTGAGCCGCCGTCGTGGTGGCAAGGTCCCGCGTCGGGCCTGTCACCGTTGGGTCTGGAGCCACAGTGCGTCGCCCTTGGTCTGCGGGTCCGAGTCGAGCTGGCGTGGGTGGTTGTGGTCGGCACGGTGGTCACGGACCCGTCTGTCTCGGCGCAACCAGGCCATGTCGTGCCCCGTACGGTCTTTCGTGATGCGACCGGTCCGTCGGTCGTGGGGCGGCGCTGGTCGGTCACGTACACCAGGCGCCGGTCTTCACCTGGGCAAGCGGACGATCCATCGACCAGCCACGCCAGAGCTCGCACGGCGTGGGTTGGGCTGGCGGGTCGTGCGCCGGCCCAGAGAGGAGTCGTCGGTCGCACTGAGAAAGGGGGTGCCGCGCGGCGGGGGACGGGGGCGACAGGCGGCGTCGCACCACAGATTGGGGGCAGCTCGTCATGTTTCACGTGAAACATCCGAACTGCCGGGCCGAGCCGTGGCGCGTCGGCGTAGCGGCGGACGCCTCCGGCGAATGCTGCGCATCGCTGTCGCCCCGACGCGGAAGACACGGCAGGACATCGATGGCAGAGACCGGAAGGCTGGTGTGGCGCCGGTGCGTTGTGGGGATCTGGGTCAACGCCTTCGTCAACCTGCCCACCCCTGCTGGCGGGCAAGCGGCCCGGTCGCGGTGCGCGTGCTCGCCGAAGGACGGGCGGCGGTGTCGAAGCCTTGCCCGGGGTCGCCGCCGTGCCAGGCGACCCTGGGGGACCCTGCGGCCCGACGGTGCCGGTCGCCTCGGACGTGCTGGGCACGTCGAGCAGCGCACGAGCAGCGGCAGTCGCGCCGGCGGTCATGAGCCCCTGGCCGGTCGTCGTCGCGCCAGAGACGTTGGACACCGCTACCGAGATGAGCGGGGTCGTGGTGAACCGGCCGGCGTGCCGGCGTCTCGGTGGTCGGCGGGTCCGGGGCCTCTGGTCCCATGACGTCGTGCTCCTAGTCCACCGAGGTGATGGTCGGTCCGTCGTCGACCGCCGGTTCGTCGGCCAGCGGCCGACGGTCGGGGTCGTACGCCACGGCCAGCCCGGACGCGAGCGTGCCCAGAGCGGCGGCGATGGCGGTCGCGACCTGGGCATGCTCTGCCTGGCCGACGGCGGCGAGGATCGTCGCGGGCCGGCGGCCGTGCGTAGAAGCTGAGCAGCGGGGGGAGAGACCTCAAAGCTGGAGCGGCTCGTCATGTTTCACGTGAAACGTCCGAACTGCCGGGCCGAGCCCCGGCGCCTCGGTGTTGCGTCGCACGGCTCGGGCCGGGGCTGCGGCTCGGTGGCGCGCATGCGTAAAGGACTGGTTCCGACGGCCCGCAAAGACGGCCGGGGCGGCCTGCCCCGATCCTGGTGCACGCGGGGCAGTCGGCATGACCCAAGGAGCGTTGGTGCTGGGGATCGTTTGGCGTGAGGTCATGCGGTGCCCGGTCGGTCCGGCTGCTTGTGGGTGCAAGGGACGCAGCCGTCGCGTGCGGCACGATCGTGGGCGCGTGCAGTCGGTGCGACTGGCGACGGAAGGGGCGTCGCCGGCGGGGTCCGGGTTCGGCTGCCAGCAGACACCGTGCTCGCGTGGCCGTGCAACGGAGGCGTTGGGCTTGGCCGCGCGTGTCACCAGTCGACGGTCCGGTGCGCGGCGCCGCGCCTGGGTGGCTCGTCCCGGCTCCGGCGCGTCGACCGCAGACGAGGGTTCGGCCCGGCGAAGCTGGCGAGGAGGAGGCATACCTGTGGGTCGAAGCGGAGGCTTGACGATTCCGGCAGGCTCCTGTTCCGAGGACGAACGGGTTGGGCTTGGCCGTGCACGGGCGCCGCTGTGCCGCGTCTGGGTGGCCCGGCCGCTCTGGTGCTGTGGGTGGCCCGGCCTTGGCCGTCGGGTGTTTGGTTGTGTGAGAGGTGGTGGCAAAAGTCGAGGCACTGGTGGGTCGGGGGCCGGACGGGGGTGGAACAAGGGGTGCGACACGCCGGAGCGCGTCGCGGATGGAAAAACGAGTGGAGGGGAGCAGGGGTTGGTGATGGTGCTGGTCGGACGGGACGGGTGGCGGGGTGCAGCGCTGAGCGGAGGTCGGGACGGGAGATTTGCGCACAATTGTGCGTAGATCGGCTGTAACGTTGCGTGCCAACCGCGACGAAGGACGGGTAGCGATGGGCCTGGACGAGAGCCCAGCCGGCTGGGATCCACTGGCCGATGACCCGAGGCTGCCCGGGTTCTTCGGGCAGGCGTGGCCGACGGTGCAACAGTTCGACGCGATGTTGCGGGCACATGGCGAGCAGCGTGGGTTGCTCGGGCCGCGGGAGACGTCCCGGTTGTGGGAACGGCACCTGCTCAACAGCGCCGCGGTGGTGCCGTTCGTCGCTGAGGCGGCGTCGGTGATCGACCTCGGGTCGGGGGCGGGACTGCCGGGGGTGGTTGTCGCAGCGATGCTCACCACGACGCCGGTGACGCTCCTGGAACCGAAGGAACGACGGGTGCGGTGGTTGGCCGAGGTCGTCGACGGGCTGGGGTTGACGAACACGACCGTCGTACGCGGACGGGCCGAGGACGTCGCCGGGCAGCTGAGCGCAGAGGCGGTGATTGCTCGCGCGGTGGGTCCGCTGGACCGGCTGTACGGGTGGGCGGCGCCGTTGCTGACGGCGAAGGGCCGGCTGGTCGCACTGAAAGGCGAACGTGCTGCCGACGAGGTGGACTCCGGCCGTAAGGCAGCGCAGCGCGCAGGTTTGACAGCGGTCGTCGTGCACACGGCACCGACGATCGAAGGGATGGCGCCGACCACGGTGGTCGTCGCACGACGGGCGAAGGACGGAGACTGAGATGGCATTCCGATGGTGGTGGCCGTGGAAACGCCGGTCTCGGCGAAAGGCGGCCGAGGCGGCCGAGGCCGAACGGCTCGCGCAGGTGCGCGAAGAGGCCAAGATCCCGGTGTCGGTGGGCGTGGTGTCGGGCTCGGCCGAGGTTCCGGTGTCTGCCGCCGACCCCTTGGCCTTCGCGCCGGTGCCGGCGCCCGAACCTGGAGCAGCTGCGGAGGTGGCCGAGCCCGAACCGGCGACACCGGACGCCACGAGCGCACCAGCGCCAGAGCCGACTGCGACACCGGACGTTTCACGTGAAACACCGAAAGCGTCCGCAGTCGACTCCGAACCACGGCAGGAGGTCGGCGACACCGCCGCTGAGACCGCCGCCGAGACAGAGCCAGCGCAGGCCGATCCTGCGCCCCAAGCAGCAGAGCCCCCAAAGACGGAGACCCCCGCCGCCGAGCCGGACGCCACGCAGGACGAACCCGTCGACACCCCAGCCCGGGGAGAGGAGTCGCAGGAGCCGGCTGAAACGCCCGCCCCAGAAGCCGAGTCCGCGCTAGCCCCTGAAGCGTCGTCACCTACTACACTCGCTCCGGCTGCCGAGCAGTCTGGCGCCGAG
>Ga0123353_10000252_pt1 | contig 67481 bp, 50 predicted proteins | sample TergutLab28metaG_3_FD_92763 | JGI IMG/M metagenome (GOLD analysis project Ga0123353, IMG submission 92763) | Labiotermes labralis P3 segment gut microbial communities from Petit-Saut dam, French Guiana - Lab288 P3 | ecosystem: Host-associated > Arthropoda: Insects > Digestive system > Gut ... | reverse complement strand
CGCAACGCCGTGGCAACGTTCTGCCACCAACGAACGACACGAAAACGAATCGCCCGACGAGGCATCGACTTACGGAAAATTCATCAGTGTAAATGGACTTAGACATTGCGCTGTAGTATTAGGAAAACGATAAAAATTCCCAATTCCCCATTCCAAATTCACTCACGCAACCCAACCGTGGGCGTCGCGGACTTTGATCATGGCGGCGAGGATGTCGTTCCAGGTCTGGGGATTCATCATCGTTTCATTGGAAAACATGCAGCCGTCCCAGCAAATATGCGGAATTTTCTTCGTGACATCACCGTTTTCATCACGGAGCCAGAAACCGGCGTATTTTGTGATGTCGAGCTTGCCGTTCGGGTCGCCGGCCAAACAATGGCGTCCGGTTTTATCGTGGTCGCCGCTTCCGTGAACCGTGCCGTCGTTCTGGGCGACGTGGAAATCGGTCGTCCAGGGCCGCAAGGCATCGGTCATTGTTTTGTACGCTTGATCAAGCACCGCAGAATCGTTCCAATCGAAGTTTTCCGGCAATAAACGGTCTTCCGGAGCGTTGTAACCCATCAAATAGAGGAGCGTGTGCGACATGTCCGCCTGAAAACCAAGCGTTTCCGGCTTTCCCACCCTTTCGAAGAGGTTGAGAGTTTTTCGCCAGCTTTGCAGGCCACCCCAGCAGATTTCTCCTTCGGCGACGAGTTTTTCGCCGAAATCTTCGGCAATCGCACATGCTTTTTTGAGTGTTTCGGCAAGTGTCTTTTGATTTTCTTCCGGATTTTTGCACCAATCTTCAACGCCGCCGGAGGAATCAAGCCGGACTCCACCGTGTTTGCGAATTCCGAGTTCCCGGAGCTTTTTGGCGACGTAACATCCTTTTTTGACTTGTCCGAGAAACATTTCACGCTCTTTTTCATCACCGAATGCTGATCCGCCGCCGGTTCCGCCCCAAATCGGCGCGACGACCGACCCGATCATCAACCCGCGTTTGCCGGCTTTGTCGGCCAGGACTTGGATGTCGTCATCGTTTCCATCGATATTGAAATGCGGGGCATAAAGGAACAGGTCAAAACCGTCGAATTTCACGCCGTCGACATTGGCCGCGGCGGTCAAATCAAGCATGGTGTCGAGGTCGATACACGGTTCCGCACCGGGGGCTCCTTTGCCAACCACGCCCGGCCACGCTGCATTGTGAAGTTTGGGAAAATTGTTTTGTGTCGTCATTACTCTGATCCTTTAGGTAATTTTTTTGGGTGATTTTTGACAATAATGATACCGGCTTGAGTCTATAGCAGTCAAAGCCCATTATAATCCAGATAATGTATGAAAATCAAGTGCCCCGGGAGAATCCAGAGGAATAGCGGTAACACCCGGATGACTCGAAGACGTCCGAATCGCCCGAAAACATCCGGATTACTCGGAAATGTCCGAAACGCAGCGGAAACCGACGTCTTGATAGCCGGCTCTTGGGGGCTGAAAGGATCGGGTGGCCACGGCATAACCGGCGTCACGATTTTCCGCGCTGAGGAACGAGCCGCCCCGGACGACGCGGAATTTTCCTTGCAGGGGACCTCGGGGGTTATCGACTCCGGAAAGAAGGTAATAGTCTTTGTCGTACCAGTCGTGACACCATTCCCAAACGTTGCCGCCGAGGTCGTAAAGTCCGAACGGATTGGCGGGAAATGAACCGACCTGAGAGGTCAGCAAAAAACCATCGGCGCCCGTGTTTTCGTCAGGAAACCAGCCCTGCCAGAAATTGGCCAAAAATTGGCCTTGGGGATTCAGTTGGGTCCCCCAGGGGTAAATCATGTCGACTTTGCCTCCTCGGGCGGCGTATTCCCATTGTGCTTCCGTCGGGAGTTTTTTACCACACCAGTCGCAAAACGCCATCACGTCTTCCCAGGAAACATGGGTCACGGGATGGTCCCAAAGTTCATCATTCCAGGAATCTATTCCTTGGGGTGATTTCCAGGACGCTTTTTCCCGTTTCACCCAATCTTTTTTTTTACGTCAAAAACGTAACTCCAGCCTTGTTTTTCCGCAGTGGTTTTGTATCCGGTCGCTGTCACGAAAAGCTGAAACTGCCGATTGGTGACCGGATAGACATCCATCATGAAGGGAGACAGCTTGACCTGATGGGCGGGACGTTGGTCGATTTGTTTTCCTCGGTCGTCCCCCATTTGAAATGTTCCGCCCGGGAGTTTCACCATCGGGGCAATTTCGGAAAGTTTACGGAGAAGAGTTTTAGAATGAATATAATTACTTAAATCAAAAGGAGCAGACGTGAGACGAATCGTTCGCGGTGACGTCTGGTTTTGCGAGATGGTTTTTGGGCGCTGAACGATTTCCGGGGTGGTGTTTTCACCGTTGTTGTTTGTTGCGGCTTCTGAACCGGTTGACTGGACTTCCTTGATTGATTTTTTTTGAAAACTGGCTCCACCGCCGAGTGAAAATGCGAGCCATGTTCCCCCGGCAAGAACTAAAACAAGTACAAAAATCTTTCCCCATGCCGCGAAGAGGGAAACCTTTGTTTTTGCATCGTTTTTTCTTGGGTAGGGGATTCGGGGGTCTTTATAATCTTTGTAACCTGCTTTATAACCTGTCAAGGCAAAATGCGGCCCACGTCGTTCTCGTTCAAAATGACGGGTCGGAGCATGAAATGTCTGACGAGATTGAGGAGGTCGGACTTTGGCGCGAATAAAGGAAGAACCGGAATGCCTTGGTTTTTTGCGTCCCCCGACGGAACGGGCCGGAGAACAAGAAATGACGGACTCATCATCGTCTTCTTCAGAGTCCTCGTCCTCATCTTCGTCGTCATCGTCATAAGACTCGTCTTCGTCGTACTCGTCATACTCTTCGTATTCGTCGTACTTCTTTGGTTTTCTTTTTCTCTTTTTGGCCATGATCCACTGAAACCGCTTGAAAATTTCTGAAGTAGGGTGGGAGATTGTCCTGCAAGCACAAGACGTTTCATTGAGGCCAAAAGCCTGCCCGTCGGCAGACAGGCGACCACCCCGACCAGCTCCGATATACCTGTTTTTACCAGTTTCTACACCTTCACTATCGACCAAAAGATGCGAAAATCAGTGAAGATTTTTTGTAATCGATACAATTCAACGGAAGCCGCTTGAAAATTTCCGGAGATTGGTAGGATTTGAACGGGGTTAGGGATTTAGGGATTATCCAGTTTCCCGAACAGTGTGAAGGGAGCTGCCTGAACGATTTCGACGGACAAAATCTTTCCCGCAAGATGAGGGGAGCCGTCGAGAACGACAATACGGTCACAAGGCGTTCGTCCGGTCAGTTGGACGATCTTTTCCGCTTTTTCTGTCTTTTTCGTTTCGGAAAAACCAATTCCGGAAAAACCGATTTGGTGCAACTGTTTGGAAGCGTTTTTGCTGGTCCCCTCGACAAGAATTTCAATGTTTTTGCCGACAAATTGTCGGTTGAGTTCGGCGCTGATCTCGTTTTGAAGTTCCAGGAGCTGATTGTTTCGCGTTTTTTTCACCGACTCGGGAATATCATCCTGATAGAGTTCCGCCGCCTTTGTTCCCGGTCTTGCACTGTACTTGAAGATAAAACTGTTCTTGAACCGGCAATCGCGAACCATTTGCATCGTTTCCTCGAACTCGTTTTCCGTTTCTCCGCAGAAGCCGACGATAAAATCGCTTGTCACCGATACCCCCGGAATGGTGTCATAAATCCGGCGAATCAAATCGTGATATTCCCGGGCGGTGTAATGCCGTCGCATTCGCTGGAGCACCGTATCGGAACCACTTTGGGCAGGCACGTGAATAAACGGCATCACTTTCGGCAGGTCACGAATGGCAAGCAGCAATCGATCATCCATTCCGATCGGGTAACTTGTCACGAAACGAATGCGCCGGATGCCGTTGACTTCATGAATCATCTCGAACAGGTCCGCCAGAGTCCGGCTTTTGTTCCCGTCGTCGAATTTGTAGCTGTTCACCGTCTGGCCGATCAGTGTGATTTCGAGACAGCCCTGGTCGGCGAGTTGTTTGACTTCGGTTTCAATCTCGCGCGGAGAACGGCTTTGTTCCGGCCCGCGAACGCTTGGAACAATACAGTAGGAACAAAACTTGTTGCACCCGAACATGATACGGACCATGGCCTGAAAAGGATTCGTTCGTGTTTGTTCCAGCCGCAAAGGGTCGTATTGTTCGAAACTGTCCTTGACCTCCTGATGGGATTGCCGAACACGGTTCAGGCTCACTTCGATCCGTTTTTCACGATCTTTTTCAACGAAATCAATGGTCTCGGCAAGTCGGTGGAGCTGTCCCGGTCCGATGACCAGATCGACATGAGGGGCACGCTTGAAAATCAGTTCACGGTCTTTTTGTGCCATGCAGCCCATGACACCGATCACGGCATCAGGTTTCTGGTCTTTCCAATGTTTGAGTCGTCCTAGGGCGCTGTAGATTTTGTCTTCCGCGTGTTGACGGATACTGCACGTGTTGAAAAGGACAATATCGGCATGTCGTTTCGCCGTCACCGGAACGTAACCCGCCTTGATCAGTTCCCCGGCAGCCAATTCACTGTCAAGGACGTTCATCTGACAACCAACGGTTTCGATGTAAAACTTTCGCGACATGAATCAGGAGAGGTGGAGGAGAAGTGAAAATGAAAAGTACGGGTAGGAAAATGAAGAATACAAGTCAAAATACCCTAAAAAGCCCCTTTAATCCGAAGCGGATTCTTGGGAATCTTCTTCGGACGTCTTGGCGGCAACTTTTTCCGGACGCAAAATGGTCTGTTCCAACGTCATTTCTTCCGGGAGGAAGTATTCCTTGAGTATTTCTGTCCGGCGTTTCAGTGTCAAACGGGTCAGGCCGGCGATGAGGAGAAAGACAACCGTTCCCACCGCAGCAAGTTCCCAATGCATCATGACCGTTACCTCCTTGTTTCCCTTGGATGTCTCCATCAGTTGGTCGTGTCCAAATAGGGGTCCTGTCCCATGGAACGCTGCATTTTTTTACGCTCTTTTTCGTAATACATCATCGTTTTTCGATCACGGAAATGCTTTTTTTCGACCTTTTTCTGAGCCCGCTTGAATAGTTTGGCATAATTGTTGTACTGACGGTCGGATTTGTACTGTCCCGGTTTTTTGTATTTTCGTGCCTTTTTCGGACCATAAGCCGTTTCCAGAAGTTCGTCATCCAGAGCGAGATACTGCCGATAGGTTCCCGGGTCTCCCTGACGACCGCAACGTCCGATCAACTGGCGGTCGATTCGGGCGGAATCGTGCATTTCCGTACAGATGACATGCAATCCCCCGAGGTTCCGTATCTCTTCGGCAAGTTTGATGTCGGTTCCGCGACCGGCCATATTGGTGGAAACGGTCACCCGGGCTGCTTCGCCGGCTTTGGCGACGATGGCCGCTTCCTCGGCAATATGATTCGCATTGAGCACGACATGTTCGATTCCCCGTTCGACGAGCAGTTTTGCGAGAATTTCCGATTTGTCAATGGTTCGGGTTCCGAGCAGAATGGGTCGTCCCAAGGTATGAATGTCAATAATTTCCTGAATGATGGCTTCCCATTTGGAACGTTCGTTGGCGAAAACCCTGACCGGAAGCTCAACCCGTTTCGGAGGCCGGTTTGTCGGAATTGGTATCACTTTGCAGCGATAAATTTTCCGCAATTCTTTCCTTGAGGCAAATGCTGTTCCTGTCATTCCGGCAAGATGTTCGAACCGGAGGAAATAATCTTGGACGGTGACACGAGCCGCCTGTCCTGTCGCGACCGTGATTTCCACGCCCTGTTTGGCTTCAACGGCCTGGTGGATTCCTTCACGCCATTTGCGTCCTTCCCCCAGACGTCCTGTAAACTCATCGACGATAACAATTTCTCCGTCACGGACCACATATTGTTGATCCAGGAAAAATTCGCGGTCGACTTTGATGGCACGGCGGAGGTATTCATAGATGTCAAAGTATCCTGTCGCATCCATGGCCGCCGGTTTGGGAAGATTTCTTGCCTTTTGACGCCCTTTTCTAGTCAGTTCGACCTCTTTTTTGTCGTGTTCATAGGTATAATCGACGTCTTCAATGAATTCCGTTACGGAGTCGGCCGCCCATTTGTAGCATTCGACTTCCATCTTCTGTTCTTCCGTCGGAAGAGCCGAAATAATCAACGGGGTCCGGGCTTCGTCGATGAGAATACTGTCCGCCTCGTCGACGAGGGCAAAAAAGGCTTCCCGTTGAACCGGTTCCTCGTTGTGGACCTTTGGGGTGTTTTGCGAGTCAAGCATTCCACCAAGCAAATCGTGTTGACCTTCCTGGATTTTCCGAAGAAGGAGTCGGTCGCGGAGAAAGTCGAAGCCGAATTCTTTTGCCGTTCCATAGGTGATGTCGCAAGCATAGGCTTTCCGGCGTTCATTTTGCGGCTGTTGTGTTTGAATGACGCCGACTTTCATGCCGAGTGCCTTGTAAATCGGTTCCATCCACTCCGCGTCACGTTTGGCAAGATAGTCGTTGACCGTTGCCAGGCAGGTTCCTTTTCCGACCAGTCCGTAAAGGTACATCGGAAGAGTCGCGGTCAAGGTTTTTCCTTCACCGGTTTGCATTTCAACGATGGAACGGTGAAAAACGGCCGTGCCGCCAAGTATCTGGACATCGAAATGCCGCATTCCTATGGTTCGACGTCCGGCTTCGCGAACCAGGGCGTAGGCTTCCGGAAGGAGTTTGACAAGCGGCTCACCGCTTCGTGCCCGATAGCGGAGTGAAAGACTTTCTTTCCGCAGATCGTAATCGGTCAATTCCATCACCCGGGGTTCCATGGCGTTCACACGGTCAACGACATACGACCATCGGGCCAGGTGTCCGCGATTGGACATCGGAATGTAGGAATTAAAAAAACGGGATATCCCGGATGGAACAGCACCCACGGTTATTTTTCCACAAGGAGAGAAGGGAAAGGGGGAAACACTACGACGTTTTTAATCATGGATAATTTTAATCATTTTTCCATACTTCCGTATTTTACCTCAAACCGGAAATAAAGGCAGTGGCTCTCCCGACAAGAACTCCGTCGGAACTTTTTGGAATTTGCCCCTGCACAACCATTTGATAGTCCTGATCGGTAAGCGGTTCAGTACGAAGCTGCTGATTTTGATAAGCGGCTTGTTTTTCGTTTGAAAAAATGAGGTTGACGTCCTGTTTGGCCATCACGTCCCAAATATCCGGTTCACGAGACACGTAAGTTTCTTGATTTTCTGTATTTGTGTTAAGTGATGGCTCGCCCGGCATTGGCGGAATGTTTGCCGCTTGTGTTTCTGAGATTTTTATTTCGGGAATGATAGAAACACTTTCGTAAGCAACCGTTGTGACAACCCCCTGCGACAGGGAACCAGGGACACAAGAAACTTGTGCAGAAAGTTGTCCCCCCAAGTCGGTTGTTTTTTTCGCCGCTGTTGTGGAAATTGACTGTGTAAGAGGAATTTCAAACGTTTCAGAGTAACCGCCCATGGAAGGATAGGAATTTTGTGCGGTTTCTTGATTTCCCGACATCGAACTTGGAGCGACAATACTTCCGGGATAGCGGTTGACATAATGTGTATTTGTAGCGGCTGGAACCGGGTTTTGCGTCGTGGGACCGTAACCGTTTCCATTGATTGGGGGGGTGCTGTATCCTCCACTTGGAGCTGTCGTTGTGCCGGGAGAAGTTGTGCCTGGAGAAACGATTCCTGACGATGGGGTTCCCGGGTATGGGGAAGTTTCGGGGTATGAAGAATTTCCGGAATATGGGGAAGTCGAGGTTGTGCCGCTTGAACTACTGATTCCCGTACCACTACTATAGGGGGACGGCGAAGGGGTGGAATAAGTGGAAGTGGGATAAGAAGAATTGGGTGACGAAGAGGATTGAGGGGGGGTGTATCCAATCGTTTCAGAAGCGGGAGGGGCGTTAGGCCCCGGACCTTGCATAACCTGAATATCCTGCGGCTGTGCAGGAGGGGCGATGATCATCGGTTGACCGATGGTTCCCGTCGGAGGAGGAGGTGCCTGAGTTCTTTTCCCGTAGAACGGAAATCCTCCGGAATCACTGTTCGTACTTGCGCAACCCACCGTCAATAATGCGACAAAAGTCAAAATGAAGACGCAGATTGATTTTTTTGCGTTAAATCCAATCATGATGAACACATTCCTTAGTATATCTTCCGTAAAGACTCGTCCTCAAGAATACCCAATATCCTGAGAACAAGTCCATACCAATTTTTCGGTAACCCCGTAAAAGTTTAGCACATAAATAAGGATTGTGATCAAAAAAATAAAATTTTTCCCTCCGGGTTTTTCGCAAATAGTTAAACTCTAACACCCATGTCGGTCCGGTGCATTCTTTTCATTTCTTTTTTATCGTCACCGTTTTTTCACCGTCAGCCGATTGCAGGATCAGGGTGACGCCTTCTTCCAGAGATGCTTTTTCACTGGCGGCAATGTAATCGTTGAGTGTTTTCACCGGTGTATCATTCAGTTTGATGATACACATTCCTGTTTCAATTCCGCTTCTTTCCGCCTGACTTTTCGGATCAACATGATAAATGGCGACCCCTTCCAGGTTTTCAAATTTGTGTTGACGCTGATAGTCGGGATTGATTTCGATCAGTCTCAGGCCAAGGAGTTTGTCGTTGTAGAACGATTTGGCGTCGCCGTTGGCACGGCTTTGATAAATGGTTTGCGGGTCCATGTGAGCGACGGTGACTTCCAGTTCCGTGGTTTTTTTGTCGCGGATGACCGTCACTTTATGTTTCTTTTCAACGTCGGCACGTTCCACGATGGATTGAAGTTCGGACGGTGAATTGACGGTCCGCCCATCGAAAGAAAGAATAATATCGTCTTTTTTCAGAATGTTTTCTTTGGTGGAACCGGCGTCGTCTTTTTTCAGGTTGTTTTCTTTGGCGGAATCGGTGACATGGACTCCTTCACGCGGTTTCCCCCCCATTTTCGAGGCCAGTTTGGCATCCACCGGACTGATTTTCACTCCGAGATACGCCCGTTCGACTTTCCCTTTTTCCCGCAATTGTTGCATGACCCATTTTGCAGTATTTGAGGCATTGGCAAATCCGATTCCGGAGTTGCTGCCTGTTCGTGAGGCGATGGCGGTGTTGATTCCGACGACTTCACCCCGGAGATTCACGAGTGGTCCGCCGGAATTTCCCGGATTGATGGCCGCATCGGTTTGGAGAAAATCGCCCCGATCGACACCTTCCAGCGGACGCCAACGGGCACTGATAATGCCGACACTTACGGTGGACTCCAAATCAAACGGATTTCCGATTGCCAGAACCCAGTCGCCGACCTCCACGTCGTCACTGTCGGCAAATGTTGCGTAGGGGAGTAGTCCGTCCGCCTTGATTTTCAGAATTGCGAGATCGGAATTTTTGTCCGTTTTCACGTTTTCGACTTCAAATTCGCGACCGTCGGAAAGAATCACCAGAATGGAATCAGCGTCCTCAACGACGTGGTTGTTGGTGAGGATTAAGCCGTTGGTATCGACAATGATTCCTGTGCCCAAACCTGTCCCGCCGCGACGAGAACGAGGACCGAAAGGAAAGAAATCCTGGACTCCCTGTGGGTTTTCCGTTGATTTTGTCTTGGTTTCGATCTTGACGACAAACGGAATCACCTTTTTTGAAGCCGCTCGAAACGCCGTCGAAAGGGAATTGGCCTGGGTGATTGCCTGTTCGATCTCCTGGGGGTCATCATTGATGGTTCGAGCAAATATTTGTCCGGAAAGAACAAGAACGGAAAAAATCAGTACAAAAGTAGACAGAAAGAGCAATTTGAAGCGGAACGTATCATCTGGAATTATTCTCATGGCATTACCTTCATTGAAATATCACCTCCCTCAATGGGAATCACATACAATGCAAACAAGTATCCATTATAACCTGTTTGTTACGAAGAAACATGTATGTTTTCATCATTTTTTTATTCCAACGGAGTAACCCTTTCAAAAATATCGTATTTTTATATAATGAGTTACGTTTTTCATTATAATTGGGATGACTTTTGGTTGAAATGACTTGGGATTTTAGACTTGAGACTTGAGATGGGGCGAAAGATTTTGCTGCCGGGACCGAAATTTTTATGAGTTTTGAGGCAATTGTTGAAAAATGTGAGCGAAGGTTGGCTTATATCTTTGCAGACAAAGAAATTATCATCCGTTCTCTGACTCATTCGTCTGGAGCGGAAACACATTGTGACTCAAATGAGCGGATGGAGTTTCTCGGAGACGCCATTTTGGGGTACGTGGTTTGTGAGTTTCTTTTCATGAAATTTCCTGAATACGATGAAGGGGAACTCACAAAAATCAAGTCGGCTGCCGTAAGTCGGGATTGTTGTTACAAAATTGCCAAACAGATCGGGCTTGATACGTGTTTGATTACAGGGAAAGGGTTCAGTTATCAAAAACTTCCTTCCTCTCTTTTGGCCAATGCTTTGGAGGCGGTAATCGCCGCTGTCTATCTTGATGGCGGCATGGAGGTGGTGAAACGCTTCATCATCAAACATTTTGAACCGGAAATCGAAAAATTGACCCAGGATATTGGTGCCGAAAACTTCAAGTCGACCCTTCAGCAGAAGGGACAAAAACTCTTTAATGGAATTCCGAACTATATTCTTCTTGATGAAAAGGGTCCGGATCATTGCAAATGCTTCAAAATCGAGGTCCGGATCCATCAACAACGGTTTCCTTCTGCCTGGGGAACCACGAAAAAAGAGGCCGAACAACGGGCCGCCGAAAACGCTTTGGCTCTGATTCAGGGAAAAGCCCCCCCCTATTGGGGCGGAGACTGAATTTTTGGGCGGAGACTGAATTTTGGGTCACAATTGATTTTTTTGTCGGAAAACACCATTTTTCAAGCTATATTGACTTGATACACTTCCCTCAATGGCAAAATCGTGATTGCCGACCCGACCCATGTCTTGTTCCAACCATGTCCCGTTCCAAAACGCACAATCCGGAATCCATTCGTCCGCACCAGTCGTTCCGACCGGAGACGCAGATGATGTCGGCGGATTTGGACAAGCAGTACATCATTCGGGCGCTTTCCCATGACATCAACGCCCAATTGATGGTTCTGGAGTATTCCCATCGCATTTGTGAAACGTTGGCCAAGGATGCACAAAATCACCGTTGGGACGAGGCTCATGATCATGTGACGGCCTGTATTGACGGCCTGAAGCGGTTTGTCGGTGATTTGGTTTCCTTTGCCGGGACCGGGGAGATTGACATGGAACCACGGGAAATCTCCATGGCCGAGGTCGTTGAGGAAGTGCTCTACGAACAAAGACATTTACTCGAACGGCGTTCCATCGACGTGGTTGTTTCACCGACACTTCCAAGGGTTCACGTGAATCACCTCCGCATGAAACAGATTTTGAGCAACCTCATTCGCAACGCTGCGATTCACGGTTGTGACGCGATGACGCCGATGATTGTGATTACTGCGACGAGTCACGTTTCAAACGTTGTCTTGAAAATCAGCGACAACGGGACAGGCATCCCGAAGTCGGTGCAGGAAAAAATCTTCGACCCAGGCTATCGGGCGCCAAGCAGTCATGTTGACGGATCGGGCGTCGGCCTTGCAATTGTCCGGAAGATTGCCCGATATTATGGGGGTGAAGCGGAAGTGGTTTCAGATCATATTACCGGGACGACGTTTCAGATCACGCTTCCCGGCGTGTCTACAGCTTCCGACGTGCCTACAACTTCCGGCGTGTCTATAGCTCCCGACGTGTCTACAGCGGAACCTTGGTCAGCTCCATTTCCGGGAGTCGGATCACGGCGACGGATGGAGTCGCAACCCGGTACAGTGCCCCGGGATTGACGCAATAGGTTTTCCCGACCAGCGAAAATTCGGCATGGTGCGTGTGACCGTAACAGATGAGGTCCCAATGGCCGGATTCGATTTCCCGATCGAATCGCTGCTGTTGGTGTCCGTGCAGGAACGCGATTTTCTTGTCCGCAAGCGTCATGCTTCCGAAAACACCGTGACACGTTTGGCCTGTTTGCAAAATTGCTTCACGGAGAACCTCGCCGGAGCCGTCACAGTTTCCCAGGACAAAATCCGTTGGGATTTCCCGGAACAATCGAACCACTTCGGTCGTGCCGATGTCTCCACAGTGGATAATTCTCGACACATTCCATTCTTTGAACGCCAAAATCGCGTCAAACGTTCGTCGGACGTCCCCATGTGTGTCGCTGATGATTCCCAGATACATTTTTGATGTCAAAAGTCAATAAAATCGATGAAATTGATTAAAATGTGTATTGTGGAATTTTCAGCAGTTCGCCGTTTTTCAAAGCGGAATGATGGGCGATGATTCCGGACACCGACATGTTGAGTGCCCAAGCGACGTCGATGAGCGGTTTGCGATTTTCGAGAATGGATTCGACGAATTCGTTCCCGAGGTGGCCGTGGGAACCGCCGTGACCGCCGGCATCAACCGTTGGGGGAAGGGCCGGTTTTTTCTGGTTGAGTTTGGCGACGATTTCCGTCCCTTGGGGAACTCCGGCGTATTGTCCGCGGAATGAGCCAAGTTGACCGTGAATCCGTCCCATTTCCCCTCCGACGCCTGCCGTGTCCCAGGCGACAATCATGCGGGCCATTCCTCCTTCACTGGTCCGAAACAGTGCGACTTCCGAACCGAACGGATTCTTGTAGACGTTGTTTTCAGGCCGGAAAGCATCAATGGCGGAGAGGTTGCCCATGCAGGAAACCTCGGTGAAACTTCCTCCGGTCACGGCGACGTAGTAGGCGTTGGAATGGGTCGGGTAAAATTGCGGCGGAAGACCGATCCGCCAGCCTTTATAGGAGTCGAGCGGGGTGTCGAAGAAGTGATAGTATTCCCCTTCCGAGTAAATCAGCTTTCCAAAGCCTCCGGCGTTATAAATTTTCCGCATCGCATAACAATCGTCATGAAAGGCCGAGGTTTCGAACATCATGTAGTTCAGGCCGGTCTTTTTCACGGTTTCATGAAGCTGATCGGCCTCTTCCAGGTTCCCAAAAACCGCCGGAACAGCCGACGCAACATGTTTCCCATGTTTGAGCACCTCCATACAGTGCCGCGCGTGACTCGGGGCATCGGTGGCGACGAAAATCGCTTCAATGTCCTTGTTTTTGACCATTTCTTCCAATGACGGATAGGTTTTTTCGCAACGGGTCACCTTGGCAAGCTCGGCACATCGGTCCGGAAAGAGGTCGCTTACCGCCACGACCTCGACGTTGGGGTGGTTTTGCAATTCAAAGGCCGCGGCAAAACGGCAGACTCCGTAACCCACCAGTCCCATCTTGATTTTTTTGTCGGAAACAGGCTTCCAGACCCGGGACGCGTCGATGTCGGTTTTGGTGTCATCGAAACCGGCAATATCCTTGACATCTTGTGCTTCAGCCATATTCGGCCCCATTGCCAGCAAACCGGCTCCAAACGCCGCATGACCTAAAAAAGAACGTCTTGAAAGTGACATGATCGTCTCCTTGTGAAAAGAATGGAAGTTGTATTTTGTGAAGCTATATTTTGTGGAGAGTTATATTTTGTGAAGCCGGAAATGTTCGGCAACAGTATTGTGTATCTTTGCGGCAACGTTTTCAATGGTCTGGGTCGCATCAATCACAATATAACGACGGGGGTCTGTTTTGGCATGAGTCAGGAACCCCTGTCGGACCCGTTCGTGGTAGTCTTGCCCCATTTGTTCCATCCGGTCCTTGACCCGTTTGTCGAGCCGCTGTTCCGCGGTTTCCAACGGAATGTCGAGCACAAAATTCAGGTCCGGGAGAATTCCGCCGGTGGCCACGTGGCCGACCTGTTCGACCGCTTCGACGGAAAGTCCGCCGGCGTACCCCTGGTAGACAATCGTCGCGAGGAGAAATCGATCGGTCACGACAATTTTACCCGATTCCAGCGCCGGGCGAATCAGCTCGCGGACCATTTGTGCCCGGGCGGCCATAAAAAGGAGCATCTCGCTTTCCCGGGAGATCGTGAGGTCGTCCCGGTGCAGCAGAATACTGCGAACCGCCTCTCCCAGCGATGTTGTCCCGGGATCGCGACAGGTAAAAACATCCCTTCCCGACGAACGCAACCATTCCGCCAGGAGCAATACCTGTGTACTTTTTCCGCAACCGTCACCGCCGTCAATCGAAATAAACATGGGAAACAGGCGCCGAACAGGTTCGGTCAGGTTCGACGCGTCATGGACTGATAAGGAAATCATGAAAGGAACACAAATGCCATGATAACCAAAATCGGGAGCAGGATCAAGCAACTGTAGAGCATGTATCCGAAGAAACTCGGCATTTTGACGCCGGACTGTTCGGCAATCGCCTTGACCATAAAGTTCGGACCGTTGCCGATGTAGGTCATGGCGCCCATGAAAACCGAACCGAGGCTGACCGCCGCCAGAAGTTTGACGTTGATGGCGCAGCCGCAAATGCCTATCGCGTCCATGCCTTCGGGGACGCCAAGTGTTGAGGCCGTTTCAAAGAAGACGACGTAGGTCGGGGCATTATCAAGGAACGACGACAAGGCACCGCTTGCCCAGAAGAAGTGCATGGGCGTTTTCAGCGGCAGATCAGGACCATAAATATGGAGAATCTGCAACGGGGCCTGCATGCAGATGAAAATGCCGAAGAACAACACGGCCACTTCGATGATGGCGGCATAGTTGAAATTGTTGGCCATACGGGCCTTCTTGCTTCCGAAGGTCAGTGAGATGAACACGAGGCCGAGCATCACGATTTCGCGGAAGAAAGCCCATGGATGCCAGCCGAAAATCGTTTTTCCCGGGTCCAGCAGCAGCACCGAAAGCACGACGCCCAGGAGCAACAGCACGTTGGGCATCGTCCCGGAGATTTTCAGCGAAACGGTTTCACGGTTGTCGCGGGCGATGTCGTCTTTTGTTTCACGCGGATAAGCGAAAAATGTGTCCCAAAAGAAGTAAACGACAAGGAGCAGACCGTTGACGAAGGCCCATTCGTAGTACAAATTGAGCAACGTGTACTCAAACTTGACACCGCGAAGATAACCCAGGAACAACGGTGGGTCGCCGAGCGGGGTGAGCAGACCGCCGCAGTTGCAAACGACGAAAATGAAGAAAATGACGGTGTGGACCTTGTACTTGCGCTGTTTGTTCGTGTCGAGCAACAGACGGATCAAAAGCATCGCCGCGCCGGTTGTCCCGATGAAACTGGCCAGAACCGCCCCGACGCCGATGATGGCCGTGTTGGTCAGCGGCTTGGCCTTCATGTCACCTTCGATGCGAATGCCGCCGGCAATGGTGTATAACGTGAACAGCAGCACAATGAACGCGATATACTCACCGATGATCGCGTTTTCAAACACCGTCCAGGCAATCTGGAAATTGAGGAAACCCTCGGATGGTAAGACTTCGTGTCTGAACGGCCAATGGGCTTCCATCGGCACATTGTGGAAAAACAGGTAATACAGCAGCGTCAACACCCCGAGCGAAGCGGCGACAAGAAAACGGCTGGAATTGTGGTCCCACCAATGGGCGGTCGCGGGAATCAGCGGCAAAATTGCGATGCAGAACAGCAGGGCCACGAACGGGAAAATCATGATAAACGGCGGCGGTTTGATTTTTGTGTCACCGTGTCCGCCGCTATCGCCGTCTACGGCTTCGGCAGCGTGACTTTCACTGCTGGTACTGTTATTGCCGGTATTGTTGCTACCGGTTGGTGTCCATTGTTGGGGCTTGCCCATGGCCAGCAGAACAAGATAAAGGATAAACACCGCGATCAGACCGGTCTTCACCATGATACCGGACCCGGATGATTTTTGGGGTTCATTTCCCTGATTTTGATTTGACATGATCATTTTCTATTTGAATTATTAGTTGAATAATCTTGATTTTATAATTTAACACATAAATATGCCAGATACCCATAAAAAACAAGAATGGTTCAAGTAAACTGTGATGTTCGGAATCAAAAAACTTGAAAAAAGTGTCAATTTTTTATGACACAAGCAATATATTATTGTACATTATTTTCATCAATGAAATTGCCAATTCCTCAAGCAAAGTCACCAATTTTTCAGGTTCTCGGACAAAAATGGCAAGTTGTTACAATGTCTGTTTTCATTTTTGTCGATAAATTAAGTTACGGTATTGGTCATGAGAAGAAAAAAATTGAATTCCGTTCCCATATAATGGAGTACATGGGACTTTTCGGTAAGGATGCTGCTTGTGAGAGAGATGAATTTTGACGACTGGGCGTCGACATCAAAGATCGATCCGGTTCTTCTGGAATTACTCCTGGAAAAATCGAACAAAAAAGAAAATGTCGAAGAAAAACCCCAAAAACAGCAGAGTTTTGCAGGACTGACAGCGGTCTATATTGGCGTGTCTGTCATGGTTTTGATTGTTGTACTTGGTATTCTTCATGTTCAGGAAACCAATGAAATTCTTTGGAACGCCTGTTTCGGATTGTTGATTTTTTGTGGGGTCGGCTTTGTGTTCGGGAAAATCATGGAGATGCTCCTTCAGGAGTCGTCGAAAAACATGATTCGCGAAATGATTCAGAAAACAGAATCCATCAGCAATACAGGGGAAACTGCACAAGATGGTGAAAACCATTCCGTTTGAGGTTTCGTCCTGTCAAAAAAACGGTCTTTTCTCAAATTGGAAAAATTGTTATTGTTGATCGTATCAGGATGAGCAAAAAAAGAATAAATAAGCAAGTTGGAAACAACATGCTTATTTCCGGCCAATTTGGATGAGTGGTTTTAGATGCGAGACTAAAATTTGAGCCGCTTTCAGCACTGCCTGCCGCGCCGACATTGTAAATCTGCACAAAATAGCAAATATTTTTATTGTCGGCGATGCAGACGAGTCACCGAACAAGCTCAATTTTTATTTGCGGACCTATAAAAGCAGGGAGCAACTTATGACCGTTACAACAACGGCTCTCATGGATGTTGATCGTCTATGGATCAGGTTCAATGAAGACAGATCGGACGTCGATACGCGGAACCGATTGATTGAAAAATACATGCCGATCGTCAAGAGTCGTGCGGAACGCATTTGGGCCAGACTTCCCGACGGTGTGGAGCTTGATGATTTGATCTCTGCCGGAACATTCGGGCTGATGGATGCCGTCAATGCGTTTGATCTCGAACGTGGTGTTCGCTTTGAGACGTTCTGTATTTCACGAATTCAAGGCGCCATGTTGGACGAACTGCGTTCGATGGACTGGGTTCCCCGAATGGTGCGGTCCAAAGCCAGCAAGATCAATGAGGCCTATAAGTCTCTTGAAGGGCTTCTCGCCCGAAAACCAACCGAGGAAGAAGTTGCGGAATACCTCCAGGTCCCCTTGGAGGAATTCATCAAAATGCTTGCGGAAACCCATGGGGTGAATCTGACAAGTCTCGACAAAAAATGGTTTGAAACCGACAGTTACAAGGAAGTCAGCGAGATGGAAATCCTCGCCGACAAGCGAAGCGAAGACCCCACCGAACGACTCCGCAAGGTCGAAATGATTCGCGCGTTCACGAAGGGGTTGTCAAAAAACGAACGGATGATCATCATTCTTTATTATTTCGAAGAATTGACCATGAAGGAAATCGGCATGACGCTGGACCTTTCGGAAAGTCGTGTCAGTCAGATGCACACGGCGATCGTCGAACGAATGCGCAAACTCCTCCACAACCGTCAGGGGGATTTTTAAAGTCGTTATATGCTCTCATTTCTCAAGAGAGTCGGTTTTCCGATAAGTGGCCATACACTTTCCGGTCTCCCAAAACGAAACGTAAAAAACAGGAAATCCCAGGGATTTAGTTTGTTCATAAATCAGTCGCGCAAGATTTTCCGCCGTGGGATTCGTTTCCATCAAATACATTGGTTCGTTCAGTGCCGTCAACACCGAAACCAAAGGGTCGTCTTTCCTTAAAATCATTTGATGGTCAAGGTTTTTTTCAATCCACGTGCCGACAGTTATTTTCAGGTCGGCAAAATCCATGACCATTCCCCGCTCGTCAAGCTGGTCCGACGCCAATGTGATTTCGACTTTTCCGTTATGTCCGTGCGGATGTGCACATTTGCCGTTGTAATTCAGCAACCGGTGTCCATAGCAAAAGTGAAATTCACGTGTGACGGTGTACACAATGTCAATCCTTGGCACGTCCGAGGAATGCGGCGGTTCGCGTGTCGACTTTGATCAGTTCACCTTCTTCGAGGTATTCAGGCACCTGGACGGTGATGCCGGTTTCGACGGTTGCAGGTTTGGTGCGGGATGTCGCGGAGTTTCCCCGAACGGCAGGGTCGCACTGGGTCACGCGAAGTTCCACGGCAACCGGAATTTCCACGGCGACGCATTCGTCATTATAAATCAGGACACGAACACCTTCGAGCTTTTCCGAGATGTATTGCATTTCCTCGGCGATGTCTTCCCGATTGAGGGCGTACTGGTTGTAGTCGAGCTGGTCAAGAAAGAAGCATTCATTGGCGTCCGAATACATAAATTTCACTTCGCGTTTGCGGAAATCCGCGTCTTTGAGCGACTCGGTGCCCTTCAGGGTGATGTCAACCTTCTGTTTACTGATCAGATTTCTGGCACGGAACTTGTAAAGCGTTGCCGCTCCCCGCGCCGAAGGGGTCTGGACGTTCACGCCCTCGATAATACAAGGGGAATCATTGTAAACGACCACGTCCCCACGTTTAATCTCTTTTGCAATCATTGTCGTTTTTGATTTTTAAGCTGTTTTCAAGTAGTTATACAACCGTTCCACTGGCGGGATCGAACGCGACGCCGTGACACAAGCGGCGGACAATTTTGAGTATTAAAATCAAAGTGTTTGGGTCGAGTCGTTCCGCCTGTTCAAACTCATCAGGTGAGGCGACGTCTTCCTCACAGAGATTTTTGATAAAACTACTGTATCGTGGGAACCGGATTTTGGCAATTCCCTTAAGCGGCTGTCCGTGATTTTCTTCAAGGAATTCGAAATGGAGAATTTCGATTTTTGCACCACAAATTCTCCCCTGTTCGATCGCTTTTTTCTCATGTGCTGTTGTCGCATGACGTTCCAACTCGTCGGCAAGCGCCGCAAATTCCGTTTGGACGTGTTCCCCTTCCTGATAGATGATGTCCATTCCTGAGTTGTCGTCGGGAGAAAAAATCGTCAGTGATTCAAGAAAATCGGACGTTTTTTCTTCCGGTCCATTTTCTTTTGGTCCATGAATGTCCAGGTGACTGCAATATTTTTTGATTGTCGAAACAAGTTTGTCGGTCTTGGGACGGTCCTTTGGTGAGAGCATAATCAAGTAGGTTTCCCGCCAACAATAGCGATTGTCCTCAAACAGTGACATGAATGCTCCTGAAATTTGGCAAGAGGCAAAAAAATGAAGTCTTTTGCGCAATCATTCCCTTTCCGCTTTATTATCATGGAATAGTTGGCATATTCCAACCCTTTTATTCAGAAAAAAAGTGTTTTTTGAAAATTATTCCTTATATTCTCATGTTTTTTATATTTTTCTTCCATGGTGAAATGAATATTTGAGGAAAAAACTTGATTTTTCGATGAAAAACATTTACAAAAGTATAAAAAATGGGTAACCTATAAGAGATAAACAGAGGTTTTTATGTTTGAGGACATATCTGTTTATTCCCGCCCGAATTGGCTGTATCGTGTCGTTTTCATGACAGCTTTCTAAATAATATAACATCAACGGTGTCTTCATGTTTCGACGACAAGACCTTCGATTTTTTTTATCTTTTGGATTCTTCGCCGTATTGTTAGGCGGTTTTGCTTTCGCCCAGGATTCGGTGGTTTCGCCGGAGTCCGTTCCCACTTCCGACGTCACGGAGGCAACATCTGAGGCGACGTCCGAACCGACCTATAACATGGAAAGCTATTCTCGTTTGGCGCATGCCTCTGTTGCCCAACGTATGGGACTGGATGACGCGCAACGTACCAAGGTCCAGACGATCATGACTGAGTATGCCCAGCTCCTTGCCAAAGCTCCGCGGGACCAATGGAAAGCACTTGCGGCTGAAAACGAGAAAAAACTTGAGGCGGTCCTCACTCCGGTGCAAAAGGCGAACTGGCTTAAGGTGATTAACGAAAAAACAATCCGATTTACGTTCAAATACCAAAGTTGGGCGGATGTTCTTCAGTGGTTTGCCGAGCAGGTCGGAATGCAGCTCATCATGGACGCTCCACCGCTGGGGACGTTCAATTATACCGATCCCAATGATTACACGCCGACCGAGGCACTCGACAAAATCAATGGGATTCTGCAAACCTACGGCTACACCTTGTTGCGAAACGACCAAATGTTGATCTTGTTCAATTTGGAACGCATGAAACGCAACAACGGTCTGATTCCGGCACAATATGTCCCGAAAATCCAGCCGGACGACCTTCCGAATCGGGGAAAATTTGAATACGTGGCCGTCACTTTTAGTTTGGGGCGGCGTGACAGCGCAAATATTCAAACCGCGATGAAACCGTTCTTGGGGTCCTATAACCAGATTGTTCCGCTTCCGGGAAACGCCCTGTTGATCACCGATACTGCCGGAACTCTCCAAGTCATCGATAAGATCATCACGTCGATTCAGGAGCCGGAAGCCCCCAAACCTGAGGAAAAGGCCCCGCCGGCCTATTGGGAAACGTACAAAATTGAAAAAACCAATCCTCAGAGAATTGAAGAAATCATCAAGTCGTTTCTCCCGGGTATTCCGACGGTCTTGACCCCGAATTCCGACCAGATTCTTGTCCTGGCACAACCGGATCAACAGGCCCAAATCAAACAGGTGGTCGAAAGACTTGATGTTGATGCCGGGGAGATGGTGATTCCGGTTGTCAGGGTTTATTCCTTCGAGGATATTGGTGATGTTTCCCCTACTCAGATTTTCCGAATGTGGCAAATGACAGGAATGTATGTGAATCCGGTTTTTATGGAGCCGGAGTTCATTCAGCAGTTTATCGAGACGGTCCAGAAAGTGGCTCCCAACGCGATTCTTACCTACGACACGGGGCTTAAAAAACTTGTGGCCCTTGCCGTGCCCGCGGAACAGGAAAATATTAAATCGCTCATCAGTGAACTCAAAAGCAGTCCGTCCGGCGAAGATGAGTTGATTTTTAAGTTTTACAAATTCACGAACAACCTGAAAAGGATCAGTGAGGAAATCACCGAAACCATGAAGGCGCTTGTCCCTAAGGCAATGGTCAAGGCGGATAACGTCAGTAACCGTTTTTTTGTGATCGCGAACGCGGAAGATCACAAAAGGATCGCCGAGGCGTTCAGCGAGTTGGAATCAGGTATTCTGAACGATGAACACAAGAAAATCGTCTGTTATCCGGTCACGATGGACCAGTTGTCGCGATTCAGTCAACTGTTTTCTCAACTGAAAGAGATGCCGGAATTTGAAGGTGTCGAAGAGGTTTATGAAGGTCGTCTCAACCAACTCACCATTTGGGCGACTCCGGAGCAACATGAGCAGGTCCGTAAAATTCTCCACGAGTTGGCCGGGGGGGGAGAAGCGGAGGAGTCCGGCGGAACAGGAACGTTGGTTTACAAGATGAAAGCGTTTCCGCTCCGACGTGGGGATGCTTATTCGTACTATTATCTCCTTCCGCAGATTGTTCCGGGAATCACGGTTGTGGCCGACCCCACGACAAACAGCGTGGTCGTTTACGGAACGGAAAAGGCTCTCGCCGACATTGGGGATTTCTTCCAAAAACTGGAAACCGACATCGGAATGGACGTTTTGATTCTTCCGCTGAATGAGGAGTTGCCGTTTCAGGTGATGGAAACATTGCAGCAGAAGATGACCAATTCCGGACAGTTGATTTTCGACAAGGAAAACATGCGGCTTTTGGCCTATGGAGTGCCGGCGGACCTGGAAATGGTTGAAAAAATGGTCAACCAGATCACGGTGACCGACGTCCGGCCTGAACGTTCAATTCATGTCCAGTCGGTGGCACGGGATTTTCCCGATCACGTGGTCGACTTCATCAGAAAAACGTTTCCACGGGCCGACATCCAGTACGACCGGTTCAACAAATATTTTACCGTTGCCGCCACAAAATCTGATCAGCTGCTTTGTGCGAAACTGATCGGTGAAACCGAACTGAGTTTGCTGCCGGAAGATGAACTTCGGTTTTATGCCCAGGATCAGGTCGTTTCGGACAAAATGATCGATTTGCTTCGCGCCGAAGTGAAACTGGCAGCGGAAATCAACCGCGACGACCAGAATCCCATGGTTCTCAAGGTGAAGGCGCGGCCCGTGATTCATGAACAGGTTCGGAAAATTCTTGAACGGATCAAAACCGACCTCCCGAGTTCCGATTCCAAAGAGTTGCACTGTTATCCGATGACGACGACTGAGCGAAAACGGTTTGATCTTGTCCGTGATGATCTCTTCAAGGAAATCGGCAATTTCCGGATCATGACAGACGACCGTCAGAACATGCTTTCCATCTGGGCCCTTCCTGCACAACATGAAAAAATTGCGGCGGCCCTTGAGGGACTCAGGGAAAGGGTTCCCTCGGAACTCCAGGATTCGGTGATCACTTATTCCTTGAAATTTTCCGATTTCGAAACGGTTCATACCTTGTTGGACGAACTTTACCCCGACATCAAAATCACGGACGACAAAGCCCAGGGACGGCTGATCATTCGTGTTCCGAAACAACATGTCGAGGCCATTCAATTGTTGCTTCAACAGCTCGACACGCCCGACCCGGACCGGGCGAAACGGTTTTATGCGACCTATCCCTTGGGAAGCGTTTATACTTATGATGCTGTCGGAAATTACCGTTCGCCGTCGGTGCTTGTCCAGGAACTTCAGTCACAGATTCCAAACGCCAAAGTTTCTTATGATTATATCAACGCCATGATCGTTGTTTGGGGAACCGAGGAAGAACAGCAGATGATTGCAGAGATGGTCAACCGGGTTTACAACGCGGAGCCGTCGGAGAAGTTTGGGCGTTTTCCGATTCGCCGGGCGGATGTTTCCACGGTGATCAACACCATTGGCCGGCTTTATCCGGCGGTACCCGTCAGTTATGATCCTGCCGGCAAAACGCTGATTGTTGAAGCGGCCAACTCGGCCCAACTCAAGAAAATTGCGGCCCTGATGGAGAAACTTGATCCCGTCGAACGTGGGCCGAACGACTTGGAGGTCCGATTTTACCAGCTTCGGGCGGAACTTTCTCCGGAAGTGCTCGCGACCTTGAGATCGCTTGTTTCCTCGGAAGCCCAACTTGTTTCCAATACCGAAAACCATCAACTCATGGTCCTTGCTCGTCCCGCCGAACATGATTTGATCAAGAAAAACGTGGATTCGATCATTTCGACGTTCATTCCGGAAGACCCGATGCACTTCATCTATAACGTGACCGACGACCAGCGCAAGCGGATTGAAGCGTTCATTGACACGGCATCCAAGGAATTGACCGGCTTGAAAATTATCAAAGACGACACGCCGGGACAAGTCTCGATCTGGGCGCGACCTTCCGAACACCAATTGATTGCCGATGTTCTTCTGCAAATGCAGTCGAATCAGGGGACCGACGCCGAAATTCAACTCCGTTCGTTCTCGCTGACGACGGTCGACAAGGAAACGGTGGAAAAAGCACTCAACACGTCTGTCCCGGAAGCACGGACCATCTTCGATGACCAGGGGAGCAGACTCCTCGTTTGGGCGACCAAACCGAATATGGCAAAAGTCATCGAACTGATCCAACAGTTCGATCCGAACAGCACGAAAAACCTGAAACTCCAAGTTTACCCGATTGCGATTGGTGACCCCAAAACGATTGATGAGTCGATCAAGCAGGTCTATCCGAACATCAAGTCGTCGATTGACACGCGAAACAAGCGGATCATGATCTGGGCAACACCGGAAGAACACGCCGCGATTGCTGAAATGATCGAACAGGTGAACAAGGACGCCAACATCCCGCTTCAGGAAAAATACAAGTCGTATCCGACACCACGGACATACTATTATTCCGTCATGTCGATGCTGCAAGCACTTTTTCCTGAAGCGGAGGTTTTTTCCGACCAGTATGCCCAGCACGTGACCGTCCGGGCACTTGCCAAAGAACACGAACAGATTGAAGCTCTGATCAAGCAGATGCAATCTTCCGACAACCAGTTTTATTCGCAGTTTGCGGCTTACCCTTTGGGAAACGCCGACCCTTTGACCATAGAGGCGATGCTCCAGGGGATGTTTCCCGAAGCCGCGTCATTGACCGCCCCGCAAATCGTTGATCTGATCAACCCCGACATGTCGCCGTATAGTCGCCAGATACTCCGGATGCAACGACAATCTTATGCAACGGGCAACATGCGAACGCTGGGACTCTCGGGAAGTCTCGAAAAAGGTTGTTTCAAAGTCGATCCGCAAACAAAGTCGGTGATGCTTTTTTTGCCGGACGATGAACTGAAACGGGCATCCGCCGCAATTGAGTCGATCATTATGATGTCGCAAATGTCCGGTTCCGCTTCGGTGAAACCTTATGTCATCAAACGCGGGCATACACCGGAAATTGAGCCGTTTATCGCGCGAATCGCTCCCATGGCCCGGATACAATTCATGGAAAATGGCAACTTTATCGTCTATGCGACCGACACCGACCATGAAAAAATCGACGCGCTCGTTAACGAATACAACGAGCTGGAACGGGAAGGAGTCCGAGGGGCACCCAACGTCCTTCTTGTGCCGGATGGCAGCAGTGTTAATCGGGACACTCTGTTGACCGTCATCAATCAGAATCGTGAAAAAATGAGGATTTACGCCTATGAAGGGCCGCAACCGAACCAGATCATCGTTTATGCCAGACCGCTGGAACTGGACATGGTCAAAAAACTCATCGCGGAAACATGTCAGACCGTCGCTGAACCGGGAAGTTTCAAGTATGACGTTTACTTGTTGAAACACATCACCCTGGACGAAGCGATCAGTTGGTTGAAACGTATTGTTCCCAATGCCTACATTGATCCGGGGATATTGGAAACTGCCCCGACAGCGCGACGTCTTGTGGTTCGCGGAACGGAAACAGATCATGAAATCATCGCGGCGGCTCTCGAAAAACTGGACGTCGATCTTCCTCCGGAGGTGAAACCGGTTCCCCGGGAATACAGCTTTCCGGAAGACTTTCCTTACATAATTTTTTACTGCTATCGTGCTCTTTATTCCCAGTTTCCGAACGCCGTTTTCGCCTTCGATAGGGATTTTGACGACCGTGTCCTGATGGTTGTTGCGTCTCCCGCCGACCATGACGCAATTGAGAAATTCATTAACAAATATATTGAAGAGAAGAAAAAAAACTCCCCTTATCTGGAATTTTATGTCCTGGAAAAGTCGAACGTTCACCATATGCAAATGATTTTGCAATACGCGCTTTCCTACAGGGCGACGATTGTTCCGGGAGTTGCCCTGAACCAGTTGATCGTTTATGCCAATGCCCATGACCAGGAAAAAGTTCTTGAAATCATTGCGAAATCGGAAAAAATGACACTTCCGGAAGGTGTCGGCCCGACGATCAAGATGTATCCTGTCCCGGCGGAGAAATGTGTCACCTTGGCGTCATTGCTCCACGCGAACTTGCCTGGGAGTATCATTTTCCCGATTCCGAGCGAAGGGTATATTCTTGTTTACGCGACGGAAGACGAACACAAAATTGTCGAAGAAATGAGTCATTCCGTTGCCGAGGCGTTTCCCGAGCCGACGACAAAACTCTATTTCGCGAAATACATCCCGATTGGTGAAGCCTACACCTATATTTCTCAGCTTTATGCCGCCCGGGCTGCCGCGATTCAGCTCCGGACCGATACCGGCGACCTCCTCGTGACCGCATCGGATGAGGTTCATGGTCTGATCCAAAAAACGATGGACCAGATCGACGTCGTCCGTCCGGAAGGGACCGAAAAAATCCCCGTCACTTACGACATCGGCGAACTGACTCTGAATCAACGCAGTTGGGCGTTTAGCTCACTCATCGGCGCGTTCCCATCGGTCAGTGGTAATATATTTCACTCGACCGATTACGCTCATTGGGTCATCTATGCCAAGCCTTACGAACAGCAAAAAATCAAGACCCTTATCGATGAAATGCTCACAAAAAGTCCGAAAATGAGCTATTCGCTGGAAACGTATACGCTTCAGAAGACCACGGCCACCGCCGCATGGACTCAGGTGATCACCTTCATCACGCCTTATGCTCAGCCGGGATATTTCAGCAGTGACCCGCATAAATTTTTCGTTTGGGCCAAGAAATCGGATCATGAAAAGATCAAAAACGCTGTCGACAAAATGAACGCGGACGATTCCGAAATGACCGTTGCAAAACCGTATCGATTCCAGAACGTGACATTGGCCTCGGCGCATACCGTGATTTCGACCCATTTTCCCGGCGTGACGATTGCTTCCGATACGGCGGGAAACCTCCTGCTCATCACGGCGACTTCCGAGGAACATAAAAAAATCGAGGAAATCGCGTCGGCGCTCGATAAAGACGATCCGACCACCCAGGTCAGTCTCCGGATTCACCCCACCGGCAATATTTCGACGACCAATCTAACCTCCTCGCTCAGTATGCTTTATGCAAGTTACCCGTTATTCCAGGCGCAACCTGATCCCTACAACAACGCGCTTGTTGCCATTGCCACGCCGCAACAACACAAGTTCATTGATTCGGTCATCCAGCAGATTCAGGCCGGCGGACTCACCGACCCCAACTTGCTGTTTCAGACTTACGACTTTAAAAACGTGAATTTCTATGCCTTCCGGAGCATCATTTACTGGATTTTTACCGAACGCGGATTCAAGGCCGACATTATCCCCGATTATTACAACGACAAGATCATCGTTCGTGCCACTCCCCAGGAACACCAGCTCATCACACAAGTCGTCGACTCTTGCCGGATCGAAGAACGTGAAATGGAAGTCTTCGTTCTCAATGTGATTGATCCGGAAGATGTGCAATTGGCCATTTCCACTCTCTTTCTTAATGAGTCTTACGTTCAGCGTCCGCGGGTCAATATCAATGCCTATTCGAATCAGGTTTATGTTAATGGGACGAAAGCCCAAATCGAAAAAATTCGGACAAAACTCGTCGAAATGGGAGAAACCGGTCTGGCCGTTCCACGTCCGGGAGCTGTCGTGCCCCCGACCACCAATATCGGCAATACCGGAAGCAGTACAATACGGACGCTTCATTTGGAAGGGGCCGATTCGCAAAAACTGGTTGAGGAAATCCGAAAACTTTGGCCGCAGGTCAATTCCCAGAAGAATCCGCTGATTATTCGCGAGTCGGCCCCTCCGTCCCAAGAAAACAAAAAGGAATCCGAATCGGGACATCAACCGGACCAAGAAAATCCGAGAAAAACGGAGAGTCCAACCTCTTTTTTTCAATGGGCCCCGCAAGGATTCTGTGCTGAGGAAGGTTTGACCGGAACCGAGGGGCCTGTCGCTTGGGAAACGACATCGGAAAACCGAATGTCTCAAGAAGGGGCACCGGTTTACCTTTCCATCAATGAGGACGGTTCATTGAACATCGCTTCGATGGACACGAAAGCCCTTGACCAGCTCGAAAATATCCTCGAACGGACAAATAGCCGGGTTGTTTTCGAAGGTCGCGATTATGCGTACTACACCATCCGGAACACAACACCATCCATGCTTTATCCGAAGCTGCAAATGATGATCTCCAATCGTTTCAGGGGTCAGTCTACTCAGTATGACATGTTCGGCTACCCCATTATACGTACTCAACCGACAATCACGCCGGATGACCCCACAAACACGATTTTTGTTCAGGCAACACGTTCCATGCGAAAGGAAATTGAGCAGATGATTGCGATGTTGGACGTTCCCGACCCGGTGATCAAACCGCTCAAAATCAAAATTAACAACGCCGACCCCGCTCAGGTTTTACAGCAAATCCAACGGGTTTACTGGCGACAACTCTACATGACCCGACTTCCCGGCGGTGCTCCCGTTCAGCTCAGTCTTAACAGAATCGACAACTCCATCGACGTGATTGCAACGGATGAACTTGGGAAAGCCCTTGCCGAATATGCCAAAGAAATCGACACGAAAGCTGCGGAGGACGAATCCCGAAAAATTCATGTCGTTCCGTTGAAAGAGATCAATTCCACGGTGCTCATGGAAGTGTTGGGCAGGCTTTATCCGTCGTCGAGGCAGTCTTATGGCGGTTACTATACTGTACCGCTCTACACCCCTTACGGCGGCTACAACACCCCTTACCCTTATGGTCGCCGAGGTTATTACTGACAGAGGTTACCGAATCTGGGAAGGAAGTTCAACAAGGTTGCGGAGAGAAAAAGGAACCTTGTTTTTCGCCGTAGGGTCAATCCGAAAAGTGGCATTTGATTCAGAGAAACTTTTTTCAAAAAAAGCGGCAACTTTCTTGTGATATTCATCACCGGCGGTATCAACCGCGGCTCCGTGTCCACATTCGGAGACAATCCAAACGTTGGGGCGTCGTGACATGCGATGGCAGAACGCATGAATTTGGTCGACCCGGCAAAAACTGTCTTTATTCCCGTGAATGATGAAAATGGGTTGGCGGGCAAAACGCACAAGCGGGCGTGTACTGATAAAGCGACATCCGAACCAACAGCCAAGAATCCACCGCCACCAAACGGCAAAAAACATGTAAAACGGACAGGCGACGGAATAAAGTACCGCTTTTGTGAGCAGAGTGACATAACGAAGGGTGAAAACCGTACCCCAGCGACGATTGACTTTTGTCAAGGTCGTCCAACAACTTTTCTCAAAAAGTCGTCCTTCGGGGGCTGGACTGTCGAGGACAACGGCAGCAACCCGGGAATCAAGACCGGCCATGCAGGCGGCAACCGTTGCCCCTTTACTCAGTCCGAAAAGACCGATTTCCGCTCGATGAGGATTCGACTCGGGTTCACGGCTGAACAAATAATCAATAGCCGCCTGAACATCTTCCAAATCATTGATGGTGACCCAAGGCGTGGGAGTCAACTCGGACAGGGATTGGCTTTCTCCATGATTACGCATGTCGAACGTCAGGAGATCAAAGCCGGCCTGAGTCAAAGATTTTATGTAAGGCGAAACACTCCAACGAGTTCCATTGAGTTCGTGACAGTAAAGAATAATTCCTTTACGTTCGTTTGTTTTGTGTTCAAAATAAGAACCCTTCAGATGGATTCCATCGGCGGTGACAAACTCAATATCTTTCCCGCCTTCTTGTGGAAAAGAACGACGCAAAGGGAGCCACGGAGACGTTCCAAAAAGGCGGACGGACCTCGAATGGAACGACATCAAAAAAAACTGCGACGCCAGATGGAGAACGGCAAAAACCGCAAGAAGGATCAGGATGGAGTAAAACAGGTGTGAGGAAATCACATCTCAAATCATAAAATGAAGGAACGAAAATCGTGGACTGTTTTTTGAAACAAAACAAACAGAAACGCTTAATAATTGCACCAAAAAATGTGTGTCATACTTTCACAAGTCACACATTGACTTTCTCATCAATTGCCCTATTTCATTTGAAACCTTTGGCAATATTGAATTCGGCTTACCATGGAAGGAAAAACGAACGAATTGAGAAAGAAAATGAATCTAAGCATTGTATCGAATAGGCACGATCTCCGAAATTAGTTGAACTTTGTTTCGACTTCCAGATGACCAAACAACATGGCCACATTCCAAAAAGCATCGGCTTTCTTTCCGGAACAGCGAAACTCGTCTTGTAAGGGCCAAGTCTATCCGCAAAAGAATGTTTGACAAGGGATCACCTGAAGAAATCGTCCGGAAGGTAAAAAACTTTCCCCCTTCTCGGTAGATTTTCCATTATATCAACAAAAAGCGGGGGAATCAATAAAGTTATTGGCAAAAAAACAATGGATCACGAGCATGTCGGCAGGTCGTTTCATCCAAAATGCAGTGAAATTGCAATGTTTCAACTCAAATCTTGAATATTGGTAAAAATTTTTGTGAAAATTGGCAAAACCCCCCTTAAGGGGGGGTGATTCTCTTGAAAAAACCTGTAAATTATTTCGTTCATGAGGTCATTTGATCGTTTTTGAAAAAAAATTACCATTCAAAACAGAAACAATTTTTATGGGCATCTTAGCAATTCAGTATCAGTCGGCGACGGATTCACCGATTTTGTTGGCTTTGAATCGTGAAGAACGATTCAATCGGCCCTCACAATCGCCAAGGATTCAGTCAGGACGTCCCCGGGTTGTTTGCGGGATTGACCGAAAAGCCGGGGGAACTTGGGCTGGGGTCAATCAACATGGTCTTTTTGTGTCTATAATCAATTGTCCTAAACGAAATATTCCCGCCGATGCCCGTTCCCGAGGTCTTCTTTGCAAGGAACTCCTTGCCAGCAAGACTGCCGAGGAAGCGCTGGAAAAAGCGGTCCGTGAACTTTCCACGGGATGTTATGCCGGAGGAAACTTTTTTTGTGTGGACCGTCACAGCGGCGGCGTCGTTTACGGGGGTGACGAAATCGAGACCGAAATGTTGTGGCCGGGCCTTCATATTCTCTCGTCCAAACGACTGAACGATTATCATGATCAGCGTCAGGAGTTTGTCCGCCGTCTTTTGACACTTCAACGGATTGACTCCGCGGTTTCTTTTTTGGCCGTTTCGAGCAAAACGTTTTCCAAAAAACCTGATGAGACGGGAAAACGGGGGGTGGTTGTCCTTGAGCCGGATTATGGGACGGTTTCATCGATGCTGCTTTCTTTGACCGAACGAACGCAAAAGTCCATTATGCAGTTTGCCGCCGGTGTTCCCGGTGACAAGCCTTATGAAGACGTGTCGGCTCTTTTACGGCAAGTCCTTTCCACGGAGAAGTCGATCCGGTGAGAAGAATTTGTTATTTGTCGTTCACCTCCGTGACGTTTTTGATCTCAATGATTGAGGTGCCGACGTAAAGTTTGGGTGTTCCGTCTTCAAAGACAACACGGTCGACTTTTCCGGTGACTGTTTCGCCAAGGGAATCCATTCCCGTGACCGTTTGTCCCATGAGTCCGGCGGCGGTTGCCATGTTTTGCCCCATCAGGACCGATTCCAGAGTCGTGCTTAACTTGTCGTTGGAGGCGATGGAACGAATCTGATTGATCTGTTGGAGCATTTGGGCGTTATCGGTCGGGTTCAGTGGGTCTTGATTTTGAAGTTCGGCGACCATCAGTTTCAAAAACGACTCGGTTCCAAGTTCCTGGAATCGATCGGTCCCTGTGGTGTTGCTGCCGGACGAGCTGGTTCCACCGGCTTTGTATTTGGTGGGGTCATAAGCGTCTAAAATGGAACTCATGTTTGTTTTCCTTAGTTTTCTTTATAAATTTTTAAGGAGAGGAAGAAGGCCTTTCACCTAACCAATCATATCGAGTCGACCGGGGTTGGCGGTGACAATTTGGGGATGTGTCAAATCGCTGTTTTTCTGGTTTTGATCAACGGAATGGGAGCGGGAAGGAGAACGGTCGGTTTTTGTTGATGATTTTTGCTGTTCCTGGTTGTCGGTTGCTTGAAAATTTTCTGAAAAATCGGGACGGACCTCGACGTCAAACGAGTCCAGATGAATATTTTGTTGAGCGAGTTTGACGCGAAGTTGTTCGAGATTTTCGAGAAGTATATCTTTGGCCGTTTCTGTTTCTGTTTCGAGTTTTGCGGTGACTTTTCCATCCTCTGTTTTCATTTTGAGTGTCACGGCGCCAAGTTCTTCAGGATGCAGCTTCATTCGGACGGTTCCTTCACGACCGGCAAGCGAACGAAAGACATTGGTGATCCGTTGGGTGAGTTTTGCCTGGTCAACCCGGTCGAGGAGTGATGTTTCCGGGAACATTTGTGAGACGGCGGCTTCTTTGGCGGATTGTTGGGAGAGTCCTTTTCCTTCACTTTGGGCCGAACCGCCGGTTGCCGTGACGGCTTCCTTGGTGATTGTATTTTCGTGCTTCCCTTTCACCTCGCCGACCTGTTTGAGGGCGGACGCGATTTTTGTCTCCAGGCCGACTTCCTGAGAAATGTTGGTATTTCCGGTGACTGGGGTGATCCCGGTCAATGAAAAGCCCGATGGTGTCTGAGCATTTTTGGCGGCGACCGTGATTTTATGGAATTGTTGCGTTTCGACGATCTGTTCCGAAGTATTTTGGGGAGACGTCGAAGCGTCATGAGTCGGAGTCATTGAGGCTTGCTTGTCCGGCATGTCGGGAACAAATGCACCGGGGTCGGGATTGAGGAATGAAGAAAGAGAACCTTGTTTTTCTTGTTTTTGAGGGACTTGTCCTCGGGAAACAGTGGAAAAAGGGGGTTCCTGGGAATTTTCCGTCCCGTTTTGTTCTGATGGCTGCGGTTTGGGGGCGGCGTTCGAAATCTCGATCAGGTCGACTCCCCGTCGAAGGTCGGCCATTGTGTAACCGCCGCGGGCGTTTGCTTTTCGCTGTTCGTCCCGTTCGAGGTCCTCTTCTTTATCGGTTTTTGTCTGTTCCTCGACAATCTGACTTTGACGATCGGAAAGAAGGCGGTCCTGCACCTTTTTTTGCTGCTCCGCTTTCCATTGAATGGTTTGAAGCTGCTTGGCGAATTCATCCTGAGTGGTTTCCGCTTCATCCGGGGATGAGACAAGGGATGTCGCCGAAGGTTCAACCATCGGGAGAATTGTGTCTGTCATCATAATGTTTCCTCTTTGATAATATCATGATAATGTTCGCCTCTATATTATGCGACTTCCTTTTCGGGAAAAATTTCAGGGGAAATCGATGAGGTTTCCTGTTGTTTCATGGGGAGAATCATCCGTGGGGAACTGGTTTTTTTCGAGGCATCACGATGATTCGATTTCCGACCGATACTCCAGACTTTGGAAAATGAAGGGGATTGCAAGACATCATCCGGAGTCTCCATGACGGACTTTTCAGGGACAGACTTTTCAGGAGTCGATTCGTCGTTGGATCTCCGGCATTGCGATGTTTCATGGTTCGGTTCCTCGACGTTTGGCTCTTCTGTGGGATCAGTCTGTATTACGGAACCAGCTTGTATTACGGAACCAGCTTGTATTACGGGATCAGTTTGTATTTCCGGATCAGAGGGAGGTAACTCTTCATGGAGAGGTGACTCCTCACGGAAAGTATTCCATGAAAGGATTTCCTGCAATTCATGTTTTACGGCAACCATGGCTTGGAGTGTCTCTTTTTCATGGTCTTCATTGTTTTGTGTTGGAGACCAAAGGAGAATGGCCGAAAATAATGAGATGCAGCCAAGAATTGTTGTCCTGCCGATGGAAAAAAGTGTTTCGTCCCCTGGAAGCAGGAGGTTGCCCGCAAGAATCACGCAGGCACCGAAGGTCAGGAACAATGGGAGCAATCCAGGTGACGGGGAAAAACCGTCTTTCTTCTTTTTTGTCGCTTCCGTCAGGCAGACGAGCAGGGGAATAAGTGTCAAAATGAGATACACGACGAACGGCACGGTCGACGTGAATGAAATCTCCAAAAATCCGAGTATTCCGAAGTAGCCGGCCATTGACATGACCGCCGTGATACTGATGATCGCAAATTTTTGCAGTGAAAAACGAAAGGCGGCATACAACAGAAGCGTCAGGGGAGCCAAAAAACGGATCGTGAACCAAAACGTGTCGCGGTCGGTTTGTTCCTTTTGTTGTTGCAGGATCGGATAACCGGTGATTTCTGGAATTTCAGCCTGACATCTTGCCAGCATTTCAGGAAGTTTCGCCGGAGGAACGGCGGGGATCAATATCGAGGAAGCTGCCGTGTTTCCCTCGGTGAATCGTTTGACGACTTCCGCGTGAAGGTTTCCTGTTTCTGAAAATCGACTCGGAAGCGACCGGGCCAACAATTTCAGTTGACGACATAAATCATGTGTTGTTGCCCGCTGGAACTCGCTGACGAGTTTGTAGTAGTTGTCCGGGGAAAGCTGGAACATGACTGACCGGGTTTGCTGGATCATTGCCGCAATATGTTGCGTTTCAGGATGACCAACCAATTCCAATTGCAAACGGGAAAATGTCTGGTCGGATTCGGAAACGGCGGAAATCGGAATCTCCGGTCCTTGTTCCGGAATATGAGCGAGAAGACTTTGCAGGGAAAGGAAAACCCGTTCTTTCTGTTCCATGTCTTCCGGAAAAATATTTTTCACGTCGTAAACATAAAATCCGGTTTTGCTTTTCTCGGAAATCGGCGAGGACGTGAACAACGGAAGCGGAACAAGGTTTTGTCCGGCATGATCAGGCTGCTTTTCTTTTCCGTAGAATTTGAATGCTCCGAAACCGGACACGGCAAGAACGACCAGAATGATCGCAAAACGCAACGTGACGGGCAATCCTTGGATTCCGCTCAAGAAAAACAGCGGTTTTCCTTCCCCTTTTCTTGCGACCGGGATGGAGTGGTCCGGTCCCAAACGTCGGATCATAATCGGCAACACGAACACTCCGGAAATCAGACTTGTGGTGAGTGCCAATGTGATGAAAAACAACCATTGTGTCGGCGTGCTTTCCGGAACGAGCGTGAAGGATGTATGGTTTTGATGATTCAAGACGACAAGGTATGTCGTGACAAAGGCCGACAAGGCGGTCAGTTTTCCGAAGAAAATCGCCGGAATATACTGTTCGGCGGACCTGATGATCGCTTCGTTTGTGGAGCGGAACAACGTTTTGTAACGGATTGTTCCCAGGACAAGGGGAATCCCTGCACTGAAAATCAGAAATGCGAGTACCAGGGCAACCATCAGGGTTTGATGTGTTGTTTGACCGAGGAGCAAAGCCCCCAGTCCGAGGTAAATCCCAAGTCCTGTGACAAGTGTGAAGAGGAGCGCGAAGTGAGACCGAAGGTGTCCGAGTCCGGCGATAAGAAACAGGGAAAGACAAACGATCACCCCCAAGGCGGAAAGACCAACCGTTTGCCAAGGAATGACGGAAATACGGGATTCCAAAACAGGAACACCGACGACCTCAATTTTTACCGTGGGATGGCTTGAGACGAACTCCGTGGCAATGTTTTCGATTTGATGAATCGCTTCGTTCCGAAGTTCAGGCAGAGACGATTGAAGCGGAATCGCCAGGAAACCAAACGGTTTCGAGGAATCGGTCCCGATGGTGTCCGGTTTTTCCGGTTGCAGGTGCCAGAATGAAGCATAAGTCTCTGAAGTGAATGCCACGTTCAAACTGCGAACATAAGCGTCAATTTCCGCAATCAGTTCGGGAGACAGACCGGAATTTTGGACTTTTTGTTCCTGCACCCGACGCATGAGCCAATTGCAGTAGTTATTCACGTCCAGGATGGCCCAGTTGTTTTCGATGATCTGCTGATTTCTGACAATTCGGATGTAAAACTGTTGCAATGTTTCCAGTGGAAGTTCATAAAGTCGGTTTTCTTCTCTCACCGAAAAATCATGGCCGGCAAACGGGTTTTTGAAGAGCCGTCTGTTGGACTGAAGTTGATTTTTCAGTTGCGTGATCGTTGCCGCCACGGTTTCGGGAGTTTCCGCAGTGATATAGAGATAGACATCCGAAAAAGACTCCCGTGCCGCAGGTGATTTTTCCAACATCAGACGAGCGGAATGATTTTCGGGAAGTTGTCGAGGAAGCGGAATGACGGGATTCCACGTGTAGAAAGCGGCCAGATACCCAAGCAATGCCAATGTTGTCCAAAGCATCAGGAGGGAACCACATCGGTGCAAACACCAACCGACCACTGCCAACAGTGAACGGTTTATGAATCCTGGCAATGCCGACATCCTTTTCGACATAATTTTTATCAATTCATCAGTGTTTGATGGAAAAGATTATACGTTTTCTATCTCACGAATTTTATCCCGAAGCGTTTTGGCCCGTTCGTAATCTTCAAAGGTGATGGCCTCGTCCATTTCACGGCGAAGTTTGATCAATTCGGTGCGACGGTCCGTTTTTGCACCGGCACGTTTGGGAATTTTGCCGACATGTTGACGTTCCCCATGAATATTTTCAATGAGAACTTCGATCTGTTCACCAAAACAACTGTAATCAAAGGGACAACCGAGCCAACCTTTGTTGCGAAATTCAAAAAAAGTGATCCCACAAACCGGACAAACCAGTTGGTCCACGTCCTGAAGATTTTCGACAACTTTATCAAGCGTGACATCTTCCGCCAAAGACGCTGCAAGTTCTCCTGTAACACCATGTTGCGCTGAAGTTTCCGAGAGATACTGTTGGGCGTGTTCCTCGCAGAGATGCAGTTCTGTCGGTTTTCCTCCAGTGAGTTCGGTGATATGAAACGTTGCGTATTTGTCGCATTTTTGGCATTTCATGGTTCGATCATCCGCGAGGTGAACAATTCAATATCGGTTCCATATCGATTTTGTATATAGTTTACCCAATTTTTTTGTTTCGTTCAATCCGAATTGTGCAAAATGTTAATAGAACGTCAAAAGGGTACGCCCCGCAAGACACGTACCCTTTTGATCAGGAGGAAACCAACTCCATCAAACACGATGGAGAGTTACCACAGAAAGGTTATTTGTTGCCCCAATTCGTTACGTCATCATCAGTTCCACTGATTCCGTCCGGTCCACATGACCAAAGATCAAAAGTGTCAGGATTGTTGGTTCCCGGATATTGATACTGGTACGGATTACCCCACGGGTCCAAAGAAATTTTGTCGTGCGTTTTCACCCATTTGTCGGGATTGGAAATACTTTGCGGACAGTAGCAAAGCGAATTAAGTCCTTCGTCCGCAGTGGGATACACGCCGACATTGATCCGATACAAGTCAACGGCTTTGGTCAGTGCTTGAATCTCGGTTTGTGCAATGCCATTGAAGGCCCTGTTCTGAATTTGGCCATAAAGCATAACACCGGTGCCTGCTATTGCTACAAGAATCACAAGAACTAACATGAGTTCAACCAGTGTAAAGCCCTGACGTGCTGTTTTTTTGCTTTTTTTCATTACGAAAATCTCCTTAGTAATCTTTACCGAATAACTCCTTTGTTATTTCCCCGGCAAAAGTTGATTTTATTGGATGTCTTCTTTAAAAACGTTTTTTCTCAAAAAAAGTTTCGTAAAAAATCATTTTTTTGAGTATACATAAAAGCCAGTAGTGATACAAGGGCGAAGAAGAATAAAAACGATCAAAAATCAAAATATTCTCACCGTTGACACATGGAATCATCGAAGGATAATGATTCTGAAGCAATTCTGACTTCAAAAAACGTGGAAAATGAGGGGAAATTCAAATATGATTTATGGAACGGCAGTCTATCCGGGAACTTTTGACCCCATCACGCTCGGACATCTTAATGTCGTTGAGCGGGTGAGTAAACTTTTTGAACGATTGATCATTGGCGTCGGAGTCAATCCGGAAAAGCGTCACTGGTTCACTCCTGAAGAACGGGTTGACTTGATTCGGAAATCAACCGCCCATCTTCCGAATATTGAGGTTGTCATTTATGAAGGGCTTACTGTCCGTTTTGTGGAGCAATGTCACTCCAAAATCATGGTTCGTGGAGTTCGTCCGATCACCGATATTCCTGCAGAACTCACCATGATGATGGCAAACCGGCAACTTGCTCCGGATATTGAGACCCTTTTTCTCATTGCCGACGGAGAACTTGCCCACGTTTCCAGTTCGCTTATTAAAGAGATTGTCCCGGTCGCAGATGCTCAGGTGCTTCGGGCATTTCTGCCTGAACCGGTGATTGTCGCCGTTCAGAAACGGGCCAAGACATCGGAAAGCAAAACGCTGGAAAAACAGGACGGCTGAACTCAAGACGGATTGATTTCGTCTGTTTTTTCCGTTTCTGCGTGAGACGTCACTTCTTCAGAAGACGTCACCGATTGAGGGACGTCTGCTTCTTCTGTGGATTCCTCAGGTTCAGCAGACTCTTCAGGCGGAGGTTCAAATTTTTGAGATGTCGTTTCTTTAATATCTTCTTTTTTGGTGGGGAGAGGGGCATTTTCATTGAAATTGAACATTTCTTTGATTTCGTTGCCGCCCATGTCGTTGAGTCCTTTTTTGAACTCAAAGATACTCCGACCGATACTCTTGGCGACATCCGGCAGTCTGGATCCGAAGAGAAGCACGCCGACAGCCAAAAGTATGAACAGTTGCCCTGTACCTATCCCAAGTCCCATGATGATTTGGACTCCGTGACGAATCTGTTTGGTAAATATTCAGTAGTAATTTCGTAATAATTATTCTTTAGAGTTGTCTTTCTTTCCGTCCGTCTCGTCGTCTTCATCAATTCCTTGGACGCCTTTTTTGAATTCGACGACACTCTTGCCGAGAGACCGCATGACGCTTGGAAGTCGATTGCCGAAAAGGAGCAGAAGAACTGCCGCAAAAACAAACCAGTGAATAGGACTTAAACCACCCATGATAAACCTCATTAACAAGTAAAATGTACGCGGAAAAACGATCGTCAAGTGTCGCAAATTTCCGGTACAGCAAATATTCAAACTTTTTTATGAAACGATTGGCCCTTCATCGGGGCATATTACCCAAAAGTTGCCAAAAGCCTCTCCCCGTTGGTCTCTATTTTAACGAATTGTGTTGAAGAGTCAAACCAATGTTTGTGAAATCAGGATAAATATTTTTGCGCGTTGATTTTTTGGTTAAAAAAGACGAAAGAAATCTGTTTTTGTTGATAAAAACAGTTATAATAAGTATTAAGTCAAGAAGGGTTGGGTTTTGGAGAGACGCGATGTCTTTTACCTACATCAAACGCTATCAGATGGTTATTGATCTCCCGGGAACATTGATTCCTGTTTCTATTTTGCCCGATGGCTTGGACTTTCTTCCCTGGCACCCGAGTCTTTTGGAGCGTCATGCCAAGACAAAGTACCTGAGTTTTTGCCACGAGATCGACGCCCAGGTGTTCCCGACATTCCGGCAGTATTCTTCCTGTTTGCGACTGATGAATTCCATTGCCAGCAAGCCCGGATTTCTCCCCGGTGCCACGTGGCTGATCGTGCAGGGAGAAGCGGGGACGCCGGTGAAAGATTGTGCAACAATCCAAGGGCTTAAGCACACGGACACCTTCGGGGCGATCCAAAATGTTGCGGTACTCCCCCAGTTTCGACGTCGCGGACTGGGGGAGGCTCTCGTGAACTGCTCTCTTCGGGGATTTCAGGAAGCCGGAATAGAACAGGTTTCCCTCGAAGTGACGGCGGAAAATCTCGTTGCCGTCCGATTGTACGAACGACTCGGCTTTAAAATCATCAAAACCGTGATGAAAGAAACGGTCATTGACGATTGATCTGATGCTATCCCGGTTCCGATATATGCTGAAAACTGAGGCAAAATGCTCCTTCCCATCAGGACGTTTTTTGCTCGGACAATGCGCCCTTAGTAGCACTGATTTGTCTCATTTGTTGCGCCCTTATACCCTTATTACACAGGATGATAAGGGTATAAGGGCGCAACATTTGGGAAAACCTTTATGCTACTAAGGGCGCGCCGTTCCGATAAAATTATTCTGTCAAAAAAGTACATTTTCCAACCGTTTTGAGTATATTATACTGGAGCCGGTATATTTACTGATAAACGTCATCCTAAAATTGCTTTCAGGTCGGCTTCGGGGGTCGTGATTGGCTTGATGTTGAACTTGCCGGCAAGAATCTCAAGCACGTCGGGCGTGATGAACGCCGGGAGACTCGGTCCGAGACGTATTCCTTGAATGCCGAGATTCAGCAGCGTCAACAAAATGGCCACCGCTTTCTGTTCGTACCAGCTCAAAACCAGTGAAAGCGGCAATTCGTTGACTGAACAGTTGAACGCATCGGCCAGAGCAAGGGCCACCCGAACGGCGGAAATGGCGTCGTTGCACTGTCCCATGTCGAGCAGCCGGGGTATCCCGCCGATGTCGCCGAACTCCAGTTTGTTGAACCGGTATTTTCCGCAGGCAAGCGTCAGGATCACGCAATCATTCGGGACCTGTCGGGCAAAGTCAGTGTAATAGTTCCGGCCTGATTTTGCCCCGTCGCAACCGCCGATCAGGAAAAAATGCCTGATCGCTCCGGCTTTCACCGCGTCGACAACCTTGCCGGCAATGCCAAGCACGGCATCGGCGGCAAAACCGATCGTGATCCTCTTTTCCGGCTGCTCGTCCTGCTCGAAACCGGGCAGGGCAAGCGCCGCGTCAATCACCGGGGTAAAATCCTTGCTTCCGTCTGCTTTGCTCGGAATATGTGTGACGCCCGGCCATTCGACAAGTCCCGTCGTGAAGATCGACTTGAGATAGGAGTCTCTCGGACGCTGGATGCAGTTGGTCGTCATCAGAATCGCGCCGGGAAAGGCTTCAAATTCTTTCGCCTGATCCTGCCAGGCACCGCCGTAATTGCCGACGAGATGTTTGAAGGCCTTGAGTTTCGGATAAGCCAAACACGGAAGCATTTCACCATGCGTGTAAACGTTGATTTCTTTTCCTTCGGTTTGGACCAAAAGATCGTAAAGGTCTTTGAGGTCATGTCCGGATACAAGAATACATTTTCCCTGAATCGGCGTCACGCGAACGGCGGTTGGTTCCGGTTTTTCATAGGTTGAAGTGTTTGCTTCGTCCAGGAGTTCCATCGCCGTCTGGTTGATCTTCCCGACACGCAACGCCTCACAAAGCAGGGTGTTGGTATCGGTCGGTTCTTCCGCCAAAATGGCCAGGGTTCTTGCAAACTCGGCAAAAAGTTTTACGTCTTTTTTCCCAAGGACAAACGCATGATGGGCATAAGCGGCGGCCCCTTTCAGTCCGTAAAGCACGAGTTCCTGAAGTCCGGCAGTTGTGTCGCCGTAACGTTCCTTGCGTTTTTCGACCGAATAATATTCTGCCGCCTTGAGCATGGTTTCCATGGAATCGCAAGCATCAAATGACGTCGAAAGGGCACACGCCGGGGGAATTCCGGCCTTGGCCGCCTCCGCCACCTGCATGATGCAGGTTCGAATCTGCTTGGCCTTGCAGATCATTTTGGCGATACTCTCCGCGTCGAAATTGACGTTGGTCACGCAAGTAAACAGGGCCTCCAGGAGAAATTCATCCACGGATTCGTCCCGTACCCCTTTTTGACCGGCAAGATCGGTCGGAATCGCAATTTCCATCGCGAGATGTGTCAGTAAATCTTGGAGTTTGGCTGTTTGATCGTTTTTCCCGCAAACACCGGCAACCGTGCAACCGGTTCCTTTGGCGGTCTGTTCACATTGATAACAAAACATTGACATTTTCATACCTCCTGACAAACATGATTAACAAAAGAGTAACTATACCGTAGCCGGTATGGGCGGTAGCCTTCGGCCTCTACAAATCCGCGGATTCGTTGATCCGCTCCCATGTTCTCACGGAAAATTTAAACCGGCTTGAGTATATCAATCATCGATAGACAATTTTGACAGAAAAAACTGTCAAAAATTTTATTACTCTACTATTAACTCAATCGATTTTTTTAAGCAACAGGGTTGTCAAAAAATTTTTCATTAAGAAAAAAGAACAGTTTCGTTTAACCATATCTCAAGAAATGACAAGAAGTAAAAAAATTCAAAAATTTCAGGTTTAATTGAAGCGTTTTTCTATTTTTCTTGAAAAAAGTGGGATTTATTTTTATTTTGAATAATTTTCAATAATTAGTGCGTGTCAACACGCCCTAAGGGTGCGCGACACTGTCGCCTGCACAACAGGTGAAGAGCGACACAAACACTTCCGGGTCGATTCTTTCGGAAACAAAGTGAATCGAAGCGTCGCCGTAAATAATATTGCTGCCGTCGCGATGAAAACTGAACATTGCGTTGTCGTTGGAGCAATTCATCAATAACGTCCCCTTCACGTCATCACGGTTCACAGCACGCTCAATCCAGAATTCCGAGTCATGATCGGCCCATCCGGCACCGGAAACGATTTTCGACATATCCGCTGCACTTTTCAAACCACGTCGCAAAAAAAGTTGGGGACGTCCGGCATCTTCGAAAAACATCCATGAATTGGAGAGTCCGTCGGTCACGGAAGCAATGGTGAGCGGACCACCCCATTGACTGCCGTTGGGAGAAAGACAATCGTTCCAAGGGACAATCATGTTGCGATAATAACGGTGCTGGGAATCATCTCCCTGCAATCCTTTCCCGTTGGCAGGTGCCCTTGGAGTGATCAATCCCGCCTGAAACAAGTCGTTTCTGACACCGCCGCTGATCATCGGACACGCCGCGTAATCCGAAGGATAGATCAGCTTTTCCTTGTCATTATTGTCCAAATAACTCCGGGGAGACGATGCCGCATCCGGACAAAGAAACGTCGAAATGGTGTTCCTGACCGCCTCATAATTTTTCTGATTGCTCCAGTGCTGGTCAAAATCAAATTTGGCATAAATGGACTCCTGTTCAAGAAACGGGAGCAAAAATGTCAGAACGTTATGGTTTTTCTTGAGCTTGTTGTAGGTGTTGTACGTCTTCGAAGGCGGGAGAACCTTATTGATATTTTCGTAGTTGTGGATGGCCAGTCCAATTTGCTTCATGTTATTGGTACACTGCATCCGCCTGGCTGTCGAACGAGCCGCCTGCACGGCAGGAAGCAAAAGGCTCAAGAGAATTCCAATGATTGCAATGACAACCAAAAGCTCGACAAGGGTAAAAGCCCGTCTTCTGTCTCGATACAAAACCGTTTCCATGGCTTTTTCCTCATTATTCTTCATTATTTTTCAGGATTCGGAATTATCTTCACATTATGATATTATTGATAAAAATTATAAACTGAATAACATCTCTTCGTCAATCAAAATGGTGAGTTTTTCCTCCATTTTTCGTTTTTATTATGGATTTGGAGCTTTTTCTCTCCCATTGGTCGCTATTTGGTTGGCATAATGCAAAATTTGAGATTTTTCCCAATTCCGCATCTGATAATGATTGCCTAAACATCCCACATTTGGTATAAATTAGGCAAAGTTTAGCGAAATTGCTAATTTAGTAAAATATACCCAAGTCGGTTAAAAATTTCTGAGGCTGGATACGAAAAGCCCTGCTTTGCAGGGCATTTGCGCGAGGCCGAAGGCTTGCCTGTCGGTAGACAGGCTACCGCTCCTACCGGCTTCGGTATACTGCACGGAGGCTTTATGGCCCAACAACGACCATTTCGGTTCCTGCACGCATCCAACCTGCATTTGGGAAAGCCCGTGGGTGGGGTGGCGGATTTGCCTGCGCACTTACGGAAACGTCTGGTGGATGCTCCGCGCTGTGCGGCATTGCGTTTTATCGATATGGCCCTTGCCGAAAAAGTCGACTTCGTGGTGCTCAGCGGCGGAGTGATCGACTGTCATCAAACCGGTCCTTGGGGTCCGGTGTTTCTTGTCGAACAGTTCAAAAAGTTGGAAAAAGCCGGAGTTGCCGTCTATTGGGCGACAGGAAAGTCGGATTTCCTGGAACGTTGGCCGGATGAATTGAAATTGCCGCAAAACGTGACCGTTTTTTCCACCAGCCATGTCGATGAGCCGCTTTTCCAGAAAGACGGATTTTCGGTTGCCCGAATTCTTGGCATAAGCCGGTCTCCGGAAAGACGCAGATTTCGTCACAGTGAATTCAATCCCGACAGTACCGGTCTGTTCACGATTGCCGTTGTCAGTGGAAAGATTGACCCGCAATCCTTGAAAAATCACGGGATCGACTATTGGGCTCTTGGCGGAATTACCAAACGACACACGACTTATGGAAACATCATCACTTCCGTAAAAACGCCTGAAAGACAGGTGGATTTGATGCCGGTGAAAAAAGTTCGACAGGAATTCACCCGTCCCTCGACGGTTCATTATCCCGGGGCGATGCTCGCCCGATCCTTTGAGCAACAAGGGAATTATGGCGTTTCCCTTGTCATTGTCGATGATAAAGGGAAAGCCGCGGTTTCGTTTCTCCCGACTTCGCCGGTTCGATTTGTTGAAGAGGTAATCCGGATGGACTCCAAAGCCGGAGTGGATCAGGTCCGTGAGGAACTTCGGGGACGGATGATCGCCCATCAGGGAGTCCAGGATAACTATGATTTGATGATGTCCTGGAAAATCGACGGCACTCAAGACCTGGAAAACCGGTTACGGAGAACGGGAATCCTTGACCAGTTTCGTGACGAGCTGAGAAAAGATTTCGGCATGGATGAACTCTATGCCTGGACGGTGTCGGTCAAAACGGCGGTTCCCGAGAATTTTCCGCCGGAGTATTACGAGGGAGAGACGATTTTGGGAGACTATCTCCAGAAAATCCGGCAGTACCAGGAAGGTCATATAGAAATCCCGACCTTGGAATCCTGTCTCCCCAAAAGCGGCCCAACGGTTCCGATGAAGGAGCAACTTGTCCGAATTGACCCCAAACTCCGTGATGAGTTTCTCCGTCAAGTTGCCGAACTTGGTGTCGACCTTCTGGTCCGGAAGGAGGAGAAAAAATGAAAATAACGGCTCTGGATATTGACCGGTTTGGGATCTGGCAAGGTCTTTCCGTCTCCTCGCTTTCGGATCAGGTGAACGTCTTTTATGGACCGAACGAGGCAGGAAAGACGACAATCATGCAATTCATCCGGGCCATTCTCTACGGATTCGGCGACGAGAAGTTCCGGTATGTCGCCCAATCCTTTCCAATTTCCACCAAAGAAGGAATAGACGGAAAAAGTGAAAAGGGTGAAAAAGATGGAAAAGACACAAAAGATTGGAAAGATGAAACAGCGGTCCGCCCGATGGGGGGTGGCTCCTTGAGTTTTCAGGCGAAGACGGCTTCGTTCACACTCAAACGGGAATATGACCCGCTTCGTCGAGGAAATGAAGAAAAGTTTACCGTTTTCAATCACGACGGTCCTTTTGCAGGGGATCAGTTCGCGAAGAATTTTGCCTCGATTATCGATGAGGCGACCTTCAGTAATATCTTTGCGATTGGACTCGACGAACTCCAACATCTCGGGATTCTCAAAGATGCGGAAGCCGCCGAGGTCCTTTATCGGTTGACCATGGGACTCGACCGAGTTTCATTCCTTGAAACGAGTCGAAGTCTCATCGCGGCGAGAAATTCCTGGATCAACCCCACCGGAAAACCGGCGCAAATGGATCAGCTTCTTGAACAGAAAGCGAAACTTCAGGACGAAATCGGACAAGCTAAAACAAAACTTCGTGAGTACAGCGAAATTCTCACCGAACATCGACAGATTGACCGCATTACCACGAAAATCGAAAGTGAACTGAAACGTCTTCGTTACGAAAGCCGACTTTACGAAACGGCGATGCTTCTGATGGAAGTCTGGGACCAGAGAGCTTCCGTGTCGCGTGAAATCCGTCTTATGGGCGATGTTCCGGTTGTCATGCCGGATGTGCTTGAGACGTTGGACAGTCTGAAACAGCAAATCGCGCAGCAACGGCAAACGATGGATCGACTCAAAAAAGAGAATCGGGAAATCACCAAAAAACTGCAATCGCTTTCCGTGAGCGAAACTCTTTGGAAGTTTACACCGCGGCTGGAAATCGTCCTGGAGCAGGAACCGTTCATTGCGGAGATGGAAGAACAGATCAGGAAGGTCAAACTTGAGGCCGAAGCCATCAAAAAACAGTTCACAAATCAAGACAAGGGAGGCACAAATCAGGAAAAAGGGAAATTGACCGGTGATTCCGGAGCGACAAACGCTCAACAGCTTGTTGATTATCGTATTCCAGCCAAAGCCCTTCGTGTTGCCAGACAGCGGCACAAAAAAACGAAAGTCGAATGTCAGGAATTCGCTGAAAAATCAAAAATTTTTTCCGACCGGGTTTCCGCCGAGTTTTCCAATCGGAAAATCGAGAACATCGCCGATGCCATGGAGAAAACCAATGAATTGGTCGGGCATCTCCGTCGCCGACAGACAATTCAGCAACGGTTTGATGAAATGGTGCTCTACCGCAAGGAACTGGACCGACTCAACGCTCATCTGGTGCAAAATCAGACGCTTCCGCCTTTGGTTCTTGCGGGAATCGGCGTCGTGTTCGTCATCAGTGCGGTTTTGATCGTCCTTGCAAGTATGCAAAAGATCGAAATGCCCTATATCGTTTTTGGAATTCTGGGGGCTGTCGGGGCATTCGTCGCGAAAATGACCATTGAGAGAAAAAATGCCAAAAAACTGGAGACCAACCAGCGGCAGATCGCCATGCTCAACGGTCAAATGGAACATGCCAAACAGGAAGCCGCCGCCATTGACGCCCGGTATCCGGCCCAAGGAAAATCGATCGAAATGCGGTTCCAGGCGGCCCAGCTTGAATTGGCGGCTCTTGAAAAACTGATTCCGCTTGATGCCCAGCGCAAGGACATTCGGCAGCAATCCGCGATGTTGAATGAGAGACGCAAAAAAAGCAAACATTCCCTCAAATTTGCAACCAAGCGATGGAGCGACTGGCTGGAAACGGCCGGGCTTAATGCCGACACGCAGCCCGGGCAGATTCGCGACCTTTTAGACCAGGCAAACACGCTTGGAAACATCCGGCATCAGTATAACATGAAGAAAGACGAACTTGCGATGAGGCATCGCGAACTCGACATGTTGACCGGACAGCTTTCCCGGGTTGCGACGGCTGCGGAAATCGTGCTTCCTGAGAATGCTTCGCCTGGGGCACTGATGCAGCATATCCGGAAAACGATTACGGACAACAACGATCAGATTGAACTTCACCGGCAATTGAGAAAAACGTTCCGCAGGAATCGTCGACTCCGCAAGCAGGAAAAGGGGACCTTGAAAGAGCTTTCCGCTCAAAAATCGGACATTTTCAGTCGGTATGGCGTCGAACGAACCGAAGAAATCCGCGAATTGGTCTCCGAGTACCAGAAATTTCTGGAATGCACGCAAAAACTGGAGAATCTTCAACGTGAAATTGATGCCGGAATCGCCGGTTTTTGTCCGGATGAGGAAATCGGGGCTGTTCTCGAACCGGGAAGACGGGAAAATCTTCCGGCACTTCTGGAACAGGCCAATGACCGTGCCGGACTTCTTTCTCTGGAACTCCACGAAGAACTTGAAAAGAAGGGACAACTCACCCAACAGCTCAACGACCTCGGAAATGATCGGAGTGTTTGCGAAAAACAGCTTGAGTTGGCCATGCTCAACGAACAAATCCGGCACAACAACGACATCTGGAAAAGACAGGCTTTTGCATCCCATGTTCTGGACATGATTCGGTTGGAATATGAAAAACAGCGTCAGCCGGAAACGCTCAACGAAGCGTCGGAGTATTTTGCCAACATGACCGACGGACGTTACCGTCGCATCTGGACGCCGATCGGTGAAGAGACACTTTACGTCGATGATTTTGCCGGAAATTCCATGGATGTCACCTGGCTTTCGCGGGGAACACGGGAACAGCTTTTCGTGGCGATTCGGTTGGCCCTGGTGACGTCGTTCGAACGGGACGGAACTTTGTTGCCGCTGATACTCGATGACGTCTTCGTCAATTACGATACCAAACGGTCCTACTCCACGGCCAAAACATTTCTCGATTTTGCGTCCCAGGGACGTCAGATTTTCCTGTTTACCTGTCACGAACATATTTGTCGGATGTTTCTCAACCTCGGCATTCCTGTGCATGTCCTTCCGGCTTTTTCCAGCCGACACAAAAAGATTCGTACTTTTTACCCTGTTCGTGAAGAGGTCATTCCCGAAAAACATGTTCCTGAAAAACACCCGGAACCGATGATTTCCGAACCGGCTGTCATGGAGGAAGAGGTGACGGAAGAAGAAATGACGGAAAAAGAGCCGGAAAAACCGGAAGAAGTGGTCATGGAAACTCTCACAAAACCGAAACGTGCCCGTAATTCTCGTAAAAAAAGGAAACGTAAGTCCCTTCCGAAACAGGAACCTCTGAAACAGGAATCGCCGATGATTCCTGAACCGTCCGTGACCGTCACAGAACAGGTGAAATTAACAGAGCCGACAGAACCGGATGATGATTGTTCCGAGGAACAAACCATACAACAACTCCACGACCGTGCCGTGTTTGATGTTGACTTTTTTGACGAACGGGATCACGGCGAAGAGTCGGCGGTTGTGACGGAATCAACGGGAACAGCTGACCAAGACATGTCGGAAACCGCGGAACAATCTTTTGAAACGGAAATCAATCTGGAACCGGATTCGGATGATTTTTTTATCCGAGGCTTTTTTGACGAGGAAATCGACGAGGAAGAACTCGGCGGCGAAATTTCTGATCACTAATATTTTCAATATTCCCACAAATTTCAAATTGCCGAGAAAAGTCTCCTTTGATTCCCCTCAATTCGTGATATAATGGGTGTTGTATCATTTATTATTTCAACATTCATTTCTCGTTTCGGTTCATCATGTCGCGCCATCTTAAAGACATTCGGAATATTGGAATCATCGCTCATATTGATGCGGGAAAGACCACTGTTACCGAACGGATGCTCTACTATTCCGATTTCGTACACAAAGTCGGCATGGTCGATCGGGGAACGACCGTTACGGATTTCGATCCTGAAGAACAGGAACGCGGCATCACCATTCAGGCGGCCTGTGTCTCGTTCCACTGGAAAAACCATTCCATCAACCTGATCGACACGCCGGGACATGTTGATTTCACCGCGGAAGTCGAACGGAGTCTTCGCGTGCTTGACGGCGGGGTTGTCGTGTTCAGCGCCCGGGAAGGAGTCGAGGCCCAAAGTGAGACCGTCTGGCGACAGGCCGACAAATATCATGTTCCCCGAATTGCTTTTATCAACAAAATGGACCGGGAAGGGGCGGATTTCTATGCCACGGTCGATGAAATCCGGACCCGGCTTCATGCCAATCCGGTTATTGTGTCGCTTCCCGTTGGTTGTGGTCCACCACATTTTCGTGACGCATTCCGGGGAACGATTGATTTGGTGAAAATGAAGATGCTCACATTTGACGCCGAATCACAAGGGTCCCAGGTCACGGAACATGAAATTCCCGAAGATATGCGGGAAGAGGCCGATCTTTGGCGGACAAAACTGCTTGACGACATTTCCCTTTATAGCGACGAGTTGACGGAACTGCTTCTTTCGGAAGAAAAAATTTCCGAAGAAATGATTCGCGGCGTGCTCCGGGAAGCAACAATTCACGACATGGCTGTTCCGGTATTTTGTGGTTCCGCGCTCGACGGCATCGGTGTCCAGCCGGTTCTGGACGGTGTTTGTCATTATCTTCCGTCTCCTGCCGACATCCCCCCGGTCGAAGGAATTGACCCGACACGCCCGGATGACCCGAAACTTTTCCGAAAAGCCGAGGAAGACGAACCGTTTTGTGCTCTGTTATTCAAAATTCAGGCTGACAAACATGGGGATTTGCATTATCTCCGGGTTTATTCCGGAACACTCAAGGCCAACAGTCGCGTCCTCAACCCCAGGGAAGACAAAAAAGAAAACGTCCCGCAACTTTGGCGCATCCAGGCGGACCGCCGCGAGCAAATTCCATCGGTGTCTGCCGGCGATATTGTCGGCGTGATCGGTCTCCGGTTCAGCATCACCGGGGATACCCTTTGCGACGTCAAATATCCGATTTTTCTTGAGTCGATCACGTTTCCGGAGACGGTCATTTCGATGGCCATTGAGGCAGAAAGCGCCGATGAGCATAAAAAACTCAAAACTGTGCTCGACATGATGAAACGGCAAGACCCGACATTCCGGGCGATCGAAAATGAGGAAACGGGACAAACCCTGATCAGTGGAATGGGGGAATTGCACCTCGAAGTGATCAAACACAAGCTGCTTCGCGAGTATAAAGTCAATGTTCGCGTGCATAATCCCAGGGTCAGCTATCGCGAATCGATCCAAAAACCTGTCCAGGTCACAGGAGTCTGTCACAAGACGCTTGGCGGCAAGAAACACTTCGCGGAAGTTCATCTGAAACTTGAGCCGCTTGTCGAAGGGAATCAGGCCGTTGAAATTGTGAACAAATGCAATGAGCCGACGTTTCTTTTACAGTATAAACAGGTCGCCATGGAGGCGATTCGCGAAGAAAGCCAAGGGGGAGGGCGCCTCGGTTTTCCATTGATCAATTTGCGAATCACCTTGGAAAACGTGGCAATCAGCGAGACCGACACTGATGAAACGGCTTTCCGGATCGCCATTTCCGACGCATTCCGGCAGGCTCTGGAACAGGCGGGCATCACGCTCATGGAACCGATCATGAAGCTGGAAGTGACGACGCCGGAAGACTATCTCGGCGACATCGTCAGCGACCTTCAACAGCGTCGGGCGTTGATCACGCAAACAATCCAACGTGGAAATCTCAAAGTTGTGGAAGCGGAAGCACCCCTGGCGAATCTTTTCGGTTATTCCTCGGCGATGCGTGGACTCAGCCAGGGACGGGCCACCAGCTCCATGGAACCCCTCTCCTATGGCCCTGCACCACCGGAAGTGCTCAAAAGTTTCATGTTAGACTAAATTTTATGTTTAGACTAAAGGCGACTCAATAAAGGCGGTTCAAATTTTAGTCTCGCACCTACTAAATCGTGTTGGCGGCAAATCATGCACCGGGGTAGGAAATCAGGGTTGAGAACGGGGTGTTGCCGAGCTTGCTACGGCCGTTTAAACCGGCGAGTTCCATAAGAAACGCCGCCCCCACGATTTTGCCCCCTTCCTGTTCGATCAGCTCCTTACAGGCACAAATGGTGCCGCCGGTTGCCATGAGATCGTCGATCAGAACCACGCGCATTCCCTGTTTTACGGCATCAGCATGAATTTGAAGAGAATCGCTGCCGTATTCCAATTGATAGGTATAGGTCACCGTTCTGTGCGGCAGTTTTCCCGGCTTGCGAATCGGAATCAGCGGCAGCCCCAACGTATAAGCAACGGGAGCCGCAAAAATGAATCCACGCGCTTCCGGAGCCGCGATCACCTCGGCGTTTCCAAAAGAGCGAACATTCTCGGCCATTTGTTCAATGGCCTGACGATAGGCGTCGCCGTTTTCAATCAACGTTGTGATGTCACGAAAGAGAATTCCTTTGGTCGGAAAGTCGGGAATCTCACGAATGTAATCCTGCAAATTGAGCATTGATCATCCATTTTTGTTCTTGTTTTGCGTTTTAGCGGAACCGGGCTTCTTCCATTTACCGAAAATGCCCGTGGCGTACCACACACCATTTGATCCACGCTTCATATCGTAACCATAATAAGGGTGTTCCGCAACCACGGCCGACCAATGACCGGAAGAAAGTCGCCAGCAACGCACACATTCGATGGCCGATTCAAGAAGATGCTGACCCGGCCAGCTCTCGGCACAAACTTCCGAAGCCCAAATTTCCCCGGGAAGTTTGGCGGTGATCCTCTGAAACCGGGAATCCCAATTGTGATGTCCTTGAACATGAATTTTCGCCTGATACAAGCTGTGAGACTTGGCTTCATTTTCCAGCATTTCGTTCAATTCGCCGTCGGTGCTTTTCGGCTTCTCGGGATGCACCCTGACGGCATAAATCATGCTCCGTTGCGTCACACTTCCGGGAGGAAGTTTAAGTATGGTTTTTGTCTCAAAAATATTATACGGTTTTTTATTGAGGAAAGGAAAAACGCTGACAACCTGGGCATAATAATCGGCGTCCTTGTTTTTATAGTCGATCACTGCAAGTCCCGGTGTATTCAGCATTTCAGTAAAAGGTGGACTGGAAAGAAGAGACGTTTTTGAGGAAATCTCCTGGACGGAAAATGGGGAAACCGAATGATTCTCGGAAAGCAATTTTTTCTGAGTTTCCTTGCTTTCCATTTCTTTGTTTTTCGACACAAATCCCACCTGCTCAATCGGATTGGACACTTCTTCACCGATTTTTGCGTCCATCGGAAGTCGGAGAAGGACATAATTGTCCAGAAGATTCTTAATTTCTTCGTCTTCAAGAGTTTCCGATTCAAATTTTTTGCAGGAAGTTTCCTCTTTTTCGTTAGTGAAATAAATGAGAAGCATTTTTTCTTCCGTTTTTGCCTCTTGAGTTGCTTTCTGATAATCGGTGAGCCAATCATTTTTCCGTACATGACTGGTGACAGAATTACTGGGTTCAGAATCATCTTTATTACAGGTAACAGAACCTTTATTGCTGGGTGCAGAACCATCTTTGGGCAAAAAGATTTTAGAGCCGTTTGGGAATAGGTTTGGAGCTTTTCCGCTCCTTTTGGTCGCTATTTGGTTGGCATAGTGTCTCCAAAGCCATTCTGAATACGCTTTAGCACTTTTTTCTTTTGGTACGATTTTTTTCAAAGATTCCTGAGCAAAAGTGACATTATGGGCAAGCATGATCAAAGAAATCAGAAAAATCGTCAAAACACACAAAATAGGGAGACGTGACATAGAGTTTCCTTTTTGAAAATCGAGTGGAGATTTACGATTCAAATCCAGACAGTCTAAACGATGGGGTCACACCACTCTTGTCAAAGAAATCAGAAAAGATTTTTGAAGACACAATCAATATTCACAACATATCCATTCAAGAATAATCATTTATCCTCGAAATTGCAATGTGCCGATTGGAAAAAACCGGATTATTGGGTAAAATAGCAAGAATAATTGGAATATTTGATTGAGAATGAAATACCGTTCAAAAAAAAATAATCGACAAATGCCATGTGTAGATTATTTTTCCTTTCCAATTTTGCTATTTTGTCGATACAATAGACGTGATTATATTTTGCAGACATTGCGTATTTTTCAATCACTGCAAAAGTGTGATCCTTTCCCAAGATCAGGCTCTTTTATGAAAACAATTCAAAAGTTTACTATCAATCTTACAACCCTTGCATTTGCCGTGATTTTCTTGAACGGTCTGATACCGTTGTTCACGGAAAAGATTTATGCCCAGGATGCTAATGAATTTTTATCGAAAATCGTAGAAAAGTGTGAAAATCAGAAACAAAAAACACAAAAACCGACAATTTCTGATGTCACGGGCGCCCAAAAAAATGCCCGTTCGGCCATTGTTTTGCTTTCGGAGGAAGTTCGTCGTCTTTCCTACCGCGGTCATGACCCATTTTTCGGGAAAACCCCCTTCAGGTCATCGGCTCGTTTACAGTCCATAGACCGCGGTCATGACCCATTTTCCGGGAAAATCCCCTTGAAAGAACTACAGAATCTGGGTCGAACACTTTCTGAAAAGACGCCGGATCAGGAAGTCGTCGAATCGGTCAGAGAAACGCTCCACTCAAGCAAAGTCTGGTATACCAACGACCTGGTTTGCGAGGCTTTGAGTGCTCTGGATTACTATAGAACGCTTGTTCAATCGGCGGAAAACGAAGACTACATCTCGCAAATGGAGCGTTTTTACACCGAACTTCCCCAACTGGTCAAACAATATGAGGAAACCGCCGACGCCAGAACAGCGATTGCCCTTGCGGAAGCGATTCGCTTCATGGCGGAAAGTCGCCAGGGAATGGAAATTTGCGAACAGATTGTTGATCGGTATTCAGCACCTAATGTCAAATTTCGCGTCGATTCCACGGTTTTGGCTCCTTTGTTTGAGACTGAAGTCCAAGAACCGGTGGACGTTCGTGAAAATATTTTTGGAACTTGGGTGACAGGAAACGGATCGTTTTCCGGCAAAACAAAATTGACATTGATTGACAGCAAAGACAGTGCCCGCATTCGTGTTTCGGTGATGTCGAGCACGGCCACTCAAACGGTTGGGGCCAACGGACCGGCACGTGTTCATTCCAGCAATGACATTACCGCTGTGACAACGAAGGAAATTGTCATCAGTCCCAAACTCGGCGTGACAACCGGTGATGCCAAAACGGAAGGTTCGATCGACTCGAATCTTCAGGGGGTCGGTTTTACGAGAGGCGGGCCGATCATCCGTCAAATCGGCATGAGTCAGGTCCAGGGACGCAAACCGGCCTCCGAGGCGGAGTCGCTTCGACGTGCCAAAAGGCGGATCAATCAACGGGTCGACTCCAAAGTTGATGGTGAAATTGCAAAAGTCAATGAGCGACTCAAAAAATGGAGCGACTTTTTGCGGACCAAACAACCGGACATTGATTTCGATGTTTTAGGGGTCAAAACGACCAACAACGAGCTTTTCATGAATGCTTTCGTTGCTTCCGAAGGATTTCTGGGGGCTTCGAAAGTGAGTCCCGTTTTGACATTCCAGTCGGATCTCTATATTCAGGTTCATCAATCAACTTTGAACAACAGTATGGCCACGTTTGCCAACCGAAGCATCACGGAAACGAATTTGTTGGAGCAATTACGGGAACTGTTTCCTGCAATGATGGACTCGGTCCAACCGACGGAAGGAGAAGCGGATCAGAATTCCGCCCTAACGGTTTATTTCGAGACGGTTCCGGCGGATATTGCTTTCGATGATGACCTGATTACTGTAACGCTCAATGCAGAATCCATCAAACAAGGCAACACCGACCATCCCGGCATGAAAATGGTCCTCCGTTATCGAATTTGCACGGAAAACGGATCTGTCCGGCTTTTGCCCGACGACATTCAGGCTTATCCGCTGAACTTCAATCCGGAAACAGACAAAATGTCGGCTCGAGAGCAAACGATCCGAACAATCGTCATGAAACGGCTCGAAAAATTGACCGAAAAACCGGTCGTCCTCGAAAACATCAAACTTAAGGAAGAAAGCAACATAACACTGAAACCTGTACATTTCACCACCAAGGATGGTTGGCTTTCGATCGGTTACAAATTGGATGACGGTAAACAGGAAATCGGTAAAAGTAAACGGGAAATCAGCAGAAGTAAACTGGAAATCGGCAGAAAAGGACGAAAAAGTATTTTTTAATCAACACGACGACCGAAACAAAAACGCGACGATCGGAACAAAACGGTCCGGTTGTATCGGGAGGTTTGAAACATGAACGGGGTGGAAGGCGGGAAAGCCTGGGGGGGTGTTTTTACTGAAACGACCGACCGCCGGGTCGAACAATTCACCGAAAGTATCAGTTTCGACAAACGTCTCTATCTTGAGGACATTGCCGGATCGGTCGCTCATGCACGGATGCTTTCGGAAACCGGCCTCTTGACCCAAAACGAGTTTGAGCAGATTGAGCAGGGACTCCTCGCGATTCAAAAAGAGATTGAAACCGGAACGTTTTCCTACAAAACCGAGCTTGAAGACATTCACATGCACGTGGAAAGTGCATTGACCGCTCGAATCGGCGATGTTGGCCGAAAACTTCATACCGCCAGAAGCCGGAACGACCAAATTTCGACCGACCTGAGACTTTGGTGTCGCGGTTCCATTGACCGGATTGACGGTCGTCTTGTCGATTTGCAAAAAGCGTTTTTGGGGCGTTGCGACGTGGATTTCGACGTGATTATTCCCGGTTACACCCACACGCAACGTGCCCAGCCGGTGCTTGCTCCGCATTATTGGCTTTGTTATTGTGAAAAGTTCGACCGGGATCGTCAACGACTCGCGGATTGTCGCAAACGGGTCAACATCCTGAGTCTCGGGACGGCGGCTCTTGCCGGAACGAGTCTTCCGATCGACCGGTTCAAGACGGCGGAGTCTCTCGGTTTCGGAGATGTCGCGGCCAACAGTCTGGATGTTTCAAGCGACCGTGATTTTGTCCTTGAATTTGCATTTTGTCTGACTCAAATCGCGCTGCATCTGAGTACATGGGCGGAAGAGTGGATTTGGTGGTCGACCTCGGAGTTTCAGTTCATCAGGCCGCCGCAAACATTTTGTACCGGTTCGTCGATCATGCCGCAAAAGGTCAACCCGGACGTGCTGGAATTGATCCGCGGCAAAACCGCTCGCGTGACCGGAAATTTGCAATCGTTGATCGTTTTGACCAAAGGATTGCCGCTGGCCTACAACCGCGACCTTCAGGAAGACAAGGAACCGATTTTCGACTCATTTGATACCGTCGAGATGTCGCTTGCCCTTGCCGCCCCGCTTGTTGCCGGAACGGAACTGCTGAGGGAGAATATCGCCGCCCGACTTGATGAAGGATACCTCGACGCGACAACATTGATGGAATACCTGATCAAACGGGGAGCTCCGCAACGGACGGCTCATGGAATCGTCGGTCGCATGGTCCGTGTCGCTATGGAAAAACATGTTCCGCTGAGTGAATTGCCTTTGGCAACGATTCGGGACATTGAGCCGTCGCTCGACGACACCGTTTACGATGTTCTCGGCGTGGAAAAGGCGGTTGCCGCGATGAAAAGTTATGGATCGACAGCTCCCGGAGAGGTGAAAAAGCAAATCGAACGATGGAAAATGAAGTTTGAAGATGGAAAATGAAGTTTAGAAGTTTATATAGACGCTTTTACTTTTCTTGAAATAAAATGACCTTGATGTGATTTGTGAATAGGCAATGATAACGAATTCGAAGATATTATTTGGTGGAATGATCCTTTTGTTGGCCCTGACAGTCGGGTTGTCGGCCTTGACAATAGGGTGCCACAAATCGACGGCGAAGCAAGAGTCCGCTTCAGACCAACCGCCTGGCTCAACATCCGTCGACAAGACATCCCCTCCTGTCATTGTGACTGTCGATACGGCAAACTCTTCAGAGGAAAACGTGGCCGTGGTGAAAAATTCCAAGACCGAGTCCGGTTCCACGGCATTTCAGCCTGATTCCCAAGTTGATTTTCAAAATTCGGAGCAGCCAATCAAGAAGAAAATCGATTGGGGGGATTTGGGCAAAAAATCCGGGTCGCCATCATTGAAAACAACACCTTTGCTTGAATCCATCATCTCGGAAACGGTGACCGCAGTAACGGGAGTAAAGCCGCCTCTGGATACAGCAACGGGGCAAGAAAATGGTGAAGAAACTCCTTCAATATTAGCAGAAACGACGGTTGTTTCCGTCACGCAAACAGAGCCGGCAGTCGCGCGAGCAGAGTCGGAACCTGAAATTCCGTCGGAAACCCTGTTTTTCGATCACCAGGCCGAACAAAACCGACGGGATGTCTTCACGATTTTTGCCCGGGTTGATGAAAAAGATGAAAAACCGGACAAGTTCGTTTCCTCTTTTGCGGAAACATCGCCTGCTCGCACGAAAGCGCCGACCACAAAAGTACAGGCCGCACAAGCATCGACCGTGAAAGCACCGACATCGTCCGTGAAAAAAACGGAAGCCGACGTTGACCTTAAACAGCAGGAACAAACACCTCCCCCTTGGGCCTACGGAACCGTTGCCGATTCGTTCCTGAGTTCCAATCCCACTCGATCCACGGGCCAACCGGCCCGGATTGTCATGAAGAACATGCAGGATGATGTTGACGATCCTTTTTTCGGTTCTAGCGCAAGCACGGAAACACCGACGGATTCTGGTGGGAAGGAGGATCAACCCGATCGTGACCCTTTTGGTGGATCCGATGATTTCGCTCCCGAGGCGGATTCATCGCAGGAAACTCCGGCAGCCGTCAAGCCTCGTACTCCCGCAGGAGATGCTTCCACTCTCCAGAAGCCCAAAGTTCCCGCCGCCAAAAATGAACGGACATCGGAAGGGCTGAAAAAATCAGAAGACCTGGAAAAATGGAATGAGCTGCTGGAAAACCTGACTGCGGCGGAACAATACCTGATGAACGAAGCAAAACGTTCACCGGTTCGACTCATGGAATCGGTGGGAACACTGGTTCAGATGCAAAGACCGGTGCTCGTCAGACGACTCTTGCAGGATTTCAAGCAACAGGAACTCGAACCGGAAGATTTCGCGTTGATTTCCCAAAAAATCAGGCCGGAAGTTCTGATGCGACTGACAAACGATCCGGATTATGCTCCCGACGGTGCAGAAACGGTGCGGCGGATCGTTGACGGTGCGAAATCCCATTTCGAATCGAAGACACTCATGGAGGATTCGCTGAAAACACTCCTGACGTCAACCGTCGACTCGGAAAAAGAGGAGGCGATTCAGTCGCTTTTAAGAGGGGGCCACGTTGCCATAGAAATTTTGCTCGGGCGACTGATTGCCGCAGGCAACAAACGGGAAGTCGATGAAATTTCATCGCTTCTTTATCGTATGGGCGAGGATGCCCGGCCTGCCGTGACCGAACTGCTGCTCTTGCGAAACGAGTCGTCGGTCCGTGCCGCCGCGATTCTTACCCGGATGGGGAAAAAAGTTGACGCCAAACTTATGTTTCCCTTGATGTACGACCCAAATCTTTCGGACACGCAACGCGGAATCATTGCCGGTTATGTCCAACATTTGATTGGAAAAATCCCGACTCCCCAGGAAGGGTCGTTGCAACTTTACGCCGAGGCCATGAACTATTTTCGTGGTCGGGTTCCGTTCCGCACCGACGTCGATGGCAACGTTCGGACCTGGGTGTTCAGGGAAGGGGCGCTGATTCCGAGTTATGTGGTGATTTCCGAGTCGGACGCATCCCGTTATCATGCTGAAAAGTATGCACGGATTGCCGCGTTTCTTGGTCAGAACAACACCGCCACCCGAACCCTTTGGCTGGCGACCTATTTCGACTTGAAAGGCCATGAAGGAGGACTTGATATCTCCATTCATGAAAACAAACCGCTTGTCGAGGGAATCACCAGGTCTTATTCTCTTGCGGAGATTGAAGGTGTTTTGAGATTTTCCATGTCCCATAATCATCCGATTGCCGCCCGGGTTGCCGTGGAATTTCTGGGAAGTATCGGAACGGCGGAGGCCCTGCTTTACAAGTCGGGCAGTGCCATGATCAAAGCCGTCGGATACAGCGACCGGCGTGTTCGTTTTGCCGCACTCGAAGCGATCATGAAATGGAATCCCGATCGTCCCTATCCTGGTTCGAGCGTTGTGAGCGAATCCCTTGTTTACTTCACGAGGTCCGGCGGAATCAAACGGGCCATTGTTGCCGCGCCGAAAATTGCGGAATCTCAGGAGGTGGCCTCGTATCTTCTTCCGCTTGGTTATGTCCCGGCAACCACGACCACCGGCATGGAGGCCATGAGAATGGCCATCAATTCCGCCGACACCGAGTTGATGATGATTGACACCCGAACACCGTCGCGGGGACTTCAGTTTCTCCTTCAGGACATGTATCTCGACAACAGGACGCATGATGTTCCGATTGCCGTTTATGCCGTGACCGGGGAGGAAACGCGGGGTTCCAGGGCCGTCATCGGCGCGGTTCATGCCCGGGCTTACTATCGCCCTCATGATGAAGACACCGTGAAACTGATTGTTGAACATCTTCTGAAAGAGACCGGTGTCGAACACGTTCCGAAAGAAATACGACTGGAATCCGCAAGAAAGGCCATTCTTTGGGTCACCCGGCTGTTTGGACAAACAAGAATCTACAGATTTGAAAATATTGAAGACGCCGTGATGCAGGTGATCTGGACGCCCGAACTGGTCATGGATGCAATGGACCTGGCGTCGCAGATTCGTTCCATGCAGGCCCAACTTATTTTAACGACAATTGCTTCGGATGCCTTGAATCCCCTGGATCACCGTCAAAAAGCGGTTGACGCTTTCGATACCAGTGTGGAAAAACACGGTGTTTTGCTTCGGGGACGCCAGATTCTCGACCTTTATGACAGTTACAACGCCAGTGCCGCCGAGCCGAAAGAATCACAACAACTTCGTGGACGTCTCCTCGACATCATCGAAACCTTTGCCGAGTCTTTGTCGAAAAGGTGAGAATCGAAATGGAAATCGGCATGAAAATTATCGGACTGGTCGGCGGTATCGGGAGCGGGAAGAGCACGGTTGCGGAAATCTTCGCGAAAAAAGGGGCCGTGGTGATCGACGCCGATCGTTTGGGACACGAAGTATTGCGATTGTCCGAAATCAAATCCGCAATGAAAAAACAATGGGGAGACGACATTTTTGACGATCACGGAGAAGTTGACCGTCGAAAAATGGCGAAAATCGTTTTTTCCGGAGACGAAACCGGGGACACGCAACTTGCCGCGCTCAAAACGTTGGTCCATCCGAAAATCGGAGACCTGATCCGGCAAAAAATCGCTGAAGCGGAAGCCGAAAACACGAAACTTGTTTTGATTGATGCTCCGCTTCTCCTTGAGGGAAGCTGGGACTCGTTTTGTGAGGAGATTCTTTTCATCGACGTTTCGGAAGAAGTCCGGATGGACCGTGCCATGAAACGCGGTTGGAGCCGGGAAGAATATTTTGTCCGGGAAGCCAATCAATTCTCCCTTGAGACCAAAAAAAGTGCGGCGACGTTCATCATCAACAACAACGGCGACATTCGGGAACTGGAAAAACAGGTCTGCCGTTTTATGAAATCTTCCCATTTATGAATTCTCTCCATGGCGGCGGGTGACACGGTCAAATTTTTTGGTAATATTGGTCGTCACATAAGAGTTTGGCAGCAACACCCGGCCAACAGATGTTCCAACCGCGAAGCGTATATGCGATGCAACGGCACGTTGCCCCGCCGGAGACATTTTTTAACGTCCTGGGGTGCAATGTTTCACAACTTTCCAAATTGACCAACCATGAGCGCACATAACAAAGGACGTTGAAAAAATGCCTTCGGCGACCAGCGGATGGCCGCTGGACCCCACTTGTCTTTGAGAGTGCAAACTTGTGAGGCCAAATGACTGCCCATACCGTTCCCGGTATACAAGAAAAAAGTGAGGCAAAACCATTGAAAAATGTTGATCGGGTCACTATTCCGGTTTTTCGGGAATTAAAACATTCAAGTCGCAAAATTTCCGTGCTCACGGCTTATGATTTTCCGAGTGCGAAACTGGCCGATGAAGCCGGAATGGATGCCGTGTTGGTCGGCGACAGTCTGGCCAATGTCGTGCAAGGACGAACGACCACGCTTCCTGTGACCCTGGAGCAGATGATTTATCATGCCCAAATGGTCAGGCGTGCCGTCAAGCGTGCTCTGATTGTTGTTGATATGCCGTTTCCAACCTGTCAGCTTGGACCAAAGACCGCCATTGAGTCTGCCGCCCGAGTTCTTCAAGAAACGGAAGTCGACGCCGTGAAAATCGAAGGGGGGAAAAATCGTGCAGAAACGATCCGGGCTGTTGTCGAGGCCGGAATTCCCGTGTTCGGACATTGTGGTTTGTTGCCCCAGAACATCAAAATGACAGGCGGCTACAAAATTCAACGTGACGGCAAACAACTTCTGGAGGATGTTTTGGCCGTTGAACAGGCCGGGGCTTTTGCCGTGGTGCTCGAATTGATTCCGGATGACCTGGCGAAAGAACTGACAGCGGCCACTTCCATCCCGACGATCGGAATTGGTGCCGGCAAACATTGTGACGGTCAGGTGCTCGTTTTTCATGACGTGCTTGGTTTCTCCGACCGCCCGGCGCCAAAACATGTCAAATCTTACGCGAAGCTCTATCAAATCGCGGTCGAAGCATTGCGGCAATACCGGGACGATGTTGAAACCGGGAAATTTCCGGAATGATTCAATCTTGACAAAAAACCGGCGAATCGCGACAATGAAAAGGTCTTCGTCTCTCTCGCTTATTTGAATATTGCGAATTTTAATATGTTTACGTCGTTTCTGCATCAACTTGGTCCCTGGCTTTGTGGTCAGGGGCCGGAATCCGAGATTGTCATTTCCAGCCGTGTTCGGCTTGCACGGAATATTTCCGGATATCCGTTCAAATCGAAGGCCACGGAGGAGGATCGACAACGTATCGAGGAGCTTCTCCATCAAACAATGCCGAAAATTCTCGATCCGGAGAGTTATTACGAGCTTGATATGGAGTCGCTTTCCCCCTTGGACCGGCATCTGCTCCAGGAACGGCAACTGATCAGTCGGGAAATTGCCGACGCGGAGGGGCCCCGGGCGGCGTTTGTCGCCAAGGATGAAAGTTTCAGTATCATGGTCAACGAAGAGGATCATCTTCGGATGCAGGCGATGACCAGTGGGCTGGACCTCCTGAAAGTCTGGGGACGGATCAATGATCTTGATGACCGGATTGAAAGTTGCCTTTCTTATGCTTTTTCGCCCGAACTCGGTTATTTGACGGCCTGTCCGACAAATGTGGGGACCGGACTTCGCGTCAGCGTGATGCTGCATTTGCCCGCCGTGACATTTGTCCAGGAGATTGAAAAGGTCTTCCGCGGTTTGCAAAAGCTGAACCTCGCCGTTCGCGGAATCTATGGCGAAGGTTCGCAAGCCCTTGGTGATTTTTACCAGATCAGCAACCAAATCACGCTTGGTCGAAGTGAGGAGGAGTTGATCCAGCAGGTTCGTGAAATTGTGGACCGTATCGTACAATATGAACACAAAGCCCGGGAAACACTCCTGCAAAACGACCGCGAAATGTTGCTCGACAAAGCCGCTCGTTCCTTGGGACTTTTGCAAAATGCCAGGACAATGAGTTCGGAAGAGGCGATGCACCTCCTTTCATCGATTCGACTGGCGGTCAATCTGAAAATTATTGATGTTCCGACGATTCCCCTTGTCAACGAGCTGTTGTTGTTCATCCAGCCGGCTCATCTCCAGAAACTCAGCGGCACAGAACTTTCCGCAGCCGAACGCGATCTTGCCCGGGCGGAATTTTTGCGTCGAAAACTTGAAAATATCGAATGAAAAATCCGTTCCAGAGAGGTCTTTTTGATTATCTTGAAACCCTGCAAATGGCGGGAATCACGGAGATTCCGTTTGAACGCGAATCGCCGGATTCCGAGCTGTCCCATAACGTGGAAGTTGCCGAAATGCCGAAAAAAAAGGTGACAGAGACAAAAACAGAGACAAAAATTGAGACAGAGTCAAAAATGGAGTCCGACGACCGTCCCCTTCTCCTGAAACAGGTTGCCGAGAAGGTTGCCAAGTGTAAAAAATGTGCGGAACTTGCCGCGACAAGGACACAAACGGTTTTTGGAGTCGGGAACCCCTATTCCGAGCTTGTATTTCTTGGCGAGGCTCCCGGCGCAGACGAAGACAGACAGGGGATTCCGTTTGTCGGTCGTGCCGGACAACTTCTGACCGACATCATCACCAAAGGAATGAAAATCAAGCGGGAAGACGTTTATATTTGCAACATTTTGCGGTGTCGTCCCCCCGGCAACAGGAATCCTTCTCCGGAAGAAGCGGCCAACTGTTCGGTGTTCCTGAATCGGACGTTTGAGATTATCCAACCGAAGTACATCTGCTGTCTCGGTTCCATCGCGGCAACCAATCTGCTCGAAACTACTCAAACCATCGGACGGCTTCGCGGTAAAGTGCATGACTACAATGGCGTCAAGGTTGTCTGTACCTATCATCCGGCCTATCTTTTGCGTAACCCGTCGGCCAAATCAGCAACCTGGGAAGACATCAAGCTCCTCATGCAAATCATGGGAATGACGGTTCAATAAAAGTGAGAAGTGAGAGGGGAAAGATAAAAGGCCAAGGGTGTTTACCTTTTACCTGATCCCTGCTCTGTTTGAGAGAAGGAGGAAAGCAGAACGACCTCTTCGTCGATGAAAACGCGGTTTTCCTTTTGATTGGGGCAGTACCAGAAACAACGTCCACACGCGACGCAACGACCCGGATCAATCCGATACTCCTCGCGGCGACGTCGGAGGGTCAGATGCACCATTTTCATCGAAATCACAAGTCCCACCCAAAGTCCGAGGATCGTTGCCGCGACATGAAAATTCTGAAGCACTTCCGCCGCCCGTTGATACTGGGTTTGAACGAGGGTCCCCAATTCATAAAATGCTTTGGTTTCATCAAACGAACGAAGTTCAGGAACGATTTTCAGTTCTTCTGCACGGAGCATTCCGGCCAGTCGCACATCAAAATGCAATGACGCAAAGGCATCCGCCGAGAGAAAACCGACTCCTCCGAACAGGGCGATGACCACCGGAACGAGTCCGAGCAACAGCAGCAACCTCAGAGGCCCCTGTTTGCGTTCCTCGACGGTCGGACGTTCTGTCGGCTTTTGAATGGCTCCATAAGGGCAAATATTCTCACACAACCGACAATTTGTGCATGCCCCGGGCGTCACTTTCACATGTTTTTTCGACAATCGAGCACACCATCCGAGAATCGCTCCATAAGGACAGAGAAACCGGCAATACGGTCTGCCGACAAAAACGCCGATCAGCAGAATACATGCACTGAAAATCAACGACGACAGAAGTCCCTGCATCCGGAATAACGGCACGACCGGGTCAAACCGGCAGATAATGTACGACAAACCGGTCGAGACGAACATGACAGCCGCCCCAAGATAAATGTACCGAAATATCCCGAGAGATTGATCGATCCATGCTGGAACTTGAAGCGGTTTAATCGCGATGACTTCCTGGACAGCCCCGAGGGGACAAACCGCCGCACAAAATGTCCGTCCGTAGAAAACGGTAACGATAAGTGGTGTAAAAAACAGCAGCACCATCGTTACAGGAATCATATATTTGGGGTCCACGAGTGTCTGCCAGACATTTTGAGTCGTTCCAACCGGACACGGACACCCCTGAAAAGCAAATCCGAACAGTGCAATCGAACCGATGGCCGCCAAAAAGAGAAAACGTCGGGACCGAAGTTTGATGGCCAGCCAGGTGACCAGCCCCAGGGCGATGAAGTAGCACCCCACGGCGAGCCAATTTTCTACCGCCGTTGCACAGGTCGGCATGGGCGTCCGAGTTTCCGGAAGCTGGTAATCGGTGGTGAACTCCGGCAATGGAAAACGCTGGACCGCATGAATGACCGCCGGACTTCCAAGCAGCAACAGAATCGTCAGAAAAAGGAAAAAGATGATTGGCTTATTCACAAGAAGTCGGTCGGTGTTAGTTTTTTGTACGGAGTCCGGGAATTGACGGATCATAACTGAAATCATCCGTGGCGTACCATTGACCTTGGATTTTCTCGAAAACGGCTTCAAAGTTCATCCTTTGGACAAAGTCTCTGTCGCCGAAATCCGAAGCAAACCTGGGGGTCACATAGAAAACTCCGCGAAAACCAACCGTCGCGGTCGGATTGGTCGTCGCGTTGTTGAAATCGATCTGAACGCCCCGGATTGTTATGGAATTCAACCTTGCCAGCTTCATTCCATCCTCCGCAAGTCCTTTTGTGTAATCGGCATCCGGCGCAATGTATCGTTTTACACCCTCCAGGTTGTCATTGACCAATTCCGCGGCGACAAGATGGAGCACGTTATTGATTTTTTCGCGGTCGGTTTCGATACAATAATCCAGTAAAAGTCCTCCGACAAGTATCGCGGCGGCGACACCAAGTAAAATGAAGAGACGTTTGACGTTCCGGTCGTTCACATATAAAGCATAAGCAACAAGCAGAACAACAATTGCCATCGCAATCGAGGGCCAAGGGCTTTCAACAAAAACAGACATGGCATTGAACGGAAAGAAGGAGATGATGGAAAAAGACAATAAAAACAGTATAAAAGTAGTTGCCGAGGCTCATTTTTTCTCGCCATCACAATATACCAAATTATTCCGCTTTTTGGTAGAACGACTCTCGGGCAAAAACGCGAAGATTTCTCGGGGTGACAAAAACGGTGCTTCCCGTGGCAAGATCAAGCGATTGACGTTCCTGATGGGTCAGTTCGGCGAAAAGCGTATCTCGGGTTTCTGTAAAGAGTTCGACTCGAACCCTGGCACCCGCGGAGTGGATGCTGCGGACGTTTGCACGAAGGCTCAACTGTCCTTCAACGGGTTGTGTCGTGATTTTTAAATCGTGGGGACGAACGAACACCGAGGTCATTTCTGTCGGCTTGAATACATCTTCCGGAAATTCCAGCCTGTAATCGCCGATACAGACTTTCCCCTGATCAAGTCGCCCGCGGAACTGGTTGACCGCACCGAGAAAATTTATCACAAATTCCGTCATTGGTTCGTGGAACACCCTGTCGGGCGTGTCGAACTGCTCGATTTTTCCCGCGTTCATCACGGCGACACGGTCGGCCAATTCCAACGCCTCGTCTTGGTCGTGGGTCACAAACACGCTGGTCAGGTGAATTTCTTCGTGCAGCCGTCGGAGCCATGCCCGAAGCTCGACGCGAACTTTGGCGTCGAGTGCCCCGAATGGTTCGTCGAGCAGTAATATTTGCGGTTCCACGGCCAATGCCCTTGCCAGTGCGACCCGCTGCCGCTGCCCGCCGGAAAGCTGGTGCGGGTAACGGTCGAACTGTGTGCCGAGCTGTACGAGCGTGAGCAGTTCCATGACCTTGTTTTTGATTTCCTGGTTCGAGGGCCGTATTTTTCTTGGTCGAACCCGCAATCCGAACGCGACATTTTCAAACACGGTCATGTGCCGGAACAGGGCATAATGCTGGAAGACAAACCCGACGCTTCGGTCGCGAATTTTCCGCGTGAGCATGTTTTCGCCGCCGAAGAGTACCTGACCGTTCGGGTCACTCGGCGATTCCAGCCCCGCGATGATTCGCAAAAGCGTCGTTTTCCCCGACCCCGACGGCCCCAACAGCGCGACCAGTTCCCCGGCATTGATTTTCAAACTGACGTCATGCAACGCGTAAAAATCGCCAAACGTTTTTGTGATATTACGAACTTCAATGGACATGATAGCTTAATAATTTACGAGTTTGTAATGTTGTTCAGTATTTGTAACGTGTTTGTTGGTTTTTTCGGTCACGGCGGACGTGTTTTCGTGTTTTCACTCATTTTCTTTTGCCGTTTTCACTTCGATGATTGTTTTGGCGATCAACGTTACGATGGCGAGCAGGGCCAGCAGTGACGCGACGGCAAAGGCGGCGGGGTAGTTGTTTTCGTTGTATAAATTTTCGATGTGCAGCGGCAACGTGCAGGTTTTGTTGCGAATGCTTCCGGAAACAACAGCAACGGCTCCGAATTCCCCCATTGCGCGGGCGTTACACAAAATCACGCCGTAGAGGAGTCCCCATTTGATGTTCGGGAGCGTCACCCGTCGGAAAATCTGCCAGCCGTTTGCCCCGAGCACCCGGGCGGCGAGTTCCTCTTCGATTCCTTGCGATTGCATGACCGGAATCAACTCCCGCGCGACAAACGGAAACGTCACGAATAACGTCGCAATGATCACGCCCGGCACGGCGAAGATGATTTCAATATTGTGGGATTCGAGAAACGGTCCGAACCAGCCGCGAGCCCCGAAAAGCAGCACGAACAGCAGTCCTGCAACAACCGGCGAGATCGCAAATGGAAGATCAATAAGCGTGATCAAAACCGACTTGCCCCGGAACTCGAATTTGGCAATACACCACGACGCGGCCAGTCCGAACACAATATTGACCGGCACGGCAATTCCGGCGGCAACGAGCGTCAGCCACAACGCATGTCGCGTGTCGGTGTCGGTAAGTGATTCCAGGTAAACGCCGATGCCCCGGGAAAACGCTTCATAAAACATGAACACCAGCGGCACGAGCAAAAACAGCACCATGAAAACCAGTGCCACGGTAATGAGTGTGTAACGCACCCATACCCGCTCGGTTGTCGCCCGTTCCGCGGCCCCGGTCATTGACCGCACCGCCATTGACCGTGCTGTCATTGACTGCACTGCCAAAGGGTCTTGCGCCACATCGGTTGAATCCTTTGATGAATCATTGTTTGGTTTGTTCATGTTGATGTTTTTTTGTTTTTTTAGAGCGTATTAAAAACAGGTTTGTAGTTTCTGTGTCCGACAATAACCTGCGTGCCTGAAGTTATTCAGGCACTCTTGGGGTGAAAAAACATCGCAGAGTTCGCCGAGTCTTTGCCAGAGGT
>Ga0123353_10000251_pt1 | contig 67704 bp, 34 predicted proteins | sample TergutLab28metaG_3_FD_92763 | JGI IMG/M metagenome (GOLD analysis project Ga0123353, IMG submission 92763) | Labiotermes labralis P3 segment gut microbial communities from Petit-Saut dam, French Guiana - Lab288 P3 | ecosystem: Host-associated > Arthropoda: Insects > Digestive system > Gut ... | reverse complement strand
GCTGTTTCTGCTTTGCTGTGACCCTCGTTCCAATAGTCCATTGCCCGACGCCGTAATTCTATATCATAACTCATGATGCTATTATACCATAGAGGAAAACCATTTTCAAGTGGTTTGACTATAGTTGATAGCTACGCTGTAATCGTAGAGTTCGTGGGGAGCAATGTCCTGTCCGCCTTGCCATTCAACGGTGTTGCCCGATAACAGCAAAAGGAGCTTGTGGTTTTCTAGGGGTTTTACGTTGATTACTTTGGGTGATAGCATAACTCATTAAGATGTCTTCCCGGTGAATTGCATCGCGGGAAGCTTGTCGGGTTGTGGTGAAAGTATGTTAGGGCACTTGTAGTACGCATTGATCAGTTCACGTATTTTTGTAATCTCAGTCCACTCGGTATTCGCTCGCTCTGTGCGCAGCTTATGCGCATCTTCCTTGGACATCTTTGCATACTCCGCTTCGCGCTCAGCGCGGAGTGTATAGATATCCTCGACATCAAACACTGTTTTGCTCATGTCAAATCCTCCCTCTCTTCCAGGATCAAGCTGGACGGCAACCAAATCTCTAGGCGGCAGTAGTTTTCGCAGCTATTTACGAGATCAACGGCATTTTTAGCGCGGATGTTCGCAATGTGCTTCAGATTCCAGGATGCAATGCAATCACATTTTTCCAGTGTGGCAATGGCCAAATGAAGCGCGTCGTTCCGGCTTGCCGGAGGCAGTCCTCCTTCATCCACATATAGATGGGCAAGATGCACAGCCTTATCGGATTCTGCTACACGAGTGAGATGGGGAATCTCTGCAAGTTTCAGTCGCATGAATGAACGTTTGGGTTCCGGGCAGGCATTCATCTCATCCAGCATAACATTGGAAACGACGAGTTCATAAGCACCACGCTTGGCTGTATCCCAAAAAAGCTGTGTATGGATCATGCGTTCCGGCGTCTCTGGCGCATCTAGGCAACTGACAACCGACGTGTCCAGATAAATTCTTAGCTTTCTCACGGCCTGTTCTCCTTCTATTCCATAAGCGGCCAGCCCGGCCCGCACAACGCCGCCACATCGATGAGCGCCGCACGATAGTATATCCGGTCCCCTACGTCGATGGCGCGCAGGGCCAGCAGCACGTCACGGCTATCCTCAGCATACAGCGCGGGCAGGTAATCGGCGTGAGAGGTCAGCCGCAGCACCCGGCCCAACTCAAAACTATAAAAACACAGCGCGCGGGATTCGGTTACGTAATACACACCTTCGGGCCGCAGAAGAAGCGCGTCCACCCCGGCATCGATGTACATCGACTCAGCGTCCGCATCATTTAGGTCGGCCAGCCACAGTTGCCCGCCCGAAAATCCGTGTTCGCGCAAGGGAGGGTCTTCTTCCTCCCGGGCTTGCCGACCCAGGGCGCGCTGCTCGTCGTCTTCGGCAAGATCGCCTGCCTGCCGCCATGCCGCGTACTGGCCATTACTCTGCACATTCGTGGGCATGATATCCCGCACCAGGCGGGCTAGCTCCGTGTCGCTTTCAAGATCCAGCGCTAGGACCCGCCAGCGCTCCTCTTCGTAGGCCCCAACTGCCAGCACGCCGCCGATCACTCGGGGAGGCTGCCAATCTACTTGCGCATCCAGGCGGCGCAGCAATCCGGGCTCTCCTTCGCCGGGCGTCAGCTCATACATCGCCATGTTGAGCAGCTGATAGGGCGGGCGAGCGGGCGGAAAACCCTCGCCGGATTCGTACCAATATACCCGGTGGCCGTCGGTGGAGAGAGCGGGCACGATGGCGCTTTCCTCATAGGGATCCTCGCGAACCAGGGCGGTGCGCCCGTCTTTCTCATTCCAGCTGCGGATGCGCCACCCGCCCGGGTGATCCTCGTACATCTCCACCCAATAGAGCCAGCCGCCGCACCAAACCGGGGTTGCGATTTGCACGCCCTGCCTGGCCTCAAACACCAGGGAGCAGAGCATGGTGGCCGGGTCGATGCGCCACAGGGCGTCGGCCCAGCCGGAAGAGCCTACGTCGATGGGGCCGCTAACCGCGATGTCGCCGACAGAAAGGGCAGCCTGTTTGAGCGAGCGGGCGCGGGTCTCGGGGGCAAAAAGCCGCACCGGCAACTCCACCTGGGGTGCGATGGCCCAGGCAGATAACCCCGGCGGAAGCGTAGCTTGAGGCGGCATGCTATAAGCAACGCAAGGCGGCATCAGAGCCAATATGCATAGCAGTGCGGCCCACCGGCTCTTGCTTCCGCTCACTCCGTCAACCCCTTTAGCTTGCTAAGATATTGGAATGCTTTGCTCATACAAGGTATGAGGACAAAAATCTTGGCCTGTGACCCAACTGATTTCGCCATCCACTACCGAAACGCTTCGAAAGAGTTTTTCATCAGTCAGGGGGCTGTAATACTTATGGTTTAGATTGGAAGAGAAATCGAACACACGCCGTTCGTTCTCGCCAAATATGAGTGCGAGTTTGTAGCCATCAAGGGGAATAGCTTCTTTTAGAACGGGATAAACATCCAATTTACTCCAGCCCCCGTATCTTGAAATACTCTTCGTCTGTTTGCATAATATCCCAAAGTGCGATAAGCTCATCTCTGTGTATATCGGCCCAAGCGACAACATATTTTGTCTGTTTAATCGGAAATTCTCCAACGATTATATTTCCGTCCAGATCAAAGGAAGCCGCTGTCCCGCCGTATTTTGCGTGAAAGTGCGGCAGATGATGACGCTCGTCATCTTTGAAATACATCCTGATGACAATTCCATAAAAAGAAGAAATAATCGGCATGTCTGCTACCTCTCCAAAACCTGCTGCAATACCGCAAGCAGATTCTCCAGCTCCTCCATCGATCCGTAGGACAGCACGATACGCCCCTTGCTTTGGCTGCCCACAACCGATGCGCGCATGCCCAGCGCGCGGCGAAGGGTATCCTCCAGATCGGACAGCTCTACCGACCGCTCCTGCAATGGGCGCTTTGGCGGCTTGCGCGTCGGGCGCTGGGCTGCCGCTTCCATTTGCCGCACCGACCAGCCCTGGCGCACCGCCGATTCCGCCAGTATCCGCTGGCGGGAGGAATCCTCCATACTCGCTAAGGCCCGCCCGTGGCCCGCAGTGAGCGTTCCCAGGCGAACCATGTCTTGCACCGGTTCCGGCAAATTCAGCAGACGCAGCAGATTGGCCACCGCCGGGCGGCTCCGGCCGATGCGTTGGGAAACGCTTTCTTGGGTTAGTCCGCATTCTTCCATCAGCCGGTGGACCGCGGAAGCCTCTTCCAACGGATTGAGGTTCTCGCGCTGTATGTTCTCTACCAGCGCCACTTCCATCTGCTTGACCCGGTCGTAATCCCGCACGATGGCGGGAATCACGTCCAGCCCCGCCAAACGTGCGGCGCGCCATCGGCGTTCCCCGGCCACGATGGTATACCGGCTGCCGTCGGGATACACGATGATGGGCTGTATCACGCCTGACTGCTGGATCGACTCTGCAAGCTGGCGCAGCGCCTCCTCGTCGAAGCGCTTGCGGGGTTGCTCCCGGTTGGGATCGATGCTGCCCAGGGGTAACTCCAGCACCGCGTTCTCTATGGCTGGCGAATCCCCGTCGTCCAGCAGCGCGTTGCCCTGAAACAGCACGCCCAATCCCTTGCCCAGGTTGTTTTTTTTCATCATGTGGCTCACTCCGTTCGCCAGTTACAAGTTTTGAGTTACAAGTTACAAGAAATTTCGGCCAAGCTCTTCCGTCCATTCGTTTTTCTTGTAACTCGTAACTCGTAACTTGTAACTAATTCCGTCCTAACAACTCTCTGGCTAAATCATAATATGCTTCCGCGCCTACGCTTCGGGCGTCGTACAGGTGGATGGGCAGGCCGTGGCTGGGCGCTTCACCCAAGCGCACGTTGCGGGGGATGATGCTGGTGAACACCTTACCCTTAAAGTGCTGCTTTACCTCGTCCACTACCTGGAGGCCCAGGTTGGTGCGGGCGTCTAGCATGGTGAGCACCACGCCTTCGATTTCCAAGGTTGGATTGAGCCGCTGCTTGACCAATTGGATGGTGTTCATCAGCGCGGTGACGCCCTCCAGGGCGTAGTACTCGCATTGGATGGGTACCAGCACGCTGTCCGCCGCCACCAGGGCGTTGAGGGTGAGCAATCCCAGGGAGGGAGGGCAGTCGATAAACAGATAGTCGTACTTGTCCCGCAGGGCGGCCAGAGAGTGCTTGAGCTTGTGCTCACGGCGCTCCAGATCCACCAATTCCAACTCGGCTCCGGCCAGGCGGATGTCCGCCGGCAGCAGCGACAGGCCCTTCACCTGGGTGCGCAGCAGCGCCTTTTCGGCGTCCCGCCCGCTGATGACCACTTCGTATACCGTAGTCGCATTTCGAGCCACCTCCAGGCCAAGGCCGCTGGTGGTGTTGCCCTGGGGGTCCACATCCACCACCAGCACCCGCTTGCCCTCGGAAGCAATGCAGGCGCTGAGGTTCACGGTGGTGGTTGTTTTGCCCACCCCGCCCTTTTGGTTTGTGATGGCAATGATCTTGCCCATGTCCTTTATTCATTCCTTTCCGGTTATCAGCATACACAACAGATCGGGGCTCAAAATCACCCCTCATCATTATACGGTATACGGCGGCTATTTCGCAAGCCAATCCTGGTATGTCTCTAGGGGGAAGTTTTCGGTAACCACCCGGGCAAACAGCGCCCGGTTCATCTCCTCCATCATATCTCTGAAGCCCGTATACAGCCGCTTGAGGGCGGGCAAGGACAGCCGACGCAGCGCGTAGTCGTTGAGCAGGGCAAAGGTTTCTTCGCACACCGGGAAGCGGTCAAACACCGGCCCCATCAGGGCTTCGGCCATCTGCTCCAGGGCGTCGGTGTACACTTTTTTTTCCTCGCCGTGGGCGTCGGTCACCATCATGTTTCCGTTGGTGTACCCGTAGATGCTGTTAAACAGCTTCCCTTCGATCTGCGCGCACAGCGTCTCCGGGGGTTCCCCGGCCCGCCAATCGTATGTTGTGAGCATAGCGGCAATGTCGGAGGAAAGTTCGGAATGGGCCAGCAACAGCGGCAGCCCCACCAGCGGCTCCAGCAAAAAGAACACGTCGTCTTGGGTGATGGGCGGTATAGGTTGCGGCATGCGGACTTCCTCCAATCTCTTTGGTGTTATCAGCGCTTTGCACAGTAGTTCTACACGAAACCGCCTATTTCCTAGCAAAAATGCGGATTTCCACAAATTCTGCACGGGTTGTCGACAGGGTGCCCACAGGATGCACAAGGTTTGCACGGGTTTTGCGGAGGGGGTTCCACAGAGACTTGCTGCGCTTGCAAAAAATGCCGGTTCATGATAGAATCACAAACACAGCCTTGATTGGGGGTAGGGTGGGTTGCTTTTTAGTTCATCTGTTTTTTTATTCCTCTTTCTTCCGGTTGTTATGATAGGGTATCATTTGTTGAGAAAAAACCATCGTGTGTATTTTTTATTGCTTGCGAGTTTGTTCTTTTTCGCTTGGAGCGAACCAAGATACGTATTCGTATTGCTGCTTTCCATCACGGTCAACTATGTTTTCGGATTATTGATCCACATAACTTTAGAAAAAAATAGCTATTTAAGCAAAGCGATGCTCGTTGCCGCTATTGCCGGCAACCTTGGCATCCTCTTCTACTTCAAGTACCTAAACGCTACGCTATCGAACCTTCATCGTTTTTTAGGCGCCGATTACGCAATCCATGCCATTGCGTTGCCGATAGGCATATCATTTTTCACATTTAAGGGCATATCCTACATTGTTGATTTGTATAAGAAGAGGGTCTCTGTACAGAAAAACCCTGCTCTTGTCGCGTTCTATCTATCCTTCTTTCCGCAATTGGCGGCCGGCCCGATTGTGAGATACGCGGACATTCAAGCGCAGCTGTCCGCAGAGAAGAGAGTCGTATCCGTTGATCACTTCGTCAACGGGGCCAAGCGTTTCATCGTTGGCTTGGCAAAAAAAGCAATCCTCGCCGATACATTAGGGTATACGGCTGATCAAATATTTGCCAATCCCGCCTTAGAAAACACGGCGTCTACCGCCTGGTTGGGCATCCTTTGTTATGCCTTTCAAATCTACATGGATTTTTCAGGGTATTCCGATATGGCGATAGGCGCAGGAGGCATGCTTGGTTTTCGTACGCCGGAGAACTTCAACTATCCGTATATAGCGCGCTCCCTCTCTGATTTTTGGAGAAGATGGCATATTACATTGTCCACATGGTTCCGGGATTATGTGTACGCGCCGCTAAGCACCCGCCTGGTGAAGAAAAGGTGGGGGCTGCGCTCCATTTACATTGTTTCCACGCTGGGCGTGTGGTTTTTGACCGGCCTATGGCACGGTGGGAGCGTCAATTTCCTCCTATGGGGGCTTTGGCATGGGCTCTTTTTACTTATCGAGCGAGCGGCGGATACGCATATGCCTCGAACCAAGGCCCTCGCTCCGCTGAAATACGCGCTCACCATGCTAATTGTCACTGTCGGTTGGGTTTTCTTTAGGGAGAGCGAGCTGCGAGAGGCTTTTCAATACATTGGCGTGATGTTCGGTTTGGTTCAGCCGCAAAATGTCGGTTTTACGGTTTTCTATTTCCTGGACGCCAGAGTAATTTGTGCGCTCGTGGCCGCTGCCGTGGTATCCCTTCCCATCGCAAAAACCAAATGCTTTATCGACTTTCAGCAACGCACACTTTGGAAATGCGCGTCCGTCGGGCTGACATTGATTCTCTTTTTCGTCTGCATCGTGTTTGTTGCAGCGTCGTCCTACAATCCGTTTATCTATTTTAAGTTTTAGGTGATTGCAATGAAAATGAAGACAGTGAATACAATTTTTGTCGTTCTGTTTATGCTCATGCTGCTGGCGCCTTTGGTATGTATAGACGTCTCCGGCGGCGGCATTTCGGAGCAGGAAAATAGGGTGTTGGCAAGCAGGCCTGCCATGGGAGCGTTGCTTACAAACCCTTCCGATTTCGTAAAGCGGTTTGACCGTTGGTTTTCCGATAATATCGGCTTTCGGGAGCGCTTGATCCGCTTCTATCAACTGCAAAACAGCATGCAAAACCAAGTTCAGTACATGGAGGGCGAATTCGTTTACCTGATCGGGGAACAGGGGCACCGTTATTTCGCGGAGCTCAACGGTATGCTGATACGCAGATTCCAGGGGAAGTACCCACTGTCCGACGAACGGGCTTCAGCTTTAGTCGACTGGCTCAACCAAACCAAACAATCTCTCGATGCCAAAAACATCCCCTTTATGATGATGCTCTGTACCGACAAAGAGACCATTTATCCGGAATATTATCCCAAAGCGATTCATCGCGGCCCCGGACCCACCGAATTGGAACGAATAACCGCATATCTACACGAACATACGAATGTGGAGGTATTCAATACCCGCGAGTGCCTTTGGAGTCAAAAAAACAACTTTCTGCTATACAACAAAGCGACCGGTGACCTGGGACATTATAATGAAATCGGCGCATATTTCTCTTATGTAGAGCTGATGAAGCATATACAGCCCCATTATCCCGCTATGCGCTCTTTCGCGCTGGAAGATATCGATATTTCCTACGACGAAAGCGGCAGCCCCAGCGTAGCGGTGAAAGCGGAAGCGCCTTTTAAAAAACTGGGCGCCGATTTCTTTGACGGTGTGGATGTACTTCGTCCTTTTACGTGGGAGAACGAGGCCTACGAGAATGCCGACTTGTCACTGCCTACCATTCTGTTTCTGCGAGATAGCTATGCCAGCCACAACGAGAAACGCTTTCTAATGAACTACATTCCCCATCATTTCGGCAGAACGATCCTCATCTATTATCGCAACATAAAATATCTTGATGCATATATCGCCGCGTATGAGCCCGATATAGTCGTGTTTGAAGCGGGTGAACGTATGCTGTATTGGTTTTGCGATATCCTCCTTGGTACGAGTTCTTAATAGAAAACCTTTGCTCTATACTGGCAATCTTATCCGCTTTGGGGTATACTACCCAATAGCGGCTAGGCACTGTTCCCACACAGGCCGCGGAAAGCGGGGAACCACATGATAGCGCAAACCTTAGCCCAGGAGGTGCTGGCCGCCGCGATGGCCCGGGGAGGGCACTTTGCCGACCTGTTCCTGGAGGACAACACCCACCACGGCATGATGCTGCGGGGCGGCAAGGTAGAAACCGCCAATACCTCCCGGCTCCACGGCGCGGGGGTGCGGGTCTTTGCCGGGGATCAGTTTTATTACGTGTATACCAACGATACCGGGCGGGAGGGCCTGCTGCGCTGCGCCCGGCGCGCCGCCGATGCGGTGTCCTCCAATCAAGGTTCAAATCGAGGAGCGGTGGCGCCTATGGGTAAGCTTGCGCTGCAAGACATCCATCCCATCAAGGCGTGGCCCGGCGATGTGGAAGGAGCCAAGGTAGCGGCCAAGCTGCGGGAGGCCTCCCTGGCAGCCCGCGCCCACTCGGCGGATATTTCGCAGGTAACGGTAAACTACATCGCCTGGGATCAAAACGTGGCCATCTTTAACAGCGAGGGCGTCGCCGCCGAGGACCGGCGCGTGTATACCCGCCTGGTGTGCATGGCCGTAGCCTCCAACGGCGCGGAGAACCAAACCGGCTACGACGCGCCTGGCGCGCGCTTGGGTTTTGAGCTGTTTGATCAGCGGGTGGACCCCAAAGCCGTCGGTGAGCAGGCGGCCCGGCAAGCGGTTACGATGCTCCACGCCCCCGAATGCCCCGCAGGGGTGATGCCGGTGGTGATCGAGAACGGGTTTGGCGGCGTGATCTTTCACGAGGCCTGCGGCCATTCCCTGGAAGCGACTTCTGTTTCGAAAGGTATGTCCGAATTCTGCGGCAAGCTAGGTATGGAAGTAGCGGCCCCCTGCGTCACCGCTATGGACGACGGCCTGCTGCCCAACGAGTGGGGTTCCATCGTGATCGACGACGAGGGCACGCCGGCCAACAATCTGGTGCTCATCGAAAACGGCATACTCAAAAACTTCTTGACCGACCGGTACTACGGCGGGCGCATGAACACGCCCTCTTCCGGCAGCGGCCGCCGCCAGTCCTACGCCTTTGCGCCCTGCGCCCGCATGCGCAATACCTACATCGCCCCAGGCCAGGACTGTGACGAAGAGATGATCGCCACCATGGGCGACGGGCTGTACGCGGCGGCCATGGGCGGCGGATCGGTGAACCCCACCACCGGCGAGTTCAACTTTGCCGTGGACGAGGGGTACCTGGTGAAGGGCGGCAAAATCGCCCATCCGGTGCGGGGCGCCTCCCTGATCGGGCGCGGCGGCGAGGTGCTCAAGCGCATCGACCGGGTGGGGAAAAACATGCGCATGGCCCAAGGCATGTGCGGTTCATTGAGCGGCAGCGTGCCCACCAACGTGGGCCAGCCCCGCATCCGGGTGAGCAGCATGACCGTCGGCGGAAAGTGAGGAATACACAATGACATATGAACAATTCACCGAGAAACTATTCGCCGAAGCCGCAAAGGCCGGCATCGCACCCGCCGAGGTGTACTACGCCGAGCGGGACAGCGTGAAGGTATCCACCCATAAGCAGGCGCTGGAGACCTTTGCCGTGGCCAGCACCGCCGGATTGTCCTTCAGGGGTATGGTGGGCGGGCGCATGGGCTATGCCTCCACCGAAGCCTTGGACGAGAGCGCCGTCGCCATGCTGGTGCGGGGCGTACGCGAGTCGGCCTCCCTGGTGGAGGATGAGGACGTGCAGGAGATATTCGCCGGGAGCCCGGCCTACGCATCGGTGGAGACTTACGCCCCCGAGCTGGACGCTCTGCCCGCCGCAGCCCACATCGAAGCCGCCGTGGCCTTGGAGCGGGACGCCCTCTCCCGAGATCCGCTGGTGACCGAAACCGACTTCAATCAAACCGCCTATCTCAAGAGCCGCGTATCGATACGTAACTCCTTTGGCTTGTCCCTCTCCCATCAGGACAACCTGCGCTACCAGTTTTTGAGCGTGGTGGCGCGCCGGGGTGAGCGAACGACCGACGGCGCAGCCCTTGGTATCGGCCGGGGAACCACCCTGGAAATGGATAAGGAGTTGGCCGAGGCCGTGGATCACGCAGTGCGTATGTTGGATGCCGCTCCCATTCCCAGCGGAAAAATAGCCGCCGTATTCCGCAAGGAGGCCATGACCGATCTGCTGGACTGCTTCAGCGGTGCGTTTTCCGCCGAGGCCGCCCAAAAGGGCTTGTCTCTGCTCAAGGGCCGGGAGGGCGAGGTCATCGCCGCGGACTGCGTTACCCTGATCGACGACCCGCTGATGCCCGGCGGTTTTGCCAGCAGCCCCTTCGACGCCGAGGGTGTTGCCACCTACACAAAAGAGGTGATCGGCGCGGGCAAACTCCACACCCTGCTGCACAACCTAAAGACCGCGCGGGTAGACGGCGTGCAGTCCACCGGCAACGCGGCCAAACAGTCGTATACCGCCCCGGTACGGGTGGCGCCCGCCAACTTTTATTTTGCGCCCGGAGCCGATTCGCTGGAGGCTCTGCTGGGCTCCATGGGCGACGGCCTGCTGATTACCCAGCTACAAGGCCAGCACTCCGGCGCAAACGGCGTGTCCGGTGACTTTTCCCTGCCGGCCATAGGCTACGTTGTGAGCGGCGGCAAGATCGGCCGCACCGTGGAGCAGATCACGGTAGCGGGCAATTTCTTCACCCTGCTGAAAGACGTTTTAGCCATAGGCAACGACCTGTTCTTCGGCCCCGGCGGCGGCGCGGGCAGCCCATCGGTGTGGGTGAAGGAGGTTTCGGTGGCGGGAGAGTAGGACAACTTACAGTGTGAGATGCACAAAGGAGCTGCGGCAGGAGTATAAACTCCGCCGTGGCTCATTTTAAGCAGGAGGGATGGAACACCTAAATTTTGATAATAAAAAACTGCCGGGGGAATTTACAATTATCGCAAATAATGAGTAACTCTTAGCGCATGAATGCGCAACCCAGGCATGCTCCGTACCATGAACCCATGCGCGACGTTTTTTTACTGAAGTAGCCATACATAATCTTGACGGCAATCAATCACATAATCCACAAGCACCGTGTTGTTCCGAATCTGATACAAGAGCAGATAATGTTTGGTTGCTACCGTTTTTCGGTATTTATTTAATGGAATACAGGGATGATTCAAAAATGGATGCCGGTGTGGCATTTTTGCCGATGAGCGGGCAGCTTGTAGAATTTCTTGCATGATTCGCCATGCAGCATCCTCGTTGCGCTCCGCAATGAAGCCCATATGCTCGTCCAGCAGCCGCTTTGCCCGCTCGGAAACGATTACGTTATATTCCACTTTTTTTCGCCGCTTCTTTTATCGTGGTTGATAAAATGTTCTCCAACTCGTCTAATGTGTAGCCAGACAAACCGGCCAGCCGGTCCTCTTCTACCGCAACCAAAGTTTCGCGTAGTTGCAGCATTTTTTCACGGCGCGTAAAGGTGTCGATGTCCATTACAACCAGATCGCCTTCACCGTTCTTGGTTAGATAGACTGGCTCTTTCGTTTGCTTGCACAGCATGGCAACTTCGTTGTAGTTTTGCCGGATGGAAGCCGATGGCTTGATCTGCAAAAAACGCACCCCTTTCATAGCGATATTCTAGCGATATTATATTTTTTTTTTGCTATGCTGTCAAGATAGAACTTGCTGCTCTCACTGCCCAAAATAGGGCGCACATCGTGCGCCCGCCCTTGTCCCGTCGTTTTCACCTGCTGTTCACATTCGCCCAGATGTCGTGCACGAAACTTGCGCCCCGGCTGATCAGCAGGCCGGTGAGCACCATGCCGATGGGTGGCAACCTGAGATCCACGCCCGCCAGGTGCAACAGATCCACATCGGCCAGCAGGCAGAGCGCCACGCCGATCACCGCGCCCACCACCGGCCAAACCCATCCCGCCACCGAGGTGCCCTCCGGCAGCCATCCCTTGATCACTTGAATCAACGCTTCCACCGCCACCGCCAAAAGGAATACCGCGCCAATGGCTTCCATGCGCATCCTCACCCCCCGCTTCATTCTATCGTGGCGGGGGGTGAAAATATGCAAAGAAAGCGGCTGTTACTCGCCGCTTTCCCGCTCTTCCAATATGCCCCGGGTGATCGTTTGATAAGACCAGGAGGGCGTCTCCTCCGCGTGATCCATACTTTTGCCTATGACCACCGTGTCGCCAGGCTGGGTCAGCGCCACCATCTCCACGCGGCGGGTACGGTTTTTGCGTACATACTCATTTGCCACGTCCACCCGCTCCTGCCAGTGCATGGGGATGAGCACCCTGGGCTTCACTTCCATTACAAAAAAATTGGCCCCGGCGTCGTACAGGCTGCCCTGACGGGGGTCCACCGGGAAGAACGCCACGTCGATCTCCTTACCCTGCAGCGGCCGTACCGCCGCGTGAAAATCCCGCTCGGCCTGCTCAATCTCCCGCAGGGTGGAGACCTCGCGCCAATGCCAAAGGTTCAAATCCCCGGCGTGGAATACCGTGTAATCGCCCGCCGTCACCAGGAAGGACACGCCCAGATCGGTGGAATCGTAGGCTTTGACGCCTACATCGCCCACTCTGGTATCCTCGCCGGGTTTTAGGCGGCGGCCCGGCCATTGATTGGGGATGTCGTAGCTCAGCACGTAGTGCACGCGCCCCGCCTCGGCCCAATCGAAGATCACCGGATCAAAATGGTCGCCGTGGCTGTGGCTTACCAACACCACCACCTGCCGATACTTGGCCAGCGCTTCGCGCGTTAGCATACCCTGGGCGCTCTTGTTGTCGCCCGGCGCGTAATCGAAAACCAATAGAACGTCGTTCAGCTCTACGCTGAAGGCGCTATGATACAAATAGGTTACGGTCAGTTCACCCATCAGGTCCGCCTCCTTGCGGGTACTCATATAGTCAAAAATGCCCAACCGAGGGGATTTTATTTACGATGCACGACTATTCTATCAAGTTTTCGCTGCTTGTCAAGTTTATGAGGGAGAAGGAGAGCCGGTCATCCCCATCTACATTTACCTGATAGAGCCGTCCGGTGGCCCAATTCTTTTGGGATGCGCCGAAGCCGCCCTCAAACAAAAAGCCATAAGTTGACACAAAATCCTCATCGGCCTGGGCGATGTACACATAGTCAAAGCTGCGCACTTCCTGCCAGCCCTCATCTTCAAATGTTGGTGGAGGCAGGGCCCGTTTCCGCACCATCCGAAGCGGGTAGGCCGCGGCTTGCATGTTGGCTCCGTGATGGCCGTGTTGCAGGTAATAGATGCCTACTACCGCATCGGTTGGGATCCGCTCCCGGATGGGCGCGGCGTGTTGGGAGAAGACATCCAGGGAACCGGCAGGGTAACCTCTGCCATGCCGCACCATTCTGCCGATGATCTCGGGCGCCGGTACGGTTACGGTCATCAGCACAAGCAGATAGGCCAGCGTTGCGCGGGCCATGATCCGCTCCTTTTGGCCGAAAAGTGAAGCGCGCATCGCCCAGCCCAACATGCAGACCAATGCGGCCTGATAATAGGTGGACATGTACCGGTCAAAGCTGGGCAAGGGGCCCCTGCCGCCCAGCCGGGGCGCCGAGAATAAATACACCATCAGCATGCCAAGGGCGTAAGCGCCATACCCCGCCAGGATGCTTGCCGCGCCCGCGATCCGGCGCGCCCTGGCCTTGGGGCCGCTCAAGATCAGCAGGCCCGGTATGGGTAAAGCTAGGAGAACCGCCAGCTTCCAGTGGCTCAGCGTGCCCAGGGCAAAGGCGCTTTGCGGGTTGTTTACCGCCAGCTGCCATGGAAAACGGATAAAGGCCGAAAGGACCTCCGCCCGATAAGAGGCATCCCGCCGGAGCAGCAGATTCATTAGGACTCGAGCATCGAAGTGCACGGCATATAGCGTGTCGATGGACTGCTGGGCCAGCTTCCACCGCCACAGCATGTGGACCAGCGCCGGCAAGCATGCCGCCAAGGCCAGCAAAACCAAGCCGCGCCCCTTTCGCTCACGGGCAAACCCCATGATTCCGGCTGCAGCCAGCGCGATCAGCGCCATGCTGAAGCCCGAGGGTTTGGTGAGGGTCAGCATGGCGCACAGCAAGGAGAGACGTGCCGCACGCCCCAATCCAGGTTTTTCTGTGAGGGCGATCAAAAGCGCCAATCCAAAGGTCATGCCCAGCGCACTGTCGCCAATCAGGGCCTCGTAGGCAAAGTAATAAGAATCAGAAAACGCTCCAAAGGCCACGGGAAGCAGCAGCAACCCGAGGGCGGCGGCGGGCAGCAGCCAAGCGCGCCGCCAAGCAAGGCCCGCGCACAGGGGTATCCCCATAGAGATACACAGGATGCCGTAAATGCCAAAGGCGTCGCCCTGCAAAAAGTTACCCCTTAACATGGAAACCAGGTATTCCAACACAGGCAGACCCGGCGGATAGGATTGGTGGAACATAAAATCCGTACCGGGATACAAGGGCAGCTTATGATCCGCCCACATGGCGCGCAAGGCGCGGAACCAGTAGTTGTAATCGTCCTGCACCCATACGCTGCGGCCCTTTTGCATCCAAACGACGCACACAAACAGCGCCGCGTACAGCAGCATGCCGGGCGTGCATACATTCACAAGCAGCGTGCGCCAGGTTTTCTTGCGGGCCGTGCGCCACAGGGCCGCTACCCAGCAAGCGATCACAAAAAAGCCGACGGCAACGGCTCCGGCGGGCAACGCGTCCGCCAAACCAAAACAGAACGCGATCAGCGCCGCCAGGATCATGCCGTAAGGCAGGTATTTTTCCGCCGGGCGGCCCCGACACGCAGCGACGCACACTGCGGGCCCCAATGTGGCCAAAAAAAGAAGGATGTAAAACATCGTTGCTCCCTTCATCTCTCTGTATGTCCAATTATATCACCTTTTTGAAAGCAATGGTAGAGTACAGGCCGTAAAGGCGCGAAATTGTGAACAAATTATAACGTGCATGTGTAATTTTTGTGTTTGCATTGCTTATTGCGTAATATATTGCTACAATGTTTCATGCCTGCGTACAAGCAAATTAGGACGGAGGGAAACATTTGGACTTTGTGAAAAGGCACTTCGAAAGCTTCAAAAAAACCGCCTCTCGCATCATGGAGGGCATGACCCCTCGCAGATGGATGATACTTGGCCTCAGCCTGGCCGTGGTTATTGTGGCCATCGTACTGGCCCTGGCGCTAGGCGGCGCGCCCGCAACCCCTGCCTGGGGGCGGGCCGACTTCACCCCCATGGAGCCCGACGACGCGCCCGAGTACTACGAGGCCGTACAGCCTGCCGGTGAGGTGACCCTGCCCGTTACCCTTTGGTACGCAAAGGATCTGGCGGGTGAGGATCTGTACCGCCTGTACGGCCAGGTGAAGGATGGCGGGGAGCCGGCTTTTTACCCGGCTACGGCAGAGGGCTTCGTTATACTGGAGGCAACGGCGCTGGACGGAACCGAAGAGCATATGCGCATCGTCGTGACCCTGACGCCGCAGCCCACACCGGAGCCGACCCCGGAGCCAACGCCCGAACCGACGGCTACGCCAGAACCAGAGCCTACCCAAGAAGCCGTGTCCCTGGAGGACCTGGACAGCATCGTGCTGGGTAAGGTGTACGATCAAAACTTTACCTACGCCGACCTGAAGGAGGAAATCCACGGGCTGGCCCAATACTTCTCCGATTATTATGCCCAGAACGGCATGGAAGTGCCCGCCACCGATCCCTATGTGATCGACATGGCCGCCCAGAACGTGCTCAGCGGCCTGTTCTCCCAAACCATCACCGCCGCCAAGGTTGCGGAGTTTGGCCTGGATACCCCGGAAATGCAGGCGCAAATTGCCGCCGAGAGCCAGGTGATGTACGAGCAGGGCCTGGCCGATTACATGGAGGCCATGCGGCCCCAATACCCCGACGCTTCAGACGAGGAGTTGGAGGCCCTGGCCGACATGATGCTGCTCTATGAAGGGTATTCCTTGGAGCAGATGCGCGAAGACAGCATGACCAGGGCCGTTGACGCCGCCCTGGACGCCGTGGTGACCCAGGGCGTAACCCTCACCGAAGAGGAGGCCCGGGCCTCCTACGCCGCTATGCTGGAGGAAGCCAAGGCCCAATATACCCTGGACAAAGATGGTTTTGTGCGGGATTACCTGTACCAGGGAACCAGCCTGGTGTTTATCCCCGAAGGTTACCGCCTGATCCAGCATGTGATGCTGGTGATCGACTATGGCGATGATGCAGAGCTGGAGAACCAGCTTGCCCTGGCCGAAGCGATCATCGAAGAGATCAACGGCGGCATGGACTTTTTGGAAGCCGCCCAGGAGTACGGCGTGGACACCGCCATGAGCGATCCGCGCATCTCAAAGGGATATCCCATCACCGACGGGGTGGAGGGGTATGGCCTCGAGTTTGAGGCTGCCGCAATGGCCCTGGCGCAACCCGGCGATATCTCCGAACCCACGGTGACCTACGACGATTATGGCAACCCCTTTGGCATCCATATCCTGCGTTATGCCGGGGATTTACCCGCGGGCGAGATTCCCTTTGAGGAGTGCAAAGACGAATACATGGCCGCCCTGCTGGAGGAGAGGAAATCCATAGTCGCCAACGAGGCCCGCAACGACTGGTGGGAGAGCGCGGGCGTCGCCATCGATACCGCGGAGCTTGTGGTCTATTTCGAAGCCATCGCACCCCAGCCGGAAGATGAGTTCCAGACCGTACCTACCCCGCCCCCGGCGGCCATTGAGCCCATGGTGAGCTACGGTATGGTGATGAACGACGGCACGCCCCTGTTTGACAGGCCGGGCGGAACCGAACTGATGAAGTTGGATGTCGGTGTGACGTTTACCGTGGAGGCTGGCAATATAGCCGACGACGGGGTGATCTGGGCTTTCGTAACCTTGCCGGAAGGCGCGGGCCAAGGTTATGTGGTGTGGCGGGAGTCGGTTGAGCAAACCGTCGATACGCAAATGGAACCGATCTCCGCGCAACTGGTGGCCCCCCATCCCGAAGGCGTGCATGCCCAAACCGTGGACGCGGAAGGCAAGCTGCCCATCTTTACCATCGTGATGCAAGACGGCAGCCTGATCTACGGCGAGTTGTACCCGGCCACGGCCCCCAACAGCGTGGGCAACTTTGTGGAGCTGGCCAACAGCGGATTTTACAACGGGGTGGTCTTCCACCGGGTGATTCCCGAATTTATGATCCAGGGCGGCGATCCCCAGGGCACCGGCATGGGCGGGCCGCCCCACGCCATCAAGGGCGAGTTTGCCAGCAACGGCGTGGACAACCCCTTGCCTCACACCCGCGGCGTGCTGTCTATGGCCCGCACCCATGAGCCCGACAGCGCGGGTTCCCAGTTCTTTATCTGCGTGTACGACGCCGGCTTCCTGGATGGCGAGTACGCCGCCTTTGGCAAAGTGCTGGGCGGCATGGACACCGCCGACCGCATCGTAGCCGTGGAGCGGGACGCCAACGACAGGCCCTTCCAACCCCAGGAGATCCGTATGATTTACGTGGAGGCCTACGGGGTGGATTATCCCTTTGAGAAGCTGCCGGGCAGGTAATTGAATACAAAACGGGGGCTGCCGCGTCGATGCGGCAGCCCCTTTGTTTATGGATGGAAATATATCACACGTATCAAATGTAGGGCGCGGCGACTCGACGCGCCGCCGGATTGTGACAAAAGAATGCAATTTTGGACGAATCACGGCGCGTCCGGTGGCCGCGCCCTACATTGGTGCCCGTCTTAATCACTTCAACCCATGATTCGCGTATATCACATATTTTCTATTTCGAGCGTCACCGGGCAATGATCCGACCCCTGCACATCGGCCAGAATCTCCGCCTCCCGTACGCGGGGAACCAGGCGTTCACTTACGATAAAGTAATCCAGCCGCCACCCTACGTTTCGCTCCCGCGCATTGCCCATGTAGCTCCACCAACTGTAGGCATCCTTCCGGTCCGGATACAGGCGGCGGAAGGTATCCACAAAGCCGCTGGCCAGCAGCCCGGTCATCTGGGCGCGCTCCTCGTCGGTAAAGCCGGCGCTCAAACGGTTGGAGCGTGCGTTTTTGATGTCGATTTCCTGATGGGCTACGTTCAGGTCGCCGCACAGGATCACCGGCTTTTCGGCGTCCAGATCCCGTAGGTAGTTTTGAAAATCCCGCTCCCAGGTCATGCGGTAGGGCAAGCGAGGCAGGCCCCGTTGAGAGTTAGGGGTATAACACACGATCAGGAAATAATCGTCGAACTCCGCGGTGATCACCCGGCCCTCGGCGTCGTGTTCCGGGATGCCGATGCCGTATCGTACATTCAAGGGCTCCCGGCGGGTAATGAGGGCGGTGCCGGAGTAGCCTTTTTTTTCGGCGTAATGCCAATAGGTATGATAGCCGGGAAATTCAAAATCCAGCTGGCCCTCGCTGAGTTTGATCTCCTGCAGGCACAGCGCGTCGGCGTTGGCGGCGTCAAAAAACGCCTGAAAGCCGCCGTTTTTGATGCAGGCGCGCAATCCGTTTACGTTCCATGAGATGAGCTTTTGCATGGGTTCCTCCTGTTCTCCACATCTGCCACAATCAGCATGACTTTATCACCACTTAATGTATCCATGTCGGATGGGAGAGGTAACGTCTCACCACGCTCCAGCGCGACTTCAATTCTGCTTTCTAAAACATCCGTTGCCATGATTACCGCTTCTTCCAGCGTTCTTCCTTCCGTATAACAAGGCGGTATGTCTGGGAAATTAACAAAATACCCAGCGCCTTCTTTTCCAAATACTGCCGGATATACATGTTTCGCTTTCATAATCAAACCTACACCTGCTCGTCTTGAAAAAACGCCAGCATCCCATCCACATCCAAAGCATACAGGCCGGGTATCAAAAAGTCAGCATCGGGCAAGTTTTCCACTGTCCCCACGCCCACCGCCATCATACCCCCGGCATGGGCGGCCTCGATACCGGCGGCGGCGTCCTCAAATACCACACATTGCTCCGGCTTCACGCCCAACGCCTGGGCCCCCAGCAAAAACACCTGGGGGTCGGGCTTGGCACGGTGGGCGCAGTTGCCATCGATCACCGCGTCCAGCAGCGGGGTGATGCCCAGCTTGTCCAATATCAGGGGCGCGTTGCGGCTGGCTGAACCCAAGGCCGTAGGAATGCCTCGTCGGCGCATGGCCACCAGGGTCTCCCGAGCGCCGGGCAGCACGTCGTCGGCGGTGAGCCCGCCCAGCATCTCCACATACCAGGCGTTCTTTTGGGCGGCCATAGCTTCGCGTTCATCCTCGGACGGGTTCAGCCCGCCTACTTCCAGCAAAATCTCCAACGAACGCATGCGGCTTACCCCCTTAAGCCGCTCGTTGTGTTCGGGGGTGAAATCAAAGCCCAGCCCGTCGGCCAGCCTTTTCCATGCCAGGTAGTGGTGCTTGGCGGTATCCACCAGCACCCCGTCCAAATCAAACAGCGCGGCCCGGATCACCCGCGCCATTTGATTTCATCCAGGGTCTTGCGCCGCGCCTCGATGGTGCGCTTAGCAAAGGCTTCGGCTTTGGAGAGGTCGGCTGCGTCGGGATGGTCGCGCTTGCAGATCAGGAATTTACCCTCGCAGTGAAATATGCCGTCGCTGAGCGCAATGGCCGGATCCTTGATCGCCGCCCGCAGCTTGCCTTCCGTTTGGAGCATGGGGGACATGGCGGTATAAAAGAACGCCACGCCGCTGGCCTGCTCCGCCGTGAGCGCCGAGAGGGCGTCGGCCAGCGTTTTATGCGGCTTGCCCGCGTACACGCCCCCGCCCACAAACAGCAGATCTATGCCGGATAATGCTTCCGTTGGATCCAGCGGCTTTGCCACCACACCCGATTTGCGCGCGATGGCCTCGGCCACCTTGCATGTGTTGCCGCCCCGGGACTGATACCGAACTGCGATACGCAACAAAATCCCTCCTGATTTCAAAATGATGCTTGGCATCATTCTACCGCACTTCCGGGAAAAAAGATAGGCTGGATTTGGGCGGCGGGACACCGATGTAATGGGCAACGGGACGCCGAGGGCGGCATCCCCTACGTAGGGGCGCGCATTGGGCGTCCGTTACCCATCGATGCGAAGGACGACGGGCTCAATAATCGCCCCTACAAAGGGTTATACGCTCGTAATCCCGTAGGGGCCGCCGCCCTCGGCGGCCCGTCGCACAATTCGATGTTAAAAATACTTGACATCAAGTCTGTTTCATGATACATTATGTCCTGCAAACAAAACAAAAAGGATGTGTGAACAAAATGTCCGCAAAAAGCATGAGAGCCGTTGCAGCTATGATCACCGGGATCCTCCTTCTCGTTGGGTACACCCTGTACGCCTTGAGGCAAAGCCCGCAGATCGAAGGCCTGCAAGCCTGGGCGGTTACGCTGCTGGTGTTCATCGGCATCAGCGCGGCGGTGGAGATTGTGGTGCAGATCGTATTCCATATCGCGCTGAGCATCGGCATCGCCATCAAAGAAGAAGTGAAAGATGGGAAATCCCGTGACAAAACCTGCGACAAAACCGTTGAACGAATCATTTCTTCCACCCTGGCTGAAGACGAGCGGGACAAATTCATCAGCCTGAAGTCCGACTTCGTTGGGTACATCTGCGCCGGGGCGGGCGCGTTGGCCGCGCTCATCGCCCTGGCCGCCGGGGTGCAGGACGTGATTGCCTTGCACATTGCCTTCGGGTCGTTCTTTGTGGGTGGCCTGGCCGAAGGGATGGCGCGAGTTTTCTATTACGAGAGGGGCGTGCGCAATGGGTAAAAAACTGTCCATCACCAACCATATCCGCAGGCTCCGGTTTTTCGCAAACGAAATGACCCAACTGGAGCTGGCGGAAGGGGCGGGCGTATCCCGCCAAACCATCGTCGCTTTGGAGGCGGGGAAGTACACGCCGTCCCTGGAGTTGGCATTCCGGATCGCCGACGTGTTTGGGGTGTCTATCGGAGAAGTATTTGAATGCAATAAAGAGGAATGAAGGCAATGCAAGCCGCTGTGTATCACAAATATGGTTCGCCCGATGTTGTAAAGGTAACCCAGGTTCCGGCGCCCGTGCCCAAGGAGGGCGAGGCGCTCATCAAGATTCAGGCCGCGTCGGTCAACGCCTACGACTGGCATCTGCTGCGGGCCACCCCGTTCTTTACCCGCTTCCTGTCGGGCCTGACAAAACCCCGCAACAATATCCTTGGGGCGGACATCGCCGGCGTGGTGGCGTCTGCCGGTCAGCAGTTCAAGCCGGGTGATCAGGTGTACGGCTGCCTGGAATCCTGCGGAAAAGGCGGCCTTGCCACAGGCGGGTTTGCGGAGTACGTGTGCGCAAAGGAATCCGTGCTGGCGCCGATACCCGACGGCGCTTTGATGGAGGAGGCGGCAGCGCTGCCCATGGCGGCGGTCACCGCCCTGCAGGCCCTGCGCGAGAAGGGGCGGGTAAAACCCGGGCAACAGGTGCTGATCAACGGCGCGTCGGGCGGGGTGGGAACCTTCGCGGTGCAAATAGCCAAAGCCTTTGGCGCTGAAGTGACGGGCGTATGCAGCACGGGCAGCGTGGAAACCGTGCGCTCCCTGGGGGCCGACAGGGTGATCGATTATGCAAAAGAGGACTTCATCCAAAATGGACAACAGTACGACCTGATCCTGGACATCGCCGCCAACCGCTCTGTGCCGGAGTACAGGCGCGCCCTCAAGCCGGGCGGAAACTGCGTAGTGATTGGGTTTTCCACCATCCGGCATATGCTGAGCGTATCCTTTGCGGCAAAGCGAGACGGCAAAAAAATCGCCATCCTTGCCGCGAACAACAAGAATGGCGACGACCTGCGTTTTATCAACACCCTGGTCGAAGCGGGAAAAATCAAGCCCATCATCGACAGCCGCTACCCCCTAAGCGAAGCCGCCGAAGCGATCCGCCACGCCGAAACCAGCCATCCTAAAGGAAAAGTAGTTATCACAATAGGATAACCTTTTTTGCCGTTTCCCTATGAAAAACATATGCGAATCAAGTTAAAGACGATCAAGGCAGGTATCCTTGTAGGGGCGAAATCCATTTTCGCCCGTCTTTATTTCGTCCGCCCTGAGCGCCATGTTTCGGGCGGATATGGAATCCGCCTCTACTTCCCCTTAAACTCCCAACCCCTGTCCACGGGCCGCCATACGCCTTGCGTGCCCGCGTGCATCGCGCCAACCGCGATGTGCAGCATGGCGATGCCCCGGTCCAGCGGGCCGTAGCCAAAGTTGCCGCCACCGTCCAGCACCTGGATGGTTCCCGGCCCCGCCGCAAAGCGCCAGGGCTGGCGGTTGATCGCCGAGGGGGCCAGGGACGCGCTTTCCAGCGCGGAACGCTGCCAGGCCGGGAGTTCCGCGCGTTGGGCGTCGCTTAGGCCGCAGACCGCAGCCAGGGGTTTGCGCTTGTGCCGGGGTGGGGCAAGCTGCCCGCACTGGCCAATGGCCAGCACGCAGGTGATGTGCTCGTTGTCCTTGGGTTTTGCGGCGATCTTTACCACACTCTTGTAAAAGGTACCCAGCCAGCAGCTGCCCAGCCCCATGGACGCGCACTCCAGGGCCAGCGCCTCACCGGCGTACCCCTCCAGCTCTTTGGGCGCTTCCTTTGTGGCGATGATGGTGGCGTATACATCGGTTCCTTTGATACCGCTCTTGAGCCCCGGCCCCTTGAACAACACGATGCGCACGCCCTGCCAGCTCAACTGGCGGGCCATGGAACCCAAGCGGCTGAGCTGTTCGTCGGTGGGGGGGGCGACGAATGTACGCACCGATTGGCGGGTTCGGATGGCGTCGTACCAACGGGTTTCCAACTTGGTTTCAAACATGGGCGAACCTCCAACAAGGCATTCTATTTGCCCATACTGTAACATGCCGCTTGGGGGATGTCAATCTGTGCGGCCCCTCGCCACTATATATTGTGCATGGTCCTATCTCTTCCTATTATATGTAGCGGCTGTCCCTTTGTTGCACTGTATGCTATACTTATTGCTGCGAAGGGAGCGCTTCCTGATGAAAAAATTTGAGATGAAAAAGATTTGGTTGCTGTTGTTTTGTGTTGTACTGCCCTTGTGCGGATGGGCCGCCGAACTTCCCCAACCCACCATGCCGCCTCTGGAGGTGGACGGGGAGGTTCCCGCGCAGATCGTGGAGATGATCCGCATCGCCCAGGCCGAGGTGGTGGCCGCCGATAAGCAGGCCCTGCCCCGCAACAACAAGTATTCCATCTGGTATTTTAACGATCAGCGCAAGATTGGCTGGTGTTCCTGTTTTGTGAGCTGGTGCGCAAACGAGGCCGGGCTGCCCCTCCTGAAAAAAAAGGACGCCCAGCCCATGCCCGACCAAGCCGTGTTTATGACCAACGAGGCCGCGGTGAAGAACACGTACTTAACGTTTGAGGCTGCTGAGCGCATCACCCACATCCCCCGGCCCGGATACAAAATCATCTACGGCGTGCGGGGCAGCACGCCCTACACCCATGTGGGCATGGTGGAGAGCGTAAGGGATTTAGGCGACGGGGTGTACGAGCTGACCACTTTAGAAGGCAATGTGTCCAATACATGCAAGCGGTACGCCTTTCGTTACGTGCTCAATCCCAGCCAGGCGAACCGGAATTTTGTGGCCATTCCCGCCCAGGAGCAAACCCGGGATGACGCTCAATACAAGCTCCACAAGGAAAATTGGTACATCACCGGCTTTGGGCAAACCTGGATCCCCTTGGCCGAACAGAGGGCCCTTCCTGAAATTCTCCCTGAAATGCAAGAAGAGGAAAGTGATTCCTGAAAAACCGCACATCCCCCGCACGGTTCCTGAAAAAAACGTGCGGTTTTTTTGTGCGCGCTTGGGGTGCAGTAAAAGCGACCGTCCGCCGGTCGGGCAGGAAGGCCGGTCGGTTTTTGCGGCGGGCCGGTCGGTACGCCAACAAATCCATGTAACCGGAATCCAGAAAAAAATTAAGATTCACACGAGCAAAAAACCTTGAATATGAAATGAACGCTTGCCCGCATAAGAATGGCGCTCGTACAACATATTGTGTGCAACAATAAAACTCATACCATATACAGTGCAACACGAGCAAAAGAACAGACCGAAGTCTGTTCTTTTCTCAAGCATTCCGAAAAACAAATAAAAAAAAGCATGAATTTATAGGCATAATGCCGATACAAACCGGCAGGCGGTCCGCAAAATACAGACCAAAGTCTGTTTCAATATGAAGTGATGGTCACAGGTATGATATTTCCCCTGTATACTACGGTGTAATACAGTGTTTCAGCACCCATAAAACAAGCCGTGACGCTATCTGCATAACAGGCCAATAAGTGGGGAAAGTGTATAGGCAGGTCGCAAAATCAGCGAAAAAGAGAGCCTCCCGGCTAGGTTTATGCAAGTTTGATGAATAATGACGTATATCCGACAGAACTATGAATACAAAAGAATAATTATTTCATGCGGTGTAACTCATAGCTTAACTCAATAAACGCAATAGGAAAGGGAATACTAAATTGAGGTTAAGGCGGCCTATTTTATTGACTTATACATATGTAAAATGATAGCATGCCAGCATACCAAACCCTGGGGAGGTCTCTTTGTCTACGCGCATTTATCATTATTTGCATTATTGCCCCATGCATCATTCAGATTTTGTGATTTTGCCAACACTCGCTAACGCACCGAAAGGACAGTGAGCTCGCATGGAACTCAAGCCCAACAAATTCTATCAAACCAGGACTTTCCGCCGACTGATGGCCCTCTTGATGACGGTCGTCTTGTTGTCCAACAACGTGGTGGAAAACATGTCTACGCTGTTTGCCGGCGATCAAGAACCGGCCATCAGCGATATTGCGGCTCCGGGTAATCCGGGGGCCGGGGAAGGACAGCCGGATGACAAGCCCAGCCTGGGTTCTCCCGGCGACAAGATCGTCGTGCCTCCCGAGATTGCCGGCGGCAACAAGGCGGCGCAGGCCGCCGACGGCGAGCAGGAGCCCGGCGACGGTGAGGAACCCGGCGAAGGCGGGGAGCCCGGCGACGGCACGGATCCCGACGACGGCGGCGAAAAACCGTCCGCAGGCCCCAAGAACGCTGCGGAGGATCCTAACTTTACCGGCGGCTACGCTGTGGCGCTGGCGTCGGCCACCATCTATCAGGATGCCAAAAAGGCCTCGAACGGCGCGTTGATCCACATCGGCGCCAACGAGGTTGTTCTTGCGTCCGACCGCACGGCGGTGGATGAGGAGATATGGATCAAGGTCTCGGTGATGGACAAAAACGATGTGGCGATCACCGGCTGGGTCCAGGGCGCCGCCATCAATCAGATGCGCGTGGCCGAGTTCCTGCGCCGTACCGATCAAGAGAACCGCGGCCAGATCGCCGACTTTGTCCATTTGGCGGACAACGGTTATCCCCAAGTAGCGGCGGCGGCTATCCAGCGAGATACGGACGGCGGCGATCCCTCTCAGACCCCCGGCCCTGGCGAGGATGACGATCAAGGGGATGGCGACGGTAGCGAGCCCGACGCCAGCCCGGAACCTACCCCGGAACCCACCGCCACCCCCGAAGAAATCGATGAGCAGATGGACATCCTGTCCGATTTGGGCGCAGGCTTTGAGTCTTTCTCGCCCGCGGATGGCGATCTCTTTGACTTTGGCGCTCCCAATCTCTTAGATCCTGCCTACCAGGCCCTGATTGCCGCTTACGAAAACGGCTCCATCAATACCAACGCCTTTACCATCAGCGTGGGCGCCGATCTGGAATGGGATAACGAAAAGGAGAACATGGCGATCACCCTCAATGTCTACCCGCCCCAGATGGTGTATCCCTCCAATCCCTTCCGGCCCTATGAGAACTATGTCAACGGGGCGGTCAACGTTACCGTAACCCTGCCGGCGGACAGCCCCCTGATGTTCCCGGCTTTTGCCGGCAACTATACCTGGGTTAACGAGAAGCAGATCACGTTCCCCATCGGCACCGGCAATAACCCGCTGACCAGCCACATCGCTACCACCGTACTTGTGATGATCACCTACGATTATACCAAGCCCCCGGCCCAGGTGGGCGCCGAGTTCCCGATGCAAGTTAAGGTGGAAGGCGCCGCCCGCATGGGGTACGTCGCCACCATCGGCGAAGACGAAGGCCAGCGGGTTTGGGAGGACTTTGACCGCACCGTAACGCGTACCTCAAGCTTCAACATCAGAGTGGGCAACCGCACGTATGTGGATGCCAACTGGGACATCGCCCACGCAACCACCGGCCCCGTCACCACCGCCGACTTAAGACGGTTTTCCCATACCATAGAGGCCTTTCTGTGGGAAGAATTGGAAAACGGTGAGATCGTCAGGATCAACGCGGAGCGGTACCGCTACATAGCCGCCCGCGCCAACATGGAGCACATCTACCTCACCCTCAAAATCGATCCCCTCAACCTTACCGAAGGCCCTGCCGCGCCCGACGCGCCCAAAGACGTGTACCCTCACAGCGTACGCCACAACGGCATCGAGCTGGAACCGGCCAAGAACGGGCAGGGGCAGGTCATCCCAGGCGAGTACGTGCTGCCCATGACATGGGAGACCTACAACGGGCGCACCTTGCCCGCATATACCAGGTACGATATCGTCATCGACTACCTCGCCTCCGACCTGGAGGTAGCTTTCTACGAGTACAATGCCGAGCAAAAATTCACCGGCAACATCACCTCCATCCTGGACTTCCAGGTTTCCGGCGACACGGCGAAAACGATTACCAGAACCAACCTCAAAGGGCTTACGGTGAACGCCGTCCGACTGGCCCCGGTGGCGGTAAGGTTCGCCAAGGAAATTCAGGTAGACGGCGGTAACCCGGCGGCTTATGGCAGCGCAATGCAGGCGCTGTACCCCACCCAAAACGGGACCCTGCGACTGGGCCTGTACAAAGACGGCGGCACATCCGCCCAGCATGCCGCCAAGCTCTTTACCCAGGCGGGATCGGGTCCCTACGTATACCACGGCACCAGCGTGAACGTGCATACCACCAACGGCAAGGACTCCACCAACTATTACTTAGTGCCCGGCGATTACCGGCTCTTTGAGGTAGGCCAGATTACCGACTTTACCCTCAAGGACTCCGGTATGATCCGGCTGAACCTTCCCCAACAAGGGTCCTTTCTGGAAATCGTGGGCGTCAATGCCAACGGCGGCTTACAGGTCACCAAGCTGTGGGAAGTAAACGGCGTCGCAAACACAAACATCCCCAATCCGGTAACCTTCACCGTATACACCGATGCAGCCCTTACCCAAGTGGCCCGCATGCGTTCCGGCCAGGGCGGCCAAACGGTGGAAGCCAGGCTTACCACCACCGCAACCAACCGTACCGTGCTGTTTCCCCTGAATCCCGGCATCTATTACGTCGCCGAGAGCATCAACTTCGAAGGCAACAAGTGGTTTGACCACGTGGCCTCCATGCAGGTCGAGGTAAAGGACGGCGAGATGACCGCCATCAATTACTTGAACCGCGTGGCCGAAATCACCGTCGGTACCCAGCTGGAGATTGGCAATGCCAACTCCATCTATAATTTCACCAAGGAGATGCAAGAGAGGACCGGCTACGCCAACTTCCAGGACGTGGACAACCAGGCGGACGCCATCAACCTGGTGATCGAAGGCAAGACGTACAAGCCGATCCACGTGGGCGGCTCCGGCAACCCCTATGTCAACGACGTCGGCAACCTGATCTTCCGCGTCCCCGCGAGCGATTTTGACAAGGCGAATCAGTATGAGATCAAGGTAAACGGCACCGTGCGCGGCTTTGGCAAGGAGCCTTCGCAGGTTACCACCAGGCAGGGCGGTAACCTGCCCAGGACGGCCCATGCCCGCTTCTACATGGGTGTTGTGGAGTTGAGCAAAAGGCTGCACTACCCCTACGACACGGGCAGGTATATTGACGTAGATTACAACATCTCCGCCAGGGACCTCATCGGCGACCCCGAAATCTATATGGGGTTGCAGCTGGGCGGCGTGAACTTTACCAATGTCACCGTACTCAACAAAACCGGCACCGGCACCAACGTCCGGTACGAGATGGTGGCCAACACCACCGGCCTGATCAACCCCGCCGGCCAGGTGAAGCTCCGCGCCATGACCAACAACCAGATGCTGGCCGTGGTGGGCGCGCCCAATCACCCGGCGGAAACCACCTATACCTACCACGAAACCTTCAACACGAATGACTTCTGGGGTCAGATCGCCCCCAACCCGCCGGGCAGCGACACGGTAAAGCTGTCCATCGGCAATTCGGATCAGCGCATCGTGACCCGCTCCTTTACCAACCAACCCAAAAAATACGGCGCGGTGGTGATCGAGAAGCACCTGAGCAGCGGCGGAACTACGCTGTCCGGCGCGGGTTTCTACCCGGTCACTTCCCTGCCCAGCGGATTTAACCCCTCCTTTAACCTGATCAATCCCACCACCGGCGTCAACCTGCCCATCCACAGCGCGCAGACATTGTTGCATACCGCAGGCGCCGACAACAAGCTCGTGGCCGTGTTCCCCCATGTTCCGCTGGGACAAACGGTTACGGTTAGGGAAAACGCCGCCAATCTGCTGCAATACACGCCGGTAAACGGCGCCAACGTCCCCGAAAACTGGCTCCTGGGCAACGACAGGGTCTCCGTTACCCTGGCCCCCGCGCCGGCCCAGATAAACCAATACAGCGTGGGCAGGTTCTACAACATCCTGTCTCAGGCCCAATTGGCGCTTACCTTGCAGATCCACAAGCGGGGCGCGGCCGCCCCGGTGAACCGCACCACGGAAAGCACCTTTACCTTTGGCCTGTACCGCGTTGTGCCCCAGGGAACCGCAAATGCCAGCGTGGTGAAAGTAAACGGCGTGGATGTGTACTACATCTCCAATGCCGAAACCACCTTCACTTTCAACAGCGCCAACAACAACCAGCATACGCTCACGCTGCCGGTCAACATCCCGCCCAGCATCACGGCCACCACCGTGGACTATGTGCTGATCCAAACCGCCATCACCACCTTCGAAAATGCGCCAGCCCAGCTGGTGACCCTCACCAAGGGTTCCACGGTGGCTACGCCGGTTACCATGGTGAACAAAGAGCTGAGCCAGCTGGTGATCACCACCAAACAATATGCCCTGAACCACAACACCGCCGTTACCCCCCACACCACCACGGCCATCAACGGCGCGAACTGGCCGGGCGCCACATCGGGCATGGCCATTACCTACAGCATCACCGGCACCCGGGCCGATGGCGTTGCATTCTCTCATGCCAACGTCGCCGTTAATAGCGCGGGGACAGCCACCTTTACGTTGGCGGGCGGTAATTACACAGTTACGGCCTCCGTTCCGCCCACCGGTTATCTCCCTATGGATATTGAAGGCAATGCCATGAATGCCTCACGCCAAATCCTGCTGCCGTCGTTCGAAGGCGCAAAGGTTGTGCCTGTCAACGCCATGCTGGAGAACCCCAACGGCACCATCTGCCTGCACAAGGTGAGCAGTACCATCCCCACCACCAACCTGCAGGGCGGTGTATTTACGCGGTACTTGGGCCTTGACGGCAACGTGAGCCAGGGAACCGCCACCAGCGCCGTCACCACCGGCTTGGCGTTGTTTTCCAACGTGGCGCCCGGCGTGTACAGCTTGATCGAAACCACCGCGCCCACCGGTTATTACGGCGCCAAGCAGCGGATCCCCGTTACGGTGCCCGCCCCCACTTTGGTGGGCGGCGTATATACCGCGCCCGCCGATGTGTGCTGTTTTAGCCAAAATCCCGTGACTTCCGCGAATCTGCGGGTAGAAAATATCCCTTACACCACCTTTACCATGAACAAGCGCAACGTGCAGAACGGCGTGGAAAACACCACCCTCGCCGCCACCATGTACGCCACCATCATGGTGAAAACAGGCGATAATACCTATGCGCCCTTTGACTTTACGCCCAACCAATACGGCAACGGAAGCGAGACCACACAGCGCGCCACCATCGCTACCAGTACCCGTACCGCCAGCTGGCGCTTGCCCGCAGGCGAGTACTACATACTGGAAGAGCCCAATGCCAGTTACTTCCCGGGCTTAGGCGCCGATCACACCCCGCCGGTTGCCGTGCGGGAGTATCGCGACGCTGCCAACAGCGGCGCCGGCCGCGCCGGTTGGCTATTGGGCCCCTACACCGTCACCGCGCCTGTCACCCCCGCCACCCAGGCTGTCACAGTGCGCAATTACCACGCCACGGCCACCACCATGGACCTGTTTTCCTACTCCAACTTCCTGCCCACCACCACCGCCGTGGATCCTGACTGGCTCAACCTCGGCACGTACCGCCTGGTGAACAACGCGACCCCTACAACCTTCTACAACTCCACCACCATCACCATCAGCGGGAAGGGCGCCCACCGCTTTAACAACGTGCCGGTATTTACCACCGCCACCGGCGCCAACTACGGTATGCCCATCGAATACCGTGTGGAGGTCTTTAGCCCGCCTAGGTATTACTTCCAGTACAGTCCGGCGGGTTCGGCGGTCCGTCCCGTGGCGCTCACCGACAGCACGGGCCATGTGCTGTCCACCGTAAACGCCACCGCCACCGCTTATGCGCCCGCCAGCCCCTCGGTAACCGATTGGCAGGGCAGGGTGCGGCAGCAGCTTGCTACGCCCGCCCATTTGTACAACAGCGCCTTTAGCCTCCATGAGATCCTCACAAAGACTACCGGCGCCGCCACCACCCGCCTCCATCTGAGCATTCAGAATGAGCGCATAGGCCGGATCAACACGTCCGTGGTAGGCGTGGACTGCCTGCACCATGCGCAGAGCACCGGCCTGGCGGGCATCAACGTGGGCCTGTACGACCATACCGGCAAACAGATCGCCACCGCCATAAGCGGCCCGGGCGGCAGCGTGAGCTTCTCCGCCGTCGACGCCGCCACGGGCGCCTTCTACCTCTCCGCCGAGGCCGATTATATCGTTGTGCAGTTGGACAAGCATGGCGATCATATCCTAGGCCCCTGCACGTCCCCCCGGAACCTGCCGGCCAATCCCGCCCAGCTGAGCGGGGCCGAGGTTGCCGCTATCTTTGGCGGCTCCACCACCCTTAACGCCGTGGCTGTGTACTGTTCCGATTTCCGCACCGAAGACAATTCCAACTTCTATGTGGCCAATGTGAGCAGGCTGGAAAATCACAAGCCCTACGCCCGCATTGAGCTCACCAAGAACTGGCACCATACCACCGTTGCGGCCCGGTACAACATGCAGCGCTTCGGGTTGTATGAAGTAACCTACGAAAACAATGTAGCCACCTGCTCCAACCAGCTCAGCGAGTACGTTACCAGCATGATCTACGACCAGGGCGGCAAAATCATCACCGATCCCATCGTGTACGGCAAAATGTATGCAATGGTAGAAAAGCCTACTTCCGATCCTAAGGCTATCCACCTGGTGATGCCCCAAGCTATGTTCAACCAGCTCGCTATTCCCACCGATAGGCCTGCGGGACTGGGCAATGGCTCCACCCACGACGACAATCTGCGCCGCGCCGATTGGCGCAAGCGGGTGACCAACCTGAGCCATCCCTTTGCCGCAGCCGTGATCAATGCCGTAAAGGAGAAGAGCGGATACGATACCTTTACCGAGATCTACATCACCCCCTACGACGAATCCGTCATCAACGAGGCGGAGCGGATACAAACCTTTGCCGACAACCCCCGCGGAACCGGCGATTTTACGTGGCACATCGGCCGCATCATCCTGCAGAAGAGGTCCATCGGCAACGATGGCGTCTCGCGGCCCATCAACGGGGTTGCTTTTACCTTCTCCATCGTCAACACCAACGAGGACGGCACCGTGCGCCTCCGCCCCGACGGCCAGGAGGATGTACACGCGCCCATGAGCCGGTCCACCACCGCACCCTATGACTATAGGGAGACCCCCACCTCCACGCCCATACGGATTGACGGCGTGGCCAACTCGGGTTCCTTCTTCCTCCACGAGTGGAGGCAGTACCCTCTTGGGCCCGGGAACCAGCAAAACTACTACTGGTTTATCCGCAACGGCACCGCGTTCTTTGGCCAAGGCGGCGTGAATGTCAACGCGCTGCGGGTGGATACCACCGCCCACAACTTCAGTGCTGCGGAGAAGGCCACGCTGTTTACCAGCCAGGCCGACGCCCAGGCATACGCTTTTGCCAACCCCACCATCGTGGGCGCAAATGCGGTGATCGAGCTGGCTTACACCATGCCCCACCATCCCCAGCGCGCCAATGCCCACTGCACCGGGTGCCAGGCCCGGGTGCGCATCAGCGAGGTGGGCGGCACCGACGGCCAGGCCCTGCTCACCGACGTACAGGATGCTTTTGTCACCTGTAACAATGACTCCACCGACGATCTGACCATCGTGAGCCACGTATACTACGTGCACAACCCCATCATCAACGGCGACCCGACCAAGAACACCTACTTCCGCGTGGTGAAATACGGCTACCAGCCCACCTCGGTATCGTCCCAGGCGCTAAGCGTCATTGGCAGCAATACCACTCTCTTCCCCGACGATTACGCGCGCTACAACGCTTTTGGCGAGTGGCTCAACGGCAGCCTCACCGGCGGCGGCTTACCCCCCATCTCCGGCGCGTATCCCAGCGAAACGCTGATGAACGTGCAGTTCCAGGTGTTCAAAAAAGAAGGCAATAGCTACATTCCCGTAAAGGACAGCGCCGACAACAACGTGATCATCACCACCGGCGCATTTGGCATAGGTTCCTCGCCGGTGCTCGAGGCCGATGTGGAGTACTACCTATCGGAGATTACCGGCCATGCCAACTACATCAACAACCACAACGCCGGCTCCGGCAATGCCGTGACCGACCCCAGCAGGCTGATTAAGATCGGCTTGATGACCAACAACAGCCGCGGCCGTACGGTGTACGTCACCAACCCCCGCAAGATCGACCTGGAGATACTGGGCGCGGATAGGTACAACACCACCACGCCGATCCCTGGCGTGCAGTACACCCTGCATCACTCCAATGCCACCGGTACCATCCCGGGCGCACAGGTGGGCGTCGCAACGGCTGGCCCCGACGGAAAAGTGCAGTTCACCGGCCTGGATGTGGGCTATTATCTGCTCAGGACCGTGTCCAATACCTGGGATACCGCCAAGTACGTGGATTTCACCGCGGCACAGCACGATCCCGGCTTTGCCAGCGACACGGTAAACTACCGCAGCCAGGGCAACGTGGTGATCTACGTGCCCGGCGGCACCTCCAACTGGGCCAGCAGCAGCGCCGACATGCAGGTGAAGGCCCTGTTCCCGCCCCTGCCCTTGGTGGGCGTAAACAAGACGGCCCGGGTAGACGGCGGCCCCCTGTCCGGCGTAACGCTGCGGCTGATGCGCGGCACGGCGGAGGTTGAGAGGCTCATCACCGATGCCAGCGGCCGGGTGCTGTTTACCACGCCGCTGATCCCGGGCACCTATACCATCGAGGAAGTCGGGGTGCCCGGCCATGTGATGATGCCCGCCAACCCCGTTGTGGTCGGCAGCTTTATCGTGAACGAAGCGGGTTTGTTCAGCAGCGGCACCAGCCCCCAAGAGACCGTGAACGGGCGCGTTGAGACGGTGCGCCGTACCGCCGTGTCCAATCACCGCAAGGTGCGCTTGAATATCACAAAACAGGTTACCGATAATGGCGTCGCCACCAGCCCCGCCGGGGCGGGCGTGGAGTTCTCCGTAACCAGGGGCGGCGTCTCCATTGGCGCTATCACCACCGATGCTTCCGGCGTCGCTACCCTTGAGATGGACACCTTCGGCACCTACGTGCTCCGGGAGACCAAGGGTCCCGACGGCTACATTCCGGTGGACGGCACCATTACCGTTACTTTTGCCAGCAACGCCAATCCTACGATCGCTTTGGCAGGGGACTGGCAAGTCTATGGCTATGCCGCCCGGGTGGGCGCCGACAGTACCTTGCTGGACAGCGCAACCGGCTGGCATAGGTACAATGTCACCGTCACCAACCCCAAACCCTTCTCCATCACCGCGCAAAAGATCGACGGTGAAAACGTGAACCTGGGCGGCGCGCGCTTCGGGCTCTATACCGCCGTCGCCTGCACGCTGGAAAGCAGGGTCCCCTCTACCGAGTCCGACGGTTACTACAGCACCAGCGCCAGCGGCGCGCTGACCATCGGCAACCTGCTTCCCGGCAAAACCTATTACTTGAAAGAGTACTCGGCGCCGCCCGGTTACGTATTAAGCAGCCAGGTGTACACCATCACCAGCACAAAGGACCGGGCTGGGCAAACCATTCCGGCGGTGGTGGGCGGCAATATCGTCAACTACCTGGGCAGCGGCCTGCAGATCGAAAAACATGTGGCCTGGGTAGGCGCCGAACCCCAGTACAACGGCGGCTCCGCCCTGCCGGAGATCGTATTCGATATCTATAAAGCCGGCGGCAGCGACAACCATATCAAGGACGGAACCCAGCCGGTTGTTACCGTGAAAGCGTTGCGTGTGGACAAAGGATTGTACCGCAGCGAACTCGTGCAGTTGGAGCCCGGCCACTACATCGTGGTAGAAACAACCAAAACGACCCTCACCGGCGCGCTCCTGGTTGTGGATCCCAACCCACCCTACGCCGTGCCTCTCAACATCACTCCGAACTATGAGTGGAAGGCGCAGATCAACCGGCAGGGCGAGGGCCCCGTGCTCACCCAGCTCAAGCTGGGCAACGCCGAGCTCTCTTCCAGCGTAACCGTGCGCAAGGTGGACAAATCCAGCGTGCCCAAGCCCATACCCGGCGCCGAGTTTAAGCTCTACACCCTCAAAAACTCCACGCTAACGGGCGCGGCCCGCTATGCCGCCGCCAACCAGGAGGCTTTGGAGGGCGCGCTTCCCGTCTACGTCACCGGCGCCAACGGCGAGGTGACCGCCACCGTCACCCTGCCTAGCTCCAGCAACGGCAAGCAGCTGGTGGTGATCGAGGAGGTCAAACCTGCCTCCGGTTACCTGATCGACCCGCTGCACCGCTATACCGAGGTGCTGCTCTACGCGGGCTCCACCACCGTAGCTTTCCCCGCCAATGAAGGGGAGCGGCTGGATAAAGTTGTGGTTGCCAACGACACGGCGGGCACCATCGTGCTCCACGATTACATCGTAACCAGGTTCCAGACCGGCACGGATATCCCCGCCGTGTACGACGGTGACAACCCCCTGGCCGGCGTGGTATGTACGCTGTATTACCGTGCGTCCCAAGAAGAGGACTTTAAGCGCCTGGTGGACTTTAACCTGGGCCAGCCCACCACCCCGGCGGCGCAAACCACCGACAACAACGGCCACGTCCGGTGGACCAATCTGCCCATGCACTATCAATACGCGGTGCATATGCAAACCGTACCCAACTATGTGTTTGATTCGGCCCGCTCGGCTTCCGGCGCCAATGATTTTTCCGGCGGCGTGATCCCAAACACCGAACAGGACTTTACGACCGACGGCCGCCTCACCTTGCACATCATCACGCCCAACATGATGCAGGATGCGCCCGACTACACCCTGTATTACAAGGCGTACCACAAACAAAAGGGCAGCATCACCATCGAAAAGCACCTGGAGCAGCTGGGTAACCTGGCCACCATCCCCGCCGAGTACACCATTTATGAAGGCGAGCTCAGCGGCGGCAACATCGTAAAGAAGCTGGGCGCCAACCAACAGCCCATCCCCGCCTCCTTTGAGTACAGCGGGGACACTGTAGTCAACGGCAAGGCCGTTGTAACCGGCAAGCTCACCATCCAAAATGTGAACACCGGCTACTACGTGATCGAAGAGACCAAGGCCCCCTCGGGCTACATGCTCAGCGCCGATGTGAAGACCGTTTCTGTGGTGATCAACTTTGCCAACCCCAACAATCAGGACGGCCTGCACCACACCGTGCAGTTTGTAAACCACGCGTATGCCGCCAATACCGCCGCTATCCGCAAAGTGGCCGACAAGGCGCGCTTGAGCGGCGCCCTGCTGCGGCACAATCCGGCCGACCCGCCCCCCGTGGCCGACACGGTGACCTACACGCTGGATAACTTTGTGTCCAAGTACAATCCCGTCACCGGGCAATACACCACCGAGTCGGCTCCCTATAAGTACGAGAGCTTTGTGGTAACCGACATGGGCCTGCGCTTCAGCTCCCAAGAAAACGACTTTATCAACGCTGGCAACCAGCTGCCTTACGCCGATTATGTGCGTAACAAATATCGGTTGAACCAGATCGTGATCGGCAGGTCGGTGGCCGGCGAGGGCGACGGTACGGCGGTGGACGCCTATGTGGAGTACCTGCCCTTTGGGGTCGGCGACACCGAGGCGCTGCCCACCACCGGCTGGGTACGGCTGCCAAGCGCCGCGGGCTGGTACACCCTAAACGCCAACCAAACCGTAACCTTCCCGGAAAATGTGAATGTCCGCGCCTTCCGCGTGGTGTACAGATCGCCCGACGTTAACTTCCGCCCGGGCGCAATCACCGTGAGCGCCCAGCTTCGCGCCCAGCCCGACGGCATGGTGGGCGGCCAGCTGGCCCGTCCGATCCGCGCCATCCGCAACGAAGCGACGGTGGACGCCGCCTTCTTTGGCGTGGGCGACGACGGCAGGCACCAAACCGACGTGCTCACCGAACTCACCATGACTTCCACGGCGGATGTCAACGTGCCCGCCCCCGTGCAGGCCGCCCTGATGGAGATCGAAAAACGCACCTCCGGCCTCAACGGCAAACCCAATAAGGATCCTGTGGGCGTTGACAACCTGACCCGTTCGCCCGTGCCCGTATCCAGGGGCGATCTGCTTCATTATGTGATCGCGGTGTCCAACCGCTCCCCCCTCGTCACCGGCTCGGTAATGCCCGACCCGGTGGTCGTGGACCGCCTGCCCGAGGACTTTATCCTCATCCCAAGCTCCATCACCTACAAGGTGGTGAAGACCGAAGGTCTGGACGTATACACCTATGTAAACGGCAATCCAGGCGATTCGGTGCTGGTGATGGGTGAGATCACCCTGACCACCGGCCCCAACATGCACGAGAACGACGGCACCAAGCCCCCCACCGCTCCCAACGACTACGTCGTGATGCCCTTTACCGGCAACCTGCTGCCGGGCGAGACGCTAGTGGTGGAAATCGAAGGCACCGTGCCCGTGAACCTGATGACCTCCTCGGAAATCGTGGAGATCAACGACGCCCTGGTGGGCACCAAGACGGCGGGCCCCAGGTATGCCGGGCAGGCCGAAGGGTACACCTTCCTGGATTACGCCAACTTGCACGCCCCGCCCCAAACCAGCGGGCCTTGGGCTGACGCCGTGCGCCAGGTGGCCGGCAATGAGATTACCGGCGTGATACGGGACATCTCGCGCTACCGCGTCATGGCCATCGACTCGGTGGCCGCCGCCAAGTACGTCAAGGGCGACGCAGACGGCGCCGACTTTAACACCACGCTGGCCCGCTCTTACCTGGGCGGAAGGCTGGATTATAACCTGACCTTCAGCTTTATGAACGCCAACCTCACCAACCTCAGGGATCTGCGCGTGGTAGACCTGCTTCCCCAACCCGGCGACGCCAGCCGCCCCCGCATGCCCGACGACGGGCTGTCGGTCTGGACGCCGCTGCTCGATACCGTAAAAGCGGACTTCTTCCACCTGCCCACCGGCACGGAGCCGCCCGAGTTGAAACTGGTGCTGCGGTACCGTCCGGTGAACAGCCCCAGCGACTTTTCCAGCGTGGCCTCCGGCGCTTCCGCCTTCCTGGTTGGCACGGCGCAAACAATCGGCGGTTCCAACTTCACCTTCCCGCCCACGGCTCCCGGGAGCAATACCTGGGCGAATATCGACCAGTACTGCGCTACCCAGGGCTGGGTGGTCACCGCCTTCTCCCTGGAGTACGCGACCCCTAACACCCGAATCCCCGCGCTGAGCGAGATGGTGGTGTCCGTGGGCTGCAAGATGCCCCAGGTAGACAACGCCAAGAGCGGCGCCGATCCCGCTCGGTTCTGGACCTCCGCACAGGCTAATGACCGCTATTACAGCAAGGCCTACAACAGCGCAGGATTCAACTACAAAGCATTCGGCGACGCCTACATGTCCACCTCCACCGACATCGATCCCGTTTACGCCGAGCCCATGCCCCCGGACGTGCGCCTGGGCAACCTGGTGTGGCTGGATGCGGACGGCACCGGCGTTCAGGGGACCAACAACCCCGGCATCCAGGGCATTGCGGTGACCCTGCACGACTATGTGCTCACCCGGCGGGAGGGGGTATGGACGCCCATCCTAGCCGCCAGCGCCCCGGTGAGCACCGCAGCCGCCACCACCGTAACCCCGCCCGCCGGCGACAGCGGCACGCGGCAAAACTATCTGTTCAACAACATCAAAGCCTACAAAACCACCGCGGACAATCAGCCCTTTAATAACGCCCAGCACTGGTACGAGCTGGAGCTGAACCTGCCTGCGGGGTATGCCCTCAGCGCCCGTCAGCAGGGCGCCAACCGCTCGTTGGACAGCAACGCGCTGCACCTAACCGGCGGCAACCCCGGATACTTTATGGCGCCCGACGATTACAGCGCCTCCACGGCCAACAGCCGCTACATCTCCTTCCCCTTGGCCAGCCCCACCTTTGGGGACGACCTGACCTTCGACGCCGGTATCTTCCCCAGCTACGATGTGCAGCTGAAGAAGGTGAACCACCAAGGCAATCCCCTGGGCGGCGCGGAGTTCGAGCTGTTTAGGGCCAACGCCCAGGGCGTTCCCCAGGGCAGCGCCCTGACCACCGCCACCTCCGCCAGCGGTACCGGCAACTTCTCCTTTACGGGCCTGAACCGCTTTGTGCATTACGCCGTTCGGGAGAAGACCGCTCCCCTCTACTACGCGCCCAGCGCCCGCGTTCTGCACCTGCCCGCGGCCACCTTGCCGGGCGGCTCCAACGCCAACATCACGCTGGAGGCGTTAAACGGGCTGGTGAGCGCCCACATGCTTACCGTCACCGCCGCGCTGGCGGGGGGCAACGATACCTTTACGAATACCGCGGCTTCCGGTTCGCTCACCATCAACAAGAGGAACGCCGCGGGCACGGCGCTCTCCGGCGCGGTATTTGTGATCACCAATACTTCCACCTTTGTCAACGGCGCTTGGGACGCTTTCTTGAACACCACCATGCCCACGGGCGCGGTGGCCGACAGGACAGCTAGAACCATCACCATCACCATGGCTTCCGGTTCCTATAAGCTGGACGGCCTGCCCTACGGCGCATACCAGGTGACCGAAACCAGCGCGCCCTCGGGGTACGCCATTGCCGACCCGGCAGCGTTTACCGTGCAGATCGGCGACCCGGCCCACAGCAGCATGAGCGGCCACGTGAAGGACGCGACCCAGATCGTGACCAATCCCAAGATCGACCTGATGCTGCTAAAGGTGGACGCGCAAGACAGGCCCCTGGCCAACGCCGAGTTTAAGGTGTACGAAAAGGCAGCCTACGACGCCAACCCGGCCACCGCTCCGGCCCTGTTTACCCTTACCACCATCAGCGCCGGCACGGCTCGCACAAACGCAAGCCAGATGTTGCCCCCGGGCGCCTACTACCTGATCGAGACCAGGGCTCCCGACGGCTACAGCCTGCTGGCCGACAAGTTTACATTCACCGTGACCGCCACCCAGAATAGGTATTTGATCAACTTTACCGGCAAGTCCCAAGAAGCCGGGGATGGCAAGTACGAAGACATCTACCCCGCCATCACCAATACCTCGGCTTTGGGCGCGCTGCGTATCAACAAGGTGGCCTTCAACACCGCCACCAGGTTGGGCGGCGCTCAATTCCTGGTGACGCCGGGCACCCTTACGGTTACCGGCGCGTGGGGCCTGTACCTGGCCGATCTGCGCGCCAACCTGCCCCTGCCCAGCGGCTTGGATATCATTGGCGAAAACGACCCCAACGGCTACCCGAAGGATAGCCTGCTCATCACCCTGCCCACAACGGGCACGGGGACGGGCACCCTGGAGATCGCCAATCTGCCGGTGGGCGCCTACCAAGTGCGCGAAGTGGTGGCCCCCGAAGGGTACGCTTTGCCCCTGAACGATCAAAAGACCGCCACTGTAGCCGTAAACGCCACCGCCACCGTGGAGTTTGAAGACCGGCGCGTGACGCTCTTCATCGAAAAGACCGACATCACCGGCCAGACGCCCCTCGCCGGGGCCAGGTTCGGTATCTTCACCAAGACTGTGTACGATCAGCGCGCCACCACCCCCCTCACCGAGGGGAATGCCGCCCATGTGCTGATCACCAACGCCAGCGGCGTAGCCACGAATAACAACCTGCTGCTGCCCGGCCAGTACGTGCTGGTGGAGCTCACGCCGCCCACCCACTACACGGTCTCCTTTGTAGACCAGCCCTTTACCGTGAGCGCCCGCTCCACGGTGTACGCCTACAACTTCACCAAGACCCCCATGGGCGGCGCCGACGATGACAAGCTGGAAGCGTACTTTGGCCCCATCGCCAACATGTACGCCACCGGCAGCCTCACCATTGAAAAGAAGGACGCCGCTACCCAGGCCCCCTTGGCAGGCGCGGAGTTTGTGGTGCGCAACAAGTCCACCCAAGCGGCCAGCGGCGCGTGGGCGCACTTCTATGCCAACTACACCCCACCGGCCAACGTTACCAAAGCTACCGAGGGCGCCGTTTCCGTGCTGCGCGTCACCATACCCGCGGCAGGATTCGTGACCATCGCCGGCTTGCCCGTCGGTACCTATGAAGTGGAGGAAGTGAAGGCCCCCAGCGGGTATGCCATCGCCAAACCCGCAAAGCGGGACGCCAACGTAACCGCCGCCGGTACGCCTGTTCTCCACACCGTGCTCAACGAGCGCGTGCGCGTGGACATCCGCAAGGTAGACGGTAACAACGAAAACCTGGCCGGTGTGGTATTCGCCATCCACCGGGACAACAACGACGCCATAGGCACAGAGCTGTACGTGCTGGCCCAAACCAACGGCCAGGGCAGGACGGTGACCAGCGCCACCCAATTGCTGGCCCCGGGCGCCTACTGGCTCAGGGAAAAATCCGCACCGGCGGGCTACACCATCAGCTTCCCGGACACCAAGTTTACCGTAAGCGATACCTCCTTAAAATTCTACTATAACTTCACCGGCGCTTCCTACGGCGACGCCGATGTGGAGCAGGTTTTTGCCGGGCCCATTGCCAACAGCTTTACCGCCGGCGGCGGCCTGATCCTCAACAAACAGGATGCAGAATCCGGAGCTAAGCTGGGCGGCGCGGTGATCACCGTAGCCATGACCAGCGAAGTAGCCGCCGGTTCCTGGCAGAACTACCTGGGCGGCGCCTTCCCGGCTAATGTGCAGAGGGTGGGCAATGCCCTGCGCGTAACGCTGGATAACACCGGCGCCTATACCTTCGGCGATATTCCCCTGGGCGCCTATACCGTGACCGAGGTGGCCGCCCCCGCCGGATACGCCATCGCCGTCAACGACGTGCGCACCGGCGTGGCGGTAGGCACGGAGGGCGCCAGCGTTACCTTCAACAACTTCCGCAGGCGCGTGGAAATCGAAAAGATCGAGCTGGGCGCAAGCAAAAAGGCCATCCCGGGCGCCAAGTTCGGTATCTTTACCGATGAGGAATACAACAAAGGGCCCGCTTTTCGCGTGGAAGCCAACGCCCTGTATGTGCTGGTAACGGGCGCCGACGGCAAGATCGCCACGGACGCTACCCAGCCGCTCCATCCCGGCTTCTACTGGCTGGTGGAGCTGGAAGCTCCGGCCAACTACCGCATCACCTTTGCCAACCGGCGCTTTGAGGTGCAGGAAAATTCGAAGGTGGTTAGCTTCAACTTCACTGCCACCCATCGCGCACCGGAGGCGGAGGAGCAGTACTTTGGGGCCATCACCAACGATTACGCCCGGGGCTCCCTGCGGATCGACAAGGTAGCCGCCCATAATCTCACGGCGCTGCCAGGCGCGGAGTTCACCGTAAAACCGGTGACCCTGGCCGCCGGAGACGAGGCATGGGCTTACTTCCTGGACAATAACGCCGCTACCTTACCGGCCCATGTGTCCATCGTGACCGAGGGCAGCGATCGCTGGCTGCGGGTTGTGCACAACAGCACCACGACAACCACCACCATCGCCAACCTGCCCATCGGCAGCTATGAAGTAACTGAAACGAAGGCTCCCAACGGGTATGCCGTGGCCTACCCGGCCAACCAGACCGCTGCCGTTGATACCGGCGCTACCGCTACCGCTCAGTTCAGGGACGAGTACGTGCGCGTGGAAATCGAGAAGCTCGACGCCTCCGGCAAGACGCCGGTGGTGGGCGCGGTGTTTGGTATCTTTACCAAGGATGAGTTCGAAAAGGGCGCCCTGGGCGTCGCCAAGTATACGCTGACCACCGCCGCCGGCGGCAAAATCGCCACCACCTCCAGCCAGCTGCTGGAGCCCGGCGATTACGTGCTGGCGGAGCTGAGCGCTCCCACCGGGTACAGGATTTCCTTTGAACCCCAGCATTTTACGGTGAGCCCAACTACCCAGGTGCACCGGTTCAACTTTACCGCTACCAAGGCCACAGGCGCGGGTGCGAACGTGACCGAGACCTTCTACGGCGCGATCAAAAATGACTCGGCAACCGGCGCGCTGAAGATCGACAAGGTGGACGCCAACAATACCTCCAGCTTCCTGGCCGGCGCGGAGTTCATCGTGCGCAACAATAGCACCGTGGCTGCCGAGGGCGCTTGGGCCCACTTCATCGAAAACTACGAGCCGCCCACCGGGGTAACCATCGAAATCGAAGGCGGAAAAGGCGTGCTGCGGGTGGTCCATGGCGCTGCCTCCAACGGCACCATCACCCTCACCGGCCTGCCCACAGGCAATTACACCGTGCAGGAAGTCAAAGCGCCCAACGGGTACGCCTTGGCCGCGGCGGATAGCCAAACCTTAAACGTCACCGTGTCCGCGGGCGGCAGCTTCAACACCGCGCAGTTCAGGGATGAGCGCGTGCGGGTGGAGATTGAAAAGGTGGACGCTGCCGATGAACCCCTGGCCGGCGTTGTGTTCGCCATCCACTCCGACGACAGCGATACCCCAGGCGAGGAGCTGTACGTGCTGGCCACCACCGGCGCCGATGGCAAGACCGCCACCTCCGCTACCCAGATGCTGGATCCCGGCGTATACTGGCTGGTGGAGAAATCCGCCCCCGAAGGGTACGAGATTACCTTTACGCCTACCAAATTTACGGTGAGCAACACCGCAAAGAAATTCCTGTACGACTACAAGATCACCAACGACTTTGCCAAGGGCGGCTTGACCATCAACAAGACCGATGCCGCCAACGGCAACCGCATTAACGGCGCTACCTTTGTGGTGAGCATGGTGAGCGAGGTGGCCGCAGGATCCTGGAGCAAGTACCTGGCGGACGGCGGCTTCCCGGCCAATGTGTCGGTGATCGGCCAAACGCTGCAAGTCGCGCACAACAACCCCGCCTCCGTGGGCGCCTTCACCTTTGAGGACATCCCCCTGGGCGTGTACCGCGTGCAGGAGACCAACGCGCCCGAAGGGTACGCCGTCGCTACCCCCAATGCGCAGCAGGAGACCGTGACCGCCCTGGGCGCCACCATGACCTTCGCCAACAGCCGGGTGCGGGTGGAGATCGAAAAGACCGACCCCATGGGCAACCCCATCCCGGGCGCGGTGTTTGAAATCCGCCGTGGGACCCAAACCGGCGAGGTGGCCTTTACCCTCACCACCGAAGCGGACGGCAAGGCTGCCACCACGGCGGCCCAGCCGCTGACGGCCGACGTCTACTGGCTGGTGGAGACCTCCACCCCCAGCAACTACCGCATCACCTTTGCTCCGGTAACCTTTACCGTAGACAGGACATCCCAGAGATTCCTGTTCGATTATGATGTGGAGAACGGCTACAAGCGCGGCCAGCTGCGCATCCAAAAGGTGGACAGCGCCGACAACCCTCTGCACGGCGCCGAGTTCACCGTAAAACCGGCGGCCGGGGCGAATCCCTTGGCCGGAGCCGACGCTTGGACCCACTACCTCACCCAAGAGGCGGGCAGCCTGCCCGCAGGCGTCACCGCCGATACGGTGAGCCGCCAGCTGGTTGTACGGATGAACGCCTCCACCAACTTGGTGGCCCTGTCCAACCTACCCGTCGGCAACTACATCGTCACCGAAACCAAAGCCCCTGTGGGATACGCCGTGGCTAATCCGGCCTTCCAGACCGTCACGGTGACCGACACCGCGGCCCAGACCGCCAAGTTCGTCAACCAGCGCGTGGCGCTCAGCATCGAGAAGTATGATGTGACCGGCAACACGCTGCTTAGCGGGGCTAAGTTCGGTATCTTCACCAAGGCTGAGTACGACCGTGGCCCGGCATTCCGCGTGGAAGCCAACGCCGCCCACGTGCTCACCACGGTGGACGGCAAGGCCGCAACCACCAGCCTGCTGCTGCCCGGCGAGTACGTGCTGATGGAGCTGGAGGCTCCCGCCGATTATCGGATTACCTTCCCTCCCCAGGCCTTCACGGTGGACAATGAGACCAAGGTCTACTCCTACAACTTCACCAAGGCCGAGATGAACCACGCCGACAAGGCCGATCTGGAAGTTTACTTCGGCCCGGTCGCCAACATCTACACCGTCGGCTCCCTCACCATCGAAAAGCAGGATGCCGAGAACAAGAATCCTCAACTGGGCGCGGAGTTCATCATCCGCAACAAGTCTACACGGGCGGCAGTCGGCGCTTGGGCGCACTTTATCGCCAACTTTACCGACACAGCGAATGTGACCAAGGAAACCGAAGGCACGGCGTCCGTGCTGCGCGTAAAACTCACGGCCAGCGCCTCCGTCACCGTCAGCGGCCTGCCTGCGGGTACCTATGAGGTGGAAGAAGTCAAGGCCCCCAGCGGTTTTGCGATCGCCACCCCTGCTGCCCAGGATGTGGGCGTAGCCGCCAACCAAACCGCCACCAGCGCCTTCATCAACCATCGGGTCCGGGTGGACATCGAAAAGCTGGACGGCAACGACGATGCCCTGGCGAAGGTCATCTTCGCCATCCACCACGACGATGGCGGCAAGGTGGGCGAAAAGCTGTACCAGCTGGCCGAGACCGGAACAGACGGCAAGACCGGCACCACCGACGCGCAGTTGCTGGCCCCCGGCGACTATTGGCTCGTGGAGCAATGGGCTCCCGCCGGGTACACCATCTCCTTTGCGCCCACCCGGTTCGCCGTGGATAACACCGACCAAACCGTGGTATTCAACTTTACCGGCGGCAACCCCGGCCTGCCCAGCGCCGACTTGGGCGCTATCACCAACGAATTTGCCAAGGCCGGCCTCACCCTGATCAAGACCGACGTGGAGACCGGGGCCCGGCTCAACGGCGCGGTGATCACCGTAGCTATGACCAGCGAGGTAGCCCCCGGCTCCTGGAGCAGGTACATTTCCGGCGCCTTCCCCGCCAATGTGCAGCGGATAGGCAACACCCTGCGCGTAACTTTGGCCGGTGTGGACGCCGAAGTGGGCGCCTTCACCTTTGAGGACATCCCCCTTGGCGCCTATACCGTTACCGAGGTGCAGGCCCCCGACGGTTATGCCGTAACGGTGGACGATGCGCGTACCGGCGTGGCGGTGGATGCCGAAGGCACCACCCTCACCTTCAGCAACTACCGCACCCGCGTGGAGATCGAGAAGACCGAGCTGGGCGAGTCCGAGAAACCCATCCCCGGCGTGAAGTTCGGCATCTTCACCAAGGAAGTATACGATGAAGGCCCCGCCAGCCAAGTGGAGGGTAAAGCCCTGTACGTGCTGGAAACCGCTGCTAACGGTAAGATCGCCACCACGGCCCAGCAGATGCTGGAGCCCGGCGTGTATTACCTGGTGGAGCTGTGGGCCCCCGGCAACTTCCGCATCACCTTTGCCGATACCCTGTTTACGGTGGATCCCACCTCGAAGGTGGTAAGCTTTAACTTCACCGGCGCACGCCGCACACCGGCGGCGGAGGAGCAGTACTTCGGCAAGGTCACCAACGACTATGCCCGGGGTTCCCTCATCATCGAAAAGGTGAGCGCGGGCGTCGGCGGCACGCCCCTGCCCGGCGCGGAATTCACCGTAAAACCGGTGAACGTGCTGGCCGGAAGCGAGGCATGGGACTTCTTCCTGGACGACACCACCCTGCCCACCGGCGTAACCGTTGCCAGTGGCGGCGGTGAGCGCTGGCTGGCGATTGCCAGCACGGGCGGCATCACCACCATTCCCGGCCTGCCCATCGGTACCTATGAAGTAACCGAAACGAAGGCCCCCAACGGGTATGCCGTGGCCAATCCGGCCAGCCGCAATGTGGATATCGCCACCGGCGCCTCCATCGTTGCCCGCTACCCCAACGAGTACGTGCGCGTGGAGATCGAAAAACTGGACGCCGCCGGTGAGAATCCGGTGGAAGGCGCGGTGTTCGGCGTCTTTACCCAGGCCGCCTACGACGCGGGCGCCCTCGAACGCGACGACGCCCGGTACGTGCTCACCACCGACAGCGAGGGCAAGGCCCAAACCGAAGCCCACCAGCTGTTGGCCCCGGGCGTGTACTACCTGATAGAGCTGGAAGCGCCCGACGGATACAAGATCGCCTTCCCGCCCACCCGGTTTGAGGTGGATAACACCACCCGCGTGTACAGCTACAACTTTACTTCCGACCCGATGAGCGGTTCGGCCGCGGCGGTATTGGAACAGTACTTCGGCGAGATTTTGAACGATACCGCCACCGGCGCGCTGAAGATCGAAAAGGTGGACGCCGCCGACGCCAAGTTCCTGCCCGGCGCGGAGTTCACCGTGCGCAATATCAGCACCGTGGCTGCCGAGGGTGCGTGGGAGCACTTCATCAAGGGCTACACCCCGCCCACCGGCGTAACCGTCGCCACAGAGGGCGGCAAGAGCATACTCAACGTAGTGCTGGGCCCCGCCTCGGCCGGAACGATTACCCTCGCCGGGCTGCCCACCGGCGCATACACGGTGACCGAAACCAAAGCCCCCGAGGGGTACGCCGTAGCCAACGTCAACACGCGGCCCGTCACCATCGACGTGTCGGTGAGCGGCAGCGTGAACACCTTGCGGTTTGCAGATGAGCGCGTGCGGCTGGAGATCGAAAAGATCGACGCCAACGACGAAAACCTGCCCGGCGTGGTCTTTGCCATCCACAAGGACAACAGCAACGCGCCCGGCGAGAAGCTGCACACCCTGGCCGCCACCAACGCAAGCGGCAAAGCCGCCACCACCACGGCCCAGATGCTGCCTCCCGGCAAGTACTGGCTGGTGGAGCAGTTTGCCCCGGCAGGGTACGAGATCACCTTTGATCCCTATCCCTTCGAGGTGGACAATACCTCCAAGATATTCCTGTTTAACTTCACCGCCACCCAGGGCAGCGGGCCTGCGGGCACCGAGACCTGGTATGGCAGCGCCATCAGCAACGACTTTGTGAAGGCCGGCCTCACCATCACCAAGAAGGACGCCGAGACCAACGCTTTCCTCAGCGGCGCGACCTTTGTGGTAAGCATGGTGAGCGAGGTAGCCGCCGGGTCGTGGAGCAAGTACCTTAGCGAAACCTTCCCGGCCAACGTAACCGTGCAGAGCGACGATACCCTGCGGGTGAGCCTCACCGGCGCCGGCGATGAGCTGGGTACATTTACCCTGGAAGGCATCCCCCTGGGCGAGTACAGCGTGCGCGAGGCCGAAGCGCCCATGGGTTATGCCGTCGACGGTACCGACGTGCGGGCCGTAACCGTGGAGATCAACGACGCCACGGGCGACGCCACGGCTACCGTAGCTTTCGCCAACTATCGCGTCCGGGTAGAGATCGAAAAGACCGAACCCATGGCGAACCCCGTGGAAGGCGCGATCTTTGAGGTCCGCAGGGGCAGCCTCACCGGCCAGGTAGCCTATACCCTCACCACCGATGAGGACGGCAAAGCCGCCACCACAGCGGCCGACCCGCTGCTCACCCCCGGCGCCTACTGGCTGGTGGAGACCTCTACCCCCAGCAACTACCGCATCACCTTTGCGCCGGTAAGCTTTATCGTAAGCAGGACAGAAAAAACCTACCTGTTCGGCTATGAGGTGGAGAACGGCTACAAGCGCGGCGACCTGCTCATTCAAAAGGTGGACGGAAGCAACGACCCGCTGCCCGGCGCGGAATTCACCGTCAAACCGGCTGCCGGGGCTAACCCCCTGGCCGGGGCCGACGCCTGGACCCACTACCTCACCCGGGAGACCGCCGGCTTGCCCGCGGGCGTCACCGCCGATACGGTGGGCCGCCAGCTGGTGATCCAAACCGGTACCGCCTCCTCGGTAACCCTCGTTAACCTGCCCATCGGCGACTATGTGGTCACCGAAACCAAGGCCCCCGAGGGATACGCCCTAGCGAACCCGGCGGCTCAGACCCTTACGGTAACCGACGCTTCTGTGGGAACCGCGATCGAAACCGCCACCTTCACCAACAACCGGGTGACGGTGCGCATCGAGAAGTTTGACGTGACCGGCGAAACGGCGCTGGAGGGCGTGGTGTTCGGTATCTTTACCGACAAGGCGTATGGCGACGGCAACCTGACCACCGCCGATGCCAAGTACGTTCTCACCACCGACGAGTTCGGCAAGGCCGCCACCACGGCGGCGGAGATGCTGGAGCCCGATACCTACTGGCTGGTGGAGCTTTCCACCATCAACGGGTACAAGATCTCCTTTGAGCCTCAGCGTTTTGTGGTGAGCAACACCAGCCAGGTCTACTCCTTCAACTTCACCTCCGTGGCCATGACAGGCGCGGGCGCAAGCACAGAGGAGCGGTACTTTGGCGAGATCCTCAACGATTCTATGCCCGGCGCGTTGCGCCTCTCCAAGGTGGACGCCGACGCCCCCGCCACCAATTTGGCTGGCGCCGAGTTCCACATCACCAACAACTCCACCGTGGCGGCTGACGGCGCGTGGGTGTACTTCTTAGAAAACTTTGACGAGTACGCCACCGTCACCGGCGCTGCGGCAACCCCCGATGCAACCAACGAGCGCCTCCACGTGGTAATCGGCGGCACAGTTCCCGCTGTGATCGAAGGTTTGCCCACCGGCGACTACACCGTGACCGAGATCAAAGCGCCCCAAGGGTACGCCGTGCCCACACCGGCCGGCAAACCCGTTACCATCAATCCCCTGACCGCCGGCCAGCCCGACGCGCTGACTTTTGAGGATCACCGCGTGCGCGTGGAGATCGAAAAGCTGGATACCAACGACGCGCCCCTGGCCGGTGCGGTATTCGCTATCCATCACGACAGCGAGAACACCGTAGGCGCTGAGCTGTACGTGCTGGCCGACACCGACGAAAACGGCAGGACCGGCACCACCGCCGCTCAGACGCTAGCTTCGGGCGCGTACTGGCTGGTGGAGAAATCCACCCCGCCGGGCTATGAGATCACCTTTGAGCCGGTACGGTTCGTGGTTTTGAGCGCCTCGCCCGTCGTGGTATTCAACTTTACCGACGGGGACATCGCTAACCTGCTCGGCAGCGACTACGGCGCAATTTACAACGACTTTACCAAGGCCGGGCTCACCATCCAAAAGACAGACGCCGAAACCGGAACCAGGCTCAACGGCGCCACCTTTCTGGTGAGCATGGTGAGCGAGGTGGCCACCGGCGCGTGGAGCAAATATCTCGGCGACGGCGGCTTCCCCACCAACGTCACGGTGAGGGGCAATACGCTGGAAGTGGTACTCAACAATCCCGGCTCGGTAGGCTCCTTCACCTTGGACAGGATCCCTCTGGGCGTGTACAGCGTAAGGGAAACCCAAGCCCCGGAAGGTTATGCACTCGATAGCGCCGCTGTGCGGCAGGCCACGGTTGAAGCGCTGGGCGCGACAGTAGCCTTTGCCAATTACCGCGCGCGGGTGGAAATCGAAAAGACCGATCCCATGGGCAATCCCATCGAGGGCGCGGTGTTTGAGATTCGCCGCGGCGCCGAGAACGGCCCCAGGGTTTACACCTTGACCACCGACGAAAATGGCCGCGCGTTTACGGCAGTCAATCAACTGCTGACGGCGGGCGCTTACTCGTTGGTGGAAACCCGGACGCCGGGCAACTACCGCATCACCTTCGCGCCGGTAAGCTTTACCGTAAGCAGGGCCAGCGCCACCTATCTGTTCGATTACGAGGCCGAGAACGGCTATGCTCAGGGCGACCTGCGCATCCGCAAGGTCAACGCCAGCGGAGCCGCCCTCCAGGGCGCGGAGTTCACCGTCAAGCCGGTGAACGGAAGCCCTCTGGCCGGGGCCGACGCCTGGAGCCACTACCTGGCCCAGACCCAACCCTCGGGCGTGACGGCGGATACCGTCAACGGCCGACTGGTGGTCGAGCTGCCCTCAGCTTCCGAGATCACCCTCACCGGCCTGCCCATCGGCGACTATGAGGTGACCGAGACCAAAGCCCCGGTGGGGTATGCCATTGCCAACCCCGCGGCCCGGATTGTAACGGTAACCGCCGCTACCACCGGCACAAACGCCGTGCTGGCTGGATTCACCGATCCCCGCGTGACGGTGAGCATCGAGAAGTTTGACATCACCGGAACCAAACCTGTGGCAGGGGCCAAGTTCGGCATCTTCACCGATGCGGACTACACGACGGATCCAACCGAAGCCAACGCCACGTACGTGCTGTCCACCGGCGCAAACGGCAGGGCAGCCACCAGCGCCACCCAGCTGCTGGAGCCGGGCGTATACTGGCTGGTGGAGCTGTCCGCTCCCAGCGGGTACGCCGTCACCTTTGCGCCCCGGCAGTTTACGGTGGACAACGCCACACAGAGATACGCCTACAACTTTACCGCCACCGCCATGACAGGCGCCGACGCGGCCGCGCTGGAGCAGTACTTCGGGCCGATCACCAACGCCCCGGCCTTCAGTTCGCTGAAGATCGAGAAGGTGGACGCGGCTGATGATACCTTCCTTACCGGAGCGGAGTTCGTGGTGCGCAACCTGAGCACCGACGCCGCCGAGGGCGCGTGGGAGAACTTTATCGACGGCTACACGCCCCCGGCTGGCGTTACCAAGGCCACCGAAGCCGGCAAGCGCATCCTGCGCGTGGCGCTGGGTTCGGCTTCGGGCGGAACCATTACGCTGACCGGCCTGCCCACCGGCGAATATGCCGTGCAGGAGACCAAAGCGCCTCAGGGATACGCGGTGCCCGTGCCCGCTACCCAGAACGTGACGGTAGGGGCAGCCACGGGCGGCAGCGCCGACACGGTGCGCTTTAGCGACGAGCGGGTGCGGGTGGAAGTCCAGAAGGTGGACGCCGCCAACGCCAACCTGGCGGGCGCGGTGTTCGCCATCCACCACGACAACAACGGCGTGCCCGGCGCAAAACTGTACGATCTGGCCCCCACCGGCGCCAACGGCAAAACCGCCACCACGGCCGCCCAGCTGCTGATGCCCGGCGTGTACTGGCTGGTGGAGCAATCCGCACCGGAAGGGTACGAAGTCACCTTCGCCCCCTCCAAGATCGAAGTGGACAACACCAAACCCGTGTACCTCTACAACTATACGGCCACCAGGGGCAGCGTAGCTGCGGGCGCCGAGTACTGGTACGGACGCGCCATCGGCAACGAAAATTCGAAACCCGGACTCACGGTTTATAAGGTGGACGCCGCTACCGGGTATCCCCTCAACGGCGCGACCTTCGTGATCGGCATGAAGAGCGAGGAGACCGCCGGTTCCTGGGCCGAGTACCTCGGCGAGGGCGGCTTCCCGTCTAATGTAACCGTAATGAACGACAACACCCTGCGCCTGGTGATGAACGGCGCGGGGGCCAACATGGGCGCTTTCACCTTCGCCGACATCCCCCTGGGCGTGTACAGCGTGGAGGAGACCATCGCGCCTGAAGGGTATGTCCTGGACCTGACCGGCCAGCGGGAGGCTACGGTCACCGCCACGGGCGCTTCGGTTACCTTCTCCAACAACCGCTCTCAAGTGGTGATCCACAAGGGCGATCCCATGGGCAACCCGGTACCCTGGGCGATCTTTGAGATTCGCCGGGGCGCGGTAGACGGTCCCGTGGTCTACACCCTCACCACCAACTACCTGGGCCGCGCCGCCACCACGGAGAGCCAACTGCTGGCCCCGGGCGCCTACTGGCTGGTGGAAACCTGGACGCCGGATAACTACGCCATTACCTTCCAGCCGGTGAGCTTCACCGTAAGCAGGACGGGCACCGTCTCCCTGTACGAGTACGAGGCGGAGAACGCCTACGCCGGCGGCGACCTGCGCATCCGGAAGGTCAACGCCAGCGGAGCGGGCCTGCAGGGCGCGGAATTCACCGTCAAACCCGTCAGCGGGCATAGTCCCCTGGCCGGAGCCGACGCGTGGATCCACTATCTGGCCCAACAGCAGCCCGCCAACGTCACCGCGGATATGGCCAACTGGCAACTGTTGGTCAAGCTGCCCGCGGCCACCGAGATCACGCTGGAAAACCTGCCTATCGGCGACTATGTGGTGACCGAGACCAAGGCCCCGGCGGGTTACGCCATCGCCACCCCCGCTGCCCGGACCGTGACGGTAACCGCCGCAGCAACCGGCATAAGCGCCGTGCTGGCCCAATTCACCGATCCCCGGGTGACGGTGAGCATCGAGAAGTTTGACGCCACCGGAACCAAACCCCTGGAAGGCGTGAAGTTCGGTATCTTTACCGAAGCGGAGTACACCCAGGGCGAACCCACCGAAGCCAAAGCCAAGTACGTGCTGACCACCGATAGCGACGGCAAAGCCGCCACCGGTGCGGCCCAGCTGCTGGAGCCCGGCGTGTACTGGCTGGTGGAGCTTTCCACCGTCGCCGGATACCGGATATCCTTCCAGCCCCAGCGCTTCACGGTGGACAATACTACCCGGATCTACTCCTACAACTTTACTGCCGCCGCCATGACCGGAAGCGACGCGGCCGCGCAGGAGCAGTACTTCGGCGGCATCACCAACGCCACCGCTACCGGCTCCCTCAAGATCGAGAAGGTGGACGCGGCGGATGCCAACAAGTTCCTCACCGGAGCCGAATTTGTGGTGCGCAACGTAAGCACCGAGGCGGCCGACGGCGCGTGGGAGCACTTCATCAGCGGCTACATGCCCCCGGCGGGCGTCACCAAAGCCATCGAAGGCGGCAAACATGTGCTTCGCGTGGCGCTGGGAGCCGCCTCCGGCGGAACCATCACCCTCACCGGCCTGCCCACCGGCGAATACGCCGTGCAGGAAACCAAAGCGCCCCAGGGTTACGCCGTGCCCGTACCCGCCACCCAGAACGTGACGGTGACGGCCCAGGCGGGCGGCAACGCCAATACGCTGCGGTTCAGCGATGAGCGGGTGCGGGTGGAAGTCCAGAAGGTGGACGCCGCCAACGGCAACCTGGCGGGCGCGGTGTTCGCCATCCACCACGACATCGGCGGCGTGCCGGGCGCGAAGCTCTACGAGCTGGCCGCCACCGGCGCGGACGGCAAGGCGGCCACCAGCGCCACCCAGTTGCTGGCCCCGGGCGTGTACTGGCTGGTGGAGCAAACCGCTCCCACCGGGTACGATGTGACCTTCGCCCCGGCTAAGATCGTGGTGGATAACACAAAACCCCTCTACCTCTACAACTACACCGCCACCCAGGGCGCCGGGGCCGCCGACGCCGAATATTGGTACGGGCGCGCCATCAAGGACGAAGTCTTCAGGCCCGGCCTCACCATCTACAAGGTGGACGCCGCAAACGGGTATCCCCTCAACGGCGCAACCTTTGTGATCGGCATGAAGACCGAAGCCATAGCCGGTTCCTGGGCTCAATACCTCAGCGACGGCGGCTTCCCCGCCAACGTAACGGTAGTCGAAAACACCCTGCTGCAAGTGGTGGTCACCGGCACGGGCGCCGACGAAGGCGTGTTCGGGTTGGAAGATATCCCCCTGGGCGTGTACAGCGTGAAGGAAATCCTGGCGCCCGAGGGATACGCCATCGACTTGACCGATGAGCGGGAGGTAACCGTTACCGACACCGGCAAGGCCGTGACCTTCGCCAACAACCGGGCCCAAGTGGCCATCGAAAAGACCGACGCCATGGGCAACGGCATAGCGGGCGCGGAGTTTGAGATTCGCCGCCTCACCCAGATTGGCGCACGGGCCTACACCCTCACCACCGATGCCCAGGGCCGCGCGGCCACCGCTGCAAACGAGCTGCTCACCCCCGGCCTGTACTGGCTGGTGGAGACCGGCACACCCAGCGCCTACGTCAACAATTTTGCGCCGGTAAGCTTTACCGTGAGCAGGGCCAGCAAAACCTACCTGTTCGATTACCAGGTGGAGAACGAGTACGCCCTGGGCGACCTGCGCATCCAGAAGGTAGATGCCAACGGAGCCGGCCTGCAAGGCGCGGAATTCACCGTCAAACCCGCCAACGGCAGCCCCCTGGCCGGAGCCGACGCGTGGACCTACTACTTGGCTCAAGCGCTGCCCGCCGGTGTATCGGCGGATACCATCAGCCGCCAGTTGGTGATCAAGCTGACCTCGGCCACCGAGTTGACCCTGGGCGATCTGCCCGCCGGATCGTATGAAGTGACCGAGACCAAAGCGCCGGAAGGGTACGCTATCGCCACCCCCGCCACCCACACCATCGCGGTGACCGCAGCCACCACCGGCGCAAACGCCGCCCTGGCCAGGTTCACCGATCCCCGTGTGGCGGTAAGCATCGAGAAGTTTGACGTCACCGGCAACACGCCTGTGGCAGGGGCCAAATTTGGTATCTTTACCGACGCGGCGTACAACCAAGGCGAGCTCACCGAAACCGACGCCAAGTATGTGCTCACCACCGGCGGCGACGGCAAGGCCGCCACAGACGCCACCCAGCTGCTGGAGGCCGGGGCCTACTGGCTGGTGGAGCTGTATGCCCCCACCGGTTACGCGGTCAGCTTCACGCCCCAGCGCTTTGAGGTGGACAACACCACCCGCAGGCATTCCTACAACTTCACCGCCACCGCCATGGCCGGCAGCGGCGCGGTTGCCCAAGAGCAGTACTTCGGCGGCATCCACAACAACGCCCTCACCGGCGCGCTGAAGATCGAGATGCTGGACGCCGAGGATACCACCTGCAACCTCACCGGCGCCGAGTTCTATGTCACCAATCTGAACACGGTATCGGCCGCCGGTAGCTGGCAGCATTTCCTGGATACCTTCTGGGCCAGCGCCACGATAACCGGAGCCACGGTGCTTGTGGATAACGAAAACGAGCGCCTGCACCTGCGGATCACCGGCATGACACCGGCTACCATCACGGGCTTCCCCACCGGCCTCTACAACGTGCAAGAGGTAAAAGCGCCTAGCGGGTATGCTCTGTCCACGCCGGATAACCAGGATGTGTTCATCGGCCCGTTTGTGCCCGGTTCGCCCTCGCTGGCAACCTTCCTGGCCGACCGCATCCGGGTGGAGATCGAAAAGGTAGACGCCAACGACGAACATCTGGCAGGCGCGGTATTCGCCATCCATGCCGATGATAACGGCGTTCCGGGGGGAAGGGTCTACCAGCTCGCCCCCACCGATGTGGACGGAGAGACCGAAACCACGTCGCTCCAGCTGCTGGCCCCGGGCGTGTACTGGCTGGTGGAACAATCCGTACCCAAGGGGTATGAGATCAGCTTTACGCCCACCTCCTTCACCGTGGAGGACAGCTCCCTGATCGTGATCTACAACTTTACCGACAGGGTTGGGCTGGCATTCCCCAGCGTGGACTTTGGCCGGATCTCCAACGACTTTGCCAAGGCCGGTCTTACGATCTACAAGACCGACGCGGCCACCGACGCCAGGCTCAACGGCGCGGTCTTCACCGTGAGCATGCTCACCGAGATCGCCACCGGATCCTGGGCGAAATACGTGGACGACGCCAACTTCCCCGCCAACGTAACGGCGGTGGGCAACACCTTGCGGGTGGCGCTGACCAATCCAGAATCCGTGGGCGCGTTCACCCTGGAGAACATGCCCCTGGGTACCTTCCGGGTCACCGAAGTCCAAGCGCCCGAGGGGTACGCCATCGACCTTACCAACATTCGCACCGCCGACACCACCGACGGCAATGCCACGCTCACCTTCCAGAACCCCCGGGTCCGCGTGGAGATTGAAAAACTCCGCCAGGATGAGACGGGGCTGCCCGGCGCGGTGTTCGGTATCTTTACGGAAGAGAACTACCTGGCCGGTACATGGACCACCGCTACCGCCAAGTATGTGCTTACCACCGGGGCCGACGGCAAGATTGCCACCTCCGCCGGTCAGTTGCTGGAGCCGGGCGTGTACTGGCTCAAGGAGCTGGAAGCTCCCGCCGGGTATGCCATCACCTTTGCGGATACCGAGTTCGAGGTGGACAATACCACCCGGATGTACGCCTACAACTTCACCACCCAAGCGCGCACCGGCACAGGCATCCAGCACCAGGAGGAGTACAGCGGCGAGATTGTCAACGACTTCATCGTAAACCTGGGCGGCCTGACCATTGCCAAGCGTGACGCCGAAGCGATCACCGAACCCCTGGCGGGCGCGGAGTTCACCCTGCGGCAGCTCACCCCGGTGGCGCAAGGCGCTTACGGCTGGAATTACTACCTGGACAACATGGCGCCCATACCCGGCGTCACCATCGCCACCGTAGGCACGGAGCGGGTGCTGCGCATCGTGACCCAAGCCAACGGCTCCGTAACCTTCACCGGCATGCCCATCGGCTTGTACGAGGTGGAAGAGACCCGTGCGCCCTACGGTTACACGCTGCCTAAGGACAGCAAGCGCCAGATTACCCTCACCGAGACCCTGACGCCCACCACCATGACCTACCTCGACTACCGCAGTAAGGTGTCCATCGAGAAGGTGGATCCGGAGGATCAGCCCATCAGGGGCGCGGTGTTCGGTATCTTTACCGATGAGAAGTACCAAGAGGGCAAGGATGCCCACACCATCGCCAACGCCGTGTATACCCTCACCACCGATATCGGCGGCCTAGCAGAAACCCAGCCCACTGAGCTGCTGGACGACGGCGTCTACTGGCTGGTGGAGATATCGGCTCCCCTGGGCTTTACCATCAGCTTCGCGCCGGAGAGTTTTGAAGTGGATCGTCGTAGCGCTTTGTTTAACTTCAATTTCACTTCTACGCGCGGCGCCACCCTGGACGATACCCAAGAGGATTACCGCGGATGGATCACCAACGAGTTCACCCAAGGTTCGCTGGTGCTGCGCAACCTGGATTCCGAAACCGGCAACGGGCTGGAGGGCGCCACCTTTGTGATCCGCAACGTCTCCTCTACACCCGGCGCGTGGAGCAGGTACCTGCGTGAACTGGGCGCCGACAATCCCTACCTCAAGGCCGGTGTGGTCAACGGCGACGACGTGCTGATCGTGGTCATACCGCCGGGATCTGAGGGCGAGGTGGTCATCACCAGGTTGCCCATCGGCGAGTATACGGTGGAAGAGGTCAACGCCGCGCTCGGCTACGCCATCGGCGATACCACGCCCAAGGCTGTGGAGCTGGAAGACGGCGCCACCGTAGCGCCCATCCTCACCTTCACCGACGACCGCGTGCGCGTGAGCCTCTACAAGCTGGACGCCAACGGCCGGGACCTGGCCAACGTCACCTTCGGTATCTTTACCGACGCGGCGTACCAGCTGGGCGTGCTCAACGAAACGACGGCGCTGCACACCATCACCACCGATGCCGAAGGTTATGCGGTCACCTCGCAAACCCAACTGATCGACGGCGGCAGCTACTGGCTGGTGGAGATCGGCACACCGGCGGGTTACAGCATTACCTTCCCGCCACGGGCCTTTACGGTGAGTAGGGTTGGCACGGTGTACCTGTACAGCAACACCAACCAAACCGTACCGGCCGCCGATCCCAAGTTTGAGGAGCGCCGGAGCGCTATCACCAACGACTTTGCCACCACCACCCTCACCATCCGCAAGTTCAACGAGGACGGGGACCGGCTGCCCGGCGCGGAGTTTGCGCTCACCTTTGTGAGCGACGTAGCCCCCGGCGCTTGGGAGTACTTTACCAACAACTTTACCGACACCACCCATGTGAAACTGTGGAGCGGAACGGGCGGCGCATCGGGCCTGAACATCGACCTGAGCGCCGGTATCCTCACCCTGCAAGACATGCCTTGGGGCCAGTACACGCTCCGGGAGGTGAAAGCCCCGCAGGGTTACGCCATACTGGACGACAGCCCGCGCACCGTACGCCTGGGCGACCCGGCTAAGGTGACCGGTGGCTATCAGCTCGACGCCACCCAGGACTTCACCGATGCCCACCTGCGCGTGCGGGTAGAGAAACGCGACGAGGCTGGCAACCGGTTGGCTCAGGGCGTGTTCGGTGTCTTCACCGACGCGTACTACCAGGCCAACAGCGCATCGCTGAACATCGCCAGCGCTGTGGCTACCCTGACCACCGGCGCCAGCGGCCTTGCCGAAACCACCGAGCTCGACGCGGCCAAACTGGCTCCGGGCACGTACTGGCTGGCGGAAATCTCGGCGCCTCCCTTCCACGACCTTACCTTCAGCCCGGTGTCCTTCACCGTGACCCGCGAGCAGACCAAGTATGTGTACAACTTTACCTCTACCGCCGACACCGGCGACGTGCCCGGCTTTGAAGGTAAGCTGACCGCGGCGATCATGAACCCGATCAGCACCGGTGAGTTGTACATCACCGTAAGCGACGCGGAGACCAGCGCTGCGCTCACCGGGGCTACCTTCCGGGTTACCGCAACAGGCACCTTGGTGCCCGGCGCATGGGCCTACTTCCTGAGCGCCCTTGCCGCCGCGCCCCAGCCCGGCGTAACCGTGGAACCCGCCACCAATAGCCTGCGGCTGAGCCTGGCTTCCCCCAACACCACCTTCCATCTTACCAACATCCCCTGGGGCGAGTTTAAAGTAACCGAGATCTCCGCCCCCGCGGGCTACGCGCTCAGCGATCCGGATCCCGTAAAGACCGTGTTCATCGGTGATCCGGCGCAGGCCGCCAACCCCGCTTACGCGGAACGCCAGGACGTCAACTTTGACAACATGCGCATCCGCCTGATGTTGAACAAGATCAACGAGGACAACCAGTCCTTGGCCGGCGCGCAGTTCGTGATCAACGACGCAAGCGGGAATCTGGTACACACCCTGGCGCCTACCAACGCCGGCGGTTTTACCCAGACCACCAGCGCGCAGCTGCTGCCGCCCGGAGGGTACAGACTGGTGGAAACCAAGGCGCCTGCCGGCTACACGGTCTACCCTGACCCGATTCCTTTCACCGTAACAGCGACCCAGACCCAGTGGGTGTTTAACCTCACCGGCACATCCGTGACCGGACAGGTGCCCGGCGTGTTCGACAGCCTCGACCTGCCGCTGGTAGACCCCTATGGGCGCGGCGCCCTTACCTTGGAGAAAGCGGACGCGCAAACGCCCAACAGGCCCACCCTTTCCGGCGCGGTGTTTGAGGTAACCAACATATCCACCATTCTACCGGACAGGTGGGCGGGATTCCTCAACGAGTTGGTCAGCAAGCCCCAAACCAATGTCGCGATCGTAGACGGCGGCAAGATCCACGTGACGACCACAGCGGGCAGGATCCTGGTAGACCGGCTGCCATGGGGCGAGTACAGTGTGCGCGAGATTCAAGCGCCTAGGGGCTTTGTGATCTCCGACCCCATCCCGCGCACCGTCTACATTGGCGATCCGCAAGACGAGCTGGTGCAGGCCACGGGCGATGCCCACAGCATGCATGTCACCGAGCGTTTCTTGGACGAACGCATCCGTGTGCAGCTCACCAAGATCAATCAGTTTGGCAACCTGCTGCCCGGCGTTACCTTCCTGCTGGAAGAGATCACCGATCCCAACAGGCCCATTGCCATTGAAACGCTGACCACGGACGATAAGGGCTTCGCACAGACGACCGCACCTTGGGACCTGGGACCTATCGCCTCACCGAGACCAGTACCTTGGTGTACCACGCCATCACCTTCACCGGATACACCTTCATCGTAACGTCCGATCAAACCAAGGCGGTCTATGACTTCACCTATGCCTCCAGTCCAGACTTCATGGTGGATTCCGGCCCCATTAATAACCAGGCCGAATCCGGCACGGTGCGGGTGAGCAAGATCGACGCGGTGAGCGGCGCAAACCTGACCGGCGCGACCTTCCGTCTCCGCCAGATCTCGCCAAGGACCGACGCCATGCATATATCCGAACCCAGAGAGCTGGCTACCAATGCCGCCGGTATGGCGATCTTCCGCGATGTGCCCTATGGGTTCTACGAGGTGACTGAGGTTCGTGCTCCGGCGGGTTACGCGCCCACTACCCGGGTACAGTACATCACCGTGAGCCGCACCATGCGGGATGTGACCTACACCTTTACCAACACCCGCATCATTGGCAACATTGAGGTGTACAAGTACGAGGTGGACGAAGATGGGATGGAGGGCCCGCTGGCCGGCGCCACATTCGCCCTTACCGGCACCAGCAGGTTTGGTGAGCGCATCAACCTCACCGGTACCTCCGACGCTTCCGGCTTCATCTTCTACAACAACGTACCGGCCGGAACTTACCTACTGACCGAGACCAAAACGCCCAGCGAGGAGTACAACGTAGCCCCGCCGCGCAACATCGTGATCGACCGGCAGGGAGCTACCGTGCGGGCGACCGTGCTCAACCGCAAGATCGGCGCGGTAGGCCAGGTATTGGGCGTGGAGGACCCCGACGGGCCCAACGTCCGCGGCGGTGAAGTGCTGCCCATCTACAACTATGTGGGCGCGGGTTCATTGCTGGTGGCCATGGCGCTGCTGCTGCTCTTCGCAAAGCGCCGCAAGATGCGCTGAGGGTAACAAACTCTAAGGATGACCTAAGACGGGGGCTGCGAATGCGGCCCCCGTCGCTTATTTTGCGCTGCAATCACGCTGTTAAGGGCGATGCGAAGGTCCAGGGCGATCGCAAAGCCCTGGTCGCCCCGCAGGGCGAAACACCCTTTCCGCGCCGCTGATTAACGGGGACGCAGGAGGGAGGAGGGGGACTTTCGATTGTCCCCCTACCTCCCCCCTGCACCCCCCATTACCCCCTGACCGACCAGGGGCTGTGGCCCCTGGACCCGGAGAGGAATGCGGATGATGAAACCCATCTTTTTTTGTGCACATTCCCCCCTTTCCTTTCCGCCCAAAGGGGCGTACAATAGATAGATGAGAGCCCAAGCGCACAAAAGTACGGTTGAAATCGGGAGGTAGGCATGCAACTGCTGGGATCCCGGCTGGATCTGGACAAGAAAGACATGCGCAGGATCCTTGCCATCACCATGCCTGCCATGGTGGAGATGCTGCTGGCGCAGCTCCTGGGTATGGTGGATACCATGATGCTGGGGCACACCGGAGAGTTGTCCACCATCGCCTTGGCCGCCGTGGGTTTCACCAATAGCCCCATCAATTTGATGATCGGCCTGCTGGCGGCGTTTAACGTAGGCACCACGGCGGCGGTGGCCTGGGCTCTGGGCGCGGGGGATGTAAAAGCGGCCCGGCAGGCGGCCAGCACCGCTTTGGGCCTCAACCTGGCGATGGGTACGGTGATCTCCCTGCTGGGTTTCGTTTTCGCGGGTCCCTTGGTTACCTTTATGGGCGCGCAGGGGGAGACCTACCTGTACGCCAAACAGTACATGCAGTCGGTGGCGCTGGGCATGCTGCCTGCCGCCCTCAATATGGCCATCACCGGCTCCCTGCGGGGCGCGGGCCTCACCCGCTTGCCCATGCTGTACAACTTGGGCGCTAACTTGTTTAATGTGCTGGGCAATTACACGCTCATCTACGGCAGGCTGGGTTTTCCCGCCATGGGCGTGCTGGGCGCGGGGGTGTCCACCACCGTCACCCGCACGCTGGCGGCCCTGGCGGCCCTGGTGGTGCTTTACCGGGTGGACAGCCAAATTCGCTTGCGCTTGCGGGGCAGCTTCCGGGTATACAAAGCCCAGGTAAAACGGCTGATGCGCGTAGGCTCCACCACCGCCCTGGAACAATTCCTGATGCAGATGGGTTTTATACTGTTTGCCAGAAGCGTGGGCGGCCTGGGGGAAACGGTGTTTGCCGCCCACCAAATCGGCCTGAACATCAACGGCCTCAGTTGGGTGCCCGCCCAGGCTTTTGGCGTGGCCGCCACCGCCCTGGTGGGCCAGAACATGGGCGCCGGACAGCCGCCAAAGGCCAGGGCTTGCGCAAAGATGGTGCACCGCATGGCCTTGTGCTGTTCGGCTATGGTGGCGCTGCTGTTTGCCTTAGGCGCTCACCTGATCGCCGGGCTGTACATCGACAATGCCGAGGTGGCCGACCTTGCCAGCGGCGTGTTGCGCATCATGGCCTTGGGTATGCCGGGCGTCGCCACCCAGGTACCCATTGCCGCCTCGCTCCGGGGCGCGGGGGACGCCTGGTTCCCGCTGATCGCTTCGTTTATCGGTATTTGGGTGTTTCGGGTTATGGTGGCGCCGTTGTTGATCTATACGTTGGGTTTGGGGTTAACCGGAGCGTGGATGAGCATCGTGCTGGATCAAACCACGCGGGCCATCGTGGTGTATATACGCTTTTCGAAGGGGAAGTGGATGCAGAATCGCAAGTTGGCTACTGTATCTGATCAGGGGTAGAGGAGGTTTTTTGTAGTTGAGGACTGCGCCGCGAAGGTCCAGGGCGATCGCAAAGCCCTGGTCGCCCCGCAGGGCGAAACACCCTTCCGCGTCGCTGGCTTGCGAGGACGCAGGAGGGAGGAGGGGGACTTTCGATTGTCCCCTTACCTCCCCCCTGCCCCCCCCATTACCCCCTGACCGACCAGGGCCTTGGCCCTGGACCCGGGGATGCATGAAGGAAGCGCTCAGGTAAAAGGATCTGCTTTGAGATGAGGAGGAATTGCTTTGGAAGATACGTTGCGTCAGCCGGTGAAACGCTCCAATCGTTTGCTTGCCTTTTTTGGGTATTACCGCCCGCGCCAGGTGTGGCGGCTGTTTGTGCTGGACATGATTTGCGCGTCGGTGATCGCGCTGGTGGATTTGGCCTTTCCTATCGTCACCCGCCACGCGCTCAATGCTTACCTGCCCGCAAGGCTCTATACCGCTTTCTTTTGGGCTATGGGCGGTTTGGCTTTGGGATACCTGCTGCGTACAGTGATGCAGTACATCGTTACGTATTTTGGCCACATGATGGGCGTACACATGGAGGCCGCCATGCGCCGGGATATCTTCCGGCAGATGCAGCGTCTGTCCTTCCGGTTTTACGATAAGAATCGCACCGGGCGGCTCATGTCCAGGGTGACCACCGATTTGTTTGAGATCACTGAGCTGGCCCACCACGGCCCCGAGGATCTGTTTATATCGGCCATCACGCTCATCGGCTCCTTTACGTATTTGTTCTTTGCTCAGTGGAAGCTGGCGTTGGCGCTGCTGACAATGGTGCCGCTGATTTTCGCCTTCACTATCTCCCAGCGCACCCGCATGCGCAAGGCCAGCACCCTGGTGAAGGAGCGCATGGCTGGGATCAACGCCGACTTGGAGAGCAGCATCTCCGGCGTGCGTACCGCCAAGGCCTTTGCCAACGAAGCCTACGAGATCGGTAAGTTCGATCAGGGCAACGAGCGCTTTAAGGGCGCCAGGGGTATATTTTACAGCGCTATGGCGGTGTTCCACAGCGGCGCGGAGATGCTGCTCCATAGCATGAACCTGGTGGTGCTGCTGGTGGGCGGCCTGCTGATCATGGCCGAAGGTATGAACGTGGCCGATTTGCTGGCGTTCTATCTGTTTGTGGGCGCGATCCAGTCGCCCATCCGGCGCATCACTAACTTTGTGGAAGGCTACATGGTGGGCATGGCCGGGTTCAATCGTTTTATGGAGATCATCGACGAGCAGCCCGACATCGAGGACGCGCCCGACGCCGTCTCCCTGGATCACATCGACGGCGACATACGGTTTGACCATGTCACCTTTGCGTACGAAAGCGATGGCAAGGACGTGCTGGCCGATGTGGATCTGCACATCCCGCGGGGCCGCACCCTGGCGCTGGTGGGACCCTCCGGCGGCGGCAAAACTACGCTGTGCCAGCTGATCCCCCGGTTCTACGATATCCAGAGCGGCTGTATCACCGTGGATGGGGTGGATATCCGCAAAATCAAGCTGGATTGCCTGCGCGGGCAAATCGGCATCGTGCAGCAGGACGTGTTCTTGTTCGCCGAATCCATATTAGAGAACATACGCTACGGCCGGGTGGACGCCACCATGGAGGAGGTGGTGGAGGCCGCCAAAATGGCCGAGATCCACGACGATATTCTGGCGATGCCCAACGGATACGATACCTTGGTGGGCGAGCGGGGCGTGATGCTCTCCGGCGGGCAGAAGCAGCGGGTGTCCATCGCGCGCATTTTTCTGAAGAACCCGCGCATCCTGATACTGGACGAAGCCACCAGCGCCCTGGACACCACCACCGAGGTACGCATACAGCGCGCCTTTGACCGCTTGGCGGAAGGGCGCACCACGCTGGTGATCGCCCACCGGCTGTCCACCATCAAAAACGCCGACGAGATCGCCGTGATCGGCGACGCGGGCATCATCGAGCAGGGAGCCCACGCACAACTCTTGGCCGAGAAGGGCGCATATGCCGAGCTGTACAACGTGCAGTTCCAACTGGCAGGAGCGTGAGCATGATACATAATCCAAAATCAAAGTTTCTTCAATGGCGTTTTGTATGGCCTTGGCTTCTGGTACTGGCGGTCTTTGGTGTAATTTCCTGGTTCTCCGCCCAGCCCGGTGAGATTTCCGACATCCACACGGAGATGGCCAAAGAGCTGCTGGGGGCTCAAGCGGGATGGGTTGATCCGTTTGTGCGCAAGTTTGCGCATGTAGGGTTGTTCTTTGCCTTGGGGGCGGCTTCGGCCTTTGCATGGCTTCGATGGGGCAAACCTTTCAGGAAGGTATTGCTGTACACCGTGGTTTTATGCGGGATACTCGGGGGCCTGGATGAATTCCACCAGCTATTTGTGCCCGAGCGCGCCGGGCTGCTCAGCGATGTGCTCTTGGATACGGTGGGGGCTACGCTGGGCGCGCTGTGTGTGACGGGGTTGTCGAAAACCCTCGCAAAAAGCGCTAAATACTGATTCTCATTTTTCTTTTGCTGTGGTACAATGGGTACGTAGTTTTTTGGGGGAGGAATAACATGGAGAACAATGCGATGGATATCCTCCGAGACGCCGGGTTCGACGTCGAGGGCGCGCTGGGCAGGCTGATGAACAACCAGGCGTTTTTTCTGAAGATGCTCGGCAAGTTTGCCAAAGACGAGAGCTTCACCAAGATGCGCGGTTTTGTGCAGGCCGGGGACGCCCAAAGCGCCGGCGAATCCGCCCACGCCCTCAAAGGCATGTGCTCCACCCTGGGTATGGTGAAGCTCACCGACTACTGCGCCAAGCTGCAATACCTGTACCAAGGCCGAGAGGAAGGTGATCCCCTGCCGGTGTTTGCCCAGGCGGATCAGGAGTATGGGCGCGTGATGGAAGCCATAGAAAAGGTGCTGGCTTGAGCAGGCTCAGGGAAAAGCAACTGAGTTTCTTTCAACAGTCCTATCATTGGTCGGATTGCTGTGCAGAATCCCTCCACCGCTGCGGCGGTTCCCCTCCCCTTAGTAAGGGAGGTAGGGGTTAGGGACAAAAAGTTCGCTCATATCCCTTGCCCCCCTTGTTAAAGGGCTTAACTTGACCCACAGATACTTTTTTTCGGCAGCGGGACGCCGAGGGCGGCGTCCCCTACAGGGTTATGGCCATGTGATCGCCAAAAATGGAAAGAATCGTGTGAATTCTTGCAGAGGCGCGCAATAGGGCGACCCTATCAGGTGACAGCCCTATGCACCGTTCCCATCGTAGGGGACGCCGCCCTCGGCGTCCCGCTCACTGCTGAGGAAAAGATTCTGTGGGTCAAGTTAAGGCTAAAGGGGGGAGGGCCACCGCAGTGGCGGGGGGATTCGGGCGGGCAGCTTTGGATAATAACTAGTTTGTTGGTAGGATAGAACAGGGGGTTAATCCCGTATGGATGTAACGCTCGTTGTGATGGCGGCGGGCATAGGCGCCCGCTTCGGCGGGCTCAAACAATTGGCGCCCATTGGGCAAAGTGGGGAAACGGTGGCCGAATTTTCGGTATACGATGCGCTCCGCGCCGGGTTTAACCGCGCGGTGTTTGTGATTAAGCCGGAGATGGAGCGGGATTTTCGGGAGCGGGTGTTGGCCCGCTTTGAGCGCCACATCCGGTGCGATCTGGTGTTTCAGCGAGTGGATGACCTGCCCGAAGGAGCGCCGGCCCTGCCTGCCGGGCGGGGGGAAAAACCCCTGGGCACAGCCCACGCGGTGTGGAGTTGCCGCCATGCGGTCCAAGAGCCCTTTTTGGTGATCAATGCCGATGATTTTTACGGCGCCTCGGCATTTGGGCAGGTGCGCGGTTTTTTGCGCGCCCACCCCGATGGCGGACCGCCCCACCCCTGCTGCATGGCGGCCTACCGGCTGGAGGATACCGTGAGCGAATATGGCAGCGTGTCCCGTGGCGTGTGCGAGATAGACGATGGGGGCAACCTGCGTGCCGTGGTGGAGCGAACCCGCATCGAGCGTGCCAAAGAGAAGGAAAGTGTCTTCTATGCTCAGGAAGGGGAGCGGGCGATTCCCTTGAGCGGCGACATGCCGGTGTCGCTCAATACCTGGGGTTTCCATCCCAGCGTATTTGCGGCCCTGGAGGAGGCGCTGCGGGCGTTTCTGGCCCAGCCTGCTGAAGTCCTTGTCAAAGCCGAGTGTTACCTGCCCAGCGTGGTGGAGAGTATGCTGGAAACCGGTCGGGCCTATGTACGGGCGCTGCCCGCCCGGGACCGCTGGATCGGCATCACCTACGCCGAGGATTTGGAGCCCGCCCGGCGTTTGATCGGCGGCCTGATTGATGAGGGCAAGTATCCGGCGGACCTGTGGGCCCAAGCACTACATACGATGGAGGACGGAACATGATGATGTCGGCTGCGGATATGTCCTTTGACTACCTGCGGGAGAGGGCCCGGGTTTTTGCGCCCGGCCGAACCATCGCCAACGTGTTGCGCAACGAGGACGGGCACATCAATGATACGTTTGTCGTGGAGCTGATCGGGGGGGATACCCGCCGGTTTGTAATGCAGCGTGTCAACGACCGCGTGTTTACCAACCCCCAGGTCCTGATGCGCAACATGACCATGGTGACCGAATACCTGCGCGACCGGGTGGCTGAGCAGGGCGGCGACATAAACCGGGATGTGCTCACCCTGCGGCGCGCCGCCAACGGCGATGTGCTCCACCGGGCCGCCGACGGCAGCCTGTGGCGCGCCTTTACCTTTGTGGAGGGAGCTCTTTCCGTGCAGCGGGTCACCTGCCCCGAGCAGCTCTACGAGGCCGGGAGCGCCTTTGGGCGGTTTCAAAACCTGCTGCGGGACTTCCCCGCCCAGGAGCTGGTGCCGGTGATACCCGACTTTCACAATACCCCCGTTCGTTTCGCCGCGCTGGAGGCGGCCATTCGGGAGGATGCCCTGGGCCGGGCCGCTGGGGTGCGCCCCGAAATCGACTTCGCCCTGGCCCGCCGCCAGGACGCTTGCGTGCTGCAGGATCTGCTGGACGCGCATAAGCTGCCCTTGCGGGTGACCCACAACGATACCAAGATCAACAACGTGATGCTGGACGC
>Ga0123353_10000250_pt1 | contig 67710 bp, 58 predicted proteins | sample TergutLab28metaG_3_FD_92763 | JGI IMG/M metagenome (GOLD analysis project Ga0123353, IMG submission 92763) | Labiotermes labralis P3 segment gut microbial communities from Petit-Saut dam, French Guiana - Lab288 P3 | ecosystem: Host-associated > Arthropoda: Insects > Digestive system > Gut ... | reverse complement strand
TCTTGATAGTCTTTCCTGCCTTGCATCTGTGTTCGTTACTTTGTTACGCTTTAAATTTACATATTATAATGCAGGTACCCAAATTATTCGTTAACTTTGCTTAGTTGTGCAACAGACACCTCTCGCTATGTCTCAGTAAAACAAATGCTCCTGCATTTGGCATATTACAAATTTGCTCCTTCTTTTCAATCTGCAAACTACAAGTTTGCTAAAACTCAGACATAGCGAGACGCCATAGCCGTCAAGCTAAGAAGGTAAAAATTTGATTGTCTTATTATTATGTTTAGAATTTACAGAAAACTAACATTGATTTTTAATGATTTATATTTTCGTCTTATTGACAAAGATATAAATCTAACAAATGTTATTTTTCCTATTCTAAAATGATTCAATCTGTTGATTTACAGCAAATAATAGAATGTTAGCTTGACGGCTATGGCGAGACGCTATGCCTAACGGATCGCTCTTCATCCTTTATACGTTACGGCAAACGAAGGAAAATACAAAATTGTTTATCCAAAGTCCTATAATTATCAATATAATTTTATTTTTATTTACTGATATAGTCATCATTAATTTCTTCAAATTGTTCTAACTTTCCTATTTTATACTTTTTTCTTGTCTTAATTAATTCTATATCTGTTACCAAATCAATGAAATTCCCTTCCTGTATGAAATTTATTTTATAAATTCCACAAACATCGGTATGCTCATCTTGATTATCAATATGAAATGCTTTGATTAATTCATATTCGTCATTGGCTTTATTTTTCCGAAATATCAATGAGTCTTTTGTTCCCCTGTTCTTATACCTGTCCAGTATGTAGCAAAAAATAACATCTTCTTCTTTCTCTAACACTTCAAAATATAATAGACTTTCCATTACGATAAGAGGAAGTTCTAATTGCAAATCCTGTTTCCATATTTTTTTGAAGGATAAATTTACTATTACGCTACTTGGATAATTACTTCTTGGAATTTTTGTACGATATGATTCTATATTTTCATCTTCCAATCTTTGCCAACTTACTTCATAGGAGTTACCGGGAATGATAACAAAATTCCGACAATCTTCAAAATGAACATTCAGCGTCAATTTATTTGTTTCTTCTTGTGTCAAATTGCTGTTGCATATCAAATCTCTATTTTCTTCTATGGTAACCTTTTCTCTGTGCGATAAGTTGTTACAAGAAAACAAAGTCAAAATAATTAAACCAAGAAAAATTGATTTATTTTTTATTGATACACTTTTCATATTCAAATATTTTTTTCAACTTTTCATAATATTCTTTTCTCTTTGACAATCCATTTATATTTGTTTTAGTTGCATTACCTGTATTAATAACAGCAGAAACTTTTTTTACATTATCATCATCAGCATAATTATTGATATTGTACATTCTCCAATATGCACCGGAAGAATATGCTGCATCGTGCATTTCTTTTGTAGTTTTTAAAACAAATTCATCTAATTTCTTTTTTGTATTTGGATTTTCGGCAAGAATTTTATCAATCTTTTTAGAATCTATAGGTGCTGACTTATCTTGCATATGTGCTTTAGCGTTATAGAAATTGTAACTATGAGTCAAATGAAGCAACCCTCTGCCTCTGTAAAACATTCCGCCATGTGGAGTGTTTGCCGGTGAGGCTTCATAGGTTATATGAAACCTTTGTGTTTCGTGATAGGCTTGTGCCAAAAAGTGTATTTTTCGAATACAGGTTTTGATCTCATACTCTTTAAACAACGAATTTAATTCTTTTGTAAAAATTTCTATAGTTGCATCTTGTCTTTGCATTTTTTCAGCACCCCAATTAAAGATTTTTATTCCTTCTTCATCAAATGCATTTTTTTCTAAACGATATATTTCTACTGCTTCAGGTGGCTTTTTTCCATTAGGTTGTTGAATTTGATTTCCTGATTTATCAAGATAGATTAAACCTCTTTCGTTTAACTGAGGTACCATTTTTACATCATCTAATTTCCTCAACTGAGTTACAATGTCTGTCATTTCCTCCACCGTAAAATCCCTATCGCAAAAACAAGTCTGTTTATATCCGAAATATACTGCTCCGCATAATATTTTATCTCCCGATGTATCCTTGTCATCATCTTCGGCATAAAATTCAATTCGTGCATCTTTTTTTATGTTATCGGTTGATATTTTTAAATCAAACTTCCACCCGTAATCCAATTCCATTTTGGCTTTGCCTGCTATTTCTACGCCTATGCCTTTTGCTTCAATAATACCACGCAAGTCTTTTGCCTCTTCTTTGCCTTTTTTTACATAGAAACGCAACTGAAGTTCTTTCTTGACTTTCTTTCGGTCAATTTCTACGATATAAAATTGGGGATTTCGCTCATCAAGATCCGGCGACAAAGTTATAGATTTCTCCGTATCTTTAATTTCATATCCCATTTCCTTTTTGTCGTTTTCTGTGTGATAGTCTTTATCAATACTAACAGCAGGCACAAAATCACCTTTGCTAAAAAACAAAGCCTTTGTTAGTGAAGCTATTCTATCTTTTGCATTTGTTGCGTATACTTCAAATTTAAAATATTCTAATTTTTTTCCCATATTATTCTGTTTTTAAATAATTATTCAAATCAACATTTTTAATCATAACCGTATTGTCCGAATCAACAGTTCCTTCAAGGGTAGTCTTTACTTCATCAGACAAAGAAATATCTACTGTTACTTTTTCCCCAGCCTCAAAGCCAAATGTTTTTACTCGTACATCAACAATCCCATTTTCAGGCTTTTCTGTAATTTTTTTGCCTTCTTGGTCAAATATAGTTAGTTCTATTATATGTTTACTGGAAGCTTTTACTATTGCAACAACTTCACATAATTCACAAGGTAATATCGGTTCAAACGCCATAATCGTAAGTTTTTAATTGATTAATTAAATTTTCCATTTTCGTATTTTCGTCATCGAACGATGACAATATATCATTTAGAGGTTCAGGCAACGTTTCCACTTGCAACACAGGATATTCAAAACTCAATCGCAGGAATTGCATTTTTGCATTTTCCGTATCAATATTGCAATTCGCAATCTTATCGGTTTGCGTATGGATGATTTGCCATAGCTCATCTTCCGGAAGAGCGATTTCTTTCGATAAGATAACATTGGCTCGCCGTTCAAATTCACTCCGCATCGAATGGGATATAGCCGTCAATTGTTCTTCACTTATTATCCACATGGTCAATTGCCTCATATTTAATTCGTAACTCGTTGTCTGCCGACAGGTAAAATACCCGCCGTTCATTTATGCGCACATCTTCGGTAATCATGTAGTCTATTGGTGCAAAAAAATCATTCAGTTGCTCTTGTGTGAGGTTCGGTAAAACACAATTAGCAACGTAGGGGTCGTAAAAACGAAAATAGATATACATACCGCTTTCCGTTTTCATTCGTAAAAACCGGCGTAAATGTTTGCGCAAGTCATCTATACCTAACTCCGAGTGCAGCCACGTTACTCGCCGTTCAATTTGATTTTTGTTTTGTTTTATTTTATTGATAAAATCCTCGTTTAAATGTAAATCGGCAAGGTAAGGAGCAACTGTTTTATGTTGTTGCAACATAGCGCCTCTGAACAAAGAACGGTAAATGGCATCACTAAATAATAAATCGTCCATGTCATTACCCCATAGCGCGGCGTCGACAAGAGCGTAGCGCGGTGATAGTTCTTTGTTTAAAAACTCGTCTTTCTGTTTTTCTTGCTCATGCTGCCGTTGATGCCTCTTTCTCGCTTCTATTTCGGCTTTTACTTCGGGTAATATCCATTCACTCATATCTATTATTCATTTTTATGTGCTGTTTTAAAAAAATCATTTCCTTGGCGCCAAAGGAGGATCAATCAGAACCAGCGGTGTTTCACTGTAATTTTATTTTATTATTTCTTCCACAGGTTCAAGAAATGCCCCGAAAACATAACCTGTTTTGTTATTTACATTAACTTTAAACCAATTATTTTTACCAAAGGGCTCTATATTTTCTTCTCTTCCTTTTTCGAGTATTTCAACAATTTCTCCAAAACGAGGAACAAGTATTGAACTACTATTAGTATTACTTTTTTCTCTGATATTTACTCCTCTTGCATTGATAATCGTTTTTGTTCTTTTTCTCGGAGAAACAAAGCAAACCTTTTTAGTAGGAAGATCTGCATTAAATACATCTTCTATTCCATATAAAGACTTGCAAAATGGCATAATACTATCAGTATGAAGAATTTTATCAAAACCATTAGAATAAGTAAGTAATATCTCACCTTCACTATAAGTAATTCTTTCCCATAAATCTTTATCTTCATCGTAAACATCCATATCGCAAAATATTTGTTTACCATCTGACATATATCTGTATCCATAGAAGTGAGGCGACATATAAGTTCGATTGTAAATATAGGAACAAACAACATTTCCGGTTGTATCAAAGTAATGAACATCATAACCAAACCATTCAACATGATTCCACATTGTCAGAAATTTACGAATCTTTCCTTCATTATCTTTATAGATATAAGACATATTTTCATTCACATCTCTATAGCAGGGAAAACTTATATCATCATTTTTGGAAACAGTCGCATATTGTAATACCATTTTTTCAAAGGTAAGGTTGTTTATTTGATGCGCTTCTTTTTTGCAATTCTCAATTATACTCTCAATATCCTGCGAAAACAAAGGTTTCGATAAGAGTAAAATAATTGAAAATATTATAAATTTAATTTGTTTCATTATTATCCAAACTAATTATTTGGTTATAGGATTATTAATAGGTGCGTGCATCAACATTTATGGTAACAAAAACATTTATTGGAACTAAATTATCGAGTACAGCATCATCAGTATCTGGGCGTATCGCGGCGATAATTCCTTGTTTAAAAACTCGTCTTCTTATTTTTCTTGCTTATGCTGCCGTTGATGCCTCTTTCTCGCTTCTATTTCGGCTTTTACTTCGGGTAATATCCATTCACTCATATCTAAAACTCACTTTTACATTCGATTAAAAAATTATTGCATGGTTTGTGTTGCTCTGTACGGATTTTTTGCTCTTTTTCGTCATAATACACCCATTGTCCGCAAGGACATTCATCGCTTTCATAAAAGCTTTTTGTTTTAGTTATCTGCTTTACTTTTCCATTGGGATAATATTCGATGATTGTTTCAACACAGAATCGGTCGTACTGCGATTCCCCCCATTCGGGAAATTTGTAATCGTACTGATATTCTTTTGTTTTATACCCAAGCGAATCCCATTTGGTAATACCCAAACAAGCACCGCCAGAACCATGAGAGCCCTGTATGTATTTTTCTTTTATATTACCGTTGCGATAATATGATGTACTAATAAAGCGCCAATCAATGCCATCGGGTTCAGTCGCAGTTATTTTATTAATTAAAATACCTGTCGAATCATACTCGTACTTAATTGTCCAATGCGAATTTGAAGCGTATTGATAATCTTCTGCCTCATATTCTACAAAGCCAGTAGCCTGAATCACGCCATTGTTATAATATTGCACTATCGAGTCAGGATACGGATACATAACAGTACCATAATAATCGACAGAATCAAATGCCAAAGGAATACGGCGGGCATAAGCAATTTCGCGCAAATTACCGATAGTGTCGTAGATTTTATAATGAATGCCATTATCAGGAATAGCCATAGTATATATGATTTTTCGTCCGCTACTATTACTCAAATCACAATAGGCAGAATCCTGTCCAAAAGGTATAAACGTTTCACCTCCAAACACAATAGTGTCAGTTTGTATACTCGTTTGGGTTATATAGCCGCGTGTCCTTTGACATGAGCACAATAAAAGAAAAATACAAAATAAAGCCATTATTAGTTTATTTGCCATATGTTTACTATAAAAAATGATTAGTTATATGTTCAAGCAATCCTTTCACTAACTGTTCTGCAACTGTGACTTTTATTACATCTTTATTGCCAAGTAATATTGCTGCATCCTTAGGATTTGTATAGGTGCCAATCTCTACAAGTGATTTATATTTTGCTTTATTTCCTTTCGTTTTGTCTGAGGATAAAACTGCCAAATCTTTCTGCTGAAAAGTTTCTGTTACAATAGGAATAAAGTCCGTTTTATCTTTATTATATGTTTTAAGATATTTTACAAGTGAAACCCCAAGTTGTTTGCTTATGTTTATAGTTTCTTGCTCATCATTTTTTCTATACATATAAAATGCACCTCTTTTCCAAATGGAAGAATTAGCATCGTTGCCATTTACATGTATGGAGATGAAATAATCAGCATTTTTTTCATTTGAAAAATTATTTCTAGAATATAAATTCTCTAGGTTATCTAAACCAGATGCAATTACTTTTTCAGTACGTGTCATATAAACCACATGTCCTGCTTCCTCTAATTTAGGTTTCATCAATTCTGCAATCTCGAAAACAATCTCTCGTTCACTCCACCCATTACATGCACCATCTCTACCCAATAACTTTGCCTGCCATTCTTTACATGCATTCTCATTAGAGTAAACATAATCAGGAATTGTTTTGAAAGTCGAGGTTTGTGTCACGACTTCGCCTGCATCATTTTTTTTAATGTCTCCTTTTTCATTTTTAATTGCATGTGAATATTTCCAAGCTTCAGTACCGGTGTCTCCTGATTTATGTCCATGTCCCGGGTCAATCACAATAATAATCTTTGAGATTGGAATTTTTTCCGTTTTTTCTGCACGAATGATATATCCTTTACAATGCGTTAAAAAATTACGATAAAGTTCATTTTTTTTAAACTCTTCCGCTATTTGTTTTAATTCTTCTAGCTTTGGTGTCAACATCCCAAATTTATTATGTATTATATACACCTTGGCTATTATATCGTTTAATTTATCGGTTTTGACATTGGTCAACCACTCCACCTTGGGCGTAAAAGAAAAAACAGCTTCTTCGGGGTCATTATCCGATTGCATAAAAGGTGGAACGAAGCACTTTGTAATTGGGGTTATTCCTACATAATCCTGTTTCCAATCATCGCAATGAACCACAACAAAAGCCGATAAACCGTAAGATGCTTTTGTTTCTATGCGTAAAAAAGTCTTCTTTCCATATTTTGCTTTATCTATTTTTTTTCCTTGAGCATCACTCCAAGTAAGAGTAACTATTGTGGGGTCTTTTACTATGACTGCTGTGTTAACAGTGTTTGGAAATTTATCTCCTGTTGCTGTAAAATTCGGGGCTGAATTACCTGTGTTTTTTGCATTTTCCATAATACATCAATTATTATATTCAAGAGTAAAATTGTCAATATAGGCGGTATTATCATCTTCTATTATTAAATTAGAATATTTCTTTTGTGTCCCGCCATCTTTAAAAGATTTTCCTTCCGGCGCATTTATCGTAATGTCTATAGTTTCTCCCGACATTCCGTCGTCAACATCAATACACACTGTTACCGGTTGCTCTGTTAGTAATTCGGATAATCCGCGCGGCTCCCCCTGTTCATCCATCCAATAAATCCGAAGAATTTTAGGATTCTTTTCTTGCTTTTTCTTCTCACACTCCTCACAAAACGGCACAGCCTCTATCGCCGCCCGCTGCAACACATCAATCTGCGGGCTACTCGGATTAATTACCACCTTTTCCGGCTTCATCTGCCCCGAATTCTGAAACGAGATACACCCACCCGTTCCGCACTGTATCGTAGAGGTTTTCAACAGCGGATTACCGCTCCCTACCTGCACGGAAGTCAAGAAACCCGTCCACACAGTAGGTGCAGGCACACAAGGTAAAAAGCCGCCTGTAACAGGTTTTAACGAGCAAGTGCCAAACGGCATGATATTCGCCATCGGCGCTTTGTCGTTGGTCGTAGCAACCGTATTCCCCTGTACGGAGTAAAAGGTATTGCTCGTTACCTGTAATTGGCTGGGGGCAGCCCCGCATGTGCAGGTCAGCATCGCCCCTTTGGTTGCATATTCGCTCATAATCGTTCGTTTTTACTGGTTCATTTTTATGTCACCCGCTTTTACATCCAATTTGCTTCCTCCATCGATACTCATCTTGGAGTCGGCTTTGATAGCAATTTCCTTGCCGGTTTGAGTAAATTTATCTTCACTCTCTTCGGCAATGGTTTTACCCATGATTTCCATTTTGTCGGCGCTTTCCAAATGTACTGTCTGGTCGGCAACACACTCTATCGCATCCGAAGCCTTCATCTGTATCAGTTCGCCCATCATTATGATTTGCTTGGCTTCCAACTGTATCAGGTCGGGCGCTTTCAGGAATATATCCTGTGTAGTTTCCAGCTTCATGGTTCCTTTGTCTTTCTCTACCGAAAGGAGGAAAGAGTTTTGGTCGTTGTACTGTAAAATAATGGTGTATTTCTGTTCGTCTTCAACGTCTTTAAAGGTCAAAGTGCTTCCGCTGCGGGTAGTGATGCTTTTCGTGTAATTTTTATCGCCTCCGCCTGCTGCATTCCCCCCATGAAACATGCTGCCCATTACATACGGACGATTCGGGTCGCCATGCTCAAAGCCTATCATCACTTGGTCACCCACTTCGGGGATAAATACGATGCCGCGATTTTTCTCTACAATTCCGGGGTCGTTGTCCGCTCCGTTGTAGCTTTTTACTAAACCGCCTGCGTTGGGCGTCATCACACGCAACCAGATTTCGCTACGCATATCGTTTACCGTCATAAACTGCACCTGAACGCGCCCTTGTCCTTGCGGGTCGTCGTTTTGCGTTACTTCTGCCAACAGCGAAGTAGCTATTGGCATCTGTATTCCTTCGGGTACAGGGCGGTATTTCAATACTGATGGGATTCCTTCAAATTCACATTCATAGCGGTTGTTTTGGTCAATGCGGTGCACTACTTTCGTTATCCGGTAAGTACCGATGTCGACGCTGTTTCCCGCATCAGGTACGCGGATATTCATCAACCTGCCGATGCGCGGGTGGCAGGTTTTGGCAATACCTGTCACGTAAACCGTTTCGGTTGCCGTGCGGGCTTTGCGCTGGTTGGCTTGTTCGGTCAACGAGCCTAACTCTTCTACCGGCAAATCAATCGGCGTACGCACCGGACGCTCTGTGCCAAGCGTTTCCAGGCTGCGCGACAAAACATCATCCAGATAACTGTCGGTGTTTTCTACCTTTTCGGGCGTATGAGTGATTATTTCGTCCCGGTTGGATAAATACTGATAAGAGGTAAAGTTATTAGACAACAAGCGCGAGCCGAAACGCAAGGTTATGATTTCCTTGTCGTATGTCACATTCTCAGCAGGGAACTCCTTGTGTTCGCCAAAAACCAAGTCCATACCCGTCCAATACAGGGTTTCGCCCGATATGACTGACAAGCGTTGCAAAAATTCCCAATCGCTCTCGTTGTATTGCATCAAAAACGGCACCTGGCTTTCGTAAGCAGGTTGGCAAGACGAAGTAAGCCGTTGCGTATCTACGCCGAAAAGGACTTCCTTAAATACGTCTTGCAGCGCCATGTTTGAAAACAGATCAAACCGCTTACCGCGTTCCAACAATACGGTTGGGCTTTTGCCCTCTATAATCAAATAACCATGTTTGCCTTCGCTTGCTTCGTTGACAGTATTGGTTATAACTCCTTTAAATTCATAGCAATTGGCATTGTCGTCTCCTTGCTGGATTTCTATCTTTATGGATTTTCCTATCAAGGCAATCTGGTCTTGAGGATTGGTCAGAAAGCCGTTTTGGATAGCGTCGTAATCCAATTTTACGCTAAATTGGTGGTGATGACCAATGTTTTGGTAAAGCTCCATCGAAACATAATTCAATTCATTACCCTCAATAGATATAAGAGCATTGACCATACGCTTGTCTTTCAGTACATTTGTTGTTGCCATAATTATTTAGTTTTAAGATGTTGATTTCATTTATAATGTGGTATTAATTCCCAAATAAGTTTTATGTCCTTGTCCCGACAAGCGAAATTTTTTCTCTGTTTCCGTTACGACATATTTTACTTTTATACTCCTGTCGAAAGGAAATAACATATCTATCAGACACCTGAGTATCAAATCACGGTTTGCATTGTATTCAAAAAGTTTCATCTCTTGGGGAGTTACAGGACCGATGCTGATTTCCAAATCCATGTTATCGCCGGAAACGGTTTTTCCTGTTACTGAGTTGATTCCCAGCTTCCAATTACCCAAAGAGACGCTTTTTTTCGAGGTCATGGCGTGTTTCGACTTTTTGGATTCACGTATACTTACCGGACAATTCAATAAAATGCCTATCACTTTTGCCGTTAATTCAAGACTGCCGGGCGCTTCTGTCATAATAGGTACAAGGCGAAGAAAAAGCAATGACTGTACAACAGATAGATGTTTCAGTATCTCCCATTGCTCGTCGAATATCCGGCTCAAATATCCGTATAAATGCGGCTTGTTATATCTCTGTTCATAGATCCGGGCATCAACCAACGCTTTATCCAGCGCCATTTCAAAAGGTTGAAAATACTTCCGGGCAAAAAATTCTTCCTTTCGCTGCTTCGCTATTTCGCCTATGATTGCGTCGCGCCCTTGCTGTTTTTTGGCGCTTGCAGATTGATGAAAAACACCTTCGGGCAACACATCATAAATGCCCGACCGGTTGGCATAAATACACAAATATTCGTCTACATCGACACCTACATCCGTATATTCTTTCTTTATTTTGTCAACATCTTTGGCAATTTCAGGCATACTCCGGCGGACAATGTGTGTCTTTTCCGACAAACATCCGTTTTCTATCAATCCCGCGGCGACAAGCTCCGCCCGGTAATCTGTCTCTACCGTATTTACTGTAAAATTATCCAAATTCGTAATTTTTAATTCGTAATTCGAATTAATCCAAAATGCTCCAACCGCTCTTGTCGGTTTTTACCTGTTCGGGTTGATTCCATTTTTCGGAAATAACAATATTATCTTTACGCTGTCCGATATATTCAAGCGTACTTAGTTTAAACCATAACTCCGAAATAATCTTTAGGAAAGATTCTATTTGAAGCATGGTAACACGGATGTTGTCATGTTCGTAAATAATACCCAATGTATTGGACAATAAGTCTTCAAATGTACCCGGAGTTACATCGCTCCATTCATAAAAATATTTCAGCAGCTCCTCTTTTCCCTGTTTGTCGATAAAGTTCAAACCCATGAAACAAATATGGGCAAGTGTCGAAAAATAATTAACAATATGAATTGGCGTCATATCCTTGCCCGCATTGCGGTATATAAAGTAAATGGATGATATGTAGCGCATAATCTCTTCGCACAAATTGCCTATATGTTTAGGCAAATCATCTTCCTTCCTTGCCGCCCTGTTGCGTATTTTGGAAATAATCATACTTGATGTCCTTTCTATGTCGCCAAGGTGAACACCAAAATCTTCGTAATAAGAGAGCAAATCAGCATGACTTTTCATGCTTGTACAGGGAGGTATATAATTGGTATCCACTTCATAACGCCCGCCTTTATTCCGGATGCGACCGATAACCAAATGACGAAAGCCCAACTGGTTGCGGAGAATGGTTCCTTTGGCAACAATGGATAGGTCATAATGCTCCATACTGTCGGGGTGGCGGGGCGGGGTTTCATCTTCATTGGGAATACCTACCGGCACTCGCTTAAAAGGGTTGACAGAGAGAATTACGTCCCAATACTCGGCAGAGGAATCTGTCAATTCTTTTCCCGCATCAAACGAATGAACATAACGAATGGCTTCGTCGTGCGAAGGATTGTAAGAAATCCGGCATCCGCCGGCAGTCAAGGCATTGCACCGCCTTAATTTGATTTCCACCTTTCCTGTTACCTGTTCGCTGATGTTAAATTCGCTGGAATCGCTTTTACCATCATCCGACGGCAATAATCCATAATTATATTGAGTTATACGACCGGCTTGAATATCGCCCAAACGATCTATAAAATAGTTCTCCAACTGTTGGAAATGGTTGTAGTTTACATCCATCCCTTCTATCCAATTAACTAATCTGTGAGTATTTCTATCCATATAATTTATATATTTATCCCTTTTCCGTATTTTTTTGCTCAACAACCCGTTTGGCAATAATTACATTATGTTCCTTTATTTTATTTTTGCCAAAAGTCGCGATTGGGTTAATGTGTTTTTTCCTGCCCAAAACGGAGGTTATTACATAAAATATCCAACCGTATGAATCATCACCACCGGTATAGGCTATCGGATTTGACGGCGACTTTTTGTTATAATCATCAATAAATTTCTTAAACCAAGCGCCAAATGACATATTCTCTGAAGCTTTAACTTTGACATTAAATGGCTTAACATCATCTATCTGTTTGAAAAGCTCCAATTCAACAACAATGATTTTATTGTAATCAATATCTTCAAGCATCTTTTCACCTTTTTCATCATTCGACCAATACGACCAAATGGCGTAAACTTCTGCCGGAATAGCCAAATACTCGTTGTAGGCTTTACGAAACAACGATGGAATCATAAACGGCAACAAGCAGGTACAAGCCCACCAGCCGTATTGCAATTCGTTGCACAAATTAAAAATCAGCGAGAAGAACATTGCCCCTACAATCATCACCACAGCGACACAAAGGATTTCGGCATAATATGGCTTGGAATCCCAATCGTCGATATAAGTTTTCAGTAATCTCAAATACAGCATACCCAATAACAGGTATACGGCAGATAGCACGATATAGGCGTATGGCATAAAATAATAGTCAATAAAGCCCAACAAAGCAGGTATTGATAACAACAAGCAGGAAAGAAGAAAGAAGATTATCTCTTTTTTTCCCTTAAGCAATCCTGTTCTCTTGCCAACAAAAAACATCACTCCACCCACTACAATGCCGATAAGGGGAAAGAGAATATATAGTTTAAAAAATGTAATTCCCATATAATTATTATTCAATTAATAAATACTCTGTACTTATAGGTTGCCGGAGAATTTTCTTTCAATAATTGTTCAACGGCAGCCGTTTGTTGCGCATCAAAACGGTTTTCCATCTCTTTGCGAAGTTGCAAATGTAAATCGGTAGTCTGCAAAAAATCCGTACCAGACGGCATTTCAACCAATCCGCGACGAATTTGTATATCATCAAAAAAATACCCGAAATTTTCTTTACAAAAACCGGTTATGTCATCATGCGTAATCAGCAGGTTTTGTTTTGAAAGCGAATTGCGGTAACTGTTTTTTCTATCCATACCCAAAGGCGCTTGCCGACCACCGGTTGTTGCCAAAAGGTTGAAGAGCGAAGCGTTGTGTATCGACAAGCCTATTGCGCGGAAACGTGTGCCTTCGGTAATACCGTTAGCATCTGTACCATTGGTTAGCCAATATTCCACAAAATAAATTTCAGTCTCTTTTTCGGGAGTGATAAGGATATAATTTTCTATTTCGTAGCGTTCCTGTTTTTGTGAGATAACTTTTTTGATTTCTTTTACAAAGCGTTGAACATCTTCTCCTGTTTGTTTCAATTTTTTATCGTAATCGCTCTTTTGGATAAGAGAAGCCGCCTCCCCTTCAAGTAAACGAACCAAGTCTGACATAAACTCGTCTGCATCGCGAAAGTTGTAACACTCACAACCACCACGCCGCAATGAATAAATACCATATCCGGCATCAGGATTTTCACTTAATGGAACATCGTAATACTTTTTTCCACTCACATCGCTAAGAGAATGAACGGATATGAAAGATTCATCTTTTCCTGTACGCAGCGGAATAAACGGTAGAATCCGGCTTACTTTCACTGTTTCGGACACTAAGCGTTTGTTCACAACCGGAAACGTGTTGATGCTGACATGCAGAGAATGGATTATTTCGGGCGCTATCTCCTGCGGACAAGTTACTTCAATCCATAACAGAGGTCGTTTGAAGTTTTCGCTGATACTTGCCGGAAAAGATTTTTTTAATGCTTCAGGGAAAATTTCCCGTTTATCTTTTATGTCGCAATCACCTTGAAGCGTCATATAATAAGCATCGTAATATTCTTTTATGGAAGCGTTTATTTTATCGGATAAACGGCGAATGGAAAACATCTCCTGCGTATCACTGTCGTATTCGTCTTTTTCACTAAACAACCCTTTTTTCATGGCAAGCTTTTGTCCTTGTATCTTCCATTGCGTATAATCCAACAGGCTTGCATACAACTCTTTATCGTTTATATTTTGTAAATTGATAAAAAAAGAGATGCCCGACAGGTTATCAATCGCATCGTCTAATTCCAATCCTATCCAAAATGTATGACTGTGATTTAAATCTCTCTCTCTGCTGGTTGCCTGCAATATCCGGCTTTGGTCGTTGATGACGGAATATAAATCGCCATCGTGGACAAAATAACGCACATCTCCATTGTAAATCCGTGCATTACATAAAGGATAAAACGACAAAGCGGAATGACGAAATTCTGTTTGGCTGTTTATTATTTGCACACCATCACTTGAAGTGGCATGTAAAACAGTATGAGCCGGCGAAGCAATGGTGTCAATATCAGGAACAAGCATGGCAGATAAGTTACCTAATAAGCGGTTTTCCAAATTATCAATTTCGTCGGCAACCTTGTATATTTCTTCTCCCAACGCCTCTAAAAACAAGCAAACCACAGGGTCAAGCGTTTCCGAACGACCAATGCCGAAATAATCGGAAGCAACCCGGAACATGCGTTCCCGAATGTTGTTCTTACTAAAATATCCGGAACTGAGGTGAGCCATTGTTTCTATTAATTATTGCTTAATTACGCCGAAGACTAATTACTTTTTTACTCCATAGACAAAGGACCTAAATACAAAATATACTTAAAACCGCATTTTTCTCCGGTAGATACCAGCTTGCTGTTGATAAAAACTTCCACTTTCTTTTTGATAGCAGCAGACCTCGTCGCGGTATTTTCCCTGACAACTTCTGTAAAATGTAAAAAAACCTCTATTTCCGTCAGACGTTTTTCAAAAACTTGCACGGCTTCAAAAATATATGTCCTAAATGCCTCTTCCCATTTTTGGCGGGAAAAAACCAGTTCAAAATCCATGTTCCAAATCTGGCAACCGAAACGCTTATTAAAAGTATGTTCTCCCGGACAAGTCGTGAGTATCAACTCAATATGGCGGTCAATGGATTCTAATTCGCTGCAAGGCTGTAAATCAACAATACTTTCGTCTGAAGTAGTGTCAAAGCGAACGGGCAACTTATAAAATCTGGATTCCATGTTTTTTGTCGCTATACTTGCATCGGACTTTTAATACGTTGTTCTTTATAATACTCCCGGTATGATTTGGTTACTGAGTTCACAAGCGAAGGAGATTGCCCGGAAACGATTCTTCGCATCATAACTACTTGTTTAAACTCTCTCAAAACCACTTTGTTTCTTACTTTGAGGTAACAAACCGATTGAATATGTTCCAGTGTATTATGACAAACCGCTATCACTACCATATATATCCTCTCGCCTGTTTTCCCGTTCATATCAAGCAAATACAAATCCAATAAATACAAACCCGTACCCAAATGTTTTTTTATCAGTGGTTGCTGTAAATAATCCTTACGGGCAACCACATCGGCAACCGATAGTTTTTCTACCTTTCCCCATTCGGTGACTTGACCGCAATGCCAAATACCCAATTTCAGGCATAAATAAAATTCATCTATCGTAACCATTTGCGTTTAGTTAAACAGGAAGTTTTTCCCACGGCTTCGCCCTTGTCCGGCACAGCGTCTTTACTATAACCGTCAGATTAAGAAATGTTAAATGGTTATCTCCTTAACCTGACGGCTATGGCGTCTTCGCTATGCTGAACATAGGTTGGTGTTAGTGCTATTCAATATAAAATCCTTAGGTTTTCCATTTGTTTTCAAATTCCTCGCCTCCTATTTTTACATAGCGTGGAGAAATTATCAACGTGGTTTGTGTGCCGACACCCGACGGGTGTATGACTTTTTGATAACTGATACAATAGGCGTCTTTGAATGATACATACAACGCCGTTCCTTCTTCCATTTTGTCAGCATTGGGGATGAAGCGGATTTCTCCGTCGCGGGTTTCATGCAAATTCATCATCCAAGCCGTTAAGAATTCGTCGGGAACATCGCTTGTGGTAATGGTTATCAATCCGCCGTAGGTCTCACTATTGGGTTGGTTTTTATCGTCGGTATCCTGACGAAAATCTATGTCAAACTCATCCAATATGTAGGCATTTCCCCGAAATAAAAAGGCGACCGCCATTGCGACTTCTTTCTTCTCTGCCCACACCATTGAGCGTATTTTCTCAAAGAAATTCATTCACCCGTTTATTTTCGTTTATATTCGACATTACTGACAATCATTTGTTTCGCACTAATAGTGAGCGCCAACACTGTATTCATGTTGTTTTTGCCCGATTCATAGTGAATGCGAAAACCCACACAGCGTCCATCTTCAAAAGATATTTTGTCGCCAATCTCTTCGTATGACCGGATAAGAAATATCTCTCCGCTGTATCTTTTTTGGAAATCAAAAGCCCAATTCAGCAATTCATCTGTCGGCAGCATAGGTATGATAACCTTGATATTACCGGCTACAACACCGGTACGGATTTCACCCGATTTCGTTATGCCTTTATCAAAGGAATATTCACAATGATATACTTCATAATTCGAATGATGAGCGGCATCCGCTTCCGGTCTTCGTAACCTCAATGTTGCTGCGTTTTCCATGAATAATTATCCTTTATTTTACCACAGAATCCCACTTGGTGCTTTCTTCTCCCTTTGTACCGTCAAGTTCGATAACAAAAGTTTTGGCAGGGAAATAAGGCGTCAAGTGGATATCAAGATAAATACGGTCTTTTTGATTCGGATCGCGCTCAAAACGTACGATTTTGAATTTTTCTATCAAGCGGTCAGGACCCTGTACGCTATCCAGAAATTTAATAATCTGTCCCCGTAGGTCTTTTTCGGTTTTTCCGCTCCAATTTTCAAATGCGCGGCGGTTCAAGAAGTCAATCAATACCTTCATAATGTAGTCGAACACACGTACTACCGAATAGGTTTGAAGACCTAAATTGTCGCCGTTGAAGAGGGTTTTACCCGAAAATGCCATTACTTTGCCATATTCGTTCACCATTGGGATTAATCCCATTTCTTCCAATTTGGATATTTCGCTCTTTTTCAATGGGAACACTACGCTGTCCACTTCATTGATACCACCATGTTTTTTACCCGCTGTAATTTGCGACATCAAGGTGGTATAAACTTTACCGGCTAATGCAGCTCCCGGCGATACGTGCAAGTCGTCCATTTCGCCGATTTCTCCATATTTAGCCCTACCTATCAGCCAGTTACAAGCCATACAGGTATTGGCTTTGAAAACGTCGCCTCCCGACAGATTGGCAGTAAAAAACTCATCAACTACATAATCGGGTTTTTCCAAGTCCATGAAATCGGTAAATAGCATGGCTTTGTTTTCGTAGGCTATTTTCGACCATTTGTCTATTACACTGGCTTTTCCCAAGTAACCGGGCAGAACCAGCAGCGAATAGTTCAAGCGTAAATCCAACTTATCGTAATTTTGTTTCAACTCATTAGCCACATAGTCGATGAAGCGCGAATTATCCAAATCGGTCACTTGTTCGCGCGAAGCATTGACAATGGAGATATTGGTGAGTTTATCGGATTCCGTATTTTTGTAGAACAGCATGACGTTGCGGTACGAACGTTCCAACTCCGTGACCGTATTAACGGCTGTTAATTGATTCTCGGACAATAATTTGGATACGCTTTGTGATTTTTCCTGCGATTTTTCAAGCATTTCACTCACACTTCCCGAATTTGTCAACAAATCAACCCATAGATTAATTTTATTGAGCAACTCTTTTCTCGCAGCTTTACGGTCGTCATCCATTAAAAAGGCTTTCTTACGTGCCGCTCTTTCCGGATTCATAGCGGAAAGTCCGTCCACAGCCGACTCGAGAAAATCAAATCCGCCAAAACGGGCTAACTTCGATATCGACTCGTTTAACAACCCGGCATCCGCCTGTTTGCCGGCAAATTCTTGTTTATTTACACCTTGTTGCAATTCTTCTGTTGCCATTAATTCTTATTGTTTTTAAGGTTATACTTTCTTTTTACATGGCTTCTTCCAATTCTGCCGATAATTCTTGCAAAGCGGCAATAAAGGCTGCTTTAGTATCCGCATTCTCCAGCGCACGTTGTAACACTTTATTGGAACGCAGTTGTTTTATCAACTTCTCATAAAACTCTTTTTGTGTATTTGTTTCACTCAAAAAGGGACTCTGTTCGGTCATTTTCTTAACGGAAAAATCGCCCACATTCCCGAAATGGAACGCTTCTTTGACAGATTGTCCGTCTCCGTTCTGAAATTCTACGTCTATTTGCGGTTTGAAATGTTCGAAGACTTGTTCAATGGTGCTTAAGCCTTCAACCTTTTCCGGATTGATAGGTTCGTCTGATGTCAAGTTTTCAACCAGCATGGTTCTGTTTTCAGGGATGGCGGCAACCGCTTCCGAAGCTTCTATTGCTACCGGATTTCCTCCTATCTCATATTTATTTATCATATTAAAAGGGATTGGTTATTGTTTCAAAAGTTGTTTCACAAGCAAAAAAACGGAGAGCGCACTGCTGCACACTCTCCATTTTTACCATTCTTAATTAGCTGGCCAATTTTGTTCAAATGAAGCGCCGCCTACTTTAATTACCTGTGCAGAAACAGTAAATGTCAACATCATCGGTTTAGAACCGATTACATCTATGTTTTCTTCAAAGGCAGTGATGTAGCCGTTCTCCCATATCAATTCTTTCATTTTAGCTTCTTCGTCTCCTTTTTTGAAAATGACGCTGCCGCCGCAAGGCTTGAATTGATTGACCATTTGTTCCAAAATAGAGGTATCCTCTGTCGATTCTACACATACGGTTACTTCACCACCGTAAATGTTTGATGCCGGACGTCCTTTGGAATCCACATCTCTTTTGAGTTTGTAAGATGCATCTAATACATCAAACTCTTTTCCGCAAAAACTTAACGTTGCATTGAATGCCATAGTTGTTGTGTTTTGAAGTTAATAAATTGAGTTAATTAATTGTATGATAATTTATAGTTATCTTCTAATTTAATTGTTATTTATAATTATATTTATATCTAATTTTCATTATAATTTATCATTATTTTTATATTTATTATTATGATGATTTATGTTGATATTACTATTTTAATTATATGATAATTCATGTTTATGTGCCTATCATTAAACTCCAAAATGTCCGCAAAAGTAGAGAATGCGTTAACTCACAAACACTTTTTGCAAATGTATAAAACTTTTTTATTTAAATACAAATAAAAAATAAATATTTTTACACATTTCTTTTAACATATTGTAAATGTATAGTTTAAACTATAACTTTGAAGAAATATTTAGATATTATTGTATAAAATTTATTATGCTATATGAAAATAGCAATTTTTTTATATATTTGCAAGCAGTCTTTTTAAATGTACTTGATATTATAACCAACATAAAATACCAAATTTATGGACTTTTTAAACTTGAATGAATCGGTCAAAACCGCAGTACGAATAGCACAATCTGTAGCACGAGAGTATAATAACGAAAAATACACTCCTGCACATCTTTTAAAAGCTTTGTTACATAAAGAAGCAGGGCTGCGCGGTTTTATTCAAAGTATGGATAAAGATTTGCTGTATTTTGAAGAATGGGCGGAAATGCGGGTGGATGATTGCCCGAAAGTCGGACAGGTTGCCGAAATTGTACCAGACGAGAAAATCCCGTTTGTTTTTGAAGAAGCAGACAATGTACGGCTCAAATTGGGATTGCTCGAAATCAATCCTGTTTGCGTACTGGCGGCATTAGCCAAACCCAATGTCGCTTTTTCGTCCGATCAGTTAAAATCATTTCCACTTCGCGAAAACGAGATTTTTGAATTGTACACTACCGGTATGCAAACTCGCAGCAGCGTAGGGTTTAATCCTGTTGTTTCCGGTTTGGGAATGGGAATGGAGGGTGAAAACGCAGGTCTTCCAATGGTGAATCTTTCCAAATATTGCATCGACAAAACAGCTTTGGCATTGGATTTAAAAATCCACTCGATCGTCAGTCGCGACAAGGAAACACGCATGATGATAGAAATCCTGGGACGCCACAGCAAACCCAATGTAATGATTATCGGAGATGCAGGCGTAGGTAAAACGGCATTGGTAGACGGCTTAGCTTACGATATTGTCAACAACAATGTTCCTTCCTATTTAAAAGGTTCGGTGGTTTATGAACTGGATACCGGAGCGTTGATTGCCGGAGCGACATACAAAGGCGAGATTGAAGACCGCTTGAAAAATCTTATCAAAGAAATTCGCTCAATCGACAAAGCCATTTTATTTATTGATGAAATTCATGTGCTGCTTGACTCCAAGCAGGGCAATTCGGGCGCAGGCAATATCCTGAAACCCGAACTGTCGAAAGGTGATTTAACGGTGATTGGCGCAACGACCATTGACGAATACCGCAAGTTGATTGAACCCGACCATGCCTTTAGCCGCCGTTTCGAGGTGTTGCAAATGAACGAGCCGGATATCAATGCAGCTATTCAAATGGTGCATTCCGTTTTGCCTCGTTACAAGGAATTTCATCAGCTGGAAATTCATCAGGAGGCGGTGGAAGAGTGTGTGCGTTTGGCAAAACGCTACGTGAAAGACCGTAAACTGCCGGATTCGGCGATAGACTTGCTGGACAGAACCCTATCGGCAGTTAAAATGGTAAACGAAACGGCACAGAGCGATATAAAGTATTTTACAGAAGAATTGGCTAAAATAGAGAGCGACTTTGATAAACCGCAAGATGAAAAAACGGAAGATTTGCGTTTTCTATATTTTTCAATGCAAAACCGGTTAAGTCCTATCTTGCTGGGAATAATAACCGACGAAACGGACGTAAAGGAGATTACCGATTATCAGAAATTGTTCGACTATATATACAAGGTATTGGATACGCTGAGCCAATTTATCAAGGAAAAGATAACCGCCGTGCAAGTACACGAGGTCGCCGCTGTTATTTCCGCCAAAACGGGTATCCCTATCGGCAAGGTGCAGGCGCAGGAGAAAGAACGTCTCTTGAATATGGAAGATCTGCTTCGCCGCCGCGTGGTGGGACAAGACGGTGCTTTGAAATCCTTAGTAGATGCCATTCTTGAATCGCGAAGCGGTATGAATAAAGTCGGACAGCCGATAGGTTCGTTCTTCCTGTTAGGTCCTACGGGAACGGGGAAAACAGAATTAGCCAAGTCATTGGCGGAAGTGCTGTTTAATGACGAAAAGGCGATGATTCGTTTCGATATGTCGGAGTTCAAGGAAGAACACTCGGCGGCTTTGCTCTACGGCGCTCCTCCTGGATATGTGGGTTACGAAGAGGGAGGATTGCTGGTCAACAAAATAAGGAAACAACCCTACGCTGTGGTGCTTTTCGACGAAATAGAAAAAGCGCACACGTCAGTTTACGACACTTTCCTGCAAATTATGGATGAAGGAAAATTGCACGACCGCTTGGGCAAAGAGGGTGATTTTTCCAATGCGATTGTGATTTTCACGTCTAATGTGGGTAGCGATTGGCTTTCCAAACAAATGACACAAGGTGTTATTCCTACTACTACGCAAATTATGGAGGTGATGGGGCAATATTTCCGACCGGAATTTCTGGCACGGCTTTCCGAGATTGTGCCTTTTGCGCCGATTAATGAAACGATGTTGTTGAAGATTTTTGATATTCAAATCAAAAGCGTTCGTGAGGCTTTGACGAAGCAAGGTATAGAATTGGAAATTGACGAGGAAACGAAAAAAATGCTTGCTGAACGTGGATTTACGCCTAAATACGGTGCACGACAGGTGGCGGGAACGATACGGACTTATTTGCGCCGACCGATTTCGCGCTTGATTGTGGGTGGGAAATTGAAAGCGGGGAATAAGCTGGTTGTTGGTAAAGATGAGAATAATGAATTAACTTGGAATATTAACTAACTAAAAATAAATTAATTATGTTTGGACACAAAAGTTATCTAAAACTGGGCGACTTTAATGGAACAGATTTTATGTCGCTGGCGAAAAATGGGTATGAATTATCAGACTTTGAATTTAATTTTTCACAAGGTACTGATGATGTTGGACATGCTACTACTGAGGTAAGAGGAGGCGACATGAGAGTTGTTATTCCCACGCTTCCTACAACGGAAATCATTGAATGGATGCTTAACTCCCGTAAATATTACAATGGAGTAATAGTGATAGTGAATACTAATGAAGAAAGCATAGAGAAAATTTATTTTGAGAACACAGCTTGTGTTGATATGGATGTGTCATATAAAAAACAAGGCTCAACTTATATAAATACAATATTACGCTTAAGAGCTGAACATTTAGTATTAAACAATGGGATAGATTTTGATAATTCTTGGACTAAATAAAAATAATTACAATGAAAAAGCTTGATTTCTCAATTTTAAAAACACTTTTTCCACAAATAGATACGGATTTAGAAGTGAAACTGGACTTGGATAAGAAAACATATCTATTAGACGAATTTTATGTTGATTATATTCAAGGGGAAGACCATAAGGGACAGCCTCAATCGGAAGTTAAAGGAGGACAGTTATTTATTGTTATGAAACGATTACCGGACGGAAACCTTTATGACTGGGCAAAACGTAGCGATAAAACAAAAAATGGTATAATTTCTTTTGTTTCTCAAACATCGGGAAGTGTATTAAGAGTTGAATTTTTTAATGGGTATTGCATTCAACTGTCAACCAGAGTTGAAGAGAGCATGGGAACTGTAGTAAGTCTATGTATATCTTCTGAAAAAATTACTATGAATGGAGTGACACATGATAATAAGTGGAGGAATAAATGATTAACTTAAATAATATATTATGTATAAAAATTTGGCAGATGCCGCAGAAGCATTAGCAAAAGATAAAATCATAATCAATAGCTATAACGCTTTCTATAATGGCAGAGGATATTTCCTTACAAAAAATAATGGTTTGAATAGTGCGATGGGAAGACCTTCTAAATTTCCAGAAAAATCTAAAGATTTTATCAAATATTGGTTTGATCTTGAAAATCCTCAACGAAAATACTTATTGGATTTAGCCGGTTTGAACGAAAGGGCGATAGGTGAACATAGTTATAACAAAATAAAAAATGCTTATAACAGTTGGGGTACAAATTATTATGTAGTAGATCTTGGATCTAATGCGAAATGGTCTTGCAATTTATTTGTTGGAGAAGCGTTATACATGCTAGGAAAAAGATGTCTAAATACAGAAAAAAAATATTATTCTGCCCAAGAAATACGGAGAAATAACCCAAACTTCACACCGGTGAAGTTAAAAGACGTAGAAAGAGGGAATATTGTATCAATGTTGGGTGGTGCTCATGTTGAAATTGTAACTAACGTTGTTAGGAAGGAGCTGAAAAAAAAATTGAAATTAATAGAATATTATGAAGGTGAATTTTGTTCGCAAGGAGCAGGAAGATCTGATGGTGGAAATGGAGAAGAACGATGTAGTTTTGGTGGTAGAGAATTACATAATTCAGAAAATATATTCTTTAAAGTATAATTCCGATGAAAATAAGTTGTATCCCCATTTGCCTCTTGTGTTTATTGTCATGTGTTGCCTGTAACATGAGAGAGAGAAAACATGTGACAGAACTTGCAACATATAAGATGATTCTTTATTCGGATTCAACATATATGTACCCTGTTGATTCTCTTGCTTATACAAATTATGGTGATACAACTTTTTTTTATGAAAAATTTCAGTTGGACGGATATTTTAGGATTCATTGCGATTATTCTTCCGATTTTGAAGAAGGCATGTTAAAAAACGGACAGAAAATAGGAACATGGCGTTATTTCGATGAAAATAAGCTACTATTCGGTATTGAAAATTATAATGATATGTCCGAATTGCACGGAGAATGGATTTATTATAGATACATTAATGGAAAATTCATTCGCGATAGAATATTTCATTATGTTCATGGTAATAAAGAAGGAATACAAAAAGAATTTTATGAATCCGGCGCCTTGGCTTTTTGCTGTGAATTAGACAGTAACGGAGCATATATCAATAATTATTTGGTGCTTTATGAAAATGGGGATACTGTGTATTATGAAAATTTTGGCAGTTCCAGTACAGGATGGTTAAAAGAATACAATATTACCCATGGTAAGGATGTCATTTGGGAGGGACAACTTATTAATAAAAAACGGGAAGGATGGTTATACAGTTATGCAACAGACTCCAAAACCAACCAAAGAGTCTTGTACGGCAAATCTTTATACAAAAATGATACTATATTATACCAGGTCATATACCCTGAAAAGGATGAAAAATATAAAGGTTCGAATATTGACAGTATAACTGGTATCTATAAGTATGACAATAATGAATATTCTGTTCCTGCACCTAATCAGATAATTTATTATTATAAAGGAAAAATATTGGGAGTTGAAAAAAAGAGTTCTTATTTCTGACAATTCAAGAAAGCAATGCAGTCTAACTTAAAGAAAATTTTGCATGAACGAATCATTTATAAAAGGGAATAAAGTAAGAACAAAATCCGGCAATACAGAAATGACCGTCGTTAGGCTAATCGGCAGCGAAAAGGATGATGAATTGGTATTTATTAATGCACGCGGATACGAAATAGGAGATGTTATTTGTGAATGGACGGATAGTAATGAAAATACGAAATATGATGTTTTCAAAAAAGAAGCGCTTGTGTTGGTCGAAAAACAGGAATAATTATGATGCTTAGCGGATGCTACTCCGTTCAGGAGTAGTGTCTATTTATACATCCAATACCTTTTAGACGACCCCCGAAATGCTTCTACATCTTTCCGCCACAATTCTTGAATATCTTCAAATAGAAAGCGTTTGGAAAATTGAATTCGCACCTTGTCCGTACCGCACACATTGTCAAACATCCTGTAACTTTTCAACGAACCGAGCAGAAAAGGATTTTTATCCGGATAAAGTTTATGCAGTTCCTGCATCACATAAAACTGAACTTCGGATAATGCCGCTTTCTCAAAATCAGTAATGTAAACCTGCACTCCATGCAAAAGTTTTCCACTGCCGAATGCATAAAAAGGTTTATAGGTAATGGGGCGAAAAAGAATTCCGGGCAATTGCAATGCGTTCATTTTTTGAGCCAGTGAGGCGGAATGAATCCACTCTGCACCAAACAATTCAAACGGCAATGTATATCCAACTCCAACCGAAAGCGCATTCAACTCGCCAACAATACCCGATAACGGATAATACCAGGCAGTAGAAGCTTGTGGAATATGAGGCGAGGGAAGCACCCATTTCAACCCTGTCTTGTCAAATGTCATTTCCCGTTTCCAGCCTTTCATCGGAACGACGGTGAGGGAACATTTCTTCTTTATCAATCCCTCTTCATTCAGGTAAGTCGCCAGTTCCCCACAAGTAAGTCCGTAGATATAAGGGATAGCGTACTGACTGACAAACGAATAAAAATCGGGTTCGACCAAAGGACCTTCAATCTTGTAGCCTCCAAGCGGATTGGGGCGGTCTAATACAACAACCTCTTTTCCGTTTTCGGCAGCGGCTTCCATTAACAATCCGAGTGAACTGATAAAAGTATAAGAACGGCAGCCAATGTCTTGAATATCATAGACAATCACATCCACGTTTGCCAACATTTCGGGTGTCGGTTTTTTTACCTTTCCATGTAAGGAATAGACTGGCAGTCCGGTTTTCTCATCTTCCGAATTTTCTATATTGTCGCCGGCATATTTATCTCCCCGCACACCGTGTTCGGGAGCAAAAAGGGTGGTCAGTTTTACACCGGGAGCTTCAAAAAGGATGTCGATTGTTGATTTTAAATTCCGGTCAACGCCTGTCGGATTGGTCAACAAGCCAACCCTCTTTCCCTGCAACAGGTTGAACTTATTTTCCTGTAATACTTCAATCCCTGTTTTCACTTGGGCAAACAGGGATTGTGATAATAGAAAAATAAAAATTGTTGAAATCTTTACTAACCCGAAAATTTTCATATAAATCACCTTTATTTTTTAATAACAACAGTAACATATTTATTCGTACCTAATTGCCTCAATCGGGTCAAGATTCGACGCCTTTTTAGCAGGATACCAACCAAAGAATATACCAGTCATGGTACATACAGTAAACGATAAGAAAATAGAATAAGGTTGAATATAAATTGGCCACATGAATACAGACTTAACGACAAACGCCGCCCCTATGCCGAGAAAAACGCCAATAACCCCGCCTACACAACTGATAAGCACCGCTTCAATAAGGAATTGACCCAATATATCACTCCCTTTCGCTCCGATAGACATACGCAAACCAATCTCTCTTGTACGTTCGGTTACAGAGACATACATGATATTCATAACCCCTATCCCTCCGACAAGCAGCGAGATTCCGGCTATACATGCTAATAGCACCGTCAACAGGTCGGTCGTGGAGGTCATCATATTGCCAAGTTCCTGCTGGGAGCGGACATTGAAATCATTCTCATCACCCTCTCTCAGCTTGTGATTGGCGCGCAAAATACTCGTTATCTCATCAATCGCCAACTGAGTGACATCTTCCGAAACAGCGGAAGCGTTAATGCCTTGAATGTAGGTGATAGCCAGCACCCGCTTTTGAACGGTCGTATAAGGAGCTAATGCAACATTGTCCTGGTCAACTCCCATACTATTAAAACCCTTCTCTTGCAAAGTGCCGATAATCGTAAAAGGTATTTTATTAAAACGAATCACTTTTCCGACAGGGTCTTCTCCGTCCGGAAACAAATTGTCGACAATCGTTTTTCCTACCAGACATACTTTTGCAGAGGTGGTTACCTGATGCTCAGTAAAAATAGTTCCTCTGTTGACCGTTATACGGCGGATTTCCAAATAGTCGGCGCTAACGCCCGTTAAGGTCGAGGGATAATTACGTGAACCGAAAATAAATTGCCCCCCGCTACTTACAGTCGGGGAAACGGCTGCCACATACTGCGCTTTATGTCTGATGGCGTAGTAATCTTCCAGCTTGAGAGTCTGCATACTTTCACCGCTCTGCCTGACTCCTCCGCGATTTTCTGCTCCGGGACGTATCATAATCATGTTCGACCCCATTTCCGCAATCTGTTGCTGGATGCTGAGCTTGGAACCTTCTCCTATTGCCAACATGGCAATCACCGAGCCTACTCCTATGATGATTCCCAACATCGTAAGGAAAGCTCGCAATTTATTTTGGTAAATGGCTCGAAGCGATATTTTTATTGAATTACCTATGTTCATCTTTTCAATCTTCCTGTTTTGGTAAACTGTCGAGTGTCTCTTTGGCTGATTTTATATCGTTGTTTATCTCGTCTTTTATAACTTTTCCGTCGCGCAATACGATATTTCGGCTGGAATAGGCTGCCAACTCGGGATTGTGCGTGACAAAAACGATGTTGCGCCCTTTGGCATGAAGCTGTTGAAACAGTACCATAATGTCAAAAGCTGTACGGCTATCCAGATTTCCGGTAGCCTCGTCAGCTAAAATCATCACGGGGTCGTTTACCAGCGCGCGGGCAATTGCAACACGTTGTTGTTGCCCTCCCGACATTTGGTTGGATTTGTGAAGCATCCGGTTACCCAGACCCACTGCATTCAGTGCCTCTTCCGCCTTTTCTCTACGCTCTTTTGAACTATACTCGGAATTGTACAACAAAGGCAATTCGACATTTTCAATCGCCGTTGTTTTGGGAAGCAAGTTATAGGATTGGAAAATAAATCCGATTTTCCGGTTACGTATGGTAGCGCGTTGGTCTTTGTCCATTGAACTTACAGCGACACCGTCCAGATAGTATTCACCCAAAGTCGGGGTATCCAGACAACCCAATAGATTCAGCAACGTAGATTTGCCCGAACCGCTCGCTCCCATAATGGTTACAAATTCTCCTTTTGAAATAGAGAAAGAGACGCCTCGCAACGCATGTACCACCTCATCTCCAACATGAAAATCGCGTGTTATGTTTTCTAATCGAATAATTGATTTATCCATTCATCTATCACTTATCACTTTATCACTTATCACTTTTATCTCATTCGTCCGCCACCGCCACCGCGTTGCGGCACAAAAGGACTTTTTTCGGCAGGCTTAGCATTTTTATTTGCGATTGCCGTCATTCTTTCAATCACAACATCATTTTCATCCAATCCCGAAATAATTTCCGTATTCACCCCGTCGGTCACTCCGACCATAACGATTTTAGGTTGAATTGTATTACCTGTCAAAACCCAAACCCGCTTCTGGTACGAAGGCAATCTTCCCGAAGAAGCATCCCCTTCCTGCACGGAATATCCCTTCTTTTTCAGTATTTCAACATCCGGCGAATAGGCAAATACCTTGTTCGGCAAGGCGTTAATATCTTTCTTTTCCATGGCAAAAATGGTTATGTTGGCTGTTAATCCGGGTTTTAATTTCATGTCGGGATTAGGAGCGTTCACAAGCACTTCGTAAGTAACTACATTGGAAGTAATTATCGGCTCTAACCTTACCTGACTGACTGTTCCATGAAAAACATCTATCGGATAAGCATCTACCGTAAAAGTAACCCGCTGTCCGACGCGGACATTGCCTATGTCAGCCTCATCTACATTGGCGACAACCTGCATTTTGGTCAGGTCTTTGGCAATGACAAACAACGTTGGGGTGTTGAAACTTGCCGCTACAGTCTGCCCCTCTTCCACCGCCCGCGAAAGCACAATGCCGTCGATAGGGGAGTAAATGGTGGCATAACCCAGATTCGTCCTTACCTTTACCAAATCGGATGTCAACTTATTGAAAGTCGATTGCGCTTTTTCATACGTATACAATGCCGTTTCATAATCGGTCTGGCTTACCAGTTCCTTTTTAAATAATTCACTTATACGGTTAAAATTTTTCTTTTGATACTCATATTCTACTCTGGCGGAATTCAACTCCATTTCCTTAGAGGTCAAATCCGACTGCAAGGCAATTTTATCCAACTCTGCCAAAACTTGCCCCTTCGTTACTTTCGAGTTATAGTCAACATAAATCCGGGAAATGATTCCTGAAACTTGTGTGCCGACATCCACTTTCGTAACCGGTTCTACCCGTCCGGTAGCCGTTACTATAATATTTATATCTTTAGGCAACATGGTAGTAGTCTCTAACTTGTAATCACTTTTGGATGATTTTCCAAAAATAAGAAACAGAGCTACTATAATAACTACACCTATTATTCCGATGATGATATTTTTTTTCATACGATAAATATTTTATTTTTTACATTAATGTCGTATGGAACCCGCAGGCACTTTTATTCTTTTTTTATGAACGTTAGTTCGTGCGGGTTTCTTCATACTATTTTATTTCTATTGGTAAATCCTGATATAAATTTAAAAGTTGCACATTCATAATACTCAAGTATTTTGCTTGCAGTTGGTTTTGCAGAGCCGTCAAAAGGTTATTTTTTTCGGTCAACAAATCCAATGTATTCCTCATTCCCAAATTAAACTGCTGTTCAAACAAGTCATAGCTTATCTGCAAAGCTCTGACGCTTTCCGACGCTGCAACATACCGGCTTTGCGCCGATAAAGCGTCCTGATAAACGGTTTCAATCTCCGCCAGCAAGTTTTTTTCTGTCTCCTGCAAATTCAATTGAGCCGTTTTTTCATTCAATTGCGCTCTCTCTACCGCCGACTTGTTTGTACGATTTGTAAAAACAGGAATATTGACCGTCAATCCTACGCCGTCACTGAAATTGTTTCTCAACTGGTCTTCAAAAGAGAGATAGCTACCCGAAAGGTGGCTTGTTCCTGCCGAAGCTGAAAGGCTTACTTTTGGAAAATATCCTCCTTTCGCCATCTCCGTCCCGATTTCGGTAATATTGGTATTTAAACGGGAAATCTTCATCTGAGGCATCACATTTAACGAAACTTGGTATATATTCGATAAATTGGACAATGGTCTCAAAATATCCTGCTCGTTTATTTGAGGGATAATAATGTCTATCTCTTCCTCCAATTTCAGTTCCAGCAATTGCTTCAAGCGAAGTTTTGCAAGGCTGAGCGTATTTTCGGCATTTACCAACAGGTATTTGTCGGAACTGAGTTGTGCCTCCAACTGGGCAAGGTCAACCTTTGAGATACTTCCGGCTCTCATAAGCGCCTCTCCCCTATCTCGCTGATACTGCGAAGTTTTGACAGTTTCTTTATTCACATTTACGGCTTCGGTAGCATAGAGAATCTGCATATATACCTGCAATATGGCTATTTCAATATTCTTTTCGGCTTCCAATATGGCATAACCGCTCGCTTCTTCCTGCAATTTTTGTTGCTTGATATTTTTCAGCAATATTCCTCCGTTAAACAAAGTCAGAGATGAACTTACGCCATAATTTCCACGGTAAGTATTTGTTCTCACATCATCCGCTGCTCTCACATCGTCCGCTACCAAAAATGGACGGTTAGTGAAATTCTGTCCGACGGAAGCAGAAAGATTGGGATATAATTGCGCTTTTGCCTGTTTAACATCGACATGGGTTTGTTCCAAACCGATTCTACTCTTTTGAATCTGAATGTTGTTTACCAAAGCATAATTGATGCAAGTAGCCAAATCCCATTTTTCGGGTTTCACCTGCGCCGAAACCGAAATTACCATGCCGATTGAAAAACAAATAAGAATAACCCGTATATTCATGTTTTGTATTATACGTAAAATGAATCAGAAAAATTTCAAAAAACAAATGTAGATTTGAATTCATTAATCAACAAATTATTTTTGATAAATTATTGTTAAAAGGAATAATTTTAGGTAAATCAAATCTTGTCTTTCCATTGCATCATATCGTAATACACAAAAAAACTTATTTAATTTCCAATATGACATTATAGATTCCCTCAACATCCATACCAAGCATCTGATAGAGCTCTTCCGGGTCGCCATGTTCTATAAACTCGTCAGGAATACCAATTCGCTTCACACAAATATTATTATAACCACTATCGGCAAAAAATTCAAGAACCGATGAGCCAAAGCCTCCTTTTCTGACACCATCCTCAACAGTTATCACTTTCTTAAAAGATTTTCCAATGCAATGTAACAACTCTTCGTCCAAAGGTTTCAGGAAACGCATATCATAGTGAGCAACGGATAAACCTTTCTCTTCTGCTTTTGCAATTGCTTCGGCAGCAACATTCCCAATCGGACCTAATGTAAGTACAGCCATATCCGTACCTTCTTTCAGGCACACACCCTTACCCACCGGTATCTCTTCCATCGGTTTGTGCCAGTCGACAAGAACTCCTTTCCCTCTCGGATAGCGAATCATAAACGGTCCCTTTCCTTTCAATTGAGCGGTGTACATCATATTCCGCAATTCCACTTCATTCAGCGGAGAGACAATTGTCAAATTAGGAATGCAATGAAAAGCAGCCAAATCGAAAGCCCCATGATGCGTCGCACCGTCAGCGCCTACCAGTCCAGCACGGTCGAGGCACATCACCATATCCAAATTTTGCAAAGCGACATCGTGTATCACATTGTCGTAAGCACGCTGCATAAAAGAGGAGTAAATATTACAAAAAGGCAACATTCCCTCTTTTGCCAAACCTGCCGAAAAGGTCACGGCGTGTCCTTCCGCAATGCCTACGTCAAAAGTACGTTCAGGCATTTCGTGCATCAGAAACGACATGGAACATCCGGTCGACATAGCCGGCGTAACTCCTATAATTTTCTCATTCTCACGCGCCAATTCAACAAGCGTATGCCCAAATACATCCTGAAACAGAGGAGGAGCATCGGTTTTAACCACTGACGTGATACGTTCTCCTGTCTCCTTGTCGAATATACCCGGAGCGTGCCATTCGGTAGCCGATTCTTCGGCAGGTTTGAATCCCTTTCCCTTCTTTGTCTTTATATGAATCACTTTAGGACCACGAAAATCTTTGATATCCCGGAATATTTTCACCAATTTCAATACATCGTGACCATCTACCGGACCAAAGTAACGGATGTTAAGTCCCTCAAAAATATTATGCTGACTGGTCAGAACCGCTTTTAACGAATTGTTGAAACGTATGAGATTTCCTCGCTGGGATTCCCTGATTATTTTCAACTTTAACGCCCACTGGTAAAGCTTGTTTCTCCAACGATTGTATGTTTGAGAAGTCGTCATCCTTACCAGGTATTCGCTGAATCCGCCCACCACCGGGTCAATCGACATGTGATTGTCATTCAGCACAATGATAAGATTATTCTTGCAAAAAGCGGCATTGTTCAACCCTTCGAAAGCCAGACCGCCGGTCATCGCGCCGTCGCCTATCACGGCAATGGTTTGCCGGCTCTCTTTATCTTCCATGCGTTGAGCGACGGAAATACCTAAAGCGGCGGAAATAGAATTGGAAGCATGTCCGGCGATAAAGGAGTCATATTCACTCTCCTTCGGATTGGGAAATCCGCTTATCCCCTTCAATTTACGGTTTGTATGAAAAACATCCTTCCGTCCCGTCAATATTTTATGTCCGTAAGCCTGATGTCCCACGTCCCAGAGAATCCTGTCTTCGGGAGTGTCAAATACATAATGCAAGGCAACCGTCAGTTCGACAGTCCCCAAACTTGCACCAAAATGTCCCGGATTACACGATAACTCGTTAATAATAAATTGCCTTAATTCGTCACAAACTTGAGGCAATTGTTTCAATTCTATTTTTTTTAAGTCCGAAGGATATTTTATGTTTAACAACAACTTTTTAGCTTTGTCTTCCATTATTTCTTATCTCCAAGAATTTAGTCTGCAAAAGTAATCAAATTAATTGAAAGTTTCCAATTAAATTTTTTTTGAAAACTCTTTTGGTTAAAAAGAAAAATAATTATATTTGCACCTCGAAATGCGGAAGTAGCTCAGTTGGTAGAGCACGACCTTGCCAAGGTCGGGGTCGCGGGTTCGAGTCCCGTCTTCCGCTCCATAAATTTGGCAGAATGTATCTGTCAATTTTTTTAGCGCAGGTGGTGAAATTGGTAGACACGCTACTTTGAGGGGGTAGTGCCGGTTCCGGTGTGTGAGTTCGAGTCTCATCCTGCGCACAAGTTTTGAAAATCAACTACTTTAGCAAAAAAAAAAATCTTCCGTATATAGAAAATCCACATACGGAAGAAATTTTAAATTCACATTTTACTCAAACCGTAAATTAGCGGCTAACCTCGTTCCCTAAATCTTCTTTCCGATATAAAACACATAGCCGTAATACGCTTTGTATTTGTGATATAATGACATTTCAAGCCGTTCGTTTGCCATAAATTCTTCGACAGTTTTATTTCCTGCATATTTTTTCAAAAATGCTTCCTGTGCGGCAACCTGCGGAGCAAAAAAATGCTCTGTCCAACAGTTTTCCGGTAGAACAAATGTTGCAATGGGAATATATCCCGCTGTCTGCATTTGAGAAACCTTATTCGAAATTGTATCTATTTCAGCATCGGCAATCTCCCAAAACTTTTGAATTTCGGCAGGACGCTCTACGGTAAACCATGATGCTTCTGAAACGGCAATATATCCGCCCGGTTTCAAAAATTTTCGCCATTCATTCAAGCCACGCTCAAAACCGATGTTGTAAATGGCGCCTTCCGACCAAATCAGGTCAAATTCTTCCTCTCGAAAAGGGAGGTTGTCCATTGAACCAACAATACCTTTTACCCTGTCCTGAAGATTAAGCCTGCCGGCATCAGCGTTGAAACGTTTGATAAAGTCGGGAAAAATGTCAACTCCTGTGATATTTCCCGGTGTATTCTGTGCAAGTACCATTGTTTGCCCGCCCGTTCCACAGCCAATATCAACTATTTGGGACTTATCGCTCAAGCCATCAATAAAACTTAATGCTCGAAGTGTTACTTCGGGGCTGCCCGGTCCTTGCCGGTCTAAGTTCAAATAATATTCACAAATTAAATTAAAGTCAAATTCGCGGATTGATTTATATTCGTCGTTCATATACTTTTATATTTTAGCATACACGGAAAGCATAACAACACCTTCGTCATTGTATGCGGATTAAAAAACTTAAATTGATTTAATAAAGAAACTGTTCCCGAAAAGGATTATTCGAGAACAAACGAAACTACAATCTATACAAAAAGTACGGATTGTTTACTACACAATATCCGAAGTAAACATAAAATTTAATTGTTTTAACGTCGCAAAGATAATAAATTTTTCTTCAAATAAATCATGTCAATAAGTGGCTGCATTTAATTAATTACAATCTACACTACGGGGGCATAAAATGAACTGAAATTATTTAATCGGCACAATTCTTATTAAAATTTTTGAATTTTCGTGTGCAATGATTGAGTACGGCTCTCGTCCGTCAAACTCAAGAATCGTATTTTGCGACATCATAAAGGTTTTCTCCTCTTTTCCGTAAACAAACGTAATTCTTCCCTCTACCACTTGTATGGTTGCCATTGCATACTCCATTTGAGTAAACAAGCCTTTGCCTGCTTCAAGGTATAAATATTTAACTGTGAAGAAATCATTTTTTATAATTTCCTGACTTTTTTCTTCTATTTCGAGAATGTTTATTTTTTCCATTGTACTTGCTCCTAGCTAAAAATACGAAAGCGCGAGAACTGTTAAACTTATCTGAAACTCAAGGTATCGGCAATACCCACACAAACCAGATAAGCAACAGTCCCCACGCCTACATATATATAGACGTAGGAACGTTGCCATCTTACCCTCGTTTGTAGAGAAAATTTTGCCGAAATTCTGAATTTGAGGATAATATTTTAAACGCTTACGTAATTAAAAAGTCCTTCCAAATTGAACAGCACTCTGTTTTTTGGGAATTGAGACAAAGGTAACGTAAAACATTCTAATTTTATGCAAGATTTTTAAGATTTTTTACAACATATCAGAAGTGCAATCTTTTAATAAGGGAATAAGGGAGAGGGCTGTGTGGGGTTTTCCTGCTACTAAGAGAACTTTAGAGAATAAGGGTTTTCTTTTATTACTTTGATTTAGAAATCACCAGCCTTCAACTACACAATTCTTCCCGTTTCTTTTTGGGAAGGTTTTTTATAACCTCTTCGACAGAATGTTCTATCAATTCTATAATCAACTCATCGGAGACATCTTTTTGAATATATACAGAGTTCCACTTCAGATTGTTTCCTGCATAATATCCTTTCGTAATGCCGTTGTATTTTTCTCTTAATTCCACCGTTTTTTCGGGGGCGCATTTCATAACGACAAAATGTTCGTTGTTCTTCGGATTCAGAGGAAAAAAAGCAAACATCTTATCCATAATTTTATACACCAGCACGTCTTCTCCAAAAGGTGTACATTCTTCTGCATTTTTTATTGCAAGGCAATGACTCCGTAGTTCTTCTATATTCATATATTTTCTGTTTCATTGTTTATCATACCCTTCTACCGGCATTTGTCGGTATAGCTCTATTTTCCAAACTCTTCACAATACCTTTCAGCGATGAAGATACAATAATGCCATGAAAAAACTGCACGGGCAGAAAATAAAGTTTCCCGAACCAATTATTATATTTCACAACTGTTGTTATAGCCAATTCTTTCCTTGCTGAATTTTCTAATGGTCGAAGAAACAATGATACTCTAAAGTCCAAATGTTTATCATCCTCTCCTAAAACAAGTTCGTCATCAGTCTTATCAAAAATTTTAAACATACCAAGCCGGTCTCCCGGTTTACAGTTTTTGAAATCGCTTTGTTGCCCTGAAGGAATATCTTTAGAAGTCTTTAGTCCAACTATTTTCACGACTCTATCTCTTATTGCAAATAGAACTTCAACCCATTGAGGAGAAGAATGCTGAATGAACAGCCTGCTGACTTCCGACAAATCAATAGGCTGCTCATTATCTGTAAATTCGGCACGGTAGCTATCAATATAATCGTATTGGCTACACACCTCTTTTAAGATAGACGCTTTCGGAAATCCTTTTCTTTTTTTTATCATATCTCAAATCCTTAATTCGTGCCGGGTGCAATTTTTAAATTACTTTGAAAGCAAAGGTAATACAAACAAATGATTTTAAATCGGGTAAATACAGTTTATGACCAAAAATTAAAGCCTTTTTTATTTGTTTTTTTTGTATATTTGTCCCGTCTCAATTTATTTAATATGAAAACATTCAAATTTATTTTAATCTTTAGTTTGTGCATTCTTTCCTTCAGTTCCTGTAAGAAGGACAATGATTTGGGAGGGGGTGAATATGTCCCTGAAGGAAAATTTCTTTCCAAATACGGGATGAAAGCATATTTTCCCGAAAATGGGTGGGGAAATCAGCTTTATGATAAATTCAATAGTGCGGGATTTGAAATGGAGTGCATCTTCGCTTATTTAAAGGAAAACGAAGAAGTCCGTATCTTTTTTATGCGTTTTGTTTCTCCTTTTGAAGATGAAAATGCAGCAAATGAAATGGTAGAATTCATCAAATATATTTATGCCGGAGAGCCTGATTATATACTTGTTTCTGCCGACGCTCCCGTCCAAATAAGTAGTTACAATAATGCTTCAAAAACGATATATAAAACAACAACAAGCGGCTTAAGAGAAGAAACTTATTACATTTATCAAAAAAACAGGCTCTACCGGATTGTCATCATTATGCCGGAAAACAAAGTAGACGACTATCACGCCGAATGCCTGAAAATTGTCAATACATTGGAAATAACGGATAATTAAATAATCACAACAACATGAGCAATAGAAGCTTAGTTTCCATTTCCGATTATTCGAAAGAAAAAATTCTTCAGATATTAGAAAAAAGCGTCTCTTTCGAGCAAAACCCCAATCAAAAGATTCTGGATGAAAAGGTGGTCGCCACGCTGTTTTTTGAACCATCGACCCGCACACGCTTAAGTTTTGAGACGGCTGTCAACCGACTGGGAGGACGTGTAATCGGTTTTAGCGACGCCTCCACTTCCAGCAGCGTCAAAGGAGAGACGCTGAAAGACACCGTCATCATGGTAAGCAAGTATGCCGACCTCATCATTATGCGTCACCCTATAGAGGGCGCCGCCCGGTATGCTTCGGAGGTCTCAAACGTCCCGGTCATCAATGCCGGCGACGGAGCCAACCAGCATCCTACACAAACCATGCTCGACCTGTATTCCATCCGAAAGACGCAAGGCACATTGGAAAACCTGAATATCTGCATGGTGGGAGACTTGAAATACGGACGCACAGTACATTCTCTACTCATGGCTATGTCGCATTTCAACCCGACATTCACATTCATCGCCCCCGATGAGCTTCGCTTGCCCGATGAGTATAAAATGTTTTGTGTAAACAACAACATCAAGTTTGACGAGTATTCCGATTTGAACGAAGAGAGCATCGCAAATGCGGATATTCTTTATATGACGCGGGTACAAAGAGAACGTTTTACGGATTTGTTCGAATACGAGAAGGTTAAAAACGTATATACATTGAGAAACAAAATGCTGGAAAGTACAAAGCCCAACATGCGTATTCTTCATCCGCTTCCGCGAGTGACGGAAATTGATTACGATGTGGATGAAAACGAAAAGGCATACTATTTTGAGCAAGCCCGTAACGGCGTATTTACCCGTCAAGCTATTATTTGCGATGCGTTAGGACTTTGAAAATGAAGAACGAAGAATGAAGAATTGAGTATGGGAAAAATTTTGAAAGAGTTAAAAGTAGCTGCGCTAAAAAACGGAACGGTGATAGACCATATACCTCCGAAAAAACTTTTTAAGGTTATCTCTATCCTGCGGTTGGAAAATATTCCAAACCAGGTGACTTTCGGGTACAATCTGGATAGCGGTAAACTCGGCAAAAAAGCAATTATAAAGGTAACCGACCGCTTTTTTGAACAAGATGAAGTGAATAAAATTGCTATTCTTGCCCCTAATGCCAAGATAAATATCATCCGCGAATATGTGGTAGTTGAAAAGAAAAAACTCGAATTGCCCGATGAAATTACCGGCGTTATCAAGTGTATGAATCCGCAGTGCATCACCAACAACGAACCGATGTGTTCCCGTTTCTACACAATTGACAAGAAACAGGCGTTGTTTAAATGCCACTATTGCGAACGGATAACAAGCGGGGAAAACTGCATTGAATAAAAAATTCCCTTATGAAGCATACATTCAAACCGGGAACTATGATTTATCCGGTTCCCGCCGTGATGATTTCCTGCGGAAAGACGGAAGATGAGTTCAATATTTTCACGGCAAGCTGGGTTGGCACGATTTGTACAAATCCCCCGATGTGCTATGTTTCCATACGTCCCGAAAGACATTCTTATTCGATTATCAAGAAAAACCGAGAATTTGTTATCAACCTGACGAATGAGGAAATGTCTTTTGCCACAGATTGGTGCGGCGTTCGTTCGGGGAAAGAGTATAATAAATTTAAAGAAATGAAACTTACTCCTGTGAAAACGGAAATAATCGACTCCGTTTTTATTGAAGAGTCGCCGCTTTCTATCGAATGCAGGGTGAAAGAGATTATTCCACTTGGTTCGCATGATATGTTCATTGCCGAAGTGGTCAATGTGCTGGCAGATGACAGGTATATGGATAAAAGCACTGGCGCATTTCAATTATCAAAAGCCAAACTTATAGCCTACAATCATGGGGGATATTTTAGGCTTGGGGAACAAATTGGGAAATTTGGGTGGTCGGTGAAGAAGAAGCGAAAGTAAAAAACAAAAAACGCAGAATTTTCATAAGAAATTTTGCGTTTTTTTGTTAAGGAAAAGTTTGAAGAAGTTTATCTTACCGTCACTTTGAAACAAAAACAAGAACATTTCACCGTCACTTTGAAACAAAATATTGTAATTTTTACCGTCACTTTGAAACAAAATAGTACGATTTATACCGTCACTTTGAAACAAAAGTATTATATTTGCAGTCAGAATTTGATTGTAAAACACTATGTTTAAAAGAAATATTTTAAATAAATTGTCAGAGTGGACAGAAAAGGAAAACCGCAAACCGCTTGTGCTGCGCGGCTCACGGCAGGTGGGTAAAACAAGTATAGTGAATATGTTTGCTCAAAATTTCGATAATTATTTATATCTGAATCTTGAAGACAAGCGGGCAAAAACATTGTTTGATACTGATAAATCAACAGATGATTTGCTGACTGCAATCTATCTTTTTTGTAATAAACCGCGACTGCAAAACCGCACATTACTGTTTATTGACGAAATTCAAAATTCGCCTGCTGCTGTTGCACGTTTGCGGTATTTCTACGAGGAAATGCCTGAAATTTATGTTATTACCGCCGGTTCGTTATTGGAAAGCTTGATAGACACGCATATTTCGTTTCCTGTCGGGCGGGTAGAATATCTGGCGGTTCATCCCTGTGGTTTTGACGAGTTTTTGGGTGCATTAGGCGAAACGGAACTTGCAAAAGCCGTGCAAAATTGCACTATTCCCGATGTTCTGCACTCAAAAACAATGGACTTGTTTAATAATTTTACGCTCATCGGCGGAATGCCCGAAATTGTGGCGCATTACGCCAAATACAAGGATTTGGTTTCACTAAACGACATTTTTGAAACATTACTCGCAGGCTACAAAGACGATGTGGAAAAATACGCTCGCAACGAAATTATGCGACACATTATCAGGTATATATTGCAAGAAGGTTGGCAATTCGCGGCGCAGCGCATTACGCTGGGCTGTTTTGCAGGCTCCTCGTACAAGTCGCGTGAAATGGGCGAGGCGTTTCGCACATTAGAAAAAACAATGCTTTTGGAACTTGTCTACCCAACAACAAACACAACTTTACCACTCACAAGCGATTTGAAACGCTCGCCAAAATTACTTTGGATAGATACAGGTCTGGTTAATTATGTTGCCAACATTCAAAAAGAAGTTTTCGGCGCAAAAGATATTTTGGACGTTTGGCGCGGTGATATTGCGGAGCAAATTGTAGCACAGGAACTCCTTTCCAATGATTATAATGTTTCCACAAAACGAAAATACTGGGTACGCGACAAAAAAGGCTCTGATGCCGAAGTTGATTTTATAATTCAGAAGGATAGCCGGATAATACCGGTTGAAGTAAAATCAGGGCATAATGCAAAATTGAAATCATTGCAGATTTTTATGGAAAATTCGCCTGCAGAAATTGCTGTAAGGATTTGGTCGCAACCGTTTTCAGTTGACGAAATCACATTACCGGACAGTAAAAAATATAGATTGTACAATGTACCGTTTTATTATGCGGGGCAATTAACAAAGCTAATACCGTAGCAGGAACGTTGCGCGCAACGTCTCCACGGTGGCCACAGCAACCAAAACGAAAAATTTCAAAACAAATATCATATAAAACCAACAAATTAATTTTTTCTCGAAATTTTGCCCTAAAATCAAAATTAATTTACTACTTTCGCCCTCAACCTAAATACGTTTTTAATGTTATGCAAATGAAAACAAACGAAAAAACTCTACAAAACAAATGGTATACTATTGATACCAAAGAAACTACAGAATTATTGGATACCAATATCGTTGAAGGACTATCGGAAAGCGAAGCAACAAGCCGGCTACAAACTTTCGGAAAGAATCTTTTACCCGAAAAAAAGAAAAAAAGTAAAATCATCAAGTTTCTAAAGCACTTTAATGATATACTCATTTATATTCTTTTTGTGGCAGCGATAATTACATTTTTTCTGGAAAAATATGTCGATACCGTTGTCATAATAATTGTTGCCATAGTAAACGCCTCGATAGGTTTTTTCCAGGAAAACAAGGCGGAAAAATCGCTGGAAAACATCCGGAAAATGCTTTCTCTAAAAGCTCAAGTCCTTCGTGGTGGAAAGCGTATGGAAATCGACGCATCGGAGTTAACCGCGGGCGATATTGTGTTTTTAAGTCCGGGCGATAAGATTCCTGCCGATTTGAGACTTATCAGAACAGATAATTTAAGAATAGAAGAATCAGCGCTTACCGGGGAGTCGGTGCCTACGGAGAAAAAAACGGATGCTTTGCCCGAAGGTACGGAACTTGGCGACCGTATCAATATGGCATTTTCGGGTACAACCGTAAGCGCCGGTACGGGAGTGGGAATCGTGGTAGCCATAGGCGAAAACACAGAGTTGGGGAAAATCAACCAAATGATGTCCAATGTGGAAGAACTTACAACTCCGTTGTTAAAACAAACCGCACAATTCGGAAAAATGGTTTCTGTTGTGATCGTGTTGGGAGCAGCAGTCATTTTTGTTTTTGGATTTTTTTTCAGGAATTACGAAACTTACGAACTTTTACTGTCGGTTATCGGGCTTGCTATTGCTGCCATTCCCGAAGGATTGCCAGCCATTCTTTCCATTATTCTCTCCATTGGGGTGCAAAATATGGCAAAAAGGAACAGTATTGTCCGCACACTGCCTTCGGTTGAAACATTGGGTTCAGTCTCGGTAATTTGCTCCGACAAAACAGGAACGCTGACCAAAAACGAAATGACCGTTAAAACATTGGAAACAAGAGATGGAGAATATTTTGTAACCGGAACAGGTTATGCACCGGAAGGAGATATATTTGAAAACTGCCAAAAAGCAACTTTTGCCGATGAAACGTCCATGCAATCGAGTTGCCCAAAAGTAGATTATGCCAAAGAACCTGTATTGAAAGAACTTATTGAAGCATTTAATATTTGTAACGAAGCCTCTTTGGGGAAAGATGAAGACGGATTTTGGAAAATAAACGGAGACCCGACCGAAGGTTCGTTGGTTACGTTGTTTCATAAAGCAGCTATTGACCACACACTGCTGAACCGGATTTCGACTATCCCGTTCGATTCGGAATACAAATACATGGCTACTTTGGTGGAAAAAGACGACCACAACGTTATTTACATCAAAGGAGCGCCGGATAAACTGATGGAGATGTCCGAATTTGAGGAAACCGAAAAAGGCTGTGACTCATTTGTAAAAGAACATTGGGAAAGACAAATCTCAGCAATCGCAACACGCGGACAGCGAACTATCGGAGCAGCATACAAAGTAGTGGACAAAAGCATCACTTCAATTGACCACAGCGATATTCACAATGGAATTGTATTTTTGGGACTTGCCGGAATTATCGACCCGCCGCGTGAAGAGGTAATCGAAGCTATTCAAAAATGCAAAGGGGCAGGTATTACCGTAAAAATGATTACAGGCGACCATGTCGATACGGCGCGCACCATAGCGAGAGAGCTCGGAATTGGCGATGGAACGAAAGCCTTGCAAGGCAAGGATTTGGAGAAAATGACCGATAAAGAGATGGAAGAAGCCGTAATGACCTGCGATGTATTTGCCCGCACAAGTCCTGAACACAAACTTCGATTGGTAAAAGCCTTGCAGGCAAAAGGTATTATTTGTGCTATGACCGGTGATGGAGTGAACGACGCACCGGCTCTGAAAAAAGCAGACATCGGTATTGCAATGGGTATCAAAGGAACAGAAGTGACAAAAGAAGCTGCCGAAATTGTTTTGGCAGACGATAATTTCAGTACCATAGTTGCCGCAGTAGAAGAAGGCAGGAGAGTGTATGACAATTTGAAAAAAACAATTCTTTTCATTTTGCCGACCAATGGTGCGGAGGCTCTTTTAATTATAGCAGCCATTCTTTTTGGAACAATCATGCCGCTCACTCCTGTCCAAATCCTGTGGGTAAATATGGTAACTTCCGTAACCATTTCATTGGCGTTAGCATTTGAAAAATTAGAGCCGGGAGCCATGATGCGTCCGCCACGTTCGCCTAAAACACCACTATTGAGCGGTTATTTTATATGGCGTATTATTTTTGTGTCGGCTTTGATTGGAGGTTGGACTCTTTGGATAAACATCGGATTGGAAAGAGAACTGGCTGATGATCCGATGAAAGAGGCTTTGATACACACAGTAACGCTCCAAACGATTGTTATGGCTCAAATGTTCCACTTATTCAACAGCAGAACAATCAGAGGAAATGCTTTCAAAGAGAGTTTTTTCAGCAATAAAGCAGTTTGGGTTGTTTGTGGATTGCTATTTGTCTTGCAAGGCTCGGTTACTTATCTGCCGTTTATGAATGAAGCATTTGGAACAATTCCGTTAGAATTGTATTATTGGAGGTATCCGTTTATGCTTGGTATTGCTGTTTTCTTTATTGTTGAAGTAGAGAAGGCGGTGATGAGGAGAATAGATAAGGTACGGGGTGTTCCTGTTAGTTATTAGTGATTTCTATTAGTTAACACGGACTCTCCACTATCTCAACTGCCACCGCCGTGCGTGCGCTTTCACAATTTCCTATTCTTTCAGCCGCATAATAAGTACCTGTAATTAAAGGTATTTCGGCTGACAACGGGGTACCGCCTTCGGCTCTGTCATACCATACGACATTGCTGCTTACCCCCTGCAAGTTTGCTACTATAGCATTGTCGGAGCAAATCACCTGAGGAAGGAGTGCTGCCAGTGGCGAAACATTAACATCTGTAATTACAGTTACTGCCGTACGCGGACTTTCATGCTCTCCTACTCTTCGAGCCGCATAATAAGCGCCTGTAACTAATGTTGTTCCAGCCGGCAACGGAGCGCCGCCTTCGGCTTGGTTGTACCATACGATATTACTGCCTTCCACCTTCAGGTTTTCTATTATGGCAATGCTACCAAAGCAAAACTCTTGAGGAGTGAGCGCTGGCGGAGGCGGTATTGCTCCATCCTGTGCAATGGCAGAACCGGTTGCGGCAACGTAAAATGTGAAGAACAACATCAACAGGCTGTACTTCGTGCGTCGTAAATGTTTTTTCCCCATATCAATTAATGTATTATCAGTTGTCAAAAATCACTTCACTTCGCCTTCACCGCAACCTTTTTTGGGGTTGTTTTTTTCTCGCCGGCTTCCGCTTTCTTTGTACCGGCAGCAGGTTTGCTTTTTTCTTTCAACGCTTTATTTTCAGCCTTTAATACACCAATCAAGCCCTCCTGTGCATTAATGGTTTGCAACAAAGAATTCAACTCCTCATTATCCACGCCTTCCGGAAATTGAGCATTGACACGAACAATAAAATCGCTCAACACATTCATATAATTCATAAACGCCTCGTATGGCGAATCGTACGGGCTGTAATGACGATGAACAGCACCATCCGAGAAATGCTTGGTCGACATGTAATAGAGGTGGTCGCTGGTCTGCAAATAGTACCAATCCTGCATCAGGCGGCGATCTTTCGAGAGACGTACCCGCTCTCCGATGTCATGTACTTTATGGAAAGCCTCCTTTTGCAATTCGTTGCCCAGCCATGCGGAAACATCACGCTCTTCGTCCGCCCAAGATATGGGGTAGATAACAGTAATCTGATCCACCGGCTTCAATTTGCCGATGATTTCCGAAGGAGTGGCAAACGCAATCTTCTTCTGCTCGGCAAAATAAGGCAACGCTTTCAGGAACTCAAAAATTCCGGTTTGAACGCCTTGCAGCTCCCCGAAAGTTTCGTAATTCATAAACAGGTTGATCACTTTTTCCGAAGCCGGAGTTGCGGCGATCCAATTAATGAATTTATCTGCCGTAAGCGGATATTGATCCCAGTTCCAGTCAGAGAAACGGAAAGCGATATCGTCGCTGAGCTTGAAATTTTTCAACAAAATATTCAAACGCGGATTGCTTGCACAGCAATAGAGATAATTCGGGCTTTTCCATCCCAGTATATGTTTCGCCCCTTCAGTGATGATTCCCTTAAACCCGAGATTAACGACCCTCTCTCCTATCTCGTCGGAATAGATCAACTCGGTGTTGCGGAATACGCGGGGTTTCAGTCCGAACAGGCTCTGCACCTTGTCGGAATGTTGTTTCACCTGCAACTCAAACTCATCTCCGTCTTCCCTCAGGGAGGAGAGCGAATGTGCATAGGTCTCGGCAAGAAACTCAACACATCCTGTTTTGGCAAGCTCCTTGAAACTGTCAATCACTTCGGGAACATATAATTCCAATTGCTCCAAAGCAACACCCGAAATGGAATATGCCACTTTAAATTTTCCGTTCGTATCCTTGATCATCTGCAATATAGTCTGATTGGCAGGTAAATAGCAGCGCTCGGCAATGCGACGGATTATCTCTTCATTGTTGTAATCATCATAATAATAATGATCACTTCCAATATCAAAAAAACGATACCTTCTTAAACGAAACGGTTGGTGAATCTGAAAATAAAAGCAAATTGACTTCATATATTACTTTCTTAAAATTTTATCATATATTTTTCGCACTTTAAGCGCCGCATACTCCCATTTTATCTCATCCACCTCTGCTTTTCCCTCTGTTTTGAGAAAATCGGACATGATAGGATAAGAAATAATCGAATAAATGGCATCAGCCATTCCATCAATATCCCAATAATCTATTTTGATGGCATTATCGAGAATTTCCGCACAACCGGATTGTTTTGAAATAATAGTCGGCACACCCACCTGCATGGCTTCCAATGGCGAAATACCGAAAGGTTCGGAAACGGAAGGCATCACATAAACATCGCTCGATTTCAACATCTTATATACATCGTTTCCTCTCAAAAATCCGGTAAAGTGAAACCTGTCCGAAATATTGCGATAAGCAGCATGGCGAATCATTTTATCCATCATATCGCCACTTCCCGCCATGACGAAACGGACTTTGTTTGTTTTTTGCAACACACGGTAAGCCGCCTCAACAAAGTATTCAGGACCTTTCTGCATGGTAATTCTTCCCAAAAAAGTAACCACTTTATCTTTTGTGCAGTGTCGTGCCTCAATCGCTTCAATCTCCTCGCTTATCGGCTCTACTGCGTTGTGTATCGTCGTTATTTTTGCCGGATCAATATGATAGCGGTAAATAACCGTATCGCGCGTTAAATCGCTCACAATGAAAATATGATCCGCCATATCCATACCATGCTTCTCGATGCCATACACTGTCGGATTCACATTTCCCCTGCTACGGTCGAAATCGGTCGCATGAACATGAATCACCAACGGCTTGCCCGTCACAAACTTGGCGTGTACGCCGGCAGGATAAGTCAACCAGTCGTGCGAATGGATAATGTCAAAATCCATTGCGCGGCAGACTACTCCCGCCACCGCATCGTAATTGCGTATCTCTTCTATCAAGTTATCGGGATAACGTCCCGAAAATTCGATCGCCCCGATCCCGTTCGTCCCGATATAGTGATTATCCTCTCGGATGCAACTTCTGTAGTGATAGTACTGTTCGGGGGTTATCCGTTTCCTGAGTTCGTCATTCAGGTAATCCCATCCGGGTTCACGCCAAACAACAGGAATCGTATTAGCGCCTATTATCTTTAAAAAACTCTGATCCTCATCTCCCGTCGGCTTGGGAAGCATAAAAGTAACGTCCATATCTTTCTGCAACGACATTCCTTTCGTCAACCCATAACTTGCAGTCCCTAAACCGCCCAAAATATGAGGGGGAAATTCCCAACCAAACATTAACGCCTTCATAAAATTGAATTACTTATCACTAATCACTTTATCACTAATCACTCAATCACGGTAATTTTTCAATAACTTCTGAATCCTCAGAATTTCAGCCACATTCATGGCAAAAGAAACGCCGCCCCTTCCCTTGAACGGAGGATTGGCATCATACTTTTCGGAAATCGACCCGATGCAATTGGAATACATCTCTTCTTCAAAGCCGATCATCGTTCGCTCGACAAACGAAACCCCGCTATTTTTATAAATCTTTAAATAGGCTTCCAGATAAGCGCCTATCAGCCAGGGCCAAACCGCGCCTTGAAATGCAGCATAATCTCTATCCGTTTGCGAACCTCTGCAGGCGCCATGATAATTCGGACTTTTCGGACTCAAAGAGCGCAGCCCCCTAGGCGTTAACAACTCTTTGGTCGCAATATCCAGAATAGCCTTCTTCATCTTATTATCCAAAGGCGAATAAGCCAGAGAAGTAGCAAAAATCATGTTCGGTCGCACCGAAAGCTCCTTATACTCGCCATCCACAAAATCGTAAAGATAATAACCATTCCAGAAAATAGAAACGAAATTTTCCTTTACCTTATCGGCACATTTCTCCAGCGTTTCTGCCAACTGTTGTTCATTCTTAAACTCCTTCAGCAATTCGGCAGAATAACGCAACACATTATACCACAAAGCATTTATCTCAACCACATAGCCGCTACGAGGTGTAATAGGTTTTCCGTTAAAAGTGGCATTCATCCAAGTCAACGCCTTTTCCCAGCCTCCCTTTACATAGAGCAACCCATTGTCATGCAGCTGTAAATGCGGATGTTTCTGTTTCAGCAGATAATTCAATATCTCGACCAAAATTGTTCCATATTTTTTCCACATTTCCTCATTGGAAGTCTCCTTTGCATATTCCTGCAACGCCCAGATAAACCACAGCAACACATCCGGATCTTCCAATTCGGATATGTCTTTACCGACAGGTTTATTGCGTATAAAATTCTGGATAACCGGGATAGCTGTCGCCATCACCTTTTCAAATCCGGTCAAATCGTCGAACGCCAAAGAAGCGCCCACTATAGAGATAAACATATCGCGCGCCCGACATTTGAACCACGGATAACCCGCCAGCAAATAGAGCTCTTCGGGACTTTTGCGGTTAAAAAATTGTTGAAGCGAATTTTTTAAACAATTGGAAAAGCTTGTACGATGAGTGAATTTTCCAATCTCCGCTTCATAAATATTTTCCAGCTCATTGGTTTCCACTTCGCTTATTCCTGCCGAGAAAATAATGGATTCTCCTTTCCTTATCGGCACCTCAAAATAACCCGGGACAAAAAGGTCTTCTTTGTAATTATAGCCCCTCTCCTGCTCTTTCTTATATTCAATGTTTTTATTCCATGCAGGCATGGAAACAAACTTCACCTCTTTGTTAAATTGCATGAATAACTCAGGATAACCTTCATAGAGGCATGTCGAAATTCCGTTTTCGACTTCCCGGTAAGAGGTGTTTGCCTGGCTGTTTTCAACACATAATTCGTGTACATTCCGGAATGCCAGAAAAGGACTAAAACGCAACGTCGTAGGCGAATGAGCATCAACCAACGTATATTTTATCAAAATTCTGTTTTCGAAAGAGACGAAAATTTTCTCTTTCGACAGGAGTACGCCTCCCACACGAAATATATAGAAAGGAACAATATCGCAACTGTATTCTCTCAAATATTTGTGTCCTTTGGGCGTATAATAGTCGCCGGCGTACTTATGAATTCCCATATTAAATTCCGCGCCATGTTGAATAACCGTTTCGTCTAAAGAGGAGAGCAGCACGTGATTATCCTCATCCATGCTTTTAATCGGAATCGTCAAAAGTCCGTGATATTTCCTCGTATTACAGCCAATTATCGTTGTACAATGATAAGCTCCGGATTTGTTGGTCAACAACATCTCCTTCGTCAAAGACTGTTCCAGATTGGTCAGCAACGACTTATCGAATTTTAGATAACTCATAATTTCGTTTATAAATAATTTTTCTGAAATTACAAAAATAAACAAAAAAACGAGATTTAACTGAAATATTTACGTCATTTTAGGGTTAACGCACGAAATTTTCTTTATCCATATTTTATTCTACCACCGACCGAATAGCAAACCCATCTGCACGAAAACCGCTGCTGTGCCAGTTCGCATCTTCTTTGAAGACGCACAAGACCTCCGCAAAGTGCACGCTATTCGTCGGTGTATTGCTCCAATAGGTACCATCTTTGCCTGCGTGCAGGAGTGCACCGTTGCTGCCTGCGCGACGATACCCAACGGCTGGCAGGAATATGGAGTTACCATTGGCTTTGTCAGTAAATTTTCTGCCGGTTACGTTGTTTATGGTTGTCCATTCACTATTTACTTTATTTTTATCACACAGCTTTTTAATTTCGTCTAAAGCAGGTATTCGCCAACCTTCAGGACTGGGATCATTGTCTTTTTCCCATGTATCACTGTTGTGAGCACGTCCCAAATCCCACTTGATTGTCGAACCGACGGTTGCTAACCAAGCTTTCTTACGGTTCCATTGATACATCATTCCCGCATCTTCCGGATTGTCGGCAAAAGTACCGGGAGTATTAACATTACTGCTTGCCCAGTATACGCCGTTTATAAGGACGCCTTTTTGTTTTGTTATTTCTCTATCTGCTTGAATTTCTGCTTTTTGAATGTCTTCTGTTTTCATCTCTTTTTGCGGTTTTGGTTTTTGAACAACCTTCTCCTCCAACACATCGGGTAAGTTTACAGATTGCATCCGTTCAATTATCACTTTCAAATCTTCAAACAGGCAATGAACAGGTCGGGGAGCGCTTAACACTTCGATTTCATGCCTTTTATTGAAAAGAACATACCTCGGAATTCCGCCTCTTCTTACTTCCAAATAGTAGAACAGCGGGGAGTCATTATCTCCCAGCATTAGGTATTGATTTTCTGTTATTCCGTCGTCTTTAGCCGCCTTTAACCAAGCGTTTTCGTCCATATCCACGGATATATAAACAACGGCTATATTTTTATCGGCAAGATAGGATTTATTGCCGGCTGAACTTTTGTTGACATTTCGACAAGGTGCACACCAACTTGCCCAAAAATCAAGAAAAATTTCCGTATTCTTGTGTTTATCAAATAATTGCCTGAGTGTGATTTTCTTTTCGCTGTGCCATGAGCGTAAGTATGTTTCGTCTAAAATATCATCCGGAAGCTTTGTTCCCGATAATAAATAATAGGGCTTATACTCTCGTATACAAGTCAATAGAGCGGAGTCTGTCGATATTTTTTCAATCCAATCCATTACACTTAAGAGAGATTCCATGTATGTCCTCTCCCCTCTTTCCGAGAAATCGGTAATCATGGCGGATAAAATCTTTGATTGGAATTTTGGATGAACGTCATCTAAAATCGCATTATATATACGTTCAACATTTACCTTTACATTTACGTCGGGCGAATAATAAGCGTATTTGAATTTCAGCGCTTCAAAGGCATACATTGATAACGGATTTTGTATAATAACCGCGTCATCCAGATAATCGTAGGGAATTGAGCATCTGTAGAGATAGGCTGCATCATACAATTTGAGCGCATACTTATTGCTGATTTCCGCCGATGCGTAGTTTATAAAATCTTCGGAAACAGCCTGTTTTTTTCTATAATTGCTTAGAAATTCGTTTTCCTTGCCGCGGTAATCCTGTAATTGTTGTTTGTATGCCAATAAATCATCTCCCGGCTTATAATAGGGTTCTTCTTCCCGGGGGAGAATTTTTTCTTTTTGGGCGGCATAATTGTAGTGAGCGGCATTTTTGCCTTCAAAAGAGATCTCGTAATAATTTTCGCAATTCCAATTCTCTCTTTTTTCTTTGAAAACGGTTTTAAAAGAGACGGAATCTCCCGGTATGACGAATATTTGCGTGTAAAAATTATTTCCGTTGGAGCAACTGTAAAAATGAAGAACATCGACGGTGTCGGCGGAAAACCGGCAAGTTGTTCCGCCTTCAAAAATAATATCCGCCTCTCCAACCGGCATGGCAGAGACCTTGATTTCCGTGAAGATACTGTCAGCAGGTACGCTATGTATAATGACCATGTTATTCTCTTGGTGTGTACATCCTGCCAAAAAAATCGCAAATAATAAAGAAAAAATAGGAATGTTTCTCATGTCGTAAAAAATTATTCGTTCATGCTGTTTATTTTTCCAAAATCAAAATTTCTACTCTCCTGTTCATTTCCGATTCGTACCAGTTTCGTTCAAGAGGGTGCCTTTTGCGGGTAGCGCCATAACCTTTGCAGGTCATGCGGGTGGAATCAATGCCTTTTTCGACAAGGTAATCACGTACCGCTTTAGCGCGGAAAAGACTCAATGGTTTTCCTTCGGATTTGGTGAGGCTAACTTTCGAAAGTTTTTCCTTGGAGAAATAATACTCCTCCGTATCATTCTTCTGACAACAAATATGTCCTTCTATCTCTATTTTTAATGTGGGAGATTCCTGCATGGCTTCGAAAAGCTCCTCCAATGCGGCGTATGACTTAGGGCGGAACTCATCGGAGTGAACATGAAAAAGGATATTTTTCAACACAATATTGTTGCCTGCTACAAGATTTTCTTCCGACAGACTCTCTCCAATACTGGTATCCTGCGATTTTACGGTATAAACAATCCGCACCATACGGTGGGCTTGAATTCCTTTGTCCGAAAGGTCTTGGCGGTTTTTTTCGTCGCTGTTGGGGTGTACACCTTCTCCTTTCGCAACAAGGGTGATTTTTTTATTGTCTATTCCTTTGCGAATGAGATAATTGCGAATATTTGCACTTCTTTTCTCCGAGAGTTGCCGGTTATATGCCGCACCTCCAAGGAAGTCAGTGTAGCCGTGAATAGCGATAGAGATAATGTTTTTGTTGGCAATAAGCTTGTCTAACGGTTTGGCATTGTTGTCGTCAACAACCGACTTGTCGATGTCAAAAAAGATGTGGAGCGTATCTGTTTTCTGTTGAACATGTAAAATATCCCTGCTTCCGGTTATGGTGCCATCTGCAACCGGACGAATACTAAGCGCGTCCCAACGGTAACCTCCACTGTACCACTCCACGCTGCTGTCGTAGAAATACAAGCCATAGTATCCCTCATTGTTCGTACTACTCCAATAATTGCCGATTGAGCCGGCTGAATTGGCGCTGTTGTTTATATAGGGAGAACTAAAGCCTGCGGCAGGCAGAAAAATAGAATTGCCGCTGGCTTTGTCGGTAAATTTTCTGCCTCTTACTCTATTTTGGGTTGTCCATTCGCTATCTACTTTACTTTTGTCGCATAGTGTTTTGATTTCGTCGGCAGTAGGTACTCGCCAACCGGCAGGGCTGGGGTCGTTGGTCTTTTCCCATGTAGCAATCTCGGGAGCGTTGTGGGTTGCCTTGACGAACATTTTAGCATTCCATTGATAAAATGCTCCTGCATCTTCGGGTTTGGCGGCAAAGACGCCGGGGGCGGCTACATTGCTGGTAGCCCAACGTACACCGTTGATAAGCACACCTTTGGACGGTGTTTGCTCATGAGCGGTTTGCGCTTCGGCAGAAGAATGTCCGCTCCACTTCAACAATAACAGGATGACTACTGCAATAAGTAACAGAGTCAACCTTTTCGATTTCTTTGTTTCTCTTTCTTTCATCCTAAATTATTTTTACTATTGATTTATTAGTAGCAAAATGCGTACCAAAAATGTATTTTTCTGTTAATCAATATGATAAAATTATTATGCTAAAAAAAAGTGTTCGAAAATGAACACTTATTGTTCGGAAATGGACACTTACATATTGCATACGGCTAAGAAAAAGTTTGAGGTGTAATTTAAGAAGTTGTTTGAGTTATTCTCTGCTGATAAAAAAGCCTCGTTAGAGGCGTAATATTGGTAGAAAATACGTTTTCCCTCTGTTCTAAGTTCCGTTAGGAACGAAATATGTTTTATATTTCGTTCCTAACGGAACTTTGGTTGCGGGGGGATATTCCCTTCTACCAATATTACGCCTCTAACGAGGCTTTTTTATCAGCAGAGAATAACTCAAACAACTTCTTAAATGGTTATTTTAATTGCGTTTGAAATGGAGACCGTCTTACAATTCGTGCCATCTTCCGCACCCGGATTTGCAATAAATTTCTTTAATTCGCCTTCTGATGCCACAAGCATACGGAAAAGGACGGAAGAGCCTGGTTTATAGCCGTTCAATGCGTGCATACAGGATGATTCCGATATGATTCCCGATATGTTTTTCCACGTTGTGCCGTTATTGGTACTTACCTGATATAAAAATTGCGGGTTATCGTAATATTTTTTCGCCAATTCACTTAACTGCGTTGCAAGCGTGATATTGTTACCCGTTGCCGCATCTTGCGTATAGAGATTTACCGTAGGCGGTGAGCAGATGCGGAAGATAATATCGTCCATCAGCAAATCAACGCCATTCTCCCAGCAGCAGGTGTTGTGGGTGACTATCTTCAAAACGACCGAAGTCTCGCGTGTTGTAAAAGGAGGTATTGTAACCCTCTGCCAGCCGCGTGTATCTATAGCAAGATTGGAACTTGTTTCGCCTAATACCTTGCCGCCGGTCGTCAGTATGCTTATTGTCACATTGGGCGGTGTTGAATTGTTTATGATGCTTGCGTTGGCTATGGAAACCTCAAAATAGAGATTCATGTTCGGACAAAGATTATTTATTTGTTGCCTGTATATTTCGCCATAGTGAGGCGCTTTGTCCGTTGTATGATAGTAGTTTACATTGATGAAAAGAACTCCTCCGTTCGGGTCGCCCGATGCGTCTCTGGTCATATCGCCTCTCAGCCAGTCGCCTATTACGCCTTTTTTCAATACGCTGACTATATACTGCCCATCATCAGGCGTTCCATATTTCGGAGTATGTCCGGGGATGGTATAAGGCATGCTGCTTGTCTGCCAGTTTTTTGCAGGTCTTGCAGTTCCGAAGGCATCCACATAGTTGGACGGATCAGAAAATTTGCCGAAATTATCGTGATAAATTTTCTTGCGCGACGAAGTTTTACCCTGTCTTGCTTCGCATCCTTTGACGGTAGTTACTTTGAATGATTCCGACACAAATCCGTCAATCTTACAACGATACCACGTAGTTGACTTTACCTCATCCAGGATGGTTTTCGTATTTCCGCCGACAGGAGTCCAAGGCGCCGCGTTATTCGGCGACTTTTCCCACCGGTAGTTCTTCGCCTGATATTCACGGTCTAACGCAAAAAGCACTTGATCGCCTTCGGCAACTTCACTCTCCGTTCCTTTGATGATGATCGCTTGTGCTTTTGAGGGACGAACAAGCTCCTTTTTATCGGCTCTTTTTTCGCCGACGGCTGGCGGATTGGCGGTATAAACGACTCGCACCATACGGTGAGCTTGAATACCTTTATCCGAAAGGTCTTGACGGTTTTCTTCCGCACTGTTGGGATGTATGCCTTCGCCTTTGCTAATAAGGATATTTTTCCTGTTTATTCCTTTGGAAATAAAATAATCGGAAACGCTTGTGCACCTTTTCTTCGAGAGTTGTTGATTGTATTCCGTATCGCCGAGAAAATCGGTGTAGCCGTAAATACGAATAGAGACAATGTCTTGGTCGGCAACAAGTTTTTCTAACATTTGAGCATTGTTGCCATCAATGACCGACTTGTCAATATCGAAAAAGATATTGAGCGTATCGGTTTGCTGTTGAGCGTTTGCCATCGCCGATAAGGCAAGGCACAGCATAAATGTTAAAACATCTCTTTTCATGTTACTCCTCCAACAGTTTAAGTAATTTCTCTTTCATCGGCTGAGTGCCTTGATACCCAATGTGCTTTTCTTTGATATTTCCTTGTCTATCAATAAAGAAATAGGTCGGAACACCTTCTATACTGAAAGTCCTTTTTAGATAACTACGTTGTTTCTCTGAGAGTCGGAAATGTTCACCGGACAAATCGGAAATCATATTTTCCCACGTTTCCAATGGAGAACTTTCACTGGCAACATACACATACACAATATCTTTGTCTGCCAATTCCTCTTTTACCGGTTTCAACTCCTCATTCGCCGTTCGACAAGGTCCGCACCAAGTTTCCCAAAAATCAAGCAGAATAGGCTTTCCCTTGAATTTGGAAATAATGAACGGGAATAGATCTTCATCCGCCACTTGTTTAACATCATCTACAGTAAATTCGGTTTTATTCTTGTTTACTTCGATTAATTGTATCAATTCATCATTTTTCATCCGAATAAATTGTTGAAAATCAGCTGGTATCTGATTGATCTGATCCTCATCGACCGGTTTAAAATCTTTAATTTCATCGTATATGTCGGCTACTTTCATTAAATCAAAAAGAATTCCCTGGCTGGTTCCTATCGCCTTGCTCAAAACAAGTTTCCTATCCGGCGCTTTCCATCCGTACAAACTCATCGATTCTCGAGTATATAATATCTGAGGGACGTTAAGCAATGGAAAATCTTTCAATACATCATAAAAATCATCCGGCAGATCGAATTTTCGAGTGGCATAATATTTAGATATAGTTTCCGCATCATGTTGCAATTGATTATTATAATAAAGGTAAGCGATGTCAATCCATTCGGTTGTACAGAGAATCCAGGAAGCATAAAACAAATCAGTCGAACAATACAGAATTTGTTTACAAGCGGGACTTGCGTTTAGCGTATCCACCATCGCTTTTTTTGCTTGGCGGTCATCTAAAAAGAGATTCCTCAACATTTCCGGAGTTTTCGTTCCTACGGTGTTTTGAAAAAATGAAATGGACGATTCGTAGTCATAGTAATATTGCAGGGAGAAATGCGGTTCAACTTCGTTTAATTCTTTTGAAAGCGACGCCAAGTAACCACTATAATAGACAGGTTCTCCCAACGAAGGCTTGTCGCCGAGCAAGCGCGATGCTCGCCTGCTCATTTCGGCAGGATTTAAAATGATGGAGGTGGTTTCATCAGAGGCGATAAAACACAGGGTTTTATTGCTCCCAAAATAAACCTCAACCGGATGTACGGAAAAAGCGTCGATTTCACCGGAAAACATCCCTTTTTCATCGACAGAGAGGATTATTTCTGTAAACCGATTGTTAAGCGGATACCATACTCTAACCGAAACTTCCTCCGGAATCCCCAGGCGATAATTCAAAATCTGCCCTTCAAGACGCGCTTTTCCTGCTTTGAATTCAACCGGAGGCAAAACGGCGTTTTTATCAACGGTCACTCCCTTAAATCCTTTTGGTAAAGTTACTTTTATCGGTTTATTTGTCAATTGAATACCCCAAATTTTAAATGGTCCCAAAGATTCATCAAGATTTTCGATAAAATCAACAAAAACGGCATTGGAAGCTACAGGAGGAAAAATCATTGTAAATTCTATTTCTCCCGATTCGAGCATGTAAAACTCCTCGTCCATCGTAATTCCTTCGGTTGACTGAATAGGGTATTGATTTCCCAGATTATCGGTCAGAAAACTGTTAGAAACAATTTTGAACCAACTTCCATAAGGGTAAAAAGCCTTCATATACAGCATAGTTGCCGCATCGCTCAATTCTATTTTCTCGATTTCCAAACCGATTGCACTATTACTCTTGGCAATAAATGCCGGACGTTCCACTACTCCACGATTGTTTGTACAGCCGGATAATGCCAGCAAAAATACGATTAATGCTCCGATCCATTGTTTTGTGTTTTCCATAATCATTTTTTATATATATTATGTAATTTATTTGTTATTTAACGTATAAAAGGGCGTTTTATTGCGATTTTAATGAAAAATGAAACCAATGTCGTTTAGTTAAACTCCACTTGCGTTACCAATGACGTGTACCAAATAAGACCGGAGGTCTTTAACGTGGATAACCTCGTGCAAGCCGGAGGCGCAGCTCGAGGTAGAAAAATACCTCCGGTACAACACACAACTCCGACAGGAGTTGAACTACTACGTAGTTCCAGTAGCATTAGGATTCCATACCCCGAGCTGCGCCTTCGGCTTGCACGAGGTTATCCACGTTAAAGACCTCCGGTCTTATTTGGTACACGTCATTGGTAACGTAACGAAGTAAAGTAAGGAATTTAACCCTAACTAAATAACATCGAAAATGAAACTGTAACCCAAAAAACTATTTTAGCGAAATCTTTTTTAAATAAATCAAATATTAATTGTACTTTCGCTATCCAATTAGTTTAAAAAAGATGGTTCACAAATTATACCTTAAACTGCTACTTTGGAAGGAGCGTAAAGTAAATGAGCGACAGTTCGTTCTCATTTTAAGTTTCCTTGTTGGTATTTTTTGTGCACTGGCTGCGTATATTTTAAAAAGCGCCATTCATATTGTGCATGACTTGGTCAGTCACAGCTTCTCGCAGGGAAACCTCAATTACCTCTATCTGGCGACCCCGATTATCGGTATTGCGCTTGCAAGCCTTTTTGTCCGGTATATTGTGAAGGATGACATCAGTCACGGGGTTACCAAAATTTTACATGCCATATCCCAACGAAAATCACGCATAAAGCCGCACAATACGTGGTCGTCTATGGTTGCCAGCTCGCTCACCATCGGATTCGGGGGGTCGGTTGGAGCAGAGGCGCCTATCGTGCTGACAGGCTCGGCAATCGGTTCCAACTTGGGACGGCTGTTCAACATGAACCAAAAAACATTGCTGCTGTTGGTCGGATGCGGGGCTTCGGGCGCTATCGCCGGCATTTTTAAAGCCCCTATCGCCGGCGTACTTTTTACATTGGAAGTGCTGATGCTCGACTTGACAATGGCTTCTATCATTCCGCTGCTTATTTCAGCTGCAACGGCTTCCGTACTTACCTATTTTTTGTCGGGATCAGGCTTTATGTTCGGATTTGTCTTGACCGACCCGTTTGCCGTAGAACGCGTTCCTTTTTATATTCTGTTGGGGATTATTTGCGGATTCGTATCTCTTTATTTTACAAAGGGAATGGTAAAATTGGAGTCTTTTTTCGCCAGCCTGAATACCCCTTTGAAAAAATTATTAGTAGGGGGAGTGATGTTAAGTTTGCTTATTTTCTTCCTTCCTCCTCTCTATGGCGAAGGGTATGAGACAATCGGCTACCTGCTGAACGGACAGGCGGACATGACGACTCAAAACAGCGTCTTTTACGCTTTTCGCGAAAGCTTTCCGATGATCGTTCTTTTCCTGTTTTTAATCATTTTTTTCAAAGTATTTGCTTCTGCCGCCACCAATGGAAGCGGCGGTACGGGCGGAATATTTGCCCCAAGCCTTTTCATCGGATGCGTAACCGGTTATGCTACTGCACACATAATCAACTACTTCAACCTTTCAAAGCTTCCTGAGAAAAACTTTGCGCTTGCCGGAATGGCGGGAGTCATGGCGGGAGTTATGCACGCTCCTTTGACGGGAACTTTCCTCATTGCAGAGCTGACCGGCGGATATGCGCTTTTCTTGGGACTTATAATCACTACTACAATAGCCTACATCACAATCATCTCCTTCCAGCCTCATAGCTTGTATGCCATGCGTCTGGCGCAAAAGGGCGAACTGTTGACGCATCATAAAGACAAAAGCGTCCTGACTTTATTAAAAACAGAAAATCTGGTGGAAACCGACCTGCAAATTGTCCATCGGGACATGTACCTGAAAGATGTGGTTGAATTAATCTCAAAGTCAAAACGGAACATATTCCCGGTTGTTAATGACCATGGCTACTTAGTTGGCATCATAACGCTGGACGAAATACGAAACATCATGTTCCGCCCCGAGCTTTACGACCGCTTCAAGGTAAGCAAGCTGATGATTTCTCCTCCCGGATTTGTAAACCTCAACGACTCAATGGAAAAAGTGATGCTTCAATTTGAAAAGACGCAAGCCTGGAATCTTCCAGTGCTGGATGAAGAAAGAAAATATATCGGATTTGTTTCAAAAGCGAAAATTTTTAATGCTTATAGGGATGTACTGGTGAAAATGTCGGATGAATAACAGAAACGTAACAGGAATTTAACCGGCAAGCAACAATAATTACTTTTTTTTGTAAAAAAAATTAGTTACTCCCAAATGTTTCATATTAACTATATGAAAAATAAGCAGGAAAAAAGCCATTATCTGGAGCGGGAAATCGGTTGGATGTATTTCAATCATCGAGTATTACAGGAAGCGCAGGATAAAACAGTCCCGTTGCTGGAAAGATTTTGTTTTCTGGGTATTTACTCCAATAATCTGGATGAATTTTTCAGAGTCCGGGTTGCCTTGCTCAACCGGATAGAACATTTACAGAAACAGGAAAAGAGAGTTGCTCAGGAGACATTGTCGCAAATTCTTAAATTGTATAAACGATACTCTGTTGAATTTGAAGAGACTTTCAATGGGTTGAAAAACGAATTGGAAGAACAGGGCATCCGCATTTTGGACGAAACACAAATCAACGACACACAGCAAAAGAAGATTTTACGGCTTTTCACCGAAAAATTGAATTTACACCTTTATCCGCGTCTTTTCCTGAAAAACTCAAATTTCAAAGACATCAATGACGAAAGCGTCTATTTAGCCATTCGCATACTGACGGCATCGGGGCAAAGGGAATATGCGCTGCTCGAAGTCCCAACCGGTATTTTCGGACGATTTATCGAAATTCCGTCGGAAGATTCACAAGGAAAGGCATTTATGTTTCTCGATGATGTGATACGCCTTTGTTTACCTCAAATTTTTGTCGGACAAGAGTATGTCCAATTCGACGCTTACGCTTTCAAAGTAACCAAAGATGCTGAAATTGATATTGACCTTGACCCGGGCGATACATTGAAGAAAGTAAGCCGGGCGGTTAAAAACCGTAAATGGGGACAGCCTGTCCGGTTTATTTACGATATGAACATGCCCGCCGATTTGTTAAAACAAATTCAAAAGGCTTTCGATATACAAAAAACAGACAGTATAACCGCAGGCAGCCGTTACCACAATTTGAAAGACCTGATGTCGTTTCCCGATTGCCAAAGAAATGACCTGAAATACCCGAAATGGACCGCATTGTTTGTTCCCGACATTATGGAATCCGGCAGCGTGCTGGAAGTTATCAAACAAAAAGATATGCTGCTGCATTATCCTTACCACAGTTTTTCCAATTACATTCGTCTGCTCAGGGAAGCCGCTATCAGCAAAGAGGTCGATACTATCAAAATAACGCTCTATCGTTTGGCAAACAATTCGTCGGTGGCGGAAGCGTTGATTTGTGCGGCTAAGAACGGAAAAAAAGTGACCGCTGTAATCGAAATTCTTGCAAGATTCGACGAGGCTTCCAATATCTATTGGGCGCAAAAAATGCGGGAAGCCGGAATCCATGTAATATTAGGCATCGAAGGGTTGAAAATCCACTCTAAGCTTACGCTCATTAAAGGAAAACGGAGAAGCGTTGCCTGCATCAACACCGGAAATTTCCACGAAGGAAATGCAAAAGTATATACCGACTTAACCCTGATGACTGCCAATAAAAGTATCGTAAAAGAGGTAGAAGATGTGTTTTTATTTATACAAAAGCCTTATATTGTCCGCGATTTTAAAAAACTGCTGGTTTCGCCTCTCACCATGCGTTCGAGCATCAGGTCATTGATGCATACCGAAATACAAAATGCAAAAAAAGGAAAGCCTGCCTATATTCAATGCAAGTTGAATCATATTACCGATGCGGATATCATTCATAAGCTGTATGAAGCCTCTGCCGCCGGAGTGAAAATTGAGCTGCTGGTCAGAGGCAGTTGCTCGATAATTACAGGAATTAAAGGCATCAGCTCGAATATAACTGTAAAGGGCATTATTGACCGTTATCTGGAACATTCGCGTATTTTGATTTTCTGTAACGGAGGCAAGGAAAAATATTATCTGGGTTCAGCCGACTGGATTCCCCGCAATTTCGACTCCAGGGTAGAAGCGCTTACTCCCATTTTGGATGAAAAAATACAACGGGAGTTGAAGTTGATTGTCGAATACGGATTGAAAGATAATCAAAAAGCGCGGATGATAGATGGCACAGGGAGTAATCAGATTATTGCAGGCGAGGTTCCTTTTCGGTCGCAGGAAGAGTTGTATAAGTATTATGGGCAATTGAAATAATACCAATATGAAATCACTAAAAGTTATCTTATTTTTATGTTGAAATAATCAATGTTATGATAGAGGGCATTCTTCTTATATTGGGATTAGGAGGTATAATAATATCATTAATTAGCAAAGTACTTAAATTTGCAGAAGTTGATGAAGGTAGTAAAGGATATGGTTTATTTGCAATATGTGCAAATGTGACAGGTATGCTTGCAGGTATATTTGGATATTTTCAATATTTAAGTTTTAGCATAAATGGCAGTGGGTTAATACCATTGCCAATATTATATTTCTTTTCATCTCTCATTAATCTTGGTTTTTTAATTAATAATGTCGCCGTTTTCAAAGCAAAAATTCGTTATGAAAGATATGAAAAATATATAAAACATTGCAAAAATTCAATATATGAAAATAGCGATATATCAGATGAAGTAAAATCTGAGTTGTGTAATATAGTTGGTTATTATTATATTAATTTAAATCAATGTTATGATGCGAATCATTATTTTCAAAAAGCTCTAGATTATAATCCAAACAATAAAGTAGCCAAAGAACATATAAGCACTATTGAACAGAAAACTAATAAAACAGAGCATACATCCGAATATAACATTGTAACTACAGTTCCTGAAATTTCCGAAGAAACTCGAAAACACATCTGTTCAATCCCTGTTTCTTTGTGGAAAAAAATTAGTAATAAAACTTTTCTTCTAATGTATTATCAAGTCGTAGCCGGCAAAATTGCAAATAAAATAGAGAATAAAAAAGAATTAGCCGACAGCGATTGTACCAATGCAATGGAAATTTTAGAATTGGTTTCTCAACATGAACCGGATTTGTTGAACGAAATAAATGAATCATAACCCACTGACTCAATAATGTAATAGCACCGAAACATTTTCTTAACACCTCCCCTTTACCTTCGTATCTAATAATTATCATAAAACAAACAGATGCACGAAAAAAATACTCTTCAAGATTGGGCTATAGCAACGCTTCGGAAGTTAATCTCAATTCCATCAATCAGTTGTAAAGAAGAAGAAGCCGTTTGCTTTTATGAACAGGCTCTTTCGCAAATAGGAATAAGGACAATTCGTGATGAACTGAATTTGATTGTCTTTAGTCCCGGTTTCGATCCAAATAAACCGACTATTCTTCTTAATTCTCACATTGATACGGTAAAACCGGTAAACGGTTGGACGTATGATCCTTTCAGTCCGACACTTGTCGGAGAACGATTGTATGGCTTGGGAAGTAATGACGCCGGTGCAAGCCTTGTTTCGCTTGCTGCTGCGTTTGCTCATTTGACGAGCCGTCCGCAACCCAACAATTTCATCTATTTAGTAACTTGTGAGGAAGAGATTTCCGGAGCGGGCGGAATGGAATACATGTGTAAAAGACTTCCTGATATTCATTTCGGACTCGTCGGCGAACCAACCATGATGCAACCCGCAACAGCGGAAAAAGGGTTAATGGTCATTGACTGCGAAGTGAAAGGACGTTCGGGACACGCAGCCCGCGAGGAAGGCGACAATGCTTTAATAAAAGCTCTTCCGGTAATTCAATCCATCAATGGTTTTACGTTTGAGAAAATTTCCGAACTTGTAGGAGCGGTAAAATGCACGGTAACACAGGTCAAAGCCGGCACACAGCACAATGTTATCCCTGATTCCTGCCGCTTTGTAGTTGATATCCGCACAAATGCATGTTACAGCAACAAAGAAATCTTTGAAACGCTTCAAAAATCTTTTCCCGAATGTGAAATGGAAACCCGCTTCCTTCTGAATGCTTCTCACTTGGAGCATGAACATCCTTTTGTACAGAGGGCTATTCGATTAGGACTGAAGCCTTACGGTTCTGCAACAGTGTCGGATCAGTCCTGTCTCGATTGTCCTACGCTAAAAATGGGTGTTGGCGATTCTGCCCGATCCCATACGGCAAATGAATATATTGAACTTCATGAAATCCGTGAAGGAATCGAATTATATTGCAGACTTTTGGATGGTTTGGTTTTAGAGGGTTTAAAATTACTGAAATCAGAATATGCACTGTTTAGTTGAAAGAGATGAGTTGATGTTTGGTAAAAAAGACGTCTTCGCATCCGTATTTGCGGATATCATGATGCGCGTATTAAACCTCAACAAAGTCAACAACCTGTACAATGACTTGTATGACACCGGCGATGATATGACCGCCGCTTTACTGAACGTTTTAAACATCGAACTAAATGTGTCGAAAATCAGTCAGAAAAACATTCCCGCTTCGGGGGCTGCCATTCTGATTGCCAATCATCCGACCGGCGCATTGGATGGAGTAATGATGATTGACGTTCTTACCCGGGTTCGTCAGGATATCAAGTTTATGGGTAATTTCTTCCTGAACCGCATCGAACCAGTAGCGAAATATTTTATCACGGTAGATCCGTTCGACTCCAAAGACAAAACAATCAATCAAAAGGGCATACGGCAATCTATCGAACATCTCCGCAACGGGGGATTGTTGGTTATTTTCCCTGCCGGAGAAGTCGCTACCTGGCAAAAAGCGCTTCCTAAAATTGAAGATAAAAAATGGGGAAATTCCATCTTGAAATTTATTAAAAAGGCAAACGTACCCGTTGTCCCTGCGTGGATCGAAGCAAACAACAGCCTCATATTCCACCTGGCAGGAAAGATAAATCCCCACTTGCGCACGGCAATGCTGCCCCGTGAACTGATCAATAAGAAAAATAAAAAAATTCACATCCGGATTGGCTCACCGATAAACCCTAAAACAGTTGCGAAATTGACCGATTTAAAAGATTACGGAAATTACCTGCGGGCAAGCGTCGATTATCTGCAAAAGGAAGAAAAAGAGAAAAAACTATTAAAGATGCCTGTCGAGAAAAAGCCAAAGCCCGTATCGGAGATTATCGAACCTGTACCGGTTGACCAACTTTGCCAAGAGATAGAATCCATCCGCAACAGCAGTTATATCCTGCACAGCGACAATTATGAACTATTCTTTGTTGCACCGGATAGAGCGCCAAACATTCTGAAAGAAATTGGTCGTCTGAGAGAATCAACATTTCGCTGCATCGGAGAAGGCACGCAGCAGGAAACGGATAATGATCACTACGACGTCTATTATCATCAACTGTTCATTTGGGATTCTGCCGATCATGTCATTGTGGGAGCCTATCGAATGGGATTTGGGGATCAAATTCTGAAGCAATACGGTATTCAGGGGTTCTATACACGTTCGCTTTTTCGGATGAAAAAAGGCATGAGTCCATACCTCAAGAAGACAATTGAACTGGGGCGTTCTTTTATCGCGAAGGAATATCAACGAAAAGCGCTTCCATTGTTGTTGCTTTGGAAAGGAATCCTGCATGTTCTCATCACCCATCCCGAATATAAATACCTTCTGGGAGCCACTTCTATCTCAGGAAAATATAGCGCCGTTTCAAAGTTGATGATTGCCAACCATCTGAAAAAATACCATGGCAATCAAAAACTCTCCGCATTGGTCAAGCCTGTGACCGGCATAAAGAAAATCCGAACGACATTCGATCTTTCATTAATAGAAAATATAGAATCCATTGAATTAATCAATAAACTCGTCATGGATATTGAAAATCAGGAAAGCGCCATACCTGTTTTAATCAGAAAATACCTTCAACTGAATAGCTGTGTACTTGCTTTCAATGTTGATCACGATTTTTGTGACGCCCTCGACGCTTTGATGCTTCTCAAAGTAAAGGATATACCTGAGGATATGATAAAAATGGTAAGCCGGTAAAATCTCAGCCGAAAATTGTAACTTTGTATTTAAAAAATAATTTACCAAATGAATAATAATGTACATTTTGCCGCCATTGACATAGGCTCAAACGCTGTCCGGTTTGTAGTAAAAAGTGTAGAAAAAGACCCGTCGGACAATACGGAAAGTCTCTCGCAAGACCTTCTTATCCGTTTTCCGCTTCGTCTGGGAGAAGATTCCTTTACGTTGGGAAAAATTTCAAAAGAAAAAGCAAAACAATTGCAACGCCTGATGAAATCTTTTCACCAAATGTTGAAGATATTTCCCGTTCTTGACTTCAAAGTTTATGCTACATCGGCAATGCGCGATGCCAAAAACGGAGAGGATATTGCGAATAAAATATACAAAAAGAGCGGTATTAATATTGAAATAATCGACGGCGAAGAGGAAGCGCGTATCGTTTACGAAACGCATATCGAACGCGAATTGGGTCAGGATGCCGATTATATGTACATGGATGTCGGCGGAGGAAGTACGCAAATCACACTCATTCATTCAGGCAAGCTGATCTATTCACATTCTTTCAATATCGGTACGGTAAGAATGATGAACAATAAAATCAATCCCGAAGAAAAAGAGGTGTTTATATCCAAGTTGCAAGAACTACGTGCACAATATCCCGAATTCAAATTAGTCGGGTCAGGAGGAAATATCAACAAGTTACACAGACTGCTCTCGGAAAAAAAAGATACCAACACCCTGAATATCGAAAAACTTAAACAGTTACACCAAGAGTTATCTCCGCTGGCAGTCGAAACCCGGATGAAAAAATACCGCATCAAACGCGACCGCGCGGAAGTAATCGGATTTGCCGCCGATATTTTCATCTATGCCGCCAATGCGATGCAAATGGATGAAGTTGTTGTTCCGTCGATTAGTATTACTGATGGGATTATTAACAGGATGTTTCTTAAATATATTGCTTAGGTTTGATAGTACAAATTATACAAATTCTAAAATCATATCGGCAGGGATGTGAAGACGGGCATTTAGTTGCTTTGCTATATTAATGTTTATTTTTCGCTTTCCTTGTATTATTTCGCTTAATCGCGCCTCATTAGCATACCAAATACTACACTGTCTGCTGCGATAATAAATATAGGGCGTAAGCCTTCGATACCGATTGCTTACGCCCTCTGTTAAGATTTAGTCTCTAAAAAAATACTTGAAATAAAGCGCTATCATTATTTGCATTCATCAGAATTTCGCTACATCTAATGTCCCTTTTAGTACTTTTCCGTCTTTCAGGACGAGGCGGTAGAAATATGTTCCCGGATCAGCGATTGAGCCGCGATAAGTTCCATCCCAACCGTTATCGCCTTCAAAAACCTTTTGTTGATACCTGTTGTATATTTCTACGTAATAACCTTCCATAAATGTTTTATTATATTCGCTATAAGGATTAATTATATTCGGTATCACCATCATTTCAATGATACTGACATCAATAAACTCCTCTGCGCTTTGGCACTTTTTACCTGTTTCGGCAATCAGATACGTTTGTTTCACTCCGTAACGGATTGTATTCTCTTTCCGCGTATCTACCACAGGTTTGTAAGACAATAATTCATTTTCCAGCGACCACTCGAATCCGTTGGCAAAATAGTAATTGACTTCGTCTTTCACCGTTTTTGCAATTAATTCTTTAGGAGTGGCGTCAGTGACGTAATTTAACTGATTGCCGCTTACATCAGGAGGTAATACGCCGTAAATGGTTACTTTGATTGTGGCTTTTTCGCTTTCTACATGTGTCGCATTGTTTTCCTGACTGACATAGAAAGTATATACTCCCGGAGTATAAGTGTCAACGACAGGGGCAGTATATTGACCGCTACCATGCAGGTTTTCATACCAGATAAGCGTATGGTCTGCATCGGCAATTACTTTGCTCGACAAATCAATATCCGAATCCTGACATTCGTAAATATTCATGTCTTGAGGTTTTTGAACCGGCTGATCAGGCAATTGAGTAACTGTAACAGTGGTTGTTTCGCTGTTGCTGCAACCGTTATTGTCGGTGTAGCTGTAAGTAATTGTATGAGTTCCCAAGCCTGCGGTAGACGGATTGAATGTCGCACCGGTTACGCCCGCGCCGCTGAATGTTCCGCCGGCAGGCACCGCCGAAAGGGTTACAACTGCTGCATCTTCTCTCAATGTTGGCAACGGAATTATGCTTAATACCGGATTTGGATGAATGATTAGATTCAACGTAACGGTGGTGGCACATTCGCCTGATGTCGGGGTAAATGTATAAGTCGTGGTTTGGGTGTTGTTGATTGCAGGCGACCAGGTTCCTGTAATGCCGTTATCTGATGTTGTCAGTAGTGCCGGTATTGTTGAGCCTTCACAATACTCCCTTTTTGTTATCGAAGCAAATGTCGGAACTGCTTTGTTGTTTATCGTTATGATCAACGTGGCGGTGGTGGCACATTCGCCTGATACAGGCGTAAATGTGTAAGTCGTGGTTTGAGTGTTGTCAATTGCAGGAGACCAGGTTCCCGTAATACCGTTATCCGACGTTGTCAATAATGCCGGTATTGCTGAACCTTCGCAATATGTTCTTGTCGTTATCGAAGCAAATGTCGGAACTGCTTTATTGTTTATCGTTATAGTCAACGTGACAGTGGTGGCACATTCGCTTGATGTCGGGGTAAAGGTGTAGGTCGTGGTAGCGGTATTGTTGAGTGCAGGAGACCAAGTACCGGTAATGCCGTTACCTGAGGTAGCCGGTAATGCAGGTATTGTTGAGCCTTCACAATATTCCCTTGTTGTCACAGAAGCAAATGTTGGCGTTATTTCGTTGGTTATCGTTATGGTCAACGTGGTAGTAATTGCACATTGACCCGCCGTTGGAGTAAAGGTGTATTCCGTTGTGGCAGTATTGTCGATTGCAGGCGACCAGGTTCCCGTAATGCCGTTATCTGATATAGCCGATAATGCCGGTATTGTTGAGCCTTCGCAATACTCCTTTTTTATTATCGAAGCAAATGACGGAATGATTTCGTCGGTTACTGTTATAGTCAACGTTGTAGTGATTGCACATTGACTCGCCGCTGGAGTAAAGGTGTATTCCGTTGTGGCGGTATTGTCGATTGCAGGCGACCAGGTTCCCGTAATGCCGTTATCCGATGTTGTCAGTAATGCCGGTATTGCTGAGCCTTCGCAATACTCCCTTTTTATTATCGAAGCAAATGACGGAATGATTTCGTCGGTTATTGTTATGGTCAACGTGGCAGTGGTTGCACATTCGCCTGATGTCGGCGTAAATGTGTAAGTTGTAGTTTGGGTGTTGTCGATTGCAG